>ENA-UEPI01000019-UEPI01000019.1-human-gut-metagenome-genome-assembly--contig:-NODE-19-length-120727-cov-15.054372_pt1 | contig 120727 bp, 129 predicted proteins | sample MGYA00242899_ERZ507914 | MGnify/ENA primary metagenome ERZ507914 (study PRJEB26167, sample SAMN06115442) | human gut metagenome | host: Homo sapiens | place: China:Chongqing | collected 2015-07-28...
TGAGTCTGGTTCAGAGCTTTTTGAACAGAAGATTCCTCATCAAAGTTAAGCGGGGCATCTGGCCTAAATTCCTCAAGTGTAAATCCAAAAGAACCTTTGGCTGTTCCAGTAATCATAAGCAAATTATTTTCAAGATTTGGAATTTTACCTTTGGCCGGTAATTTCCCTGAAAATGAAGATGAAACATGAGAAAACGAATCATTACAGGCGTTAACTATTTTGGTTACGAAATTTGCAGCTATGCCATATGTACCAAGTACAGGGGCTCCTCTAAATGTTAAAGTGGCTTTAAATGGCGGATGCTCATCGATAACAATATGAGAAATCTCATCATTTAGCTCATGGAGCCTGCTTTCAAGGCTCATTTTGCCAATAATGTCATCATCAGTAGTGGTTTCTAAAAGAGACAGGATTGAGTCCCGCTCACTTAGAACGAACAAGTAATCGTCGCGATTCATTGCTCACCTCCTTCTGATAGCATTGTTTCTAAAATGGTTAATGCCTGTTGATCCAGTGTAATATCTAGAGGAATCTGCAAGAATCCCTTCCATGTAAGATCCCTTCTATGAGACCACATACTGTACCAATATACAGTCCTTTCTACAAGCTGCTCCTTAGAAACGCCCAGTGACTGGAAGTAAGAATCAACTCTAAACTCTTGCTTTCTCCACTTACCCATATGTGGCACAAACAGATTCGGGTTACGCATAACGACATCTTGCTGCGTTTCGTTAAACGCCAAATTAAAAAAAGTCACAACATCAATGTCATTTGGCGGACGTTTTTCAATGAGTTCAACATCTTCTATGAAACTACCATCGATCCATTGAAAACCATCCGTTAACCCAGTTTTATTAATTTCTTTACGAAATTTGATGAAACCGAGTAAGATCTCGATCCTTTGTGGGCTTGTAGCGTACCGCTCTACAAATTTTAATATATCTGTCTTATATGGGGAGCGATAGGCGCTGGTTGGATGCTCCATATCCATTGGTGGGATTACACCAATTTCATTCCAGTTAGGAATTTCCTGAATCACCATGCTGTGGCCTTAAATTTCTTATTGGTTGTAAGAAAAAATGTCATTATTTTCAATGGAGTCATTGATTTTTTTATCGCTTTATCAATATGACTTCTCTCGCTCGCTTAATCAGAGCCTTTCTCTGAAATTTCATCAGGGATCGCATAAAATTATTGTTTGCCTCATTCACTGCGCGAGCGAAGCCTTTCCTTCATTTACTTCTCGTACATGTTATCTAGCCTTCCGCCTGAGTCGTAAATATACAATCATTCCCTGTTGTTTTAGGTGGCTTCTTATCCATGCTTCCTGTACGTCTTCGGCATTACCAAAAACACATCGAACTACCGGTCTGGCTCACTCAAAGTCATCCCGCTCATCCTTCCGCTTGAAGAAAACTTTATCCAGCCTGAGCACTATCCCAACCAGTCCGATAATCAGCAAAGTAATGAGTATTGGGATAATCAGATCAGACATGCTTCCTCTGCGTGCTAAGGCTTTACCCATGCTTCCTGTACGTCTGCGGCATGCTGCCGATCACCTTGCCGAACACGAAAACACGATTCATTTCGTCTTTCTCGATCGGGTCCCAGGCTGCATAGCTCTTGTTATCTGAGATAACCAGCAGCTTGTCCTTCATCTTCTGCAGGCGCTTGACGTGAGCAGTGTCGTCGTACAGGAAGGCGTATATCCCGTCGCCGTCGAAGCTCTTAACGCTGATGTCGACGAACAGCAGATCACCCGGCTCAATCGTGCCGGACATGCTGTCACCCCGGACGTTGATGATCCGGATGTTCTCAGCCTTACGCCCATCGAACATGTGCCGGGCTTCAGCTGGCTCATACTCAACAGAACGGAGAATCTCGACGAACTCCTGGTTCACGATGCCCGGCCCGGCACTAACCATAAGGTCCAGCACATCAATCCTGAATGCATCAGTATCCTGGCTTTTAACCTGGGCAGCGCGAGGGAGCTGGCCGTCATCGCGCATCGGTCCATTTCCGGTTGATAACCATTCAGACCTGACGCCCAAAGCATTAGCTATCTCGACAATTTTTGTTGAACCCCTGGCGTTTCCACTCACCAGGCGCCAAATGGTTGGCTGAGCAATACCTGAGGCCTTCGCAAGCGCCCCTTGTGACATTCCAGCCGAAGCCATGGCCTCGTTTAAACGATCTGCAAGAGTTTCTTTTTTCATAATCTCAAATTTATACGCTTGCGTATTACTGGTCAAAACACGTTTTGCTATTGCTAAAACCAATACGCATTGCTATTATCATTTTGCACCAATACTTATAGGAATTGGAACATGACGAACAAAACCATCCAGAAGGCAATTGATATCGCTGGCAGTCAGAAAAAATTGGCCGATCTGTGTGGCGTAGCGCAGCCGACAGTTTGGCGCTGGCTGCATGGCGGCGGAATTGACGCTCGCTATGTAATGAAAATCGTGTCTGCGACCAACGGCAAGATTAAGGCGGCAGAGATCAGGCCTGACCTTGCTCAGTTGCTGAGCGCGCATTCACCGGCCGCCTAACCAGCGGCCATTCCAAACAACACCAGAGGAAGTATTACAAATGGAGAGTTCAACGACACGCAACAAAGTGGAGGCTCGCAGGATAGAAAGCTGGTTACACAGCCAGATAGCTGAACTGGGAACCACGAATATCGCCAAAGTGGCCGGAGTGAATAAGTCGACGGTGAGTCGCTGGCGGGAAAGTCTGCTGCCGAACATGTCGCTGCTGCTGGCCATCCTGATTTCTAACAGGCCGGGAGAGAAAGGTGATTTTGAAGCATGAGTGGGAACAGAAAGGCGAAAGCCGCAGTGCAGCAACACTAACGGCTTTCTACGCGAATTAACTGGATCAATTCACAGGAGTAATTATGGCAAATACTGCCGAGGTAATCAATTTCCCTGTGCCTGTCGTGGCACTACAGGAGCTGCGCGTGGCAGATCTCGACGATGGGTTTACGCGCATCGCCAATGAGCTCCTTGAAGCTGTCATGCGTGCGGGTCTGTCGCAGCATCAGCTTTTGGTGTTCATGGCTGTCATGCGCAAAACATACGGCTTCAACAAGAAATCTGACTGGGTCAGTAACGAGCAGCTCTCGGAGCTGACCGGCATTCTCCCGCATAAGTGCTCAGCTGCAAAAAGCGTCCTGGTTAAGCGGGGGATATTAACTCAAACCGGTCGTGTTATCGGGATTAATAAAACGGTCAGCGAATGGTCATCTTTACCCGTAAAAGGTAAAGAAAAAAAACCTTACCTGAAAAAGGTAACATTACCCGAATCAGGTAAGAAAAGTTTACCCGAATCAGGTAACGCCTATTACCCGAATCAGGTAAACACAAAAGACAAACATACAAAAGACAATAAAGACAATATTAATAACCCCCCTAAATCCCCCCGGGCGGTTTCGTTCGATGCGTTAGCTGTTCAGTTGCCTGACTGGCTTTCTGCAGAAATCTGGTCGTCATGGGTGGCATATCGTCGCGACCTGAAAAAGCCGATCAAGTCTCAGCAGACGGTCACCCAGGCTATCAACCTGCTGGACCGCTGCAGACTGAACGGTTACGCGCCCGAAGAAATTATCAACCGCAGCATCGCCAATGGCTGGCAAGGCCTGTTTGAGCCAAATGGTGCCAAGCCTCAACCAAGTCAACAGGTGCGAGTTGCCGAAAATTTCGCAGGGAAGGATTACGGGCAGACTGAAATCCCATCATGGGCGAGGGACTGATCATGGAACTGGAAGAAAAAATCACTGCCATTGAGCGGATGCTTGATCAGCTGAGTAAGCCACCGGAAGACATCCCGAATTGCGAGGTGGTTATCGAGCGCGTCTGTTGTGAAAAGCATGGCGAGTATGAGCAGCGCAAGCGGATCCTGACCAGCAGCATCATCAATCTGCCATCACCGCCGACACGCTGCCCGGGCTGCCTGGAAGACGAACTGAATTTTCTGAAGGATGAAAAGGTTCGCTGGGATAAGCGAGTTCGCCAGCAAACTGCAGAAAGGCTGCTTCGCCAGCTGGATATACCAGAGCGATTCTCCACGTGCACTCTGGACAGCTACAAGCCTGTTGGGAAGGATTCTGAGCGAGCATTACGGGTCTGCCAGGCCTACGCATCGAAATGGACTGATCGCCTCCAGCAGGGAGGTGGGTTGGTTATGTGTGGCAAGCCTGGTACCGGTAAAAACCACCTTGCGCTGGCCATTGCCCGCCATGTGATTGAGCACCACCAAAGCTCAGTCATTTTCACGACGGCGCTCAAGATTGCCCGGGAGTTTAAATCGACCTGGTCAAAAACAGCCACGCGCACTGAGGATGAGGTGATCAGCTACTTCACGAAGCCAGACCTTCTGATTGTCGATGAGGTTGGTGTGCAGTTTGGCAGCGAAGCCGAGAAGATGATCATGTTTGAAATCATCAACACCCGCTACGAGCGCCTGAAGCCGACGATCCTGATCAGCAACCTGCCGAAGGATGAGCTGACGCAGTTTATCGGCGAGCGCGTCATCGACCGCATGAACGACGGCGGAGGCTGCACGATTTCGTTTACCTGGGACAGCTATCGGGAGAACAGGTCATGACAGGCAAAGACGCAATTCTGAACTACCTGAAAACGCATAAAACCTGTAGCTCTCCAGATGTCGCCGCGGCTTCCGGGATGACGCATACCTGCATCAACCAGGCTGCAAATATCCTGGCAAAGCAAGGGGTGCTGGTAGCTGAAGCTCGGGTGTGGCGGACGGTTTACTACCGGCTGGCTACTGAAGAAGAAATTTCAGGCAGGAAGAGCACCAATCAGATTTTCAACGAGTGTCGGCAAAGCCCGGCGATGAAGCGGGTACTGGCTGTTTACGGGAGAACATCAGCATGACTATCACACTACAGGCAGTAAACGAGCTCATCGCCTTCTTGGAGAGCGCAGGCGAGCTGTCGATCAGAGAGCAGAAGTATCTGGACGTTATGCGCTGGGCGATTCGTGTTGCTGGCGAGCGTGATGCGGCGCTGAATGCAGAGCGTGTATGGGAAAAGACCATGATGGAAGCTTGCGGCGAGGATGGCCCTGCGTCGGTAGCCAACGAAATTCGCTCGTTGCGGGCTCTACGGGATACGGCAATTCAGGCGCTTAAGTCTCAGGTTGAGCAGCTGTCTGCGGAGAATGTGGCGCTGAAGGCAGCCGTTGCGGAAGAAATTGAAGTTATCAATCGTGGTGGGCAGCGGTATTGCGTGAAGGACGGCATGTCTATAAACCCGATATATGCGCGCGGATGGAATGACCACCGGGCTAATTTGACAGCAGTAGAAACCCCCGCCACAGATCGCTTCGTAGTCGGGATTAAGGCTGATGGGGTGGAAGAGTTTGCAGCGATGACAGAAAAAGTTGGTGATGAAGAGGAGTTTTACGATCACGGGGAGTCTTCTGAGACGCTGAAATACACGGCTAAGCAAGCAAGATTATTCGCCCAGCAGCTGCGCGATGGGGCCGACAAATGACCAAATCAACCATAACCAGAGAGCGAATAGCTCAGATAGCAAATCCTGGCGCATGGGTGAAGTGTACGCACGAAGAGGTGCAGGAACTAGCCCGCATGGCTCTGGCCGCAATGGACAGCGAGTCTGAGTGTTTGCCTATCGACTACCTACAGGGACACAAAGACGGTCTGGAGTGGGCCGCCAAACTGGCGGAAGCCAACCACCCTGAAACCGGAGACTGGCTTTACGATGACCCTATCGAGCTGGCAAAAGCTATTCGCAAAGGTCCAGATATGCCGCCAGCGCAGCCGGTAGCGGACAGCGAGCCGGTGGCGGTAATTGACCTGGCTAACCTTGATTATCTCCTAAGTGGTGCTGATGCCGATGTGTGGCCTCCTGAGCGCGAAGAGATGGGAGATGTGCTTCTCTATCGCCACGCGCAGCCAGCGACGGTAGTGCCGAAAGACCATCAAATCCGCGAACTGGTTAATTAGTTGCGCGATATTGCGATTGAATATCATGGGACACAGCAACTTCGTGAACGCATTGCGCGGGTTCTACGCGCCGCCATGCTCAACGGAGGTAAGTCATGAAATTCGAAGAATGGTTATCGCAACAAAACGGCGTCATTGAGGTTGATTGCGGCTGTGTTACCTCTGAAGCTTTTTATCACTGGATGCGCGTAGCTTATGAGGCTGGCAACTCTCAGGTGATTCCGGATGGTTGGACATGCAACGATAAAGCAAACGCAGCGCTGATGATGCTTGATCGGATTGAAACGGTAGACCCTGTTGATGATGACCGTATCGACAGCATTAAGCGCATTGTTCGTGAGCTCGCAGCCGCCCCGCAGTCTCCCGGCAGTGACCCTGCCACCGTGCCGGGTAAATGGATTCCGGTAAGCGAGCGGATGCCGGAGAATGATGTATCTGTTCTCACATTCGACGGAATGTATAAGCGAGTTCATCATGCCATGTATGGTCATTGGCAGTGCTGGGAGCCAGAGAAAATCACCCACTGGATGCCGCTGCCAGCAGCGCCGCAGGAGGTGAGGTGATGACCAAGTGCAATGCTCTGCTTTATGCCATGGTGATTGGCTTCGGCCTGGCTGCTGGTATCCGGGTTTATATTGCCTGGGAGTCATTAATCAATCTGGCGTGGGGTGCTATCAGTGGCTAAATCCCCCGCCGAACGCAAAGCCGCGCAGGAGGTAAAGATCTGTTTGGCTGGAAGTGAGGGCGTGGTAATGTGTTTACCTATTCTTCATTTGCTTAGGTGGCGTGAAAATGCTGTATACAGTGACGTTCAATGAGACAGAGCGGAAGGAAGATATTGAACTTAGCGCGGATGTCAGGGCGGGTGATTTGCTGTCATTAACGCTCGATGGCGTGAAAGATGACTACACGGTGATGACAGTAGGCGGTCCTATCATTGGCAATACCTGTGTCCCATCAATAATCCGGGTAAAAAAAGCTCAGAAATAATAATGTATAATCCCCTCCACAGCAGAGGGGATTTTTATGACAAACAAAAAAATGACACCTGCCGAAAAGCTCAAAGCTTCGCGGAAGCGGTATAAAAAAATCTGGCTTCAACTGGATATCGCTAACGCCAAGCGATTTGGCGAGAAAGAAGTGCTTTCCGTTGACACCTACAGATCGCCCTATGAAACGCGCAAGAAAAGAGGGAGGACAGCAGATTGACAACATCATCCTGGAACATAGCAGCCAAATCGAAAGACGAGCAGGACAAAGTCAACGTTGACCTCGCCGCGTCCGGCGTCGCTTACAAAGAGCGCCTGAACATGCCGGTTGTCGCCGAAGTGGTGGCCAGAGAGCAGCCTGAACACCTACGCGAGTATTTCATGGAACGTGTCCGCTACTATCGTGAGCAGAGCATCCAGTTACCACGCGCATCCGATCCGCGCTATCTGGAAATGGCAGAGCAGAACTCTAAGAAGTGATTAAACAAGGAGAAAAGAATGGTTCAGGTCTTACTTATTGGCGGCAATCGTGACGGTGAAATAGAAGAGAGAGAGTTCCAGCGTGATGGTGTTATTGTGGATTACACCCCCACCATTGTGAGTTCTCGCTCCCCGCACACAGAAGTGCGCAGTGCTCCTCGATACATAATGGATTCAATGAGGATTGATGGGGAATACTATGCTTTTGCAAGTTGTAAAAGCATTGAAGGGTCTGAGATAGAGCGCTTAATAAAGGCATCAAAGCTGAAACCAATGTAATTCAATCATCGACCGCACATAACCCGCTTACTGCGGGTTTTTATCTCCTATGCTCATTTTGCTTTTATCCCCGTAACGGGCGATAATTACCTCGTCAGCCTGAGCAACTGACACGATTATCCGGCGCCAAGTGGGGACACATGGCGCACAAAACCTTACAGCAATTCCTGTCACCGATGGCGAAGGCCACCGGCGATTTTCTGCATTCAGCGTTTAGCCTCTGCGGAGGTGAAGCGTGAAGCAACAATTCTGCCTTATCAACGACAACGTTAAGCGTAACGTCGTCAACTTCATCCAGTCTCTGCCCGTCGACCACCGATCGCCGCTGATTATCGAGGCGCGCGAAGAAAGCCGCACCGACAAACAGAATCGCCTCATGTGGCCACTTTTGAAAGACCTGAGCGATCAGGTGATCTGGCACGGCGAAAAGCTGGAGCCAGCGGAGTGGAAAGACCTCATCACCGTGCTGGTCAGCCAGATGCAAAACCCGGAGCGTGAGCAGAAATCCGCCCCGGGTATCAACGGCGGGCGCGTCTACTTCGGCGTTCGCACCTCTCAATCCAGCAAGCGCTACATGGTCGAGGTAATCGAGGCGATCTACTGGTTCGGCACCGAGCACAATGTGAAGTTCAGCGAGAAGTCCAGCAGTCGGATTGCATGGGCCCAGGAATGGAGGGCTTCGCATGCACAGTCTGCTCGCTAAGGTCATGGATCGCGGCATCTTCCGCGTGCCGGCGCGCCGCAAGCGCAAGGTCGAAGTTAAGCCTTCCGACATCCCGACCATGAAAGACTACACCGCCCGCCTGGTCGATAAGAAGTGGCTACGCCTGAGAGCAAGGAGGCCGCATGCTTAAACGTACTCAGCGCCGGTGCAAAATCTGCCGGGCAAAATTCACCCCAGCATTCGAAAACCACCGTTGGTGCTGCCCTGAGCATGGAGCTGAATTTGCCATGCAGGAACTGGAGAAGAAGCGCGAAAAACAGGCCCAGGCGAAAGCGAAGAAAGAGCGCGCAGCCTGGCGCAAGCGCAAAGCCGCGGTGAAGCCTCTCCGACACTGGGAAGACATGACCCAGCGCGTCGTTAACGACTATATCCGCGAGCGTGACCACGATCTGCCGTGCATCAGCTGCGGCACATTCGAAACAGTTCAGTGGGAAGCAGGTCATTACAGATCCCGCGGGAAAGCATCTCACCTGCGCTACAACGAGGACAACATTCACAAGCAGTGCCATCACTGCAACGTGCAGATGTCAGGTAACCAGCAGCAGTACCGCATCGGCCTGGTAGAGAAAATCGGCGCTGAGCGCGTCGAGGCGCTCGAAAACAACAACACCCCTCACCGATACACCATCGAAGAACTGGAAGGAATCAGGCGCCATTACAGCGCGCTACGCCGTGCGATCATAAAACAACGGGAGGCCGCATGAACCAGCTCGCCATAGAACGCATCCGCGAACACTGGCAAAAGCTCCGCCTCTGCCGGCACCGAGGCACCGTACTGGTTGACTACCGAATTTTGAAGAATTTCGTTCGCATCTATCAGACCCTGGGAGAGACAGCATGAAACTGGAATTAACCAACGAACAGCACCAGTGGATAGATCAGTGGCTCCAGCTTTGGGGCGCATGGTGCCAGACAGGGAAGATAGACAAGGCGATGATAAATATGATTGCCAAGTTCATGGCCACGGTTGAACCGCAAGTACCATCAAGGCCTGTATGCAGCGATGATGATGGGTTGCTGATTGATGCCGTAATCCGGCATTACCTGAAAAACGTAGATGAGAACGCATGGAAGGTAATTTTTGCCTATTACGTCTGCAACTCAAGCGAGATAAGGATCGCCTCATGGCAGCATGCTGTGAGCAAGCCTCGCCTGATGAAGACGCGCGCCGGAAACCAGTATAAGCACCCGAGCATTTCAACCATCCGCCGGGAAGTTAAGCAGGTTATCAACGCGGCACTCTTCTGTCTGTACCAACCGCTGCAAAATGCGTTTAACGATCGCGATAGTGTGAGGAAAATTGCAAAAAATAGTCATAACGTGCTTGCATTTCAATGAACAAATGAGCAATATATTTAGTGTAGGTTGCCGTATTTGCGTTTGACCTATCAGAACACCGAGCCTCGCCATCGTGCGGGGCTTTTTCATGCCTGTGATCCGGTCAGGGCTCTTGGGTAGAGACGTGCTGCACGACACGTCAAAGCCCTTCCGCGCAGAGCCCTGAACCAGATTGCATCTGTCGTAGTTTGGTAATTACATCTGGCTTCCAACCAGAAAATGCGGGTTCGATCCCCGCCAGATGCTCCAATCCCTCTACCTTGGGACCATTACGGCTACCGCGCCGTCGCTTTTACCCTTGGTATTTCTTCCCGCCTTGAGCGGGTTTTTTATTGAGCATGCCCAGACCCTCGGGAATCATCCCCGACGTGCTTTGTTGATAAATCAGCCCGCAGGGTCTGGGCCTCTTTTCCCCTTTACGCACAGCGCCATCCGTCATCAACGGAGGTGAGGTTATGACAAAAATGAGCACCATTTACAGCAGACTTTCATACGGCACCGGGACCGCACTGACGGGCTGCGGTGTCTCAGCAAAGGCGTATGCCGGGGCAGTTAAGGCAGAGGTATGGATTTTGGCCGACAAAATAGCGGGGATGACCCTGAGTGACTGGGCAATTATTGTCGGTATCGCCTGCACCATTACCACCTGTGGGGTGAACTGGTACTACAGGCGGAAAGAACGCGAGGATCGGCTCAATGGCTATGACACCAAAACTGAGGAATAGCGTTATCGCTGCCATCGGCGGTGGCGCCATAGCCATTGCTTCTGCGCTCATCACCGGCCCAACTGGTAACGATGGTCTTGAAGGTGTGCGATACAACCCCTATCAGGATGTGGTAGGCGTCTGGACTGTCTGCTATGGCCATACTGGCAAAGACATCATGCTCGGCAAGAAGTACACCGAGGCTGAATGCCGTGCGCTGCTCAGCAAAGACCTGAACACCGTTGCTCGCCAGATTAATCCTTACATCCAGAAGCCGATCCCCGAGACAATGCGCGGGGCTCTGTACTCGTTCGCGTATAACGTTGGCGCTGGCAACTTCCAGACCTCCACGCTGCTGCGAAAAATCAACCAGGGCGACCAGAAAGGTGCATGTGATCAGTTGCGCCGCTGGACCTATGCCAAGGGCAAACAGTGGAAAGGCCTGGTAACTCGCCGCGAAATTGAGCGTGAAGTTTGTTTGTGGGGGCAGAAATGAGCCGCACAATAGCAGTTTTTGGCGTCGCCATAATTAGCCTGATTCTTATCCTTTGGTGGGGGCTGAGTCACTTCCATGAGGCGTATCAGGCGGAAAAAACTCGCGCTGATAATGCAGAACAGCAGGTAAACGCAGCCCAGACCATCACCTCCAACGTTCTGACCACCATGACCATCTTCAACACCATCGCCGAGGCCAATCAGCATGCAAAAGAGCAGATCGCACTGGACGCATCGGGAGCCTCGGCTGATATCCGGGTTGCTGTTGCGAATGATGATTGCACTAATCGCCCTGTCCCTGCTGGCGCAGTTAAGCGGCTGCAACAATTCGCGAACGGTCTACGTCAAAGTGCCGGTAGTCCCGTTACCGGCCAGCCTGACGGCTGACACCCCGCAACCGGAAATCCCTGACAACCTGACGTGGGGCCAGAGCCTAGATTTAAACGTCAGTCTCCTATCAGCGCTTGGGCAGTGCAACCGGGATAAGGCAGATATTAGGCAAGCTGTAAAGAAACAAGCGGGCCAATAAGCCCGCACTTATGGAGGATTCAAAATGTTACAGAACCCACCACCTGATCGAATCTGTGGGTATGGTTGCAGCCTCGACATTCTGGATCATACCCAACTCGGTGGCCCTTCCCGGATCAATGATGGTTGCAGAAGTGATCAAATTAGCCCAGTCAATTTGCTCATCTGGGGCTACAGCGAGAGCCTCGATATTCATCACCTGCACAAATCTTTGCAAGTCGTCATCCAGACATGCCGCCCATTCCCTAAGCCTGAGGTGATCTGCTTGTGGGGCGGCAAATCCCCAATGTAAAGGATGTAATAAAAATCGCGAGAGAGGATTAGCAAACCGCTCAGATCCAGCCATGAAAATAACATTTGCTATAGATTCCACGTTACTAAGGTTATGTGTCTTCACCTTTACAGGAAGAGACTTAAGAAAGTTGTATGCGGTAAAACCTGCAACGGTATCTCCACCTTTACTAGAGATGTAAATCCTGATCTCAGAGGCTGGTTGGTTAGGGCTTGATATCGCTTTGAGGCAAACATCCATAAGGCTGGATACAGAAGCAACTGTCACATCTGTCATGAAGTGTACGGTATGGATCATTTCAGTTTCCCAGAGATATGCCGCAATTGGCATTTTCATAATGCACATAAAGTGAAAGGTTTTCTGCGTAAACCCGGATGAAATAATTTCATGAAGTAAGGCATTACAGAGTCACTTCCAGAGGTGGCTCGATAATGTTGGAGGAAACCATGTCAACGCTTAAGGATTTATCCCGGCAGCTAAAGCTGCTGCAGAAGCAAATCCCTTTCGCCACGGCGCAAGCCATGACATCGGTAGTAAGGGATATCGCCGCAGCGCAAAAGGTGGCACTGGGGCGAAAACTGGAATCGCCGACGCCGTTCACCGTCAACTCAGTGGGCTCTGCTGGCGCCAGAAAGAACAACCTCCGCGCAAAAGTCTTTGTGCGCGATGTCGCCGCTGAATATCTCGAACCCTTTGAATTTGGTGGTGAACATAAACTGAACAGCCAGGCGCTGCTCAATCCAAAGAACATCAAACTGAACAAATACGGCAACATGCCGCGCAACAAGCTGTCGCAGTTGAAAGCGAAGCCGAATGTGTTTGTTGGTGAGGTCAACGGTGTTGATGCTGTCTGGCAACGGCGTAAACCGAAGAAGGCGAAAAAGAAACGAGCCCGGCGCTCAGCGAATGGTACGCGCAGACCAAAGCGGAAACAGCGTGCTCCTAAGCTGCTGGTGAGGTTTGGTGATGCTCTACCTGTTACGCCTACGCTTGACTACATGAACCGCTCACGGTCAATGGCAGCCGGCTTAATGCCCGGCGCGCTGAGTAGGGCGATTGAGGAAGCGATTCGAACGGCAAAATGACCTGAATACCTACCCCATAGGGTTTGGGTCCTTCCTGAGACTTTTGTAAAGCACGGGCATTGCGCGCCGCAGTGTTTTCCTAGCTACAAATTTTCAAATTTAGGTAACAGGTAACAGTTACGTTTTGTTACTTTTTGAGCTTTGTTCTTGATTGCAAAAATATTCCTCTCAGCTGGTTGTTACCCTCGATGTTACCTCTTCTGGTTGGGTAACAGTGTCAGGTAACAGATCAGACTGCAGGTGAGGTAACAATGAACCAGTCAGATTTCGCACGGTTACATGGCGTTAGCCGCAAGACCGTTACGATGTGGAAAAGCCGGGGATGGCTGATCATGTCCGGCGATGATATCGATGTTGCCGCTTCAAATGCACAACTCGAAAAGTACAGGAAAAGCGTTAACCGACCCGATAAACAGAAAACGTCTGCGCCAGAAAAAAAGAAAGCTGACCGGCTGTTGCCTGCGCGGGAGCCGCCGGAAGAAAGTGACTCGTCACTGGAGGGGCTTGCGCGGGATTTCCTCCTTGAAAACGGCGCTGAGTTATCGCTGGATGAAGCGCGCCGGGTAAAGGAAAACTACCTGGCGTTACTGACAAAATTAGAGTTTCAGCAAAAAGATGGCCAACTCATTGAGATGGCTGCCGCCGAGGAGGTTCTTTTCAACGCCTTTCGCCAACAGCGTGACGCCTGGCTGAACTGGCCTTCAAGAGTGGCACCATTAATGGCTGCTGATCTGGGCGTATCGGCGGACAGGATGACAGAGGTGCTGATTGAACATGTCCACAAACATATCTCAGTCCTCGGAGAACCAGAATTTAACCCAGCAGAAGATTGAACGCCTTCAACTGAGTGTCCGTAAGGGATGGACACCACCACCACGTATCAGCGTCCCTCAATGGGCCGATGACTACCGGAAGCTGGCGAAAGAAGCTGGCAGTACCTCCGGGAACTGGGAAACATCAACGGTTGAAATTGCCCGCGGCCCTATGCTGGCCGCGACGGAATCGGGCGTTCACATTATCACCGTGATGTGCTGTACCCAGTTAATGAAAACCGCGCTACTGGAAAACCTGTTTGGTTATTTCGCGCACCTCGATCCATGCCCGATTTTGCTCCTGCAGCCGAAGGAAGAAGCCGCCGAGCAGTTTTCCAAAGAGCGAATCAGCCCGTTGGTTCGCGTAACTCCTGTCCTGCGTAACATCATAGGTGACTCAAAGCAGAAGAGTTCGAAAGAAACCATTCTGTATAAAGCCTTCACGGGCGGATTTCTGGCGCTGGCCGGCGCCGGTAGTCCAGATAACCTTGCGCGCCGTCCGATCCGTGTTCTGCTGGCAGATGAGGTGGATAAATATCCGATTACCCGTGAGGGCGATCCCATCGCTCTGGCGGAAGAGCGAACCGCCACATTTGGCCTTAACTGGCTGTCCGTGCGGGCTTGTTCGCCGACGGTCGAAGATGAAAGCCGGATTGCTGACAGTTACGAAGATTCAGATCAGCGGCGGGCCTCTGTAGTTTGCCCCCATTGCGGGCACCGACAGTTCCTTGATTTCTTCAAACATGTTCAATGGCCAAAAGAAGGTGATAAGCACCTGACCAAAGCGGCCATGATCCATTGTGAATGTTGTGGTGCTGGCTGGTCAGAGGGTGAGCGTCTGCGGGCATTACAGACAATCCGCTGGCATCAGACCAAACCGTTTGAATGTTGTGGTTCCCGCCATTCACCATTAATGGAATACGACCAGAAATGGCATGAAGGAGACGAGGGCAGTGTTGATGCCGTCTGGCGCTGGTCAGAGTCGGAACGGCATGCCGTATACCGGGCGATTTGCCCGGACTGCGGGGCCGAGGCGCTGGATAATCACCACGCCGGGTACCAGGCGTCAAAACTCTTCAGTCCCTGGCAAAAAGACAAGCCATCGGACATTGCAAAGAAATACCTCGATGCGAAAGGGGATCCGGATAAGGAACAGGCCTGGTGGAACACCCAGATGGGGTTGCCGCACCGGCCTAACCACGGGAAACAGCTCCCGGTTGATGTCCTGCTGGCGCGCCGTGAAGTCTTCCCGGCCGTCGTTCCTGATGGCGTGGCATTGTTAACTGCGGGCGTCGATACCCAGGATGACCGATTCGAAATCACGATCACTGGCTGGGGGCGGGACGAGGAATCGTGGTCAGTTGCGCATGACGTCATTTATGGCGATCTGGAGACTGAGGAACCCTGGAAGCGCCTCGATGCGTACCTGAAACAGATATGGCGACGCGGCGACGGGCGAGGGCTGAATATTCTGGCTGCATGTATGGACTCCGGCGGTCACCACACGCAAAATGTTTATGAGTTCTGCAAAGATCGCCTTGGGCGCCGCGTCTGGGCTATCAAGGGCGAATCTGCGCAGGGTGGGAAACGCAACCCCGTCTGGCCAACCAAGCGACCGACATCGAAAAGTAAAGCCAGCTTCAGGCCAATTATACTTGGCGTGAACTCTGCGAAAGATGTTATCCGTGGTCGTCTGCATCTTGAACCGCCAGCTTTAGGTACTGCCGGTGCGGGCTATATGCACTTCCCGGATGATCGTGACCTCGGATATTTCAACCAGCTGCTGGCCGAGCGACTGGTTTATAAAGTGGTGGCCGGTCAGCGATTCAGTGTCTGGGAGCCTATCCCCGGACGGGCGAACGAAGCACTCGACTGCCTCGTTTACAGCTATGCCGCGTTGTGTGGGCTGAAACATATGGGATTAAAACTCAATGTTCGGGCCGCTAACCTTCAGGCCGATCCCGATAAGTTCCTGCCGGCGCCAGCCGAGCCAGAAGAAAAAATCAATTACGAATTACCGGGTGCCATCGTGGATGAGGCTATGGCTCCTGTTAAGCGTAAGAACATTTCTAAACTCCTGCCGCAATAAGGAAAACCATGTTTAACCGAAACACGAGCTTACTTGCTGGTGGGATGACTGATGAGCAGCTCAGAGACGCTCTGCAGAAAGCGCAGCAGGCTTATATCGACCTGACTACCGGCAGCCGTGGCGTCTCATTCGCCTATACGCAGGGTGATGGGACGCGCTCTGTCTCCTATCAGCAAAGCTCTCTCGCCGACCTGCTGGCGCTGATTCAGTTGCTGCAGGCGCAACTGGGAATTGTCGCCCGGCCACGGAAGCCAGTGAGGTTCAGATTCTGATGAATAAAGTGCAAATCCTTGGTCCTGACGGGAGACCTTATCAGGCACCAAAACCCAGCATGTTGACGGGCGGTAGCCGGGTGCCATATGACGCCGCGGATTCCTTCAGCGATCAACTGGCGAACTGGCAGCCCGCACTATGGTCACCGGATAACGAAATTAATATCTATCGTGACCGTATAGTTTCCCGTGCGCGGGATCTGGTCCGAAATGATGGATGGGCCAATGGTGCCATAACTCGCCTGCTTGATAATGCGGTCGGCGCCAATTTCCGTCCGATCATGAAGCCTGACTATCGTGTATTACGGATGATGACAGGTAATAAAAGTTTTGACGCAGTATGGGCGGAAGAGTACGGAAAAGCACTCGCTTCCCACTGGAGAACCTGGGCATACGACACAGGCCGTTATTGTGACGTTGAGCGCAAGCTAACCGTTCCACAAATGTTGCGTCTGGCCTTTCGCCACAAGCTGATTGATGGCGATGCCCTGATGGTGCTTCAGTATCGCACCGATCGCCTTGGACCAGGTAAGGGGCGTTATGCCACGACGGTGCAGGTTGTTGATCCCGACAGACTCAGTAACCCGCAGCAGAATTTTGATATGCCGAATATCCGCGGCGGCGTTGAAATTGATGCTGACGGCGCACCTGTGGCTTATCACATACGTGAAGCACATATCGGTGACTGGTGGAGTGGCGCCAAAACAATGACATGGCGACGAATCCCGCGCGAAACCGCATGGGGGCGCCCGCACGTTGTGCACGACTTTGACCATGAGCGTGGAGCTCAGCATCGGGGGAATGGCATTCTGACTCCAGTAGTGCAACGTCTGAAGATGCTGGTGAAGTACGACCAGAGCGAGCTGGAAGCAGCAATTCTGAATGCTATCTTCGCCGCGTATATTGAGTCTCCATACGATCCCGAAATGATCCAGTCCGCGCTGGGGGAAAACTTCGAAGAGGGATTGGGAGCATACCAGGATGGTCGTGCAGAGTTTCATAATGATCGCCGTTTGACGCTGCAGAATGGCGCCCGTATGCCGATCCTTTATCCAGGGGAGAGAATAACAACGGTCAACGCTGCCCGCCCTTACAGCAACTTTGAGGTTTTCGAGTCTGCAGTATTGCGTAATTTCTCATCCGGTACGGGGTTATCTCCTCAGCAGGTTACACAGGACTGGTCTGATGTGAATTACAGCTCTGCGCGATCTTCCTTGCTGGAGGCATGGAAAACGCTCACCCGCCGACGTGATGATTTTTCCATGGGTACCGCTCAGCCGCTTCTGACGGCCTTTGTGGAGGAAGTTCACGATAACGAGGATTTACCTCTACCTAATGATGCCCCTGATTTTGTTGATGCCCGGGCAGCGTATTCCCGTGCGCGCTGGATGGGGCCGGGGCGAGGATGGGTTGATCCGGTGGCAGAGAAAAAAGGCGCCATTCTCGGCCTCGATGCCGGCCTTTCCACTCTCGAAATTGAAGTGGGTGAAAACGTGGGTGAGGACTGGGAAGAGATACTTGATCAGCGCCAGCGGGAAATTGAGTCCTGCCTGAAGCGCGGACTTCCATTACCTAGCTGGGCGCAGGCGGACCAGTTCGCCAGCCAGACAATTACCGATCCGGAGGAAAAGTGAATCTACCTCATCTGGCCCAGCGCCTTTTTAATACACCGCTGGCGCTGCACCCAAGTAAAGCTGAAGTCATCATGGCATCCGTTATGGACCGGTTTGGCATCAGTAAAATCGAATCCTCTCTTGCCATGGATGATGACTGGTATGGATACGACGATAACCGGGGGCGGGAATCCCGTAGCGACCCGGGTTATGACAATGTGTTGGGCGTCGCTGTCATCCCGATATGTGGGACCCTGGTGCAGAAGCTGGGTAGCCTGCGCCCATACAGTGGCATGACAGGCTATGACGGCATTCGTCAGGCCTTCCTGACTGCGATGGAAGACCCCGATATTACAGGGATCTGCCTGGATATTGATTCGCCAGGAGGCGAGGTCGCCGGATGTTTCGATCTGGTCGATGTCATTTATGGCGCCCGCGGGAAAAAGCCCATCCATGCCATTCTGACGGAAAGCGCCTATTCCGCCGCCTATGCGATTGCCAGTGCGGCGGACCGGATTTCTGTTCCCCGAACCGGTGGTGTGGGTTCAGTTGGTGTGATCACTATGCACCTTGACTGGACCCAGCGGATAAAAGATGACGGCCTCAAAGTCACCATCATCACCTACGGTTCCCGTAAGGCTGAGGGGTCACCGCTGAGAGAGCTGTCAGATGAAGCGCTGGCGGCTATTCAGCAGGACATCAACACCATGGGCGAATTGTTTGTGAATACCGTCGCCAGAAATCGGAGGATTAGCGCAAAGGTTATCAAAAGTACTCAGGCTGCCTGTTTTATGGCTGCTGATGGTGTGGAACTTGGACTGGCTGATGAGGTGTGTCCTCCTGATGCTGCGTTCAGAAACTTACTTGAAAAAACAGGAGCCTGAAATGGCGAAGAAAAAGACTTTTAGTTTTGCTCATCTTATTGGCCGTGGCGCGACTGCTTCCGAAGAGGAAGAGGACAAAAAGGCCAAAAAAGCGAAAGGCCGTCGCGCGGAAGAGGATGAGCGCGAAGATGATGCCGGGGACGATGAACGCGAAGATGACGCGGAAAACGACGATCGTGATGATGACGCTGAAGATGACGGTGACGACCCGGATGCGGCTGAAGACGATGACGATTCCGAAGATGACGGCGACGATGACCGCAAAGAAAGCAAAGCGGTGAAAAATGCCCGCGCCGCCGAGCGTAAACGTTGCGCCCGTATCTTCGGCAGTAAGCACGCTGCGGCGAATCCGTCACTGGCCGCTTCACTCGCATTCAATACCGGGATGAGCTCTGCCGCCGCTATCGATGTTCTGGCATCCACGGCGCCAGCCTTGCAACCAAAGGCAACGCGCGGGCGCTCTCTCGATCAGCGCATGCAGGAAAGCCATGATGTCCGTCTGAATCCGGATGGCGGCAAGAAAGAGAACGGTAAATCGGCACTGGTAAACCAGATGACCGGCCTCTACAACTCCATTAAAGGAGAGAAATAATGGATCAATTTGGTCAGAATGCCTTTGCACCTGGCATGAAGAGTTCAGTGTTTGTGCCGGATCAGTTAATTGCCGGTACGCTGCAACTGGTCACTGACACCGGCACGATCACCGGCGGTGTGTATAAGCGTGGCACTGTGCTTGGCATGATCACCGCCAGTGGCAAATATACAGCCAGTGTGAAAACCGCAACGGATGGTAGCGAGACGCCAGCGGCCATTCTGGTTGATGATGTTGACGCTTCCACCCATGGCGATCAGTCCGGCGGCCTGTACCTGATGGGCGAGTTCAACCAGAATCATATTATTTTTGACGATTCCTGGACTGCGCCGGAACTGAAAACAGCACTACGTCCGCTGGCCATCTTCCTGAAAGACAGCGCCCAGGCACCTTTAACCACCTCCTGATTTATCCCTCATTTATCCTGGCGAATGCTTTAACCGGCAGGCGCTGACCTATTTAAAATTTATGCCAGCGTCTAGCTGGCATTATCAAGAGACTGAATATGGAAAATATTTATGATACCAGTGTGCTGGTGCAGGTCGTTCCTAACCTGAAAACCAGTCAGAACTGGCTGCTTGATCGCTTCTTCCCGAACGTCGTGACTTATGAGACCGAAGAAGTAGCGATTGACGTGGATGTCGGCCTACGTCGTATGGCGCCATTCGTCTCCCCGCTGGTGGAAGGTAAGCTGGTCGAGTCCCGTAAATACCAGACCAATACGTTCAAACCGGCGTACATCAAAGACAAGCGGGCGCCGGACCTGCGTAAACCTATCCGCCGCCAGATTGGTGAGCGTATTGGCGGTGAATATACCGCCGCAGAACGCGAAATGTTGAACCTGCAGTTTGAGATGACTGATCAGATTGACATGATCAACCGTCGGCTGGAATGGATGGCGGCCAGCGCGCTGGTGTCCGGTACCGTCACGGTTGCCGGGGAAGGCTATGAAACCAAAGTGGTGGATTTCGGGCGCTCTCCGGATTTGACTATCACTCTGAGTGGTTCAGATAAGTGGCCGTTGACGGTTGCCGCGGGTGCCACTAATACCCAGCCCTCTGATGATATTGAAATCTGGCAGACGCTTTTCCTGAAAGAATCCGGTTCCGTCGCGACAGATCTGGTGTTCACAAGCAAGTCATGGCGTGCTTTCCGACTGGACACCACCATCAAAGATAACGCCATCACGTTCCCGGCGCTGAGCCCGTTTGGTAACCAGATTAATGCTGGTCCACAGGCGATGAAGGGCGCTATTTATAAAGGTCGCTGGGGTAACTTTGACCTCTGGTTATATAACGACTGGTTTATTGACCCACTTGATAATGTCGAGAAGCCGATGATCCCCGACGGCGCCGTTATTATGTCTGGCGCTGATCTGATGGGTACCCGCGCTTTTGGCGTTATCCTGGACCCGGCATTTAACTACGGTCCCCTGGCCTATGCGCCAAAATCCTGGGTGAAAGAAGATCCGGCCCAGCGTCTTATCCTGATGCAATCCTCCCCGCTGGTTATTCCGAGCCGGGTAAACGCATCCCTCTGCGCGACGGTGGTCTGATATGGCAAAAATCTCTAAAACCGAGCAGGTCGATGATCTGAATGCTGAAGGCGCCACCGAAGACGCCCTGAATATCGACGACCTGAATGCCGGCGGCAGCGTTCAGATGACGCATCAGTATGACGAAAAAGACGGCGATTCATCTGATGATCAGGATGACGATGAAGAAGATTTTCAGGAAGTAGCGGAACCTGAGTTTGTGGTCCTGAAAGGGAACTGCATTCGCCATGACGGTGAGGTTTACCGGGAAAACTCCCTAATTCCGGTCTCCGGTAAGGATGCCGAGCGTCTGCTGGCCGCAGGTGTAATTGCCGATGTCCATGCTCTGCGACAGCGCGCGTTATCTGCTGCGCGTGGTGTGAAAATAACAACGGAGTGAGCATATGGGCGTGGACTGGGATTTACATCTTCTGAGTCCGCTCCATGGCGTGTTTGGCGATGAGCATGAGTACCGTCCCCGCAACGGTACTCCTTTTACGATTAACGGTATTTTTGACCGTGGCTATGCGCAGGTTGCAGAAAATCTTGATGGTGATTCAGAAATTAACACCTCCAGCCCAATGCTTGGGGTGCGCGATGCTGAATTTCGTCAGTTGGGTAAACCGCAACCTGCCGTATCTGACCGTGTGTTTATCAAAACGGTCGGAGGTCAGATCATCAATCAGTTATTTGTTGTGTCCAACGTCGAACCGGACAGCCATGGCGGCTCACGTCTTGTTCTCAATGTGGCGAAAACCCGATGAATGCTTCCGCAATACGACACATGGTTGTGGCAGCGCTGAAAGATAAAACGGCTGCCGCCGATCGTGTGTATTCCCCGCGTGACTGGGCAACTTCGCCGGACCTGTACCCAGCGTTGCTTGTTCAGACGCCATTTGATCACAAAAAGGCGCAGGGGAGAAATGTCCCGGCCTTTACCTCTTTGACCACCGTTCGCATTACTGGCCGGGTTCAGGAGTACGACAGTGAAACCACTGATGATGGCGCCATGCGCGCGGAGGTTGCGCTGGAAGAGCTCCGGGAACAGGTAGAAAGGGCGGTGATTAACAGCTACGAGTTAACCCGGAACATCCAGAAATATGCGGAGGTCCGCTCGACGATTGATGTTGATGCGGATGGTGAAGCGCATATGGGCCAGCTGCTTATCGAAATTGATATTGAGCACTATCAGGGACCGGAAGACTTTTATCCGGTCGATACGGTGCCGCTGACGGGGATCGACATCACCATCGACATGCCGGACGGTACGCCGCAGCCGGGCGTAAAAATAGACCTTCAGGAGTAATCATGTTTGTAAAACCGAAGGACGGGCTCAGCGTTCGCTGCCCTGTCAGGGGGGAGCCTTTGCCCAAAGATGGCGCGGAGGTACCTGATAATACGTTCTGGCGTCGCCGCCTGAAGGATGGCGACGTCAGTCTGGTACCGGAAAAGGGCGTTAAAAACGCCGTAAAAAAAGAGGGCGTAATTAAATGACCGTTCCATTTTCGCGAGTTCCCGGCAATTTACGTGTGCCGCTTTTTTATGTGGAGTTTGATAACTCCATGGCCAACACGGCGACGGCTACACAACGAACGCTGTTGATTGGTCAGATGCTGGCATCAGGCTCTGCACAGGAAAAAATCCCGGTAAAAGTCTCCTCTCCCAATGCGGTGGGTGAGCTCACCGGAAAAGGATCAATGCTGCATGGCATGATGACGGCGTATCAAAAAAACGATACTGCTGCGGAGGTCTGGATCCTTCCGCTGGCTGATGATGCGGATTCGATGGCAGTGGCAACTGGCAGTATCAAGGTTGCCACACAGGCGGCAGAAACCGGCGTTATCTCTCTTTATATTGCTGGCGTTCGCGTACAACTGACCGTACTGGCGACTGACACTCCGGCTCAGATTGCCACTGCGCTGGTCGCGGCGATTACCCGCAAAACGGAACTGCCGGTGACAGCTGCTGTAAAAGCCGATGCAACGGATACCGTGACACTGACGGCCAAAAATGCCGGGTTGCTGGGCAATGGTATTGATATCAGGCTGAATTATCTCGGTGTTCAGGGTGGTGAGGTGACGCCCGCGGGCCTGACACTCACCATCATGGGCATGACCGGCGGCGCCGGCGCGCCGGATTTTGTTGATGCCCTTGGCAACCTGCAGGATAAGACCTTTGATTTTGTCATCAACCCTTATGATGACACCGCATCACTGGATGCCATCAGAGAATTTCTGAACGATGCAACCGGCCGCTGGGCATGGGATAAACAGCTTTATGGCCACGCATTCACCACCACCAACGGCACTTACGCCGAGCTTGGCACCAAAGGGGAAACCCGTAATAACCAGCATGAGTCACTGCTTGGCGTGTACCGCTCACCATCACCGCGTTATATCTGGGCGGCGGCACTGACAGGGGCCGCTGCACCCAGCCTGCGTAATGACCCCGGACGCCCGCTACAAAGTCTGCCTGTTTATGGCGTGCTGGCACCGGACCTGGCGGATCGCTTTGAACTGACAGAGCGCAATAACCTGCTGTACAGCGGCATCTCCACTTACACCGTGGGTGATGACGGGACGGTGATGATTGAAAACCTGATTACCACCTACCAGAAAAACAGCTATGGCGACGAAGACGACAGTTACCTGCAGGTGGAAACGCTCTTCAGCCTGATGTTTGTCACACGATATCTCCGCACTGCAGTGACCAGTAAATTTGGTCGCATGAAGCTGGCCGCGGATGGCATGCGTTTTGCGCCGGGGGCGGCGATTGTGACGCCAAACATCATCAGAGCCGATCAGATCGCGGAATACCAGACGCTGGTCTTTAACGGCTACGCGCAGGACGCTGAGGCCTTCGCCAGAAACATTATCGTGGAGCAGAACAAAACAAATCCGAACCGCGTCGATGTGTTGTGGCCGGGAACGCTTATGAACCAGTTGCGCATCTTCGCGCTGCTTAACCAGTTCCGCCTGCAGGCTGAATCAACAGGAGCATAAAACATGGCTGGAGATACCACTAATCGCCTGGCAGGTACCGCTTATGTCACCGTAAACGGGGTGACCGTTATGGTGGAGGGCTCATTCAAGTATCAGACCTCCACTGTTAACCGTACCACACTGACAGGCATGGACGGTGTGCATGGCTACAAAGAAAAGCCGGTTGCCCCGTATATTTCTGCCCGTCTTCGCGACAGCGGCGGTACCAACGTACTGGGTTTTAACAAACAGACGAACGTCAACGTGATCGCCGAACTGGCGAACGGAAAGACTATTATCGGTCGCGCGCTATGGACGGTGAACGTTCAGGAAGTGGAAAGCGAAGATGCAGTGTTTGATGTTCGCTGGGAAGGCCGGGACGTAACGGAGAACTAAGATGGCAGAACTTGAACGCACCAAAGTCATTCCCCTCATCAAGCCTCTGGTCGATGAGGCGCAAAAAACACGCTATGAGCAACTGGAGCTGAAGGCGCCGACGCTCAGCCAGGCAGAGCAGTTCTACGAAAAGCAGGCATCGTCCACTTCACTGGCGGCGATGCGCCTGCTGATCTCGCTGGTCACGGATACGCGGGAAAGTGTGCTTCAGCCGATGGATTTTATCGACTTCCGAAAATGCGAGGAGTTTTTGCTCGGTTTTTTGACCTGGAAGCCCTGACCGCCTGGCAGGAAACGGCCGCTGACGTCACATTTTATTTCCGCTGGACAGAAGACAGGGCATGGGGCATGACCTATGCCCGTCTGAAGTGGTGGGTATCGCAGGCCTCCCGTATCAATAAACTCAGGAATCCCGAACCCGATGAGTAATTCTTTCGACTTTGAGCTGGTGGCCAGCGACCAGGCGACGGAAGCCATTGAGCGTATCAATGAGGCTATCCGTGATCTGGAACCAAAGCTGGATAAAACCAAAGAGGGACTCCAGTTAGGAGGGCAGGAGACCCTCGATGGACTGAACGGCTTTATTTCCCGCTTCGAAAATCTGTCCAAAAATGCCCGTGATAATGTTCAGTACATCGGGGACATGGTACCACCGCTGAAGATGGTCGGTGAGCTCTCCGGTAAGCTGGCATCACTGGGGGTTGTTGGAGCGGCGGGATATGGGCTAAAACAGATTGCCTACGGTTTCCATGAGGCCTCAAGGGAAGCCTATAACCTCGATGTCGCCGCGAAAAATGCGGGTATGCGAGTGGACGATTTTTCCCGCCTGTCCGGTGCGATGCGGATACTGGGTGCTGATGGCGACAGTGCAAATTCCTCCATCGAGGGGATGGCTAAAAGCCTGAAGGAGGCCGCCAGTGGTGCCAACAGCCAGGTGCTCGGCGCATTGTCACAGATTGGCGTTCAGATCCAGAAAAACAACGATGGATCCGTTGATACGCTGAGAACACTGGAGTCGATAGCACGCGTTTTCCCGAGTCTGCGACCGGACCAGCAGAAATCAGTTTCCGATGCCCTCGGGTTGACGCCGGAAATGCTGGCGCTGATGCGTGAAGGCGTACGGATGAAAGCATTGCTGGCTAAATCTGATGAACTTGGCCTGACGGTTGATCCGGAACTTAACCGGCAATTGTCCGAGGTTAACGGCTCCATGAATGAGCTGGGCGCTGCATGGGATGGGCTGAAAAACCGTTCGAAAAACTCTCTGTTTAAGGGATTGCTTTCCGATGGTTCGGTGAAAGACGGCCTTGAAGGAGTGACCGACTTGTTCACGAATGGCGATTTCACCGGGCTGTCGCATGCGCTGGGGTTTATCAGTAGCAAGGATGCCGGGAAGCTACGCCGCATTCAGGGTGATAAGGCGCTGTATAACACCCTTTCCCGGCGCGAGCGCGGAGCGGTGGATGCCGGCTTTATGACTGATGCCGTCCGTAAACGCTACGACGCGCAATATGGCGCCGGGGACAGAGCTGAACAACTCCGAAATGATTTGTCTGTCATCCTGCCAGCAGGTGCAGCAGCTCCACGCAGAGAAGTGAATTACAGCCAGCCATCTAACCAGGCACTGGGCCTGAGAAATAATAACCCCGGCAATCTCCGGATAGCGCCTAATGCGACCGGGGTGAATCGTGGTTTCGTCACTTATGACAACAGCAGCGACGGGCTGGCGGCAATGGCCCGGCAACTGATGTTATATGGCGATCGTGGGAATAACACGCTGAACAGCATGATCCACACTTATGCGCCACGCTCGGAAAATGATACGCAGTCCTATATCAATTCAGTATCGGCGGCGACAGGTATTCAACCCCAGCAGCGGGTGGATCTGCATAACCCGGAGGTGCTGAAGTCAGTCATGGCGGCCATGATTCAGCATGAGAATGGGGCGCAGCCATATTCTGAAGATGAGATACGGGCGGCAATTCAGACGGCTATCAGTGATCCGCGCTGGTCTGGTCTTCGTGACAGCCGAGTGCTCAGCCAGCAGAGAGAGAACATCCTCGTACCGCAACCGGACAAGTTTGACAGTTCCTCAATCCTGACAGCTTCCGGTAATGGGAGAGACACTGTCAGTGAAAACCTGACCCGGTCCCTCAAAGAGGCGATGGCCGATCAGAAAATGAAGCTGGAAATCACCCTGGTCAATGATAAGGGGGAGAAGAAAACCTATAACGTCGAGGATAACGGCAGAATAACAACCGCCATGAATTACTAACCCTATTAAACCGCCACCCTGGCGGTTTTTTAATTCAGGAGGCCTGATGGCAATTATCCAGGATGCAATAACTTCTCTGATGGGGGGCGGTGGTAGTGAGGACTGGTTGAGCCAGCTACGTCCCGGCTCGTTCCGGGGCGTGCCTTTTGCTGTGGTGAATGAGGAAGGCAGTCATGGCCGGCGGCAGGCGGTTCATGAATATCCATACCGTGATACCGCCTGGATTGAGGATATGGGGCGCGGGACACGGCGATTTATTATCCGTGGCTTTATCGTCCAGAACAGTCTGGTATACGGCGGTGGCGACGTTATTTCTCAGCGCCAGTCATTGATCAATGCGTGTGAAGCTAAGGGGAGTGGTACGCTCATTCACCCCACGCTGGGGGAGATGACCGTTTCCATACCTGAGAATGGTTTAAGGCTTTCCGGTTCCGCCGACAACGGCCGTTCGTTTGAATTTACCCTGATGGTCATTGAGTCGGGGTTAAAGGTCTTTGCCGTTACCGACAGTGCCGCCGCGGGGGATACCGTTGGCACCAACTATCTGAAGCTGGTTAGTACGACGGTTGCCAGTACCCTCGCGAGAATTAAAAGCGAGATCCGCGGTGTGTCGCAGGGGATTCAGACCATCAGGGGAACCGTGACGTTCTGGACCAATATGGTGGATAACACCATCAGTGAGGTAACAAACGTCAGTAACGTGCTGGATTCTACTTTCGGGAATAATCGTTACGGGCGGTACAGCAAGGGGACCGTAGGCGGGAGCTCTTCGGGTATTAACGGCAATCGTGATGCCGATGATTCAGAAGACCATCAGGCATTGTCTGAACAGGTTACCGCCCGGGCGGTGATGGATCGCCAGGCTGTGCTCGATACAACGGCTGCACTGAATGAATCTGTATCGGTCGAGGAATTTGTTCAGGGCGTTGCCGATGTGATTAATCGCATTCTGTCCAGCGCTGGTAGCGTGAGTGACAAAATTGCCGCATTTGAAAAACTGGCGGCTTCAACCAGTACCGGATACCAGCGTTCCGAAAGCAGCCAGCAACTGGCTGGCACCATGAACACGCTGATCGTAGTGCTATGTACCGGAGCCATGACGGATGCTGCTGCAGATTACAACCCAACCAGTCGTAATGAGGCCGAAGAAATCACTCAACGCGTGGCCGGGCAACTGGATACCGCGTTACTACTGGCGGGCGACCGTGGCGATGATGATCTTTATACGGCATTGATGGACGTGAGAACCGCTTTTCTGAATACCATGGCTCAGACTTCATCCGGACTGAGTGAGTTGATGCAAATCAATACTGCGGTGCCGGTTCCTGCCCTGGTACTGGCCAACCGCCTGTATCAGGATGCCTCGCGGGCAAATGAACTGATACAGGAGGCCAGCGTACCGCATCCGGCATTTATGCCGACGACGATGAAGGTGTTGAGACAATGAGTACGGATAATGATCAGGATATTGTCTCCCTGACAGTGGGCGGAAAAATCATTGAAGGATGGGACTCTGTGCGGGTGACCCGTGGCATTGAGCGTTTTCCCTCCGATTTTGACCTGGGACTGATGGATTATTTTCCGGGAAGTGACCAGAAGCAGCTGGTAAAGGAAGGGATGCCTTGTCAGGTAAAGCTTGGTAACGACCTGGTAGTGACGGGGTATGTTGATGACTGGTCGCCTGCTATTTCCCGTTCGCGCCATGAAGTCAGAGCCTCAGGCCGCAGTAAGTGCGCAGATCTCGTTGATTGCTCTGCTGAATGGCCAAATAACGTCATCAATAACAGTAATGCGCTTGATATTGCCTCCCGCCTCGCATCCCATTACAACATTGGCGTAAGTACAGACGTTGATGATCTGGTGAAAGTTCCGCAATTTTCCCTGAACTGGGGGGAATCGCCACAGGAAATACTTGATCGTGTCTCCCGCTGGTCGGCATTGCTTTATTACGATCAGCCTGACGGTAACTTATTTCTGACCCGGGTGGGGACAAAGCGCGCGGCCAGCGGTATCGCAGAAGGGGTAAATATCGAACAGGCTTATTACCGCCGTTCGATGGCTGACCGCTTTTCTGATTACGTCGGCGTATCGATGAGCATTTCGCCGATTGCAGGATTCTCGCCAGATACGGCTTATGATTCGGTGACGCTGGCGACGGCCCGCGATCCTGAGGCGGCCAGTATGCGTTACCGAAAACGGATCATTATTGTTGAAAGTACACTGATGGCTTCACAACAGGCTCAGCGAGCGATTGACTGGGAGATGAACCGCCGATACGGCCGTTCCCGTCAGTTAACGGTGACGATTGATTCCTGGCGCGATAAATCCGGGAAATTATGGGAGCCGAATACGCTTATCCCGGTCAACATCCCGAGTCTGCAGCTGCCTGACACCGAATTGCTTATCGCAGAGGTGACTTATATCAGAGACAGTGACGGCACCCATGCGCGCCTTTATCTGATGCCCCCGGAGGCTTTCGCTGTCCAGCCTTATGCTTTCTACCAGCAAATACCCGGACTAAACCAATGAATCAAAATTTAAAGAAATCGGCCACGCGCATCGCCGGCATGCTGGGAATTGGCCGTATTACCACGCAGAAAGATAGCGGGGTTGTGCAGGAAATCCAGTACCAGACTCCGCTGGAAGTGGCCAGCGCCCCACGGCTCTCTGATTTTGGTTTTTCATCGGGGTTGCCGGCGGGATCGGATGTGGTTATTGCCTTTCTCGGCGGGGACCGCTCCAGTCCCGTCGTCATTGCCTCTAACCATCAAAGCTACCGGCATACCGGGCTTAAGCCAGGCGAAACGGTGGTCTATAACCAGCAGGGGATGAATATTCATCTGACTGAGGCGGGAATTTTCATTGATGCGAAAGGCAAAGATGTAGAGATCAACAATGCCCGAAACATCACCGCGACGGCAACGGAACAGGTAAAGCTGGTTACCCCCAAACTCCTGGTGACGGGTGACATCATCGATAACTGCGAGACGAACAATTCAACGCTCAAAGCGCTGCGGGATGCTCACAACGATCATGACCATGACGTTAAAGAAGTTCAGTCCGGCGATAGCACGATCACAAGCGAAAAAACAGAGAGTCAGGTATGAGTGATATTTCCTCATTCTGGGATGTGGATGCCATTCATGCTGACTGGCAAACCGGTAACGGCGTACTGATATCTGAGAATGATATGCACACGGCCATTATTATCAGTTTGTTTACTGACGGACTGGCGCGCGCTGATGATGATTATGAAGGAACTGACCGCCGCGGCTGGTGGGGGGATCTGGACAACGATCGGAATATTGGCTCAAGGCTGTGGCTACTGCGGCGTGAAAAACTGACGCGCGAAGTGGCGATGAGAGCTGAAGATTACGCCGAAGAGGCTCTGACCTGGATGAAGTCGGATGGTATTGCAGCAGCGATAGAGGCTCAGTCAGAGATTGTTTTCCCGAACAGGCTGAACCTCATCATCCGGTATTTGCCGCCGACGGGGGACTGGCAGGAGTTCAAATTCTTCTGGCTATGGGAGCAACTGAATAATGCCATTTAAGCGGAAAACACTGAGCGAGCTCCGGCAGGAGAATCGCCAGTTTATGCAGGCAGAGCTTGAAAGTGTTGGCGCGTTGTTACGGTTTGGCAACCTTAAGGTGCTCGCTGATATGGATGCGGGCATGGCCCATCTGCACTACGCCTACCTGGATTATATTGCCCGTCAGAGCACGCCTTTCACCTCTACCGATGAGTGGCTTGCCGGATGGATGGCGCTAAAGCAGATTTACCGAAAAGCCGCAACGGCAGCACGCTCTCCGGCGGCGAAAGTTACCGGAACACCGGGAAAAACACTGTCAAAAGGGGCTGTGTTAAACCGTGATGATGGTTACCAGTACACAACCGATGATGCCATAACGATAAACACTGCTGGCAGTGCGTCGGTTGCTGTAACAGCGGTTTTGCCGGATATCACAGACGATGTGACAGGAGGAGGCGCTTCCGGAAATGCCGATGCTGGCACCATTCTTACACTGGATGCTAATGCCCCCGGCATAGACAGCTCGGTCACGCTGATTGAGCCTGCCACCGGCGGCGCTAACATTGAAAGTGAAGAGGATTTCCGATTACGTGGTCTGCTGGCGTATCAGAATCCTCCGCAGGGCGGGAGTGACACTGATTATAAAAGCTGGGCTTTATCCGTATCGGGGATCACCAGGGCATGGATACGGCGCCGGGGGATGGGGCCGGGTACCGTGGTGATTTACATCATGTGCGACGGTGATGATAAAACCAATCATGGATTCCCTGTAGGAACTGACGGTGTCTCTCAACTGGAAGAGTGGGGGGCTGTAAAAGCCACCGGGGATCAGGGGAGAGTTGCCGATTATATGTATCCGCTTGCGCCGGTTACCTCCCTTAACTATGTCTGCTCTCCCATCGAACGCGTTATCGATTTTGAAATAAGCGGGATATCTGATGCCGACAGCGCAACGACTGCGGCCATTGCGGATGCGATTGACGGGGTATTGTTTGAATCCGCTAACCCGCTCGGCACAGGGAAAATTTACCTTTCAGATCTCAACCGTGCGATAGGGGATGTTGCCGGTACTTCAGGTTATATCCTTGTGTCGCCTTCTGCGAATATTGAGCCGGGAGTTGGGGAGCTGGCTGTTCGTGGTGAGGTGAACTACACATGAGCCTTTTCTCAACAGACGATTATCAGAAGGCACTGCAGGCGCTTATCCCCACCGGCCGAGCGTGGACACGGGATCCAAAAGCTGTTCAGGCTGCTGTACTGCGGGCCATTGCGGCCAGTTTCCAGCGTAGTGATAACGACGCTCTCGCATTGCTGCGCGGTGCCTTTCCAAAAACTGCGACGATTATGCTCACCGAGTGGGAAAAAACACTCGGCTTACCTGATGATTGCTCAATTGGCGAAGTGGATACGATTGCGAAGCGTCAGTCTGCCATTGTATCGAAACTCATCAGCACCGGCGGGCAGTCAAAGAGCTATTTCATCAGTATTGCCGCAGCAATGGGTTATACGATTTCGATTAAGGAATACCGGCAGGCGCGTGCTGGCTTATCGGTATGTGGTGACGGGCTAAATGGGGATGACTGGCCATTTGTCTGGCTGGTAGAGGCAGAAGACACAACGATAACTTATGCCCGTGCGGGTCTGAGTTATTGTGGCGATCCATTACGTTCCTGGGGTAATCGTCAGCTTGAATGCCGGATTAATGCCCTCGCCCCCTCATACACCCTGGTCAAATTCGGCTATATCTATTTCGGTTTTAACGATGAGGGGGTTTACGAAGTCACGCCTGAGTTTGCCAAAATATTTGATATCGCTTCCGGTTACGTTTAATTCAGACATTTAAAAAGAAGGTTTATATGAGAAAAGTTGGCAGTACAACTGACACCGCTGATGCTAATGGTGAATACACTAATGGTAATGTCGCTAATGGTATTTCACCGACAATAATTAATGCTGAGATGATGAATACCTTTCAGCGTGAGCTGGTAAACGTTGTTGAGGGCGCGGGGCTTGAGCTTGATCCTGATGATGATTCACAGGTTCTTAAAGCGATTGGTGGCGGTCGCCTGCTTAATATTGTCACCTTTACTAAGTCAGGGACTTACACTCCAACTAAAGGGACGAAAAGAGTGCGGGTGAAAGTTTGGGGAGCGGGGGGAGGTGGCCAGAATGCTCCAGTTAGTGTGGGCGCATCTGGAGGTTGTGCTGGTGGATTTTCGGAAGGGTTATTTAATATTTCTGATAACGAAACTATATCTGTGACGATAGGTACTGGTGGCAGTGCTGTTGCTGCTGGTGTCTCGTCTAAAGGCGGGAATGGTGGTGATACAAGGTTCGGGAGTTTAATCTCAGCTACTGGAGGGAGTGGTGGCGGGGCTACAGTTCCTGCTGGAGGTATCGGAAGTGGCGGGAACATTTTAAATATTACTGGCGGAATATCTCAAGGTGGTCTGTATTATGGTTCTGATGCTTTTATTGGCGGGACTGGAGGATCTGCATTTTCATCAACGGGTGGCAATGGCCACTTCGGTAGTTCTGGCGATGATGGCGGTTTCCCCGGCTCAGGTGGTGCCGGGGGGAATGGTAACTATTCATCAGGAAAAGGAGCGAATGGTTTAGTTTACCTTGAAGAGTTTTCCTGATTATTTTTGCTTTGAGCGTCCGCCCTTATTTTTGCTCTAATTTTAATTAGTGGCTTGTCTATTAATATTACACAAACGATCCCAAGTGCAATTGATATTGGGTAGCCTAATAAAAAGATGGATAAGCCACGATTTTCACCACCAATAGCAAGCCATGCTAGAAATCCGCCAAAATATTGACAAAGAAAAATTGGATAGGCCAGGTCACCAAACCACTTGAGTATTTTCTCAAGATGTATGTTTGTCTTTATTTTTAATAATACCAGGGTTGTAAACAATGCTATTACATTATTGGTGTAGTAAAGTATTATGTTGTACTGACCTAATGCATTAATTGTATATAAATGCCAATTGGTAATAAAAATCCCGATGCAAATAAATGTTATTAAAAAAGCTTTGTGTGGAGAAAGATACATAGCTTTGAACTTTCTATGGGCAAAATAACCCAGAGAACCCATGCTAAAAGGAAGTGTTGCAGCAAGGAATGGGAAATACGCCATATCAAAAGAATGGTGTACTACATATACGTAAGCATGATAAAGCAGTGAAAGCAGAATCGACGTAATGGCTGTAAATTTATTTCGGGCTATGAAAAGCCACAATAAAAAATAACATGTTATCTCAACACCCACTGACCATGATGATGTGACTATTCTGAATCTATTACCATCAATAGCAAAGTGATAAATGGATGAAAAGGCACCGAATGGATTTGCTACAGCATTATCAGAAAGGAAAGCCCAGGGGAAGATTAAGATGTTTCCTAATAAATCTCCAGGTAAGAAATTGCCTGTCCAGTTTGAGTGGAATTCCTTTGCGGATGGAATTAATTTTATAATAAGAATGCCCATGACGAGAAAAAATATATATGCCGGGAATAACCTCAGTATTCTATTTTTCCAAAACATAGAGAAGTTGAACTTGTATGTTTCATGCAAAATGTATGTTATTAAAAAACCACTAATAACATAGAAGCAATTCACTGCAAAGTTGCCAAGTGCAGGTATGCGAGCCGTTAAGTGAAAAGCAATGACGCACGATGCCAAAAAAAACCTTATTAGGCCAAGCATTATTTTATCTCCGCGCCAATATCGCGCATTTTATTTATTACATTGTTAAGTTGCTCATCAGACAGAACAAGCTGAGCTGCAATATAAAACAGTATGTGTCTTGACATTACCCTGGGGCTCTCTCCGCCAGTGTATTTCCGCCATTGGCTATCGCTGGCTACACCTGCGAGCCCTGCCATTTGGTTTCCGGAGTAATTTAGTGCGGATTTCAGTCTGGCTAAATCTTCCTGCATTGGAGGAGTGTATTTATTTATTAAAATCATTCTCTTACTTAACCGTTTAAACACGTAAGGCGATGTTAGCCCTGAAGGGGCGGGGCGTCAATCTTAATTGCTTCATTGAAAAGATGAAGACAGGAACAGGTATGGACAAAAGATATAATACCGGCAATCCAAGACCTTCAAATAGCATGAAGGATCTGAATGATAACGCCCTGGCGTACGATGATTTCCTGAACAGCGAAAGCGATACTTTTATAGATCGTTTTGGTAACGCCCAGGATACGATAATTGGGGCTACTAAAAAAATGGCAGCTGCTACCGACGCTGTTATTGATGAAGCCCGCCAAAACCTGATCCCTCTGAGCAAGCAATACATGACGCTTGCTGATGCACAGGCAGATATTGCTAATATCCCCGAGGGGAGCACTACTTATTATCGCAGCCCTGACGATAGTGCACTTGCTATTGAAGTAATTAATAACGGCGGGACTCTGGAGCCGACCGGGCGCCAGATGCCATCTCAGCAGGCTATTGAGCAAGTTAAGCTGTTAATTAATTATGATTCAGTTGATATCCTACAGAGTGCCTATGATGAGGAGGGTAATGTTTACCTTCTTCTCGATGAATTTGGTGAGCTCTTTATAGCGAGTCTCGGCCCTGTTTCAGTTCAGGAAAAGTTCAGAAAGCTCGATGCGCTGATCCATAAAGACCGCGCTGATAATCTGCATGAGTTCACGGACAAAAATGCTAACGTCCCAGCTTTTATAGATGAACTTGGTGATTTGTACATTACTGGTCTTGGAGCTTTCTCAGTAGCGCAAAAAATTAGAGCCATCGAGTCTTCGATTGTTAATACCGACGATGTAGAGCTATCCCACCAGTACGATTTCAACGGGCGTCTGATTTCCTTTCAGGATGCCTTTGGCGAAGTATTTATCCCCGGTCTTGATAAATCAGTTCAGGAGTCGATAAAGGGGATCAGGGAGAACTACCAGCGTGACGGTGCGCCACAGATTCGCCGCCTGACGGATGCACAGAACCGGGCGCTTGAATTTACTGATGAGGATGGAAGTTATTATCTGAAGGGGTTTGGTGGGAAATCGCTGGAGGAACATTTTAACTCGCTCAAAAAGCGCGTTAACACACTGTATAAGGCGAAAGCGATTTTTGATGCCTGGCTTGATTTTGGTATTGACTGGAACGGTAACGAATCCATCTCCCTGCAGCTGCAGACCGCAGTCAACTATGTGAGCAAGCTGCCATATGGTGGAGAAATCGTTTTGCGCCCTGGTGTGTATCGCCTGCATACCTATATCACTGCTAAACCTAACGTGACGATCCGCTGCGTTCCAGGCGCGGTATTCATGCCGATGCTGGCGAATGCGGCATTCTATTACCGTTCCCCGCAGGAAATATATCTCGAAAACTTTAACCTGATTGATGTCGAGATCGACGGTTCTGAACAGCACTCGCCATCCTATGACGTGGGGGCAAAAGGCACATACCTGCAGTATTTCCGTCAGTGTATGTTCCTGCGCTGTAACGTTCACGACACCGGGGCCACCGGCATCGGCAACGATTATCCTGACCGGTCTTTCATCCTGGACTGCTACGCGGATAACTGTGGCCGGCTCGCCCCTGACGGCAGCGGTGGTGCTTCCGGAATTGGCATCGGTCTTGGGGCGATCCAGGACGAGGCACTGATTGTTTCTCGCGCCATTACCAAAAACTGCAAGAATTTTGGGATGTTCTTTGAGCAGCAGCGACTGTCCGGGCCTGGTCAGCCTTACGTCGCGAGGCAAATTATCGTGTCTGATGTAGTCAGCACAGGTAATGGTCACGGATTCGGTGATTGCGGTGCGTCAGGCCTTCTGGTCATCAACGGCCAGTTCAATGACAACCTCAAAACCGGAATCAGCATTGATGCAGGAACGCTGGCTAACAACGGTATCGCTCCCCGACCGGGCAAGAACGGGCTGATGCTGAACTGTCAGGCGGAGCGTAACGGGGTGACCGGGCTCCATTATGACTCGACCAAAATTCAGGCCGATGGCGGCTATTCATTCTCCGACATGCACATCAACGATAACGCCCAGGATGCGATTTTAATCGAGGCTGGCACTAACACCCTGGCGGATGTTCGCTTCGACAATATGGATATCAAAAATAACGGTCGTTATCCGGTGAATGTTGCCAGCGGCACCTTTACCGACCTCGACTTCACGAATCTTCGCATGCTGCGAAATGGCGGCGATGCCGCGTTTAAGCTGGACGGCAATATCACGCGGGGCTCGATTCATGGCTGTAAGCTGCGTTCGCAGAATGGCGCTGCAGCGATTACCGGCGCAGGGACTATCAGCCATTTCGACATCGCCGAAAACCAGTATACCGATACCAACAGCAACCCCATCAATCTCACCGGCACACTGACTAACGTCACCTACGGCCGCAACCCAGGACTGGAGTAATTATGTCTTTAAAAACCGTATCCAATATGATTTATCAGGGTGATATCGCTGACCTGCCGCCGCTGACGGCTCCGATGCCGCGAGGGGGCGTTTACTATGCCGACTTGGTGAACAGCCTCTTTGTCAGCAAGCCGGATTCGAATTTCTCGAAGAACCGTAATTACGCCACGGCCATCTCTTTCACCCGTACCACGCTGGCATCCTTTATCAGTGCCGCCGGGAATCTCGAATATGCTGCCATCAATACACCACGTATCGATCGCCATCCGGCGACCAGAAAGATTCTTGGTATGCGGGTGGAGAACTCGGCGACGAACTATGCACTGAATGCACTGGATCAGACCGCCGCGAACTATGCGCCGTCGGGCCTGACGGTATCCGCGCCAGCTGCCGGGTGGTGTACCCTGACCGAAAGCACCATGAATGAAGCCCATGTGCTCATGGATAACCAGAGCACGATTGATCCGACCCTGTATAACGTGGTGTCCCTGTTTGCTAAAGCCGGGTCAGCACAATACCTGCAGATTCAGGTTTTAGGCGCCGGGGCTCAGGCGTTCGCTAACTTTGACGTACGCAATCAGAAGGTAACCAAAATGGGCCGTCTTGCCGTCAGGGCCAACATCTTCCAGGGTTTCAATGACAGCGCCCGGTGTGTGTTGTGTGTGAAAGGAAGCGGGAATACTGTCGGCTCGGTTAAATACAGCCTGATTAACGATCCGCTGGCAGAGCCGGATGTCACCTACGTCGGAACCGGGCGAACCATGCAGGTCAGTCTGATGCAGATCGAGAAGAACACCTACCACGCCAGCTCTCCATTCTTTCCTGACGGAGCCGTCGGCGGTACAACCAGCGCAAACCGTCAGGCAGACGCCGCCCGTCTGCTGGATATTCCTGCGGGCGTGAAATCAAACTTCTCGGTGTTTGTGAAGGGGATAATGACCCCGGCGGCACTCGGCAATGCCGGCGGCAATATCCTGTTCTCTCTGCTGAATAACACGGCGCTGAAATACGTTGGTTTCGGTCTGGGCGCGGCTGACAGTTCCAATGCGTTCCAGTCCCTGGCTGCGCATAACATTAACGCCGGCAGCACGCTGGCGGGCATTCCGTTCACCGGAAAAATGTTCTCTCAGTACGGTGAATATGCGCTGATGATCACCCTGAACAACGGGGTGCTGAAAGTATACAGCGGCATGACCGATAGCCCGGAAACTCTACTGACCGGATGTCCGGCATTTGATTTCGTCATGCTGGGCAGAAACAGCTCGGTTTCTGGTTCTACAGTGTCAAACTCTGGATTCTGGGGAGGCTGGCTGCAGAAAGCCGTACTGTTCGATTCGGCGCTGAGTGACGCGGATATGATTGCGCAGTTTGAATTATTGTCTTAATTGGTGGCAAGGAAATATTAGATTTAATTATTAATATCCGTTCATTATGTGTGGCGGGATGTTCATCCCGCCATTTTATTTAAAGTATTTTATCCCTCTTTTTACTGCGACCACAACTCCACAAATAATTGATGTTTTAATGTTGGCCGCCAAAGTCGCTAACTCAGCAGTTTCAGTTAACCAACTCTTTAGTTCAACCTCATCATCAGAACCTTCATTTATTTTTTCTTTTATTAAGCCTATCTGTTCTGGAGTCAACTTGCTTGGGTCGATTTCCTCAGGCAGGTTGTAATTAAATCCTGCTTTGTTTTCTGATGCCTTTAACCCTTCAATTATTTCAGCTTTTAATATTTTCTTCCCTGTTGTAGTATTTTTGTTTAACTCAATGTTATGGCCGAAGTTTATATCAAACATTGCATCGTTATCGTCGTCCTGATTCATTTAATCACCATATGGGTTGTAGTTTTTTGAATTTAGATATGCCAGTGTGTATTTCCAAAAGCCAAATACAAAGTTAATCTTTTTTGAGTCTTTTTTTGGCTCTTTTGTGTTTTTGTCAGTGAGTGACAATGGTTTGGATGAATCTAGTCGAGTGTTGTTTTCACAAATGAGATCAAAAATAGCCTCGCCTTGAACTTTTCCATTCTCATAAAAAATACAGTTTTTAATGGCGGTGTCGGTGACATTTTCTAAATTTATGCCAGTGGTTTCTACGCCATCTATCGTAATTTTTAAGCTGTTGGAGATGTTTATTCTCATTTGGATGTAACACCCCTAGCGATGAAATTAATGAGTTGCTTAGAAATATGTTTAACACATAAGCATTGGAAATAAAATAATTTTTTATTACTTTAAAGATAGTAATTTAAATCGTGTGGATAAAATTTTTTTATTAACATTTATTAGTAACGCAATGTGTATTTACTATTTTTCACAAAGCCATATTAATTAACTGGTTAAATTATTTTTGCAAGTGAAGCGCTGGGGGTTGAGTTGGGCTCTGTAGATCGTTCAGCCTTACCGAAAACTGGCGCTTGAGTCGAATAGGCTTCAAAGAAATTACAAAACTTACCAACCAGTGGTTATACCAAAAATAAATCGAGACCTCGGTGACGAAAATATAGCCTCATCCTCTATTGATCTTCGCTTTGTGAAAAACTACTGCATATAAAAACAGTATTCATTGGAGGGCAGATCATGCTTCGACAGTCAGATATCGCCGAGGCGTTTCGGGAGTCAGTTTTACGGAACTCTAAAGGCTACCAATACCTGCACACAAAGGATTTTGTGTCAGCGTTGCGCCGGCGCGGCATTCACTTTACCGACTCTGAGGCTAATGCATGGATATCGAGAGAGCAGAGTTATTTCGTCGACAAAACCACCGACCACAGCGAAAACCGCCTGTGGATGATGGCCAACATGGGGAGGGTTCTGTAATGGGCTTTCCATCACCAGCGACGGACTACACGGAACAGCGAGTAACGGTTAACTCGATCTGCAGTGTTGGGCCAAATACGCGCCTCTTCGAGCGTTCAGGCGGTTACGTTGTGCTGGATATCTCCCTGAAGCCATCACAAGGTAGTCAGGTTCTGATCCAGCACGGCGGCGGGACGGAGCTTGCCACGCTGAGAGGAAAGTCGCTGATTACCGAAGATGGCGAAGCGATCGAGGGCGAGGCCTTGGACGATGTTAATGTCATCGGCGTCGTGACGTTTACTATCTGCGATGTGCGCCAGGACAATGCGGTTGTTTAGTTGCTGTCAATTGATGGGAGATTTCGCGTGGCAGGCCTCTTGGGGCATGGGTGGGGCATGAAAAATCAGTGAATTTCGCCAAACATTGCAAACAACACATGTTGATTGCTATCTCCAGCCATTGAAAATGGCGCTCCTGGACGATATTTGTCGATTTTTAAATTTACCGCGTCACGCAGTTAAAGTGGCGGGCATACTCTTCAAGGCTGGTGATCCCCAACCGCACCCATTTAGGATGCGACCATTGCGGTAGACCGATGTAAATCATAACGCGTTGAGGATCTCTTCCACGCTACGCACACGGGCGATGCGCGGGTAGATATGGTTGATACTGTTATTGTGCTGCTCGGCGCTGGCGGCACTACAGGCGTCTTCGGCAATCACCAGATTAAAGCCAAGTTCCCAGGCATTGCGGGCGGTGGATTCAACACCGATATTGGTCGAGATCCCACATAACACTATTGTATCGATACCTCGGCGGCGTAATTGCAACTCCAGATCCGTACCGTAAAACGCACCCCATTGACGTTTGATGATTTCGATATCGCTGTCGGTTGCACCTAATGCAGCAGGATGTTGCCACCAATTTTCGGGCAACACTTTAGCCGGTGAGGGCGCATCGACCGGCTGTTTTAATGCTTCAGCGTAATCGGCAGACCAGCCAACGCGCACCAGAAACACGGGCTGACCGCTGGCGCGAAATTTCGCCGCCAGCTTCCCGGCGCGATTAACTACCTCATCGGCAGTATGTGGACCACCGGCAAAAGGTAAGATGCCTTCTTGTAAATCGATCACCACCAGCGCAGTGGTTTTAGCATTAAGTTCAAGCATAATGACTCCTGAAAAAACAAAATCGTGCCTCACACCTTAATGCGATTAGCCGATGGCGGAACGACAAATTTTGTTAATTTTTATGAGTTCGGGCAACACCTTTATAGCAAACTGGCGTAGAGTCTGATTTCAGGCCCGATATAAAGTGGTAACGAGGCGTTCCAGCGCGGGCCAGGCTCTTACGGTGCGGCAGAATTTCCAGTATAATAGCCGCCTTTTTTCATTCAGTTGTGACATACAGCTAACGCTGCGACTTGGTCACCTGCGCAGCAGGGGGCATCCGCCGGCAGCTAAGTTAAGGGATATCTCATGCGTACAGAATATTGTGGACAGCTCCGTTTGTCCCACGTGGGGCAGCAGGTGACTCTGTGTGGTTGGGTCAACCGTCGTCGTGATCTTGGTAGCCTGATCTTCATCGATATGCGCGACCGCGAAGGTATCGTGCAGGTATTTTTCGATCCGGATCGTGCGGACGCGTTAAAGCTGGCCTCTGAACTGCGTAATGAGTTCTGCATTCAGGTCACGGGCACCGTACGTGCGCGTGACGAAAAAAATATTAACCGCGATATGGCGACCGGCGAAATCGAAGTGCTGGCGTCCTCGCTGACTATCATCAACCGCGCAGATGTTCTGCCGCTTGACTCTAACCACGTCAACACCGAAGAAGCGCGTCTGAAATACCGCTACCTCGACCTGCGTCGTCCGGAAATGGCTCAGCGCCTGAAAACCCGCGCTAAAATCACCAGCCTGGTGCGCCGTTTTATGGATGACCACGGCTTCCTCGACATCGAAACTCCGATGCTGACCAAAGCCACGCCGGAAGGCGCGCGTGACTACCTGGTGCCTTCTCGTGTGCACAAAGGTAAATTCTACGCACTGCCGCAATCCCCGCAGTTGTTCAAACAGCTGCTGATGATGTCCGGTTTTGACCGTTACTATCAGATCGTTAAATGCTTCCGTGACGAAGACCTGCGTGCTGACCGTCAGCCTGAATTTACTCAGATCGATGTGGAAACTTCTTTCATGACCGCGCCGCAAGTGCGTGAAGTGATGGAAGCGCTGGTGCGTCATCTGTGGCTGGAAGTGAAGGGTGTGGATCTGGGCGATTTCCCGGTAATGACCTTTGCGGAAGCAGAACGCCGTTATGGTTCTGATAAACCGGATCTGCGTAACCCGATGGAACTGACTGACGTTGCTGATCTGCTGAAATCTGTTGAGTTTGCTGTATTTGCAGGTCCGGCGAACGATCCGAAAGGTCGCGTAGCGGCTCTGCGCGTTCCGGGCGGCGCATCGCTGACCCGTAAGCAGATCGACGAATACGGTAACTTCGTTAAAATCTACGGCGCGAAAGGTCTGGCTTACATCAAAGTTAACGAACGCGCGAAAGGTCTGGAAGGTATCAACAGCCCGGTAGCGAAGTTCCTTAATGCAGAAATCATCGAAGACATCCTGGATCGTACTGCCGCGCAAGATGGCGATATGATTTTCTTCGGTGCCGACAACAAGAAAATTGTTGCCGACGCGATGGGTGCACTGCGCCTGAAAGTGGGTAAAGACCTTGGTCTGACCGACGAAAGCAAATGGGCACCGCTGTGGGTTATCGACTTCCCGATGTTTGAAGACGACGGTGAAGGCGGCCTGACGGCAATGCACCATCCGTTCACCTCACCGAAAGATATGACGGCTGCAGAACTGAAAGCTGCACCGGAAAATGCGGTGGCGAACGCTTACGATATGGTCATCAATGGTTACGAAGTGGGCGGTGGTTCAGTACGTATCCATAATGGTGATATGCAGCAGACGGTGTTTGGTATTCTGGGTATCAACGAAGAGGAACAGCGCGAGAAATTCGGCTTCCTGCTCGACGCTCTGAAATACGGTACTCCGCCGCACGCAGGTCTGGCATTCGGTCTTGACCGTCTGACCATGCTGCTGACCGGCACCGACAATATCCGTGACGTTATCGCCTTCCCGAAAACCACGGCGGCAGCGTGTCTGATGACTGAAGCACCGAGCTTTGCTAACCCGACTGCACTGGCTGAGCTGAGCATTCAGGTTGTGAAGAAGGCTGAGAATAACTGATATGACTCAAATACACGAAATCATTCGCGTTGCATCGAGGCGGCAACTGAGTGAACTCCCATGAGCATAGATAACTATGTGAATGGGATGAGCGAAGGCAGTCAACGAAGAGGCAGCGTGAAGGATAAAGTGTATAAGCGTCCCGTTTCGATCTTAGTGGTCATCTACGCACAAGATACGAAACGGGTGCTGATGTTGCAGCGGCGTGACGATCCCGATTTCTGGCAGTCGGTAACCGGCAGCGTGGAAGAGGGTGAAACCGCGCCGCAAGCTGCCATGCGCGAAGTAAAGGAAGAGGTCACCATTGATGTTGTCGCTGAACAACTGACCTTAATTGACTGTCAGCGCACGGTAGAGTTTGAAATTTTTTCACATTTACGTCATCGCTATGCGCCGGGCGTGACGCGTAATACGGAATCATGGTTCTGTCTTGCGCTTCCGCACGAGCGGCAGATCGTTTTCACTGAACATCTGGCTTACAAGTGGCTTGATGCGCCTGCTGCGGCGGCGCTCACTAAGTCCTGGAGCAACCGGCAGGCGATTGAACAGTTTGTAATTAACGCTGCCTGAACAGGCAGGGCTATCTGGAGATATTTTTATGGCAGGTCATAGTAAATGGGCCAACACCAGACATCGTAAAGCTGCGCAGGATGCTAAGCGCGGTAAAATCTTCACTAAAATCATTCGTGAGCTGGTAACCGCGGCTAAGCTGGGCGGTGGCGATCCGGACGCTAACCCGCGTCTGCGTGCAGCAATTGATAAAGCACTGTCTAACAACATGACCCGCGACACACTGAACCGCGCAATTGCACGTGGTGTGGGCGGTGATGATGATGCAAACATGGAAACCATCATCTACGAAGGTTACGGTCCTGGCGGCACGGCAATCATGATTGAATGTCTGTCTGACAACCGCAACCGTACCGTTGCTGAAGTGCGTCATGCATTCAGCAAATGTGGCGGTAACCTCGGTACTGATGGTTCCGTAGCTTATCTGTTCAGCAAAAAAGGCGTGATCTCCTTCGAGAAAGGCGATGAAGACACCATCATGGAAGCAGCACTGGAAGCAGGTGCTGAAGACGTTGTGACCTATGATGACGGCGCGATTGATGTCTACACTGCATGGGAAGAAATGGGTAAAGTGCGCGACGCTCTGGAAGCGGCAGGTCTGAAAGCAGACAGCGCGGAAGTTTCCATGATCCCGTCTACCAAAGCTGATATGGATGCAGAAACCGCACCGAAACTGATGCGTCTGATCGATATGCTGGAAGATTGCGACGACGTGCAGGAAGTTTACCATAACGGTGAAATCTCTGATGAGGTCGCAGCGACTCTCTGATGAGGCCTGCTAAACAGCAAAACGGAGACGCGTGATGGCTATTATTCTCGGCATTGATCCGGGTTCGCGCGTGACCGGCTACGGCGTCATCCGCCAGGTAGGTAGGCAACTGTCCTACCTGGGTAGCGGATGCATACGCACCAAAGTGGATGATTTACCGTCTCGTCTGAAACTCATCTATGCGGGCGTGACGGAAATCATCACCCAGTTCCAGCCTGATTATTTCGCCATTGAACAAGTCTTTATGGCAAAGAACGCTGACTCAGCCCTGAAACTGGGCCAGGCGCGCGGCGTGGCGATTGTGGCGGCGGTGAATCAGGAGTTGCCGGTATTTGAATATGCTGCACGTCAGGTGAAGCAAACGGTGGTGGGTATTGGTAGCGCCGAAAAAAGCCAGGTGCAGCATATGGTCCGCACCTTGCTGAAACTGCCCGCTAATCCACAGGCGGATGCCGCTGATGCGTTGGCGATTGCCATCACCCACTGCCACGTTAGTCAGAATGCGATGCAGATGAGCGAATCGCGGCTGAACCTGGCGAGAGGGCGACTGCGTTAAGTTATACCGCCTCGGTCAGTTCTGGCTGAGGCGTTTCCACTCCCTCCGCATGAATCAACACCAAACCCGGATGATGCCACAAACTGGCTGGCGTAACGGTTTTACGCTCCCACGGAATAGAACCCAGGAACCAGAATTTCCAGAAAGTGAGTTTTGCATTCGGATTGCTATTTAACAATTCTCCAAACGTCTCTATTTCACCCACCGGAATACATAGCGCCTCTTTATAAATATCAAAGACAAATTTTGAACAGAACTGGCGCGAAGATTCGTATTTAAAACCGGTGTGGTAAAGTTTGCGTAGCCGGGAGGGAACCTGTTCAACAATTCGTTGTTTTTGTTGTTCTGTCAGCCCAGCGTCTAATCGCTTTATAGCATAGCGTTGATTAGCAGAGCGTTTAATAAAACGGGATAGCGTAGTGATGGTTGAGAGGGGAACCCGGCTTTCTGCAACCAGGAAGTCTTCACCGTTATGACCGATAATGATCCCGACGTGATTACTCCAACAATTTGATGCAGCTGATATTTGACCAAATAAGGCAGCACCTATACATGTAAAGGCGATATCTCCAATTTCATATTCAGCAGGGTAATTAATATTCACGTTGTCATTCCATTGAAATAGATACGAATATACGTAATAGCATAAAAAATTTATTTTTTCAGGAGGCGCAATGTATATTTTTATTACGCATTTTTTCACTGAATATGTAATATTAAAATATTTGCTTCCAAAATAACCTGTAGAATAAATTATACTGTGCCATTTTTCAGATCATCGAGACACCTCGCAAGTTTTCTTCATCCTTCGCTGGATATCTATCCAGCATTTTTTTATCATACAGCATTATCTTTGATTCATTACGCAGGAGCGTCATGTGATAGGCAGACTCAGAGGCATCATCATTGAAAAACAACCCCCGCTGGTGTTAATTGAAGTGGGCGGCGTAGGCTATGAAGTGCATATGCCGATGACCTGTTTTTATGAACTCCCTGAAGCGGGACAGGAAGCGATCGTTTTCACCCACTTTGTGGTGCGTGAAGACGCGCAGCTGCTGTACGGTTTTAACAATAAACAAGAGCGCACGTTGTTCAAAGAGTTGATCAAAACCAACGGCGTCGGCCCGAAGTTGGCGCTGGCGATCCTCTCCGGAATGTCAGCGCAGCAGTTCGTTAATGCCGTTGAGCGTGAAGAAGTGGGGGCGCTGGTGAAACTGCCGGGTATTGGCAAAAAAACCGCCGAACGCTTGATTGTTGAAATGAAAGACCGATTTAAAGGTCTGCATGGCGATCTCTTTACGCCAGCCGCCGATCTGGTGCTCACGTCGCCTGCCAGCCCGGCAACCAACGATGCTGAACAGGAAGCGGTTGCTGCGCTGGTGGCGCTGGGCTATAAACCACAAGAAGCCAGCCGCATGGTGAGCAAAATCGCTCGCCCTGACGCCAGCAGTGAAACATTAATTCGCGAAGCCCTACGCGCCGCGTTATGAGGTAAAGGATGATTGAAGCAGACCGTCTGATTTCTGCCGGTACCACTTTGCCGGAAGATGTAGCAGATCGCGCCATTCGCCCTAAATTACTGGAAGAGTATGTTGGTCAGCCGCAGGTTCGTTCACAGATGGAGATTTTCATCAAAGCAGCGAAACTGCGCGGCGATGCCCTCGATCATCTGTTGATTTTTGGTCCTCCGGGGTTGGGTAAAACTACGCTTGCCAACATTGTCGCCAATGAAATGGGCGTTAATTTACGCACGACTTCTGGTCCGGTGCTGGAAAAGGCGGGCGATTTGGCTGCGATGCTCACTAACCTTGAACCGCATGACGTGCTGTTTATTGATGAGATCCACCGTTTATCGCCAGTTGTTGAAGAAGTGCTGTACCCGGCAATGGAAGACTACCAACTGGATATCATGATTGGTGAAGGTCCGGCGGCACGCTCCATTAAAATTGATTTGCCGCCGTTTACCCTGATTGGTGCAACCACGCGCGCAGGTTCGCTGACATCACCGTTGCGCGACCGTTTTGGGATTGTGCAACGTCTGGAGTTTTATCAGGTGCCGGATCTGCAATATATCGTCAGTCGCAGCGCACGCTTTATGGGGCTTGAGATGAGTGATGACGGGGCGCTGGAAGTTGCTCGTCGCGCTCGCGGTACGCCGCGCATTGCCAACCGTCTGCTGCGTCGAGTGCGTGATTTCGCCGAAGTGAAGCACGATGGCACCATCTCGGCAGATATCGCTGCTCAGGCGTTGGATATGTTGAATGTCGATGCTGAAGGTTTCGATTATATGGACCGCAAGTTATTGCTGGCGGTAATCGATAAGTTCTTTGGTGGGCCGGTAGGTCTGGATAACCTTGCGGCAGCCATTGGCGAAGAACGTGAAACCATTGAGGATGTGCTGGAACCTTATTTGATTCAGCAAGGCTTTTTGCAGCGTACACCGCGTGGGCGTATGGCGACGACGCGGGCGTGGAATCACTTTGGCATAACGCCGCCAGAAATGCCGTAAGTCGGATTGGTCGCTCGCACCGCATCCGAAATTGGCAGTGTGCCTGATGCGACGCTATTCGCGTCTTATCCGGCCTACGAGAGATAGCGAACCGTAGGTCAGATAAGGCGCTCGCACCGCATCCGACATTGGCAGTGTGCCTGATGCGACGCTGTTCGCGTCTTATCAGGCCAGCCAGAGATAGCGAACCGTAGGTCGGATAAGGCGCTCGCGCCGCATCCGACAAATGTGTTCAGCGATAGATTAGCTGGCCTGCTTTTTCATCATACTGAGAATAAATAACAGTGCCGCACATAGCACCACCGACGGACCCGCCGGCGTATCGTAAACCGCGGAAAAGGTTAAACCGCCAGTCACTGCCACCATCCCCACCAAAACAGCGACACCAGCCATCTGTTCCGGCGTGCGGGCAAAGCGACGCGCAGTAGCAGCAGGAATAATCAGCAACGAAGTAATAATCAACGCACCGACAAATTTCATCGCTACACCAATCGTCAATGCCGTCACCAGCATCAACAACAATTTCACTCGCTGTAATTTCACACCATCAACAAACGCCAGATCCGGGCTTATCGTCATTGACAGCAAATTGCGCCATTGCCAGAACAAAATAGCCACCACGATGACCACGCCAATCGCAATAGAGATGAGATCTTCTGGCGTCACTGCCAGCAAATCACCGAACAGGTAAGCCATCAAATCAACACGAATATTAGACATCAGACTCACGACCACCAGGCCCAGCGACAGGGCACTGTGCGCCATAATCCCTAATAACGTGTCGATCGCCAGCTGTGGACGCTTCTCCAGCCATACCAGACCGCCCGCCAGCAGCAGCGTAACGGCAATCACCGCATAGAATGGATTCACGTCCAGCAACAAACCAAACGCGACGCCAAGTAATGAGGCATGAGCCAGCGTATCACCGAAATAAGACATACGACGCCAGACTACAAACGAACCCAGCGGACCCGCGGCACAGGCGAGCATGATCCCGGCTAACCAACCGGGAAATAATAATTCAATCATGAGCGATCATTTCCCCGACGCAAAACAATTCGTCCCTGTAAATCGTGACGATGGTTATGATGATGGCGATAGATACCCAGTTGTTCAGCACCACGAGGACCAAACATTGAAATAAACTCCGGATGCAGGGAAACAACTTCCGGTGTGCCGGAACAACAAATGTGGTGATTCAGGCACAGCACTTCATCGGTTTTTGCCATCACCAGATGCAGATCGTGAGAAACCATTAAAACGCCACAATCCAGTTCACGACGCAGTTGGTCAATAAGGTCATATAACGCCACCTGGCCATTTACATCCACGCCTTGAGTGGGTTCATCCAGCACTAATAATTGCGGGCGATTTAACAATGCTCGCGCTAATAGTACACGCTGCGTTTCGCCACCAGAGAGCTTTTGCATCGGTGCGTTAATCAGGTGCCCGGCCTGGACACGTTTCAGTGCAGGCAAAATATCTTCTTTATGTGTACCAGGGCGTAAGCGTAAAAAACGGTTTACGGTCAGTGGCAACGTGGTGTCGAGATACAGCTTCTGCGGTACATAGCCGATGCGCAGTTTTCCGTTGCGCTTGATAACCCCTTCATCGGGTGTTACCAGCCCGAGCACTACCCGTACCAGTGTCGACTTACCTGCGCCATTTGGCCCAAGTAAAGTCAAAATTTTTCCAGGTTTAAGTTCCAGCGACACATCAGAGAGGACGCGGCGTTGGCCAAAAGAAACCGAGACATTTTCCAGGGAAACCAGACTTGTCATGTTAATTTTAGTCTTGCAGTAGTCATGAAATGTTATAATATCACACTTCTCATATTCATTACGATGATTGGTCGCATTATGTTACATAAAAAAACGCTTCTTTTCGCAGCATTATCCGCCGCTCTCTGGGGAGGTGCAACACAGGCCGCAGATGCCGCCGTTGTCGCTTCGCTTAAACCCGTTGGGTTCATCGCTTCTGCCATTGCTGATGGGGTAACAGAAACAGAGGTTTTACTTCCTGACGGCGCTTCAGAACATGATTATTCACTGCGCCCATCGGATGTAAAACGCTTACAGAACGCGGACTTAGTCGTTTGGGTTGGCCCGGAGATGGAAGCGTTTATGCAAAAACCGGTAAGCAAATTACCAGGAGCGAAGCAGGTAACGATTGCGCAGCTTGAAGATGTGAAACCGCTACTGATGAAAAGTATTCACGGCGATGATGATGATCACGACCACGCGGAAAAAAGTGACGAAGATCACCATCACGGCGATTTCAACATGCATCTTTGGCTTTCCCCAGAGATAGCGCGGGCTACAGCGGTTGCAATCCATGGAAAATTAGTGGAACTTATGCCGCAAAGTCGAGCCAAACTTGACGCCAACCTGAAGGATTTTGAGGCACAATTAGCCTCAACCGAAACGCAGGTTGGTAACGAGCTCGCGCCGCTCAAGGGGAAAGGTTATTTCGTTTTTCACGATGCTTACGGCTATTTCGAAAAACAGTTTGGACTGACACCGCTTGGTCATTTTACCGTTAACCCTGAGATTCAACCTGGCGCGCAGCGTTTACATGAAATAAGAACACAGTTGGTTGAGCAAAAAGCAACCTGCGTTTTTGCTGAGCCACAGTTCAGGCCAGCGGTCGTTGAGAGCGTCGCACGAGGGACATCCGTTCGTATGGGAACGTTGGATCCCCTGGGGACGAATATCAAACTGGGTAAAACAAGCTATTCAGAATTCCTGAGTCAATTAGCCAACCAGTATGCGAGCTGCCTGAAAGGAGATTAATGAGGAAGTGATTACGTGCAACAGATAGCCCGCTCTGTCGCCCTGGCGTTTAATAATTTACCGCGACCACACCGCGTTATGTTGGGGTCGCTCACCGTTCTTACTCTGGCCGTCGCTGTCTGGCGGCCTTATGTTTATCACCGTGATGCCACGCCAATTGTCAAAACCATTGAGCTGGAACAGAACGAAATTCGTTCGCTCTTACCTGAAGCCAGTGAGCCGATTGATCAAGCTGCACAAGAAGATGAAGCCATTCCCCAGGACGAACTGGATGACAAAATCGCCGGTGAAGCGGGCGTGCATGAATATGTTGTTTCCACTGGCGATACGCTAAGCAGCATTCTCAATCAGTATGGTATTGATATGGGTGATATCACCCAACTGGCTGCGGCCGACAAAGAATTGCGTAACCTGAAAATCGGTCAACAACTCTCCTGGACATTAACCGCGGACGGCGAACTGCAGCGCCTCACCTGGGAAGTGTCTCGTCGTGAAACCCGAACCTATGACCGTACTGCCGCTAACGGTTTTAAAATGACCAGCGAAATGCAGCAAGGAGAGTGGGTTAACAATCTGCTGAAAGGTACCGTCGGGGGAAGCTTTGTTGCCAGCGCCAGAAACGCCGGTTTAACCAGCGCCGAAGTGAGCGCAGTGATTAAAGCCATGCAGTGGCAAATGGATTTCCGCAAACTGAAAAAAGGCGATGAATTTGCGGTGTTAATGTCTCGAGAAATGCTTGATGGTAAACGTGAGCAAAGCCAGCTGCTGGGCGTACGTTTGCGTTCAGAAGGTAAAGATTATTACGCTATCCGCGCTGAAGATGGCAAATTCTACGATCGTAACGGTACTGGTCTGGCGAAAGGATTCTTGCGATTCCCGACGGCGAAACAGTTCCGTATCTCGTCTAACTTTAACCCGCGTCGTACTAATCCGGTGACCGGTCGCGTTGCACCACACAGAGGTGTTGATTTCGCCATGCCGCAGGGTACGCCAGTGCTTTCAGTGGGTGACGGTGAAGTGGTGGTTGCCAAACGCAGTGGCGCAGCAGGTTATTATGTGGCTATTCGTCATGGTCGCAGCTACACCACGCGTTATATGCACTTGCGCAAGATTCTGGTGAAACCGGGACAGAAGGTGAAACGTGGCGACCGTATCGCGCTTTCCGGTAATACCGGACGTTCAACCGGGCCGCATCTGCACTATGAAGTATGGATAAACCAGCAGGCCGTAAACCCGCTGACGGCAAAACTGCCGCGTACCGAAGGGCTGACCGGCTCCGATCGTCGCGAATTCCTGGCGCAGGCCAAAGAGATTGTGCCGCAGCTACGGTTTGATTAATTAACATCCATTCGCAGCCGGTACGCAGTCAGTACCGGCTTTTTTTATTTGGTGCGGGGCAAGTTGCGCCGCTACACTATCACCAGATTGATTTTTGCCTTATCCGAAACTGGAAAAGCATGGAAACGAAAAAAAATAATAGCGAATACATTCCTGAGTTTGATAAATCCTTTCGCCACCCGCGCTACTGGGGAGCATGGCTGGGCGTAGCAGCGATGGCGGGTATCGCTTTAACGCCGCCAAAGTTCCGTGATCCCATTCTGGCACGGCTGGGACGTTTTGCCGGACGACTGGGAAAAAGCTCACGCCGTCGTGCGTTAATCAATCTGTCGCTCTGCTTTCCAGAACGTAGTGAAGCTGAACGCGAAGCGATTGTTGATGAGATGTTTGCCACCGCGCCGCAAGCGATGGCAATGATGGCTGAGTTGGCAATACGCGGGCCGGAGAAAATTCAGCCGCGCGTTGACTGGCAAGGGCTGGAGATCATCGAAGAGATGCGGCGTAATAACGAGAAAGTTATCTTTCTGGTGCCGCACGGTTGGGCCGTCGATATTCCTGCCATGCTGATGGCCTCGCAAGGGCAGAAAATGGCAGCGATGTTCCATAATCAGGGCAACCCGGTTTTTGATTATGTCTGGAACACGGTGCGTCGTCGCTTTGGCGGTCGTCTGCATGCGAGAAATGACGGTATTAAACCATTCATCCAGTCGGTACGTCAGGGGTACTGGGGATATTATTTACCCGATCAGGATCATGGCCCAGAGCACAGCGAATTTGTGGATTTCTTTGCCACCTATAAAGCGACGTTGCCCGCGATTGGTCGTTTGATGAAAGTGTGCCGTGCGCGCGTTGTACCGCTGTTTCCGATTTATGATGGCAAGACGCATCGTCTGACGATTCAGGTGCGCCCACCGATGGATGATCTGTTAGAGGCGGATGATCATACGATTGCGCGGCGGATGAATGAAGAAGTCGAGATTTTTGTTGGTCCGCGACCAGAACAATACACCTGGATACTAAAATTGCTGAAAACTCGCAAACCGGGCGAAATCCAGCCGTATAAGCGCAAAGATCTTTATCCCATCAAATAAAAAAGCCTCTCGCGAGGAGAGGCCTTCGCCTGATGATAAGTTCAAGTTTGCTTCAGAATATTCGAAATCTGTTGAACTATCATTGAACTGTAGGCCGGATGTGGCGTTTTCGCCGCATCCGGCAACGTACTTACTCTACCGTTAAAATACGCGTGGTATTAGTAGAACCCACGGTACTCATCACGTCGCCCTGGGTGACAATCACCAGGTCACCAGACATCAAGTAACCTTTATCGCGCAGCAGATTAACCGCTTCGCTGGCAGCTGCTACGCCGTCATTAGCGCTATCAAAGTGCACCGGCGTAACGCCACGATAGAGAGCAGTCAGGTTCAGCGTACGTTCATGGCGCGACATGGCGAAAATTGGCAGACCAGAGCTGATACGGGAGGTCATCAGCGCGGTACGACCCGATTCGGTCATGGTGATGATCGCCGTAACGCCTTTCAGGTGGTTAGCTGCGTACATTGCTGACATGGCAATAGCTTCTTCCACATTGTCGAACTGAACGTCCAGACGGTGTTTAGAAACGTTGATGCTCGGGATTTTTTCCGCACCCAGGCAAACGCGCGCCATGGCTGCAACGGTTTCTGACGGATACTGCCCAGCGGCAGTTTCTGCAGACAGCATCACAGCGTCAGTACCATCCAGAACGGCGTTTGCTACGTCCATGACTTCTGCACGCGTCGGCATCGGGTTAGTAATCATTGACTCCATCATCTGGGTCGCCGTGATTACCGCTCGGTTTAGCTGACGCGCACGACGGATCAACGCTTTCTGAATGCCGACCAGTTCCGGGTCGCCAATTTCCACACCGAGGTCGCCACGTGCAACCATTACCACGTCAGAGGCGAGGATGATGTCATCCATTGCATCCTGGCTGCAAACGGCTTCCGCACGTTCAACCTTGGCAACAATTTTCGCATCACATCCTGCATCGCGTGCCAGGCGACGGGCATAGTTCAGATCTTCGCCACAGCGTGGGAAGGAGACAGCCAGGTAATCTACGCCAATCAACGCCGCAGTCTTAATGTCTGCTTTGTCTTTTTCGGTCAGCGCTTCAGCCGACAAACCGCCGCCAAGTTTGTTGATACCTTTATTGTTGGAGAGGGGACCACCGACGGTGACTTCGGTGAACACTTTCATGCCCTGAACTTCCAGTACTTTTAACTGGACGCGACCATCGTCCAGCAGCAGGATGTCACCAGGCACGACGTCAGCAGGCAGGCCTTTGTAGTCGATACCGACTTTTTCTTTGTCGCCTTCACCTTTACCCAGGTTGGCGTCGAGCAGGAATTTATCCCCAATATTGAGGAAAACTTTGCCTTCTTTAAAGGTGGATACACGGATTTTGGGCCCCTGGAGGTCACCCAGAATAGCCACATGACGCCCCAGTTTTGCGGCAATCTCACGAACTTTATCCGCGCGCATTTTGTGATCTTCAGGCGAGCCGTGAGAAAAGTTCATACGTACAACGTTGGCACCCGCCGCGATAACTTTTTCAAGATTATTATCGCGATCTGTTGCTGGGCCTAACGTGGTAACGATTTTTGTTCTGCGAAGCCTTCTGGACATGTAATACTCCGTTGACTGAAACAACCAGGTGTTGCTTGAACATGAAATCCGAATGAAATAACGCCGCGATGGCGATAAATTAATCTCATTCGGATGTCGTATAAGATTAGGACAGTGACAGTCGTTTTTAGCGATCGTCACTTAAATTAAGTAACTGCTTATCAAAACGCGATTCCTTCAGCGCTTCCTTGACCCGCTTCAAGTTATCTCTGAATTTTGCACCGCGTCGCAAAGTAAATCCTGTCGCCAGCACATCTATCACGGTCAGCTGTGCAAGTCGAGAAACCATGGGCATATAAATGTCAGTATCTTCCGGTACGTCGAGGGTAATTGCCAGCGTTGCTTCCCGGGCGAGCGGGGTACCCGCAGAGGTGAGGGCAATCACCATGGCGTCGTTTTCGCGTGCCAGCTGCGCCAGCTCGACCAGATTTTTTGTTCTTCCAGTGTGAGAAATCAGCACCACCACGTCTCCGTCGCTACAATTCATACAACTCATGCGTTGCAGCACAATATCATCGGAGTACACCACCGGAACATTAAAACGAAAGAACTTATTCATCGCATCGTGGGCAACGGCGGCTGAAGAGCCTAATCCGAAAAAGGCGATTTTTTTTGCCTGAGTGAGCAAGTCGACGGCGCGGTTGATGGCAGATTTATCCAGTGAATGACGGACATGATCAAGCGTTGCCATTGCGGACTCAAATATTTTCCCTGTGTATGATTCAACGCTGTCATCTTCATTGACATTGCGATTAACATAGGGAGTGCCATTCGCCAGACTCTGTGCCAGATGAAGTTTAAAATCAGGAAAACCGCGCGTGTCCATGCTGCGACAGAAACGATTCACCGTCGGTTCGCTAACATTGGCTTCCAGTGCCATAGCAGCAATACTCGAATGGATCGCGTTATCGGGCGAAGCCAGAATGACCTCGGCAACTTTGCGCTCTGATTTGCTCAAATGTTCCAGCTGAGACTGGATTTTTTCCAGCATATTCATGATGTAAAGAGACTCACGGGTAATGACGATTTCCGCACTGAAAGAAATCGAAATGCAGTTTTGTCAGATATTACGCCTGTGTGCCGTGTTAATGACAAAAGCAGATAAAAAAGTTGTTATTTTTTTTCATAACATGATCAGTGTCAGATTTTTACCGAATGGAAAACGATGATTTTTTTATCAGTTTTGCCGCACTTTGCGCGCTTTTCCCGTAATCGCACGGGTGGATAAGCGTTTACAGTTTTCGCAAGCTCGTAAAAGCAGTACAGTGCACCGTAAGAAAATTACAAGTATACCCTGGCTTAAGTACCGGGTTAGTTAACTTAAGGAGAATGACATGGCGGTAACGCAAACAGCCCAGGCCTGTGACCTGGTCATTTTCGGCGCGAAAGGCGACCTTGCGCGTCGTAAATTGCTGCCTTCCCTGTATCAACTGGAAAAAGCCGGTCAGCTCAACCCGGACACCCGGATTATCGGCGTAGGGCGTGCTGACTGGGATAAAGCGGCGTATACCAAAGTTGTCCGCGAGGCGCTCGAAACTTTCATGAAAGAAACCATTGATGAAGGTTTATGGGACACCCTGAGTGCACGTCTGGATTTTTGTAATCTCGATGTCAATGACACTGCTGCATTCAACCGTCTCGGCGCGATGCTGGATCAAAAAAATCGTATCACCATTAACTACTTTGCCATGCCGCCCAGCACTTTTGGCGCAATTTGCAAAGGGCTTGGCGAGGCAAAACTGAATGCTAAACCGGCACGCGTAGTCATGGAGAAACCGCTGGGGACGTCGCTGGCGACCTCGCAGGAAATCAATGATCAGGTTGGCGAATACTTCGAGGAGTGCCAGGTTTACCGTATCGACCACTATCTTGGTAAAGAAACGGTGCTGAACCTGTTGGCGCTGCGTTTTGCTAACTCCCTGTTTGTGAATAACTGGGACAATCGCACCATTGATCATGTTGAGATTACCGTGGCAGAAGAAGTGGGGATCGAAGGGCGCTGGGGCTATTTTGATAAAGCCGGTCAGATGCGCGACATGATCCAGAACCACCTGCTGCAAATTCTTTGCATGATTGCGATGTCTCCGCCGTCTGACCTGAGCGCAGACAGCATCCGCGATGAAAAAGTGAAAGTACTGAAGTCTCTGCGCCGCATCGACCGCTCCAACGTACGCGAAAAAACCGTACGCGGGCAATATACTGCGGGCTTCGCCCAGGGCAAAAAAGTGCCGGGATATCTGGAAGAAGAGGGCGCGAACAAGAGCAGCAATACAGAAACCTTCGTGGCGATCCGCGTCGACATTGATAACTGGCGCTGGGCCGGTGTGCCATTCTACCTGCGTACTGGTAAACGTCTGCCGACCAAATGTTCTGAAGTCGTGGTCTATTTCAAAACACCTGAACTGAATCTGTTTAAAGAGTCGTGGCAGGATCTGCCGCAGAATAAACTGACTATCCGTCTGCAACCTGATGAAGGCGTGGATATCCAGGTACTGAATAAAGTTCCTGGCCTTGACCACAAACATAACCTGCAAATCACCAAGCTGGATCTGAGCTATTCAGAAACCTTTAATCAGACGCATCTGGCGGATGCCTATGAACGTTTGCTGCTGGAAACCATGCGTGGTATTCAGGCACTGTTTGTACGTCGCGACGAAGTGGAAGAAGCCTGGAAATGGGTAGACTCCATTACTGAGGCGTGGGCGATGGACAATGATGCGCCGAAACCGTATCAGGCCGGAACCTGGGGACCCGTTGCCTCGGTGGCGATGATTACCCGTGATGGTCGTTCCTGGAATGAGTTTGAGTAATATCTGCGCTTATCCTTTATGGTTATTTTACCGGTAACATGATCTTGCGCAGATTGTAGAACAATTTTTACACTTTCAGGCCTCGTGCGGATTCACCCACGAGGCTTTTTTTATTACACTGACTGAAACGTTTTTGCCCTATGAGCTCCGGTTACAGGCGTTTCACTCATAAATCCTCTGAATGAAACGCGTTGTGAATCATCCTGCTCTGACAACTCAATTTCAGGAGCCTTTATGAATCCACAAATGTTACGCGTAACAAATCGAATCATTGAACGTTCGCGCGAGACTCGCTCTGCTTATCTCGCCCGGATAGAACAAGCGAAAACGTCGACCGTTCATCGTTCGCAGTTGGCATGCGGTAACCTGGCACACGGTTTCGCTGCCTGCCAGCCAGAAGACAAAGCCTCTTTGAAAAGCATGTTGCGTAACAATATCGCCATCATCACCTCCTATAACGACATGCTCTCCGCGCACCAGCCTTATGAACACTATCCAGAAATCATTCGTAAAGCCCTGCATGAAGCGAATGCGGTTGGTCAGGTTGCGGGTGGTGTTCCGGCGATGTGTGATGGTGTCACCCAGGGGCAGGATGGAATGGAATTGTCGCTGCTAAGCCGCGAAGTGATAGCGATGTCTGCGGCGGTCGGGCTGTCCCATAACATGTTTGATGGTGCTCTGTTCCTCGGGGTGTGCGACAAGATTGTCCCGGGTCTGACGATGGCAGCCCTGTCGTTTGGTCATTTGCCTGCGGTGTTTGTGCCGTCTGGACCGATGGCAAGCGGTTTGCCAAATAAAGAAAAAGTGCGTATTCGCCAGCTTTATGCCGAAGGTAAAGTGGACCGCATGGCCTTACTGGAGTCAGAGGCCGCGTCTTACCATGCGCCGGGAACATGTACTTTCTACGGTACTGCCAACACCAACCAGATGGTGGTGGAGTTTATGGGGATGCAGTTGCCAGGCTCTTCTTTTGTTCATCCGGATTCTCCGCTGCGCGATGCTTTGACCGCTGCCGCTGCGCGTCAGGTTACACGCATGACCGGTAATGGTAATGAATGGATGCCGATCGGTAAGATGATCGATGAGAAAGTGGTGGTGAACGGTATTGTTGCACTGCTGGCGACCGGTGGTTCCACTAACCACACCATGCACCTGGTGGCGATGGCGCGCGCGGCCGGTATTCAGATTAACTGGGATGACTTCTCTGACCTTTCTGATGTTGTACCGCTGATGGCACGTCTCTACCCGAACGGTCCGGCCGATATTAACCACTTCCAGGCGGCAGGTGGCGTACCGGTTCTGGTGCGTGAACTGCTCAAAGCAGGTCTGCTGCATGAAGATGTCAATACGGTGGCAGGCTTTGGTCTGTCTCGTTATACGCTTGAACCATGGCTGAATAATGGTGAACTGGACTGGCGGGAAGGGGCGGAAAAATCACTCGACGGCAATGTGATCGCTTCCTTCGAACAACCTTTCTCTCATCATGGTGGGACAAAAGTGTTAAGCGGTAACCTGGGCCGTGCGGTTATGAAAACCTCTGCCGTGCCGGTTGAGAACCAGGTGATTGAAGCGCCAGCGGTTGTTTTTGAAAGCCAGCATGACGTTATGCCGGCCTTTGAAGCGGGTTTGCTGGACCGCGATTGTGTCGTTGTTGTCCGTCATCAGGGGCCAAAAGCGAACGGAATGCCAGAATTACATAAACTCATGCCGCCACTTGGTGTATTATTGGACCGGTGTTTCAAAATTGCGTTAGTTACCGATGGACGACTCTCCGGCGCTTCAGGTAAAGTGCCGTCAGCTATCCACGTAACACCAGAAGCCTACGATGGCGGGCTGCTGGCAAAAGTGCGCGACGGGGACATCATTCGTGTGAATGGACAGACAGGCGAACTGACGCTGCTGGTAGACGAAGCGGAACTGGCTGCTCGCGAACCGCACATTCCTGACCTGAGCGCGTCACGCGTGGGAACAGGACGTGAATTATTCAGCGCCTTGCGTGAAAAACTGTCCGGTGCCGAACAGGGCGCAACCTGTATCACTTTTTAAGACGACAAATTTGTAATCAGGCGAGAGAAAACTCTGATGAAAAACTGGAAAACAAGTGCAGAATCAATCCTGACCACCGGCCCGGTTGTACCGGTTATCGTGGTAAAAAAACTGGAACACGCGGTGCCGATGGCAAAAGCGTTGGTTGCTGGTGGGGTGCGCGTTCTGGAAGTGACTCTGCGTACCGAGTGTGCAGTTGACGCTATCCGTGCTATCGCCAAAGAAGTGCCTGAAGCGATTGTGGGTGCCGGTACGGTGCTGAATCCACAGCAGCTGGCAGAAGTCACTGAAGCGGGTGCACAGTTCGCAATTAGCCCGGGTCTGACCGAGCCGCTGCTGAAAGCTGCTACCGAAGGGACTATTCCTCTGATTCCGGGGATCAGCACTGTTTCCGAACTGATGCTGGGTATGGACTACGGTTTGAAAGAGTTCAAATTCTTCCCGGCTGAAGCTAACGGCGGCGTGAAAGCCCTGCAGGCGATCGCGGGTCCGTTCTCCCAGGTCCGTTTCTGCCCGACGGGTGGTATTTCTCCGGCTAACTACCGTGACTACCTGGCGCTGAAAAGCGTGCTGTGCATCGGTGGTTCCTGGCTGGTTCCGGCAGATGCGCTGGAAGCGGGCGATTACGACCGCATTACTAAGCTGGCGCGTGAAGCTGTAGAAGGCGCTAAGCTGTAAAAGTCAAAATGCCCGATCGAGGATCGGGCATTTTTGTAGCGTTTTTTTGCCGGGTTTAACCCTGTACTTTTACCTGTCCGGCGGCGTGCTTCGCGCGTTCAATGGCGTCAACAACACTCTCAGCGGTCGCCAGCGCAACACCCAGACGACGGCTGCCATCAATTTCCGGCTTACCAAATAAACGAATCTGCAAATCTGCGCCTACGGCATTCTGCACATTATCAAACGTGACATTCTGACTGGTCAGTTGTGGCAGAATAACGGCAGAAGCTGCAGGACCATACTGACGGATCCCGCCAACCGGAAGTCCGAGGAAGGCACGTACATGCAGGGCAAACTCTGAGAGATCTTGAGAAATTAACGTCACCATCCCGGTATCATGTGGACGAGGGGAGACCTCACTGAAAATCACCTCATCACCACAGACAAATAGCTCGACACCAAACAACCCATAACCGCCCAGTGCCAGCACCACTTTACGGGCAATCTCCTGCGCACGTTCAAGGGCAAGCGGGCTCATTTGCTGTGGTTGCCAGGATTCACGGTAGTCGCCATCTTCCTGGCGATGACCTACTGGTGCACAGAAATGGACGCCATCCACCGCGTTGACGGTTAGCAGGGTAATTTCGAAGTCAAACTTAACGACGCCTTCAACAATTACGCGGCCCGCTCCGGCGCGACCGCCTTGCTGAGCGTATTCCCATGCCTGAGCAAGTTGCTCTGCAGAGCGAATAAACGTCTGCCCCTTGCCGGAAGAGCTCATCACCGGTTTTACAATGCAGGGATAGCCAATGGCGGCAACCGCCTCGCGGAAAAGGCTTTCGCTATCGGCAAAACGATAAGTGGAAGTGGGCAGCTGCAGCTCTTCTGCCGCCAGGCGACGGATACCCTCGCGATTCATCGTTAATTTCGTTGCGCGAGCGCAGGGGACAACATTCAGTCCTTCCTCTTCAAGTTGGATCAGCATATCGGTGGCAATAGCTTCGATCTCCGGCACGATATAATGTGGTTTTTCCAGTTCAACCACACGGCGTAATGCATCACCATCAAGCATATTAATGACATGGGAGCGATGCGCGACATGCATGGCTGGTGCGTCGGAATAGCGATCGACGGCAATCACCTCTACGCCGAGACGCTGACACTCGATTGCCACTTCTTTACCCAGTTCACCGGAGCCTAATAACATCACGCGAGTTGCTGCCGGACGCAGCGCAGTGCCTAATAACGTCATAACGAATATCCCCTGATTAATTCCGCGCGCAGTATAAACGAAAACGTTTGCGTGTGTCTTTATTGCTGATGTTGATTTCTCAACCGAAAAGAAATATACTGTATAAAATCACAGTTATTATGAGAGGCTGCAAATGGCGGTTGAAGTTAAATACGTAGTCATTCGTGAGGGCGAAGAGAAAATGTCGTTTACCAGCAAAAAGGAAGCCGATGCTTATGACAAAATGCTTGATACGGCGGATCTGCTTGACACCTGGCTGACAAATTCTCCAGTGCAAATGGAAGACGAGCAACGTGAAGCCCTTTCGCTATGGCTGGCAGAACAAAAAGATGTGCTGAGCACCATTCTGAAAACCGGCAAATTACCGTCCCCACAGGTCGTCGGTGCTGAATCCGAAGAGGAAGATGCCTCACACGCGGCCTGAAGCAACTTGCGCTCCTGACAATTTGTACCATGCTTTCTCCTGAATCATTGTGCTATGGAGAAAAACATGAAAAAAAGAGGGGCGTTTTTAGGGCTGTTGTTGGTTTCTGCCTGCGCATCAGTTTTCGCTGCCAATAATGAAACCAGCAAGTCGGTCACTTTCCCAAAGTGTGAAGGTCTGGATGCTGCCGGAATTGCCGCGAGCGTAAAACGTGATTATCAACAAAATCGCGTGGCGCGTTGGGCAGATGATCAAAAAATTGTCGGTCAGGCCGATCCCGTGGCTTGGGTCAGTTTGCAGGACATTCAGGGTAAAGATGATAAATGGTCAGTACCGCTAACCGTGCGTGGTAAAAGTGCCGATATTCATTACCAGGTCAGCGTGGACTGCAAAGCGGGAATGGCGGAATATCAGCGGCGTTAATGGCTTCTGATAATTCGATTGACCGTTGGCGGATGCGGCGCGAGTGCCTTGTCCGCCCCAGAACGCACCACAATCGTAGGCCTGAGAAGACGCAACAGCGTCGCATCGGGCAATCAGCATCAAACAATGCCACTCAAAACGACAAACTACTTTCACCTAAAATACCCTTATCACCTGATATACAGTAAATACCTTACCTGGCGCGAATTTCTTTGAATAACGGCCCTACCGCCCCGCTTATTTGCGCATCTTTTGTCTCGATATACATTTTCTGACATCCTCATCCGCTATGCTACAGGCACTAAAAATGGTTATTGAGGAGCAAATATGGCTAACTGGTTAAATCAACTGCAATCCCTGCTTGGGCAAAGCAGTTCTTCTACCTCCTCGTCTGCGGATCAGGGATTGGGCAAACTGTTAGTGCCAGGCGCATTAGGCGGACTGGCTGGGCTGCTGGTCGCAAATAAATCAGCACGTAAACTTCTTACGAAATATGGCACCAACGCGTTACTGGTTGGCGGCGGAGCGGTAGCGGGTACGGTGCTGTGGAATAAATACAAAGATAAAATTCGCGCGGCGCATCAGGACGAACCGCAGTTTGGCGCGCAAAGTACGCCGCTGGATGAGCGTACAGAACGTTTGATCCTTGCGCTGGTCTTTGCCGCTAAAAGTGATGGTCATATTGATGCCAAAGAACGTGCGGCAATCGACCAGCAATTGCGTGAAGCCGGCGTGGAAGAGCAGGGGCGTGTACTCATTGAGCAGGCAATCGAACAACCGCTGGATCCACAACGCCTGGCTACCGGGGTCCGCAATGAAGAAGAGGCGCTGGAAATCTATTTCCTGAGTTGCGCGGCTATTGATATTGACCATTTTATGGAACGCAGTTACCTGAATGCACTGGGTGACGCGCTGAAAATCCCCCAGGATGTTCGTGAAGGCATTGAACGCGATCTCGAACAGCAAAAACGCACTTTGGCGGAATAATCCCGCTCTCTGGATAGCCTGAAGTTGACTATTTCGGGCTATCCAGAACCGCACAGCCATTTGAACAGGCTGATTTTCTCTGTCTGCATAACATTCGATATTCGCGCCATTACCTGTCATCATCTAAGCAATGACTGCCCTGTTTCGCTTGCATCCCCGGTGAGTTTTGCCACCCTTATAAGATGTTTCAACCAGAAAGAACAATAACATGCTACCAAAAGCCGCCCGCATTCCCCACGCCATGACGCTTCATGGCGATACGCGCATCGATAATTACTACTGGTTGCGGGACGATACGCGTTCTCAGCCGGAAGTCCTGGACTACCTGCAACAAGAAAATAGTTACGGTCATCGGGTGATGGCCTCACAACAAGCCTTGCAGGATCGCATCTTAAAGGAAATCATCGACCGCATTCCGCAACGAGAAGTTTCTGCGCCCTACATCAAAAATGGCTACCGCTATCGGCATATTTATGAACCAGGCTGTGAATATGCTATCTACCAGCGTCAATCGGCGTTCAGTGAAGAGTGGGACGAGTGGGAAATATTGCTCGATGCCAACAAGCGCGCGGCTCATAGTGAGTTTTATTCGATGGGCGGAATGGCGATTACGCCCGATAACACCATTATGGCGCTGGCAGAAGATTTTCTTTCCCGACGCCAGTACGGCATTCGTTTTCGTAATCTGGAAACTGGTAACTGGTACCCGGAACTGCTGGATAACGTTGAACCCAGCTTTGTCTGGGCAAATGACTCCTGGACTTTCTACTATGTTCGCAAGCATCCGGTGACGCTGCTGCCTTATCAGGTCTGGCGTCACGCCATCGGTACTCCAGCATCGCAAGATAAACTGATCTACGAAGAAAAAGACGATACCTATTACGTCAGCCTGCATAAAACGACGTCGAAGCACTATGTAGTCATTCATTTGGCCAGCGCCACCACCAGTGAAGTTCGCCTGCTGGACGCGGAAATGGCCGATGCCGAGCCGTTTGTTTTTCTGCCGCGCCGCAAAGATCACGAATACAGCCTTGATCACTACCAGCATCGGTTTTATCTGCGTTCCAACCGCAACGGCAAAAACTTTGGCTTATACCGTACCCGTATGCGTGATGAGCAACAGTGGGAAGAGTTAATTCCGCCACGCGAAAACATCATGCTGGAAGGGTTCACGCTGTTTACCGACTGGCTGGTGGTTGAAGAGCGTCAGCGCGGGTTAACCAGTTTGCGCCAAATTAACCGCAAGACCCGGGAAGTCATTGGTATTGCCTTTGATGATCCGGCCTATGTGACCTGGATTGCCTACAATCCAGAATCTGAAACCGCGCGATTGCGTTATGGTTATTCTTCCATGACCACACCAGACACTTTGTTTGAACTGGATATGGATACCGGTGAGCGTCGTGTATTAAAACAAACGGAAGTTCCTGGTTTTGATGCGGCGAATTACCGCAGTGAACACCTGTGGATAGTCGCCCGTGATGGCGTCGAAGTTCCGGTTTCGTTGGTCTACCATCGCAAACATTTTCGCAAAGGACACAACCCGTTGCTGGTGTATGGCTATGGTTCTTACGGCGCAAGTATTGATGCCGATTTCAGTTTTAGCCGCTTGAGTTTGTTAGATCGTGGCTTTGTCTACGCCATTGTCCATGTTCGCGGCGGTGGTGAGCTGGGGCAACAATGGTACGAAGACGGAAAATTTCTGAAGAAGAAAAATACGTTTAATGATTATCTTGATGCCTGCGATGCATTGTTAAAACTGGGCTATGGCTCTCCTTCGCTTTGTTATGCGATGGGCGGGAGTGCGGGGGGCATGTTGATGGGCGTTGCGATTAATGCACGCCCTGAATTATTCCACGGCGTTATCGCCCAGGTACCGTTTGTTGATGTTGTAACAACAATGCTTGATGAATCAATTCCTCTTACCACTGGTGAGTTTGAAGAGTGGGGGAATCCGCAGGATCCGCAATATTACGAGTATATGAAAAGCTACAGCCCATATGACAACGTCACCGCACAGGCTTATCCGCATTTACTGGTAACGACCGGTTTGCACGATTCTCAGGTGCAATATTGGGAACCGGCAAAATGGGTCGCTAAATTGCGCGAGCTGAAAACCGATGACCATCTTTTATTGCTCTGTACCGACATGGACTCAGGCCATGGCGGTAAATCTGGTCGCTTTAAATCGTACGAAGGCGTAGCGATGGAATATGCTTTTCTGGTCGCGCTGGCGCAGGGAACATTACCCGCTACGCCTGCGGATTAAGTATTTTCCAGATAATGTTTCAGTGTTAAACGCAGCTCCGGGCTCATGCTGTCCAGGTTATTAAATAACCAGCGCAGATAGCCCGGATCGCGTTCGGCAACGTCGGAAACCGCTTTGCCACGGTATTTGCCAAAGGTGAAGGTCGTCATCAACGACGGACGTCCGGTGATATCGGCCATCTGTTCTGCCGTCCAGCCGGAGGTGTTCATAATATCGATAAGCAACGCGGCGGTGATATAACAGTCATACAACGCGCGGTGATGATGCAGGCCCGGCGGCGTCTGTACATTGAGCTTGCGTGTTTTATATAACGCCATATTGCTGTACTTGATCCCTGGCCACAAACGACGGGCCAGTTTCATAGTGCAAATCCACTCACCGGGCATCTCAGGCAGTACGCGGCGGTCAAAGCTGGCGTTATGCGCGACATACCATTCACTACCGTAATAGTGTGGGATCACATCTTCAATCCACGGTTTATCGGCGACCATGGCTTCGGTGATGCGATGAATCGCCATCGCTTGTGGACTAATAGGACGATCGGGGCGCACCAGGTGGCTCATGGGGTTGACGATTTTTCCGTCAATGACATCAACAGAGGCAATCTCAACGATCCCTCCCTGCAAACCGCAGGTTTCTGTATCGATAATGCGCAACATGGCATGCTCCAGGCCGAAAAAGCCTAGCGTAATGGAATGATATCGCCTTGCCAACCCTGTGATGAACGCTGACCGACTAACAATAATGAACCACGATCGGCGCGAACGATGAGACGACCATGTTCATCCCATAGTGCACTGTTACCACGGGCATTTGCCATCAGCACGGCAATGGAGTACTGATGTGAAAAAAATTGTAAGCGGCGGGTAGATGCCAGTAGGTCGGGTTCCCCCAGACATTGCCCTGTCGTAAACAGTGAACAGGTCGGGTCCATATCCATACCTTGCGGTTGTTCATCTACCACCGTGATGGTTCTGGAACGACGGCCCAGACATGCACCATGACTCTGATGGTAGATCCCCGGCGTTTTTCGCCACGGTGCGAACACCGCAATTCCACGAATAAAGCGATCGTTATATTCAACGGGAAGGCCGGCTATGATGGTCATTCGCCAGGTCGTTGCGGCATAACAAAGCGGGTCTAACAGTGAGAGATCGGGTGGGGCAGGAAGGGCACGTCGCGAATAATCACACCCCAGTAAAGAAAGCGATGGAAAAACTAACAGCTGACATTGTTGCCTGGCGGCGGCCCTCACAAACTCCAGATGATGAGCTACCTGTTCGGTGAGTGAGGTTTTACGAGGCTCATATTGCGCTGCTGCAACTTTCCAGAACGACATAATGACTTCCTTTTCAAAATGACTACAAATTATGGGTGCGGTTTAGAAAATACTCATAATTTAGCAGGCGTTATGTAAGAAAGTGTAACTCTGTATAAGTTTTATTTAAGTTTGGGCTCGTAAGGTAAACGTGACAGATTGACCGAAGCCAAACGGTGGGCAATAAGCCGCTCGCGAAACCAGCTGCGCAAATGTTCAGGCTGTTCACGTTCAACCGCTTCAGCGATCACCGGCATATTGTAGCGTTCTTTAAATGCCACCCCGGCCGCCGCCAAATCGACATTCACTTTATCCATTTCTGTTTGATCCAGTTTAGCCAGATTCTTCAGCATTCTTAATCTCCTCATCATTCGCGGGCAAAAGTTACTAAGAGTGAGCCTGGATGGCAAGCCGGAATTGATGATCCTCGACTCAGACATTAGACAAGGTTATGCTCTGTAAAAAAGTTATTACAAAAAGGAATAGATAATATGGTTTCAACTGCACGCTCCCTTCGCTACGCGCTGGCAATCCTGACCACTTCGTTGGTGACACCTTCCGTCTGGGCACATGCGCATTTAACGCATCAGTATCCTGCGGCAAACGCGCAAGTGACAGCTGCCCCGCAGGCAATCACTTTAAACTTCTCGGAAGGTGTTGAAACAGGATTCAGCGGTGCAAAAATCACGGGGCCAAAAAACGAAAATATTAAAACATTACCGGCGAAGCGAAATGAGCAGGACCAAAAGCAACTGATTGTTCCACTGGCCGATTCGCTGAAACCCGGAACCTACACCGTTGACTGGCATGTTGTTTCGGTGGACGGGCATAAAACGAAAGGACACTACACCTTTAGCGTGAAATAAATCATGCTGGCGTTTACCTGGATCGCGCTGCGATTTATCCATTTCACCTCGCTGATGCTGGTTTTTGGCTTCGCAATGTACGGTGCCTGGCTGGCCCCCTTAACGATTCGTCGCTTGCTGGCGAAGCGTTTTCTGCGTTTACAACAGCACGCTGCCGTCTGGAGTTTGATCAGTGCCACTGCAATGCTCGCCGTTCAGGGCGGGTTGATGGGAACGGGATGGACAGATGTATTTTCGCCAAACATTTGGCAGGCTGTTTTGCAAACGCAGTTTGGTGGCGTCTGGTTATGGCAAATTGTTCTCGCCCTCGTAACGTTGATCGTCGCCCTTATGCAACCGCGGAATATGCCACGTTTGCTGTTTATGCTCACTACCGCGCAATTTATTCTGCTGGCGGGAGTGGGGCATGCGACGCTGAATGAAGGGGTAACGGCGAAAATCCATCAGACTAATCACGCGATTCACCTGATTTGTGCGGCGGCGTGGTTTGGGGGATTACTGCCGGTGCTCTGGTGTATGCAACTCATCAAAGGCCGTTGGCGACACCAGGCTATTCAGGCGCTGATGCGTTTTTCCTGGTGCGGGCATTTTGCGGTGATCGGCGTACTGGCAAGCGGCGTGCTTAATGCATTGTTGATTACCGGATTTCCCCCCACACTTACGACTTACTGGGGCCAACTCTTATTGCTCAAAGCTATCCTGGTGATGATTATGGTGGTCATCGCGCTGGCTAATCGTTATGTTCTTGTACCGCGCATGAGGCAGGATGAAGATCGTGCGGCACCCTGGTTTGTGTGGATGACTAAACTCGAATGGGCGATAGGTGCGGTAGTGCTGGTGATCATCAGCCTGCTTGCGACTCTCGAACCTTTTTGATGGATTACGAAAATGATGAAAAAAAGTATTCTGGCGTTTCTGTTACTCACCAGTTCTGCAGCGGCGCTGGCGGCACCGCAGGTGATTACCGTCAGCCGTTTTGAAGTGGGTAAAGACAAATGGGCGTTTAATCGCGAAGAGGTGATGCTGACTTGCCGACCGGGTAATGCTTTGTATGTCATCAACCCAAGTACCCTCGTGCAGTATCCTTTAAACGATATCGCACAAAAGGAAGTTGCCAGTGGGAAGACTAAAGCCCAACCCATTTCGGTGATTCAGATTGATGATCCTAACAATCCCGGCGAAAAAATGAGTCTGGCACCGTTTATAGAACGAGCTGAAAAACTCTGTTAATTACCTAAAATAGCCTTTTGATTTCCAATAAAAAAACCGCCTCAGTTCTTTCACCAGAACGGGCGGTTTTTAACATTTAAGCTGATGACCACCGCGCTTTTTATTGACCATTTTGCACGCAAACTGGAAAACCTGGCGTCGTCATCTATTCTTAAAGGGCAAGGCAACTAAGCCTGCATTAATGCCAACTTTTAGCGCACGGCTCTCTCCCAAGAGCCATTTCCCTGGACCGAATACAGGAATCGTGTTCGGTCTCTTTTTATCTGTTAAAAGCCAGAAGCATTTCCTTCGCTGACTTTATAGTCAACCATAACACACACTCTACTGTCTGAGTCCAGCGTTTTTTAACATTCTTGTTAAGATTATGTGATCTTTAGCGCGGGAGGAAAATATTGATGAAACAGCCTGCGCCCGTTTATCAGAGAATTGCGGGTCATCAATGGCGACATATCTGGCTTTCTGGCGATATACACGGTTGTCTTGAGCAGTTGCGCCGCAAATTATGGCATTGTCGTTTTGATCCGTGGCGAGATTTACTTATCTCAGTGGGAGACGTTATCGATCGTGGGCCGCAAAGTTTACGTTGTCTGCAGTTACTGGAACAACATTGGGTTCGTGCGGTAAGAGGCAATCATGAACAGATGGCGATGGATGCGCTGGCATCCCAGCAGATGTCTTTGTGGTTGATGAATGGCGGCGACTGGTTTATTGCGCTGGCAGATAATCAACAGAAACAAGCGAAAACGGCGCTGGAAAAATGTCAGCATTTGCCCTTTATTCTTGAAGTACACAGCCGCACCGGCAAACATGTTATTGCTCATGCCGATTATCCAGATGATGTTTATGAATGGCAAAAGGACGTTGATTTGCATCAGGTCTTGTGGAGCCGCTCACGATTAGGTGAACGCCCAAAAGGGCAGGGAATTACAGGTGCTGATCATTTCTGGTTTGGTCATACACCGTTGCGACATCGCGTGGATATTGGCAACCTGCATTATATTGATACCGGTGCTGTCTTTGGGGGCGAACTGACTCTTGTGCAATTGCAATAATTAAAAATCACCGTACTCCTGCGCAGGTCGCCAGAAACCATCTATAAAATCCTCAATCGGAAAACAACCGCCCTGGCGGATCCGTTGATCGCTCATAGAATGAAGACACTGCTGTTCCGTGTTGTAGACATCCACAACAATATCTTCACAACCGCCATCCAGGTAGCAAACAAAAAGTACCAGCGCGAACATTTCATCCCCGAAGTGTGGTGCCGTACCGTTAAGTTTAGGAGAGATTTTACAACGGGGGAATAACCAGGACAAATAACCCGCCATGCCGACGGGTTCTTTTTGGATCAGGCAAGACGCATAATCCAGGCATCAGATTGTTGATCGTAACGGGTACGGTAAAGGATAGAGTGTTCGCCATTTAGCAGGGCAGGGATACTGGTTTCAGCATCCCAGGCATCCAGTTGCATACATAAATCGGGGTCAGATTTACAAGGAATGGTTAACGTTCGATCACCCGGCGATTCACCGTGTAATTCGCCGTCGTCGATTTCAAAAGCGCCTATGCGCACACTGGTTTTCATCTTCGTGCTCTCCATTTAGCTGCCGATTGTGGTACGACCAGTCCGATCGCACCATTTTTCAGCCTAGTTGAGGCCGCCGAATGTGCCAGTCAAAAAGTGCGCTTTTTTTGTGCGCTGTCATGCGTTACTGGTAAAAAGTTTCCCGTCCCGCACCAGTTCACGCGGGTAGCTGTTTTTCAGTCGCGAACCAATCCGTTTGGCTAAACCAATCGGCTGATGCTGGAAAGTAACCAACACGTCATCCGCCACTGGCGCGGCTTGCGGGTAAACATCGCGCCCGCGATACCACTCCTCCGCTTCCTGCGGTGTCAGTTCAAAAGCGTTCACATTGTCGGGGGTGGCAAGGGCAATAACTGCTTCATGCTGCCAGCGATAACCTTTGTTGTGCGTTTCGGCAAGTTTAATCCCCAAGCGAGAAAATCGGACTTTACCGATCAGGGCTTCAATGCCCACCGGGAACAACCACAGTTCTTTGTCACGCTGCCAGAGGCGCAGGTTTTCATCCCAGTTTAAGCCAACACCTGCAGCCGCCTGACGAATTTGTCCAGCTTCGCGATCTTTCACCGGGCTGAACGGAAAATTACCGACTTTGTATTTGGGGGCGGGTAAGGCGGGAATGGCCTGAGTTTTACGCAGACGAGCAACGAAGAAGCCTTCGCAGTCGTAAATTTGTGGGAAAACATGCAAAAAGCCTTCTTCGGTCAGCGCTTTGTTTGCAGCAGGGAAGAGCTCGCCAAGTGGTAAAAACTCTACTGCGTCAGGGTAAGTCTCTTTCAGCCACATGCAAACGGCTTCGTTTTCTTCCCTGTTTAAGGTACAGGTCGAGTAAACCAGCGTACCACCAGGACGTAATGCATGAAAGGCGCTGTCGATAAGCTCCCGTTGTGTAGCTGCGATTTCCTGATTGCTTTCTGGTGACCAGTTTTTTAGCGCATCGGGATCTTTACGCACCACGCCTTCGCCAGAGCAGGGAGCGTCCAGCAAAATGGCATCGAACATTTCTGGCACTGCCACACCAAACACGCGGCCATCAAAATGTGTGAGCGCAACATTACTGATGCCACAGCGGCTGATATTGGCATGTAACACTTTTACCCGACTGGCGGAAAACTCATTGGCAAGGATTGCCCCTTCGTTATTCATCCGTGCGGCAATTTGCGTCGTTTTGGAGCCTGGCGCAGCAGCGACATCCATCACCCGCTGTGGTGCATTACCGTCAGCAAACAAGGCGGCGACGGGCAACATTGAACTGGCTTCCTGAATATAAAACAGGCCGCTTAAATGCTCGGCGGTACTACCCAATGGCAATGCATCTTCATTGTCGCGTTCAATCCAGAAACCTTCTTCACACCACGGAATTGGCGTAAGCGTCCAGCCATAAGGAGCGGTTAATTGCAGGAAATCAGCAACGGAGATTTTCAGCGTATTAACGCGAATGCTGCGGCGCAACGGGCGCTGACAGGCGGCAAGAAAATCATCAAAAGAGAGCGTCGAAGGCATCGCTTCGCGCATTTGCGTCAGAAAGGCGTCCGGGAAATAAACGGTGTGTTGGGCCACGAGCATATACCACTGGCAAAAAAACAGGCGCGCAGTTTAGCATAAACGCTCCGGCGCAGGCACGCCGGAGCAGTGGGCATTATTTGGGAAGCGCAGTACCCCATTCACGCCACTCTTTCGGTTCACTTTCCTGCAACAGGAAGTGCTTGCCTTCCTGGGCTTTCGGTGCCAGTGGCGTCCCCGGAGGCGTGGCGAAGGCGATGCCGCCACGGATAAACTGGTTAAAGGTGCCGGTTTTCACTACGCCGCCCGTCAGACCAAAGTCCAGACTGTAACCCGATGCCAACCAGAAGACGGAATTGTTACGCACCAGGTGTTGATAGCGTTTACTGATGCGCATCGCAATCATCACGCGATCTGACAATGTCCCCAGCGTCATTCCTGTAACCGTACCGACTTCCAGACCACGGAACAGCACAGGCGTACCGATGCCTAACGAACCGGCTTCCGGCGCTTCAACAATAATGCTTAAGCCATCCAGGTAACGCGAATCAGTAATGGTGGCCTCTTGTAATTCAAAGTCGCGGCGAGGATTGCCCCGGCCTGGTTCGACGTTGATATACGGCTGGAGGATAGTATCAAGATGCTCAACGCCAGCTGCCGAAATTTGCGGTGTGACCACTGAGAAGCGCGTACCACCGCGAGCAAAGGTCTGGACATATTCCGGATAGAGCACCGCCTTTGCCTGTACTTCATTGCGCGCGGTAATCAGATCCAGCGTCTGGATTTGCCCGATATCAATACCGAGATAGCGAATTGGCATCCCGACCGCCAGTTTTCCGGCATCGAAAGCGTGAAGCGTAATCTGCCCACCAACCGCACGGGCCGCTGTTTCGGAAGCATACAGAATTCGTTTGTCGCCTTTACGCTGACTGGCGCTGGCACCGCTGAGGTTATCGAAGCTAATGGCTCCCTTTAATGCTCTGGAGAGCGGGGATGCCTGTACGGTCAGGCCACTACCATTCAGCTGAACTTTCGCCCCGCCTTCTGCCCAGAACACGCTATTGCTGGTCAGAAGGTTGCGATACTCCGGCTTAATATGCAGATCGATATCAAACGCGTTAGCTCGCGGACGGACGGTAATAACTTCACCAACTTCAAATTTACGGTAGAGCACTACCGATCCTGCCTGCACATCCGGCAGCGTCTCTGCACTCAAACTCACGGTTGTGGTGGGTAAATCGCTAAGGCTGTTCTCCAGCGCTTTTTCCAGATTGGCATACAGTGGATAGCTGGCTTTCATCTCGCCTTTATCGCCCGGCAGAATACGTATCCCGCCGTTAATCCATTCTGAGGCGCTGGCACCGAGAAACTCAACGCCATCCAGCCCCACCTTCACGTCGACACGGCTGTTGACGACAAATTTGCTATCGCCTTTTACCAGTTCTCGATGCTGAGGCTCGATGGCGACGGTAAAGGTGACGCCTTTGCTGGTGAGTTTACGATCGATAACCTGGCCTACCTGCACGCCGTGAAGAATGAGCGGCTGACCCGCATCAATACCGTAACTTTCCGGTGCGGTCAGGGTCAGCGTCAGAACATCAGGTTCATGCAGCAGTGCTTTTTCGCCTGGCACAACAACGAACTCTTTGCGTGGCTCGCCATCGCCGGGTACCAACTCGAAGGTTTTGCCAGTCAGCAGGGCGCTGAGATTGGCATCGCTAAGGGATAATTTCGGGTTGCGTAATTCGATGCGGGTATTTTCCCGTAACAGCGTAACGACGCTGGGATCAACGGTCATTTCTCCGGTGACTTTACCACCAGGATTTAAATCCAGTTTAGTCAGCTGTCCGACTTCCAGCCCCTGATACATTAACGGCGTCGAGTCGGCGGTTAATCCTGCCCCACTCGGCAGTTCCAGTTTTATTATTACGCCACGCTGGCTGTGGGCCAGATCTTCATACAGACCAAAGGTATCTTCCGCCTCGGCAGGTTTCGACTCTTCTGGTGAATCGAAGGCAATCGCACCGTTAACCAGTGCCGCCAGACTTTCCAGTTTCACCTTCGCGCCACTGATACTGACGTTGGCATCAACGCCGGAAACGTTCCAGAAACGGCTACCTTTTTTCACCAGGTCGGTAAAACGCCGCTCGATCAGGACATCAATCACCACGCCTTGCTTGTTGGGATTGATGGCATAGTCGTAGACTTTTCCCACCGGGATCTTGCGGAAATAGACCAATGAACCGCTGTTCAGCGAACCGAGATCGGGGGCTTGCAGGTGGATCATCAGATCGCCATTGTCCAGCCGATATTTCGGTTGGGTATCGAGTGCGACAAAGTGATCCTGCTCTTTACCTTTACCCGGCATCATGCCGATATAGTTACCACCGACGAGGGCGTCCAGCCCGGAGACACCTGCCAACGATGCTTTTGGCGTCACCAGCCAGAACTGAGTCTCTTCGCGCAGCGCATCTTTCATATCGGACTTGATGCTGACCTTGACTTCAATCTTACGAAGATCGTCGCTGAGGCTGATATCCTGCACTGTTCCGACTTCAACGCCCTGATAACGAACAGGCGTACGGCCCGGAACAATACCATCCGCCGACATAAAGTCGATGGTGACGGTATTACCCCGGTCCTGATAACTGTCCCAAATCAGCCAACCGGCAATCATTAGCGCGATGAAAGGCAGCAGCCAGAAAGGTGAGATACGGCGTTTATTTTTAATCTGCGCTTCAGTCGTCGAAGCGGGCGTTTCCTGACTCATGTGCATCCCAAAGTAAGCGGCTGTCCAGCCATTCCACAGCAAGAATAGTCAAAATTACCGCTGCGCCGAAATAAAACGCAGCCGGTCCCATAGTAAAAGCGAGGATCTGATCGCGATTAATCAGCGACATGGTTAAAGATATGACAAACAGGTCGAGCATCGACCAGCGACCAATCCAGGTCACCATCCGCAGTAACAGAATGCGTGTGCGTAAACCTTGCTGGCATTTAAAATGAATGCTCAACAGTAAAGTGAACATGACGATCACTTTAGTAAACGGTACCAGAATACTGGCGATAAACACGATTCCCGCAACCGCAATGTTGCTACTTGCCAGCGACATAATTCCGGAAAGAATTGTATCTTCCTGCCGTCCTCCGTTCAGATAAATGATAGAAATAGGCAACAGGTTGGCAGGTAACAACAAAACGATTGACGCTAACAGCGCCGCCCAGCATTTTTGCAAACTATGACGGCGACGCACGCGTAGCGGGATATGGCAACGCGGGCAGCGACCACGCTGATCAGGATAGCCGGTAAAATGGCACCCAAGACAGACACGGAGTTTCTCGTCCCTACGCGTAGCGGGGCGCTGCGGATAAAATCGCTCCCACAGCTCCTCGACATTAAGATGTGACAACGTCACCGTCGTTAAAATCACCAACGCCACAAAAGAGAACAAGCCCACACCCGCCTGGATATGGGCATAATCCTGTACCTTTATAGAAGCAACGCCAATGCCGACCAGGTAGATATCCAGCATTACCCACTCTTTAAGTCGCTCAAGCATCAGCAGTACCGGGCGTAGATTCATTCCCAGTCGGTTACCAAACCATAAATAAGCTATGGAGGTCACCAGAATGAGGGGGGCACCGATAACGCAGAAAAAGACCATCGACCCCGTTATCGCATCGCCCTGTTTGGTCATTTGCCAGATGCCTTGCATAACGTTGGCGTCAATACGAATGCCTAACAGCCAGATATGCAACAGCGGTTCGCCCCAGGCAAACGGCATCAGCAACAGCATGGTGAAAGCCATTGCCGCCAGGCGCGTTAGCGACCAGTCGCGCCCGTCGCGAATTTTTGCCTGACAGCGCGGACAATAGGCACTCTGATGAGAATTTATCTCGGGCAGGCTAAACAGCATGTCACATTGCGGGCAACGTTGGTAATCACCACGCGGCAGTTCCTCGCCGATTGACCTCACTGTTATCTTTTTTGTCGGCGTAATTTGTGGTGTGTTAAGAGCCATGACGTGCCAAATGTAATAAGAATTAACATTAATATTAACCCATGATTGGAATGATCTTGAGCATTAACGCATTTAATGCTTATTTTAATAGGCTGGCAGTTCCAGGTAAGACAACCAAGTGATTATATAATGAACAAAACAGAATTTTACGCGGATTTAAATCGCGACTTTAACGCGCTGATGGCGGGAGAAACCAGTTTTCTGGCAACGCTTGCGAACACCAGTGCGTTGTTATACGAGCGTCTCACTGACGTAAACTGGGCAGGTTTTTATTTGCTTGAGGACGATACACTGGTACTCGGACCATTTCAGGGCAAAATTGCCTGTGTCCGGATACCCGTCGGGCGCGGGGTGTGCGGCACTGCGGTTGCCCGCAATCAAGTGCAGCGTATCGAGGATGTTCACGCGTTTGACGGGCATATTGCCTGTGATGCGGCGAGTAATTCTGAAATTGTTCTGCCGCTGGTGGTGAAAAATCAGATTATTGGTGTTCTTGACATCGATAGTACCGTCTTCGGTCGCTTTACAGACGAGGACGAGCAAGGCTTACGTCAGCTTGTGGCACAGCTTGAAAAAGTGCTTGCAACGACGGATTACAAAAAATTCTTTGCGAGCGTCGCAGGATAATCAACGGATAACGTAGCATTTACTGGTAGCGTCATTATAATGACGCCTGTTCATGCCTGCGCTTGTTGGCTACGTCCGTTGTAATCAGGAAATTTCATGGAAAATCAACCTAAGTTGAATAGCAGTAAAGAAGTAATCGCGTTTCTGGCCGAACGTTTTCCCCACTGTTTCAGTGCGGAAGGTGAAGCGCGTCCGCTGAAAATCGGTATTTTTCAGGATTTGGTCGATCGTGTTGCCGGGGAAATGAACCTGAGCAAAACGCAATTACGATCCGCTTTACGTCTCTACACTTCGAGCTGGCGTTATCTTTACGGTGTTAAACCCGGCGCAACGCGTGTCGATCTTGACGGCAACCCATGCGGTGAGCTGGACGAGCAACATGTAGAGCATGCTCGCAAGCAGCTTGAAGAAGCGAAAGCGCGTGTTCAGGCACAGCGTGCTGAACAGCAAGCGAAAAAACGCGAAGCTGCCGCAGCTGCTGGTGAGAAAGAAGACGCACCGCGCCGCGAACGCAAGCCACGTCCGACCACGCCACGCCGCAAAGAAGGCGCTGAACGTAAACCTCGTGCGCAAAAGCCGGTAGAGAAAGCGCCAAAAACAGTAAAAGCACCTCGCGAAGAACAGCACACCCCGGTTTCTGACATTTCAGCTCTGACTGTCGGACAAGCCCTGAAGGTGAAAGCGGGTCAAAACGCGATGGATGCCACCGTATTAGAAATCACCAAAGACGGCGTCCGCGTCCAGCTGAATTCGGGTATGTCTTTGATTGTGCGCGCAGAACACCTGGTGTTCTGAAACGGAGGCCGGGCCAGGCATGAACATGTTTTTTAGGCTTACCGCGTTAGCTGGCCTGCTTGCAATAGCAGGCCAGACCTTCGCTGTAGAAGATATCACGCGTGCTGATCAAATTCCGGTATTAAAGGAAGAGACGCAGCATGCGACGGTAAGTGAGCGCGTAACGTCGCGCTTCACCCGTTCTCATTATCGCCAGTTCGACCTCGATCAGGCATTTTCGGCCAAAATCTTTGACCGCTACCTGAATCTGCTCGATTACAGCCACAACGTGCTGCTGGCAAGCGATGTTGAACAGTTCGCGAAAAAGAAAACCGAGTTAGGCGATGAACTGCGTTCAGGCAAACTCGACGTTTTCTACGATCTCTACAATCTGGCGCAAAAGCGCCGTTTTGAGCGTTACCAGTACGCTTTGTCGGTACTGGAAAAGCCGATGGATTTCACCGGCAACGACACTTATAACCTTGACCGCAGCAAAGCGCCCTGGCCGAAAAACGAGGCTGAGTTGAACGCGCTGTGGGACAGTAAAGTCAAATTCGACGAGTTAAGCCTGAAGCTGGCAGGAAAAACGGATAAAGAAATTCGTGAAACCCTGACACGCCGCTACAAATTTGCCATTCGTCGTCTGGCGCAAACCAACAGCGAAGATGTTTTCTCGCTGGCAATGACGGCGTTTGCGCGTGAAATCGACCCGCATACCAACTATCTTTCCCCGCGTAATACCGAACAGTTCAACACTGAAATGAGTTTGTCGCTGGAAGGTATTGGCGCAGTGCTGCAAATGGATGATGACTACACCGTTATCAATTCGATGGTGGCAGGTGGTCCGGCAGCGAAGAGTAAAGCTATCAGCGTTGGTGACAAAATTGTCGGTGTTGGTCAAACAGGCAAGCCGATGGTTGACGTGATTGGCTGGCGTCTTGATGATGTGGTTGCCTTAATTAAAGGGCCGAAGGGCAGTAAAGTTCGTCTGGAAATTTTACCTGCTGGTAAAGGGACCAAGACCCGCACTGTAACATTGACCCGTGAACGTATTCGTCTCGAAGACCGCGCGGTTAAAATGTCGGTGAAGACCGTCGGTAAAGAGAAAGTCGGCGTGCTGGATATTCCGGGCTTCTATGTGGGTTTGACAGACGATGTCAAAGTTCAACTGCAGAAACTGGAAAAACAGAATGTCAGCAGTGTGATCATCGACCTGCGTAGCAATGGCGGTGGGGCGTTGACCGAAGCGGTATCGCTCTCAGGTCTGTTTATTCCTGCGGGTCCCATTGTTCAGGTCCGCGATAACAACGGCAAGGTTCGTGAAGACAGCGATACCGACGGGCAGGTGTTCTATAAAGGCCCGCTGGTGGTACTGGTTGACCGTTTCAGTGCTTCGGCTTCAGAAATCTTTGCCGCGGCAATGCAGGATTACGGTCGTGCGCTGGTTGTGGGTGAACCGACGTTTGGTAAAGGCACCGTTCAGCAATACCGTTCATTGAACCGTATTTACGATCAGATGTTACGTCCTGAATGGCCAGCGCTGGGTTCTGTGCAGTACACGATCCAGAAATTCTATCGCGTTAACGGCGGCAGTACGCAACGTAAAGGCGTAACGCCAGACATCATCATGCCGACGGGTAATGAAGAAACGGAAACGGGTGAGAAATTCGAAGATAACGCGCTGCCGTGGGATAGCATCGATGCCGCGACTTATGTGAAATCAGGAGATTTAACTGCCTTTGAACCGGAGCTGCTGAAGGAACATAATGCGCGTATCGCGAAAGATCCTGAGTTCCAGAACATCATGAAGGATATCGCGCGCTTCAACGCTATGAAGGACAAGCGCAATATCGTTTCTCTGAACTACGCTGTGCGTGAGAAAGAGAATAATGAAGATGATGCGACGCGTCTGGCGCGTTTGAACGAACGCTTTAAACGCGAAGGTAAACCGGAGTTGAAGAAGCTGGATGATCTACCGAAAGATTACCAGGAGCCGGATCCTTATCTGGATGAGACGGTGAATATCGCACTCGATCTGGCGAAGCTTGAAAAAGCCAGACCCGCGGAACAACCCGCTCCCGTCAAGTAATATCAATCAGGCACAAGAAATTGTGCCTGATTTTTTAACAGCGGCAAGATGCCGTAAATCAGATGCTACAAAATGTAAAGTTGTGTCTTTCTGGTGACTTACGCACTATCCAGACTTGAAAATAGTCGCGTAACCCATACGATGTGGGTATCGCATATTGCGTTTTGTTAAACTGAGGTAAAAAGAAAATTATGATGCGAATCGCGCTCTTCCTGCTAACGAACCTGGCCGTAATGGTCGTTTTCGGGCTGGTACTGAGCCTGACAGGGATACAGTCGAGCAGCGTTCAGGGGCTGATGATCATGGCCTTGCTGTTCGGTTTTGGTGGTTCCTTCGTTTCGCTTCTGATGTCCAAATGGATGGCATTACGATCTGTTGGCGGGGAAGTGATCGAGCAACCGCGTAACGAAAGGGAACGTTGGCTGGTCAATACTGTAGCAACCCAGGCTCGTCAGGCGGGGATCGCTATGCCGCAAGTGGCTATCTACCATGCGCCGGACATCAACGCTTTTGCAACCGGTGCGCGCCGTGATGCCTCTCTGGTTGCTGTCAGCACCGGTTTGCTGCAGAACATGAGCCCGGATGAAGCCGAGGCGGTAATTGCTCACGAAATCAGCCACATCGCCAATGGTGATATGGTTACCATGACGCTGATTCAGGGCGTGGTGAACACCTTCGTTATCTTTATTTCCCGTATTCTGGCGCAGCTTGCCGCGGGTTTTATGGGCGGAAATCGTGATGAAGGTGAAGAGAGCAACGGCAACCCGCTGATCTACTTTGCGGTTGCAACGGTTCTGGAACTGGTGTTTGGTATTCTGGCGAGCATTATCACCATGTGGTTCTCGCGTCATCGTGAATTCCATGCTGATGCCGGTTCGGCAAAACTGGTTGGTCGCGAGAAAATGATTGCCGCGCTGCAGCGCCTGAAAACCAGCTATGAACCGCAAGAAGCAACCAGCATGATGGCTTTCTGCATTAACGGTAAGTCGAAATCGCTCAGTGAGTTGTTCATGACTCACCCGCCGCTGGATAAACGAATTGAAGCTCTGCGTACGGGTGAATACCTGAAGTAATATGAAGTAAATACTAAAAAGCGCGTCCTGATCGACGCGCTTTTTTTATGCCCTGGATCGTGGCTGAGTGATACGTAAACCACTCACACAGGCAGCAATCACTGCCAGAATAGCCGCAGCCATCAGCGAAACGTGCGTACCATTATCACCGAACTGATTTAGCATCAGCGCCACCAGTGCCGCGCCGCTACTCTGACCCAGTAGACGAGCCGTTCCTAACATGCCACTGGCTCCACCGCTACGTTCGCGAGGAGCGGAGGTAATAATGGTGTGGTTATTGGGTGACTGGAACAAGCCAAATCCAGCGCCACATAAGATCATCGGCCAGATAATATTGATATCCGCAGGTGACGCGGGCAGCAGAACCAGGGAAAAAAGCCCCGCAGCCATGATGAACAACCCTAAAGCACCCAGCAATCCTGCATGTACGCGTTCAATCAAATAGCCTGCCAGCGGAGCCATCACCATCGTTGCTAACGGCCACGGTGTCAGAAGTAAACCTGTTTCGACTTCACTACGCCCGAGCACGGTTTGCAGGTAAAAGGGCAGGGAAACCATTGCCAGCATTTGTGCGCAGAAAGAGCAAACAGATGTGCAAATAGAAAGTGAAAACAGCGGGATACGCAGTAAATCCACCGGTAGCAGCGGTACGGGAAGAGAAAGCTGGCGGCGAATAAAGAAAATACCAACAACAACCATTACCACCAGTTCCGCAGCAATTAACGTTAGCGATTGCCCCTGAGCGAAACCACTCAACGCAGTGATAAGCAGGCCGAAGGTTAACGCGTTCATCACGGCGCTGGGCAGGTCGAAACGGGGTTTACTGGCGCGAGAACCATTGGGTGGCAGAAAACGCATCGCCAGAAGCAGGGCGATAATACCTAACGGTACGTTGATTAAAAATAACCATTTCCAGGATGCGATGGAGAGGATTGCTGCAGCAATTGTCGGCCCGGCAGCAGAAGAGACGGCAACAATAAACGAGTTTATGCCCATCCCTCTCCCCAGAAAACGTTGTGGATAGATCAGGCGGATAAGTGCGGTATTAACGCTCATCAACGCTGCACCGCCGAAACCTTGTATGACACGCGCAAGGGTGAGCATTTGCAGCGAATCAGAAAGGGCGCAGAACAGTGAAGACAACAGAAAAACGACCAGACCGCATTTATAAATACGTCGATAGCCAAACATATCGCCCAGAAACGAAAACGAGAGCAGGGAGATGACAATGGCGATTTGATAGGCGTTCACTACCCAGATGGAACTGGCTGGCGTGGCATGAAGGTCCGTGGCGATTGTTGGCAGGGCGACGTTGGCGATTGCGCCGTCAAGGACAGCCATCGAAATACCAATCACAATGGTTAATATCGCACCGTATCGCTGGGGCAATGGCAGGCCGTCGGCCTGAACTTTTGGCATAGGAATTTTATATCTTTGGTGAATAATCAACAGGGGTATGATTCTAGCACTGATATTCACGGTGGATGTCGCAGAATTGTAACTAACCGGCAAAAGATGGATTGCGACCACCCTGGTGCGAAATTATAATAAAAAACAGTTCTGATTTTTATAAAACACTCGCAATGAGGTGATAAATGGCTAACGCAGATCTGGATAAACAGCCTGATTCTGTATCTTCCGTGCTAAAAGTTTTTGGCATTTTGCAGGCGCTGGGTGAAGAGCGCGAAATAGGGATAACCGAGCTGTCGCAGCGCGTCATGATGTCAAAAAGCACCGTTTATCGCTTTTTACAGACCATGAAAACCTTAGGTTATGTGGCGCAGGAAGGGGAGTCGGAGAAATATTCCCTGACCCTGAAATTGTTTGAACTGGGCGCTCGCGCGTTACAAAACGTCGATTTAATTCGTAGCGCAGATATCCAGATGCGTGAGATCTCCCGCCTGACCAAAGAAACTATCCACCTCGGCGCACTGGACGAAGACAGTATTGTTTACATTCACAAAATTGACTCTATGTACAATTTGCGCATGTATTCACGGATTGGGCGTCGTAATCCGCTGTACAGCACCGCGATTGGTAAGGTACTGCTGGCATGGCGCGATCGCGATGAAGTGAAGCAAATTCTTGAGGGCGTGGAGTATAAACGCAGTACCGAGCGGACCATCACCAGTACAGAAGCGTTATTACCCGTTCTGGACCAGGTGCGCGAGCAGGGGTATGGCGAAGATAACGAAGAGCAGGAAGAAGGGCTGCGATGCATTGCGGTACCGGTATTTGATCGCTTTGGCGTGGTCATTGCCGGTTTGAGCATCTCCTTCCCGACGTTGCGTTTCTCTGAAGAGCGTTTACAGGAATATGTCGCAATGTTGCATACCGCAGCGCGCAAAATTTCTGCCCAAATGGGTTATCACGACTATCCGTTCTGATGAGAGTAAGAACCTGTCGGAATATCAAACAGACAGGTTCTTTATTTAGCATGAGAAAAATAAAGTTGAAGGTGCGTTATATTAAACGCGCTTGCTATAAGAATATTTTACTCATGAGTGAGAATCTGGTTATTTATTACCCTTAACCATTATCGACCACGATATTGCTTTTACGTAACAGTGGGCAATCTGTTATCCCCAAGAAACCACTTTTAGTGTGCAAGTATTGTACCGTGCTGGTGCCTCTGGCAGTCAGATAGGTACATTGCAAACCTAATCCTGCGGCATTCTCTTTGCTTCCAATCAAAACGCCATATCCGCTGAGTAATAATCCTATCCATACCAGTGCTATCAGCATAACTGTGCGAATGATGAATCGCATTACAACCTCTTCTCTTTTTATGTTCGCTTAATCGTAGCGGCAATATGCGCTGAAGCAAGCTACTCATTCCGAAAAAGCACGAATATCGACATAGTTAGGCGCTGTTTAACTAACGCATGCTAGTTTAATGACATAAGGTAGGTGAAGCGGAGATTGGAGTGAAAAAGTTTCGATGGGTCGTTCTGGTTGTCGTGGTGTTGGCTTGCTTGCTGCTTTGGGCGCAGGTATTCAACATGATGTGCGATCAGGATGTACAATTTTTCAGCGGAATTTGTGCCATTAACCAGTTTATCCCGTGGTGATATCATTTTTTCAGCACTAGATTTTCTTCCTCTCCAGCAGTGGTAGAATAGCGCCTCTACTCAGAGGTGGTGAAATGAACGAAGTTGTAAATTCAGGCGTGATGAACATTGCGTCTTTGGTTGTATCGGTGGTGGTTCTTCTTATCGGGCTCATCTTGTGGTTTTTTATCAATCGTGCCAGTTCTCGGACTAACGAACAGATTGAACTGCTTGAGGCGTTGCTGGATCAGCAAAAACGTCAAAATGCACTGTTACGTCGTTTGTGCGAAGCAAACGAACCTGAGAAAGCAGATAAAAAGACCGTTGAGAGTCAAAAATCGGTTGAAGACGAAGATATTATTCGTCTGGTCGCCGAACGATAATCCTTCCTCAATCTTGAGTAACCCCGTCGTTGAAGGGTTACTCAATTCATCCTGATTATACGCACTGCCATGGTGCAACTGCTTCAAATTAAAACTCTGGTCTGACTTCAAATAATTATCATATTATTTATTTGCGTAACGGGATATCAGAAAAAGATATTTTCCTCATTAATTTATTAGGATGTTTACATCGGATTTGTGATTAAGCGTGGTATTATTTATTAGCGAAACGTTTCTCTCTTGATTTTTTGCTCATTCATCAATTTTTCTTATTTTAAATTTTCAATCCCTTTGGGGATTGACTTCTCTTTAGGGTAATTGATAGCCGTTAACTGACTGTTTTATGAGAAAAAGTGATATAACTTTTTATTCATTGCATAGCAAAAAATGTGATATTGCACGCACTATGTAATAACTTCTCCCACTGGCCTGGAACAACTGAACTTATTGAACTATGTTAGAAACTACGCCAGTTTAAGTATCTGCCTGAACTGGCAAGGTTAAGCACAATGATATATCGGCGCGTATTCCGTTGCATAAGTGTGCAAAAAAAGTGGAAGACGTATCGAGATTTGTGCGTCTGATCGAGACATGTTTAAAAATGGCTTGCCATAATTAACGTTGTATGTGATAACAGATTTCGGGTTAAACGAGGTACAGTTCTGTTTATGTGTGGCATTTTCAGTAAAGAAGTCCTGAGTAAACACGTTGACGTTGAATACCGCTTCTCTGCCGAGCCTTATATTGGTGCCTCATGCAGTAATGTGTCAGTTTTATCTATGTTATGCCTGCGGGCGAAGAAAACAATCTAAGGAATTTTTCAAATGGCAAAGATTAAAGGTCAGGTTAAGTGGTTCAACGAGTCTAAAGGTTTTGGCTTCATTACTCCGGCTGATGGCAGCAAAGACGTGTTCGTACACTTCTCCGCTATCCAGGGTAATGGCTTCAAAACTCTGGCTGAAGGTCAGAACGTTGAGTTCGAAATTCAGGACGGCCAGAAAGGTCCGGCAGCTGTTAACGTAACAGCTATCTGATCGAATCCACTGATCTGAAGTGTGAATACGCTTCAATCTCGCTATAAAGCCTCGTCGAATGCGAGGCTTTTTACTATGCTTTATCTTCGCTCCTGGCGTTCGGATATTTGCCCGCCGCGTGATTCGCGTTACACTTGCGGCCTTTAGTATCCTGCCGGAGTTGTCATGTCTTTTTCCTGTCCACTTTGCCATCAGCCTCTTTCGCGTGAAAAAAACAGCTATATCTGTCCCCAGCGACATCAGTTTGATATGGCGAAAGAAGGGTATGTCAATCTGCTGCCCGTTCAGCATAAACGGTCTCGTGATCCGGGCGACAGCGCGGAAATGATGCAAGCACGCCGCGCATTCTTAGATGCCGGACATTATCAGCCGCTGCGTGATGCAATTGTCGCCCAACTGAGGGAACGGCTTGATGATAAGGCCACGGCGGTGCTGGATATTGGCTGTGGTGAAGGGTATTACACACACGCATTTGCCGATGCGTTGCCCGAAATCACCACGTTTGGTCTGGATGTTTCGAAGGTAGCGATAAAAGCGGCGGCGAAACGCTATCCGCAGGTCACTTTTTGTGTCGCTTCCAGCCACCGTTTGCCGTTTTCCGATACCAGTATGGACGCCATAATACGTATTTACGCGCCGTGTAAAGCAGAAGAATTAGCACGAGTAGTGAAGCCCGGCGGCTGGGTCATTACTGCCACGCCGGGACCGCGACATTTGATGGAGCTGAAGGGGCTGATTTACAATGAAGTACATCTTCATGCACCTCATGCAGAACAACTGGAAGGTTTTACATTACAGCAGAGTGCGGAGTTGTGTTATCCGATGCGTCTTCGCGGTGATGAAGCCGTCGCATTATTGCAGATGACGCCGTTTGCCTGGCGTGCGAAGCCAGAAGTCTGGCAAACACTGGCAGCAAAAGAAGTGTTCGACTGCCAGACGGACTTTAATATTCACCTCTGGCAGCGTTCTTATTAACCGTGGAAGTGCGTCCAGAGGATCTGGACGCCGATGCCGATCAGTACCAGCCCGCCGAGAATTTCCGCTTTTTTCCCAATAATTGAGCCGATAAAGCGACCAACCATCATCCCTAATGTTGACATAATCAAGGTTGCACAACCAATGGCCAATGCGGTCGCGATAATGTTGACCTGCAGGAAAGCAAGACCAACACCCACAGCCATGGCATCCAGGCTGGTGGCAATCGCGGTGGTTACCAGTAGCCAGAAACCGTGTCGACGGCGCGGCTCTTCATCTTCATCATCTGCGCCACGAAAACCCTCAATAATCATTCGCCCGCCGAGGAATATCAGCAGCACAAACGCAATCCAGTGGTTCCATTCAAGGACAAACCGGCTGGCTAACATGCCCATTCCCCAGCCGATCAGCGGCGTCAGGGTTTCGACGGCACCAAAAATAAGGCCGGTTCGCAATGCTTCAGAAAATTTCGGTTTATGGAGGGTGGCACCTTTACCGATTGATGCAGCAAATGCATCCATCGACATACCAAACGCAAGAAGAACAGTAGCAGTGATATTCATGACAATGTCCTGACCGGGGTATCCATAAAACACATCATCGCCCCCAGCAAACATGCATACATGAACAACAAGCCGCGATGGTTTTCGCGTTCATGCAGGCATAGCGATTGATGTGCATATGGTCTCGCCTGACTGAAAGTATTCAGTCTGTACGTGCCACGTTTTGCAACGAGTATGTTGACACGTACATTTCCGGAATCTGGAAATCGGCTACTCCCCAAATGAGGGCGCAACCTTAACATATTTTGAGAATATAAAACAACTGTTGGAATATATTATTTCATTGCTTTATTGATAACGATTTACATTTAGATTTATATATCAATGAAACGTTAAAATAAATAACAAATAAGGGAAGAGGTAATATAGCCTAAGCTATGTCTGATTATTAAAAATACACTAAACATAGCTTTGGCTAAATTCATAACTTATTGAGTTGAAACGAGAAGCTTATAAATTTTTTCCAGATCGTCGATATTTCGAACGCGGATTAACAGCCGACGCTGTTCTAATTGCATCACCAACACGCCATCTTCCGACAAGTTCATCGCTTTGATTCGGCTATATTCAATCCAGACATTGGCGAAGAAAAAACCTTTTTGTTTAAAGATGATCTTCGGAACGCGGATCCAGAATATATAAAAACCCATCAGAGCCAGTGCGCTTAATAACCATGTCGTTATTAACGCACCATGATTCGTGACGTTGTTATAGATAAGAATGACAATCAATCCGACGAAGATAACGCTATCGATGCGACCACGCCGGAGCAAAGGAATTGCCAGCAGGGTGGGGCCATTACGGCGGGGCATGATGAACTGATCGTAGATCGCGAAGGCCAGGAGTGCGGCGATGAAAAGAATCAGTACCAGGTCCGTGATTGTCATTAATCCTCCAGATAAAAAAACGGGGCCAAAAGGCCCCGGTAGTGTACAACAGTCTTACAGTCCCAGCAGGCCGCAAGCGTAACCAGCGATACCGATGACGAAGAAGCCAACGATGATCCACAGCGGGTTAACTTTTTTGCGCAGTAGCCACATACAAGCAAAGGTCAGCAGCAGTGGTACCAGGCCTGGCATTAACTGGTCCAGAATAGTCTGGACAGTAGTAACGTGTTCTTTGCCCGTCTGGTCAGTAATGCGAGAGACAACCAGCGGGATGTTGACATGTGTCCACTTGTTAACCAATGCCCCCATGACAAACAGGCCGAGGATAGACGCCCCTTCCGTCAGTTTTTGCAGGAAGCCACCACCCATATCTTTAACGATATCGATACCTTTGGAGTAACCATACGCTACGCCGTAGTAACGGGTTGCCAGACGCACCAGGTTAAACAGGATGAAGAACAGCAGCGGACCTAACAGGCTGCCGCTCATCGCGATACCGGCACCCAGTGCTGCAAATACCGGACGTACGGTTCCCCAGAAGATCGGGTCGCCTACACCAGCCAGTGGCCCCATCAAACCGACTTTGATACCGTTGATAGCACCGTCGTCGATCTCTGCGCCATTAGCACGCTGTTCTTCCAGCGCCAGGGTTACGCCGAGAATCGGCGCAGCCACGAACGGCTGGGTGTTAAAGAACTCCAGGTGACGGCGAATAGCTTGTTTACGAGCTTCGTTGTTCTCAGGGTAGAGGCGACGAATTGCCGGTACCATAGAGAAGCAGAAACCCAGTGCCTGCATACGTTCGAAGTTCCATGAACCCTGGAAGAGGTTAGAACGCAGGAAGACGCCACGAATATCACTTTGAGTGAGTTTTTTCTCGGTGGTAGTTTGAGTTGTATCAACCATTTCGCTCACCTGTTAGTCCAGTTCGTTATCGAGATCGTTGTTACCAGCTGCCTGAGCAGGCGCACCGGCTACGCGGTTGTATTTCGGGCTAAGTTGGATGTAGAGCACTGCCATAACAGTACCAATCACACCCAGAGCAACCAGGTTAAAGTTGGTGAATGCTGCGGTTACGAAGCCGAGGTAGAAGAACGGCATCAGGTAGCCAGCACGCATCATGTTGATAACCATCGCATAACCAACCACCACGATCATGCCACCGGCGATATTCAGACCATTGGTCACCACTTCCGGAATCGCATTCAGCATGTTCTGTACTTCGCTGGTACCAACAGACAGCGCAACGATGACGGCCGGAATAGCCACACGCATTGCTTGCAGGAACAGAGAAGAAACGTGGATCCAGGAAATCGCTGTCAGGTTGCCGTTATCAGCAGCCTTATCCGCAGCGTGCTGGAAAGCAACGGTAATAGTACGAACGATGATGGTCAGTACCTGGCCCGCAGCGGCCAGAGGGATTGCCAGTGCGATACCTGCACCAATGCTCTGATGACCTGCGATAACCAGAATGGTAGAAATGATAGAAGCCAGAGCGGCGTCAGGCGCAACTGCAGCACCGATGTTCATCCAGCCCAGCGCGATCATTTCCAGCGTACCACCGATAATAATACCGGTTTTCATATCCCCAAGAACGATACCCACCAGGGTACACGCGATTAGCGGACGGTGAAACTGAAATTCATCGAGGATTGATCCCATACCTGCGATACAGGCTACGATAAATACCAGCACAATTTGAAGAGTGGTAATCTCCATTGTACTTCTCCTGTTTACGTAAGACTTAAGTGTGAAAACTGAGTGATAATCAACACAATACGTTACTTATCGATTTTGCTGATCAGATCCATCATTTTCAGTTTCGGATCGGTGGAAACCTTACGGACTTCCAGCTCAATACCGCGCGCATTCAGTTTCTTGAACGCCTCGATATCTTTTTCATCAACCGAAACCGCGTTATTCACCTGGGTTTTACCCTGACGGAATGCCATACCACCGACGTTAACAGAGGTGATTTTCACGCCGCCTTCAACGAGACGCTCTACATCTGTTGGGTTGGTAAATAACAGCATTACGCGTTCGCCAGCATATTTCGGGTTGTTGTAGACGCGAATCATTTTGGCAACATCAACTACGTGTGCTGTTACGCCCGGAGGTGCAACCTGGGTGAGCAGTGTCTTACGAACGGTATCCGCAGCCACTTCATCACTAACAACAATAATACGGGAGACATTGGTTTCTTTGGTCCAGCGGGTGGCGACCTGACCGTGAATCAGACGGTCGTCGATACGCGCAAGGCCAATAACCATGTAGTCGTTTGGCCCCATTGGTTTTGCCGGAGTTGGAGCCGCTTTTGGTGCTGCGGCAGCGGGTGCTGGCGCGGCTTTTTCAACCGGTTTGGCTTTCAGTGCTTTCACGCCTTCACGGCCTGTTTCTACTGCCAGCGCAACCAGTTCATCAAAGCTTGGGTCATCATCACGAGCCATTAACGTTTCCACGAGCATTGGAATGTTAACGCCTGCAATGACTTCATAATGCTCTTTGTCGACGACAATGCGGCTGGCAGCATTGAACGGGCTGCCTCCCCATGTATCAACGAGAAACAGCACGCCTTTAGTGGTGTCGAGTTTTGCCAACTGAGCGTTGTACTTTTCAATCAGCGTTTCGGCATTTTCACCTGGAACGAAATCGATCCAGCCGACGTTTTCCTGCTCGCCTAACAGCATTTCTGCCGTTTTAAGCAACTGCTCTGCAGCCCAACCATGTGTGCCTATAACAATAGCAATGGTCACTTGCTACCTCCTTTATTATCGTTAACACCTCAACGTGCCAGATGTATTTTTGAATCGTCGTCCACAATCGAATCGATTCAGATAAGGGCTACAACCAAAAACCCCTGCGTTTCGCGATTTATTTTAGATATCGAAAAAATTATTTTATGTGATGAAGATCCGTAATTTAACTTTCGATTAGCAGAAATTTCGAAAGGTAAAATATCCTTGTCACATTCGTTTGCAAAGGAAGGTAAATCTTTGCCAAATCAGAGGCGTCTCTGATATGTTTAACTCCCGTTTAACAACCATGGAGTATAGGGCAGTAGCCCGCAGTATGGATCGTCACCGACGTCATTTCAGCATCAGGCCTTTTAACGCCTGCCTTTCTGGCACTCTATGCCGCACCTTTCGTTTGCATTTTGTCGTTACGCCTGCATTATTTCTGGCGTCGAATAGCTATTCCTTAAGCAGGAGCTTGTCATGGAATTCTTAATGGACCCCTCAATTTGGGCGGGGCTACTCACGCTTGTTGTTCTCGAAATTGTGCTGGGTATCGATAACCTGGTCTTCATCGCCATTCTTGCTGACAAACTGCCGCCAAAACAACGCGATAAAGCGCGTTTGCTGGGGTTATCACTGGCGCTGATTATGCGTCTGGGGCTGCTGTCGCTGATTTCATGGATGGTCACGCTGACCAAACCGCTATTTACCGTCATGGATTTCTCCTTCTCCGGACGCGACCTGATTATGTTGTTCGGGGGGATATTCTTGCTGTTCAAAGCAACAACCGAACTGCATGAACGGCTGGAAAACCGCGATCATGATTCCGGCCACGGTAAAGGCTACGCCAGTTTCTGGGTGGTCGTCACACAGATTGTCATCCTTGACGCCGTCTTCTCGTTGGATGCGGTAATTACTGCAGTAGGGATGGTTAACCATCTGCCGGTGATGATGGCGGCGGTAGTGATTGCGATGGCGGTTATGTTGCTGGCATCCAAACCGCTGACGCGATTCGTTAACCAGCACCCCACGGTGGTGGTGCTCTGTCTGAGCTTCCTGTTAATGATTGGTCTGAGTCTGGTGGCAGAAGGTTTCGGTTTCCACATTCCGAAAGGTTACCTGTATGCCGCGATTGGCTTCTCGATCATCATCGAAGTGTTTAACCAGATTGCGCGTCGCAACTTTATTCGCCACCAGTCGACTTTGCCGCTGCGAGCGCGTACTGCCGATGCCATCCTGCGTTTGATGGGCGGGAAACGTCAGGCCAATGTTCAGCACGATGCCGATAACCCGATGCCGATGCCGATCCCGGAAGGTGCATTTGCCGAAGAAGAACGTTACATGATTAACGGCGTACTGACGCTGGCGTCGCGTTCTCTGCGCGGGATCATGACGCCGCGCGGTGAAATAAGCTGGGTTGACGCTAATCTCGGGGTCGATGAAATCCGCGAGCAACTGCTCTCTTCACCGCACAGTCTGTTCCCGGTATGTCGCGGTGAACTGGATGAAATCATCGGTATTGTACGTGCTAAAGAACTGCTGGTGGCGCTGGAAGAGGGCGTTGATGTGGCGGCGATTGCTTCGGCGTCTCCGGCGATTATCGTCCCGGAAACCCTCGATCCGATCAACCTGTTGGGCGTGCTGCGTCGTGCTCGCGGGAGCTTTGTTATCGTGACCAACGAGTTTGGTGTGGTACAAGGTCTGGTCACGCCGCTGGATGTGCTGGAAGCCATTGCGGGTGAATTCCCGGACGCTGACGAAACGCCGGAAATCATTACTGATGGTGACGGCTGGCTGGTAAAAGGCGGTACAGATTTGCATGCCTTGCAGCAGGCGCTTGATGTTGAGCACCTTGCCGATGACGATGATATCGCGACGGTCGCGGGCCTCGTGATCTCGGCAAATGGTCACATTCCCCGTGTGGGCGATGTGATTGATGTAGGGCCACTGCATATCACCATCATTGAAGCCAATGATTATCGTGTTGATCTGGTTCGCATTGTTAAAGAGCAACCGGCGCACGATGAAGATGAGTAAGCATTAACGTAACGGCATAATGGGCGTGATATGTCCATTATGCCGGGCGGGCGGCGGTTGGCTGCCCGCCAGCCATTTGGGAAAATCACGTAGCGGCATCGGCTGTGCGTACAAATACCCTTGCAAAATATGCACGCCATGACGGCGCAAATACTTCGCCTGTTCTTGCGTTTCCACGCCCTCCGCCACCAGTTCAATATTCAGTCTTTGCCCCAGCGCGATGATGATATCGGTCACCGTCGAGTTAACCGCGTCAGAACCTATAGCTGCGGTAAATGACTTATCAATTTTCAGCACGTCAGGACGTAATGTTTCAAGCCAGGAAAATGAACTGTTGCCGGTGCCGAAGTCATCAATCGCCAGTTTGACGTTTTTACGATGTAGCTCGCGGGCAATCCGATAATCAACATCCAGTAAGGCATCGCGTTCGGTGATTTCGAGGATCAGTTGCTGAATCGGGTGAGCGCTAAACCAGTACTGATTGAGATCTTTTATCAGCACACCACGGCGAAAATGGCTGGGTGCGACGTTAATGCCAACATGAAACTGACTACTCATCGGGAAAACATGGCGCTGACGAATGGTTTCTGCCATCACATAGCGGGTCAGTGGCACAATTAAATGATGTTCTTCCGCGATAGGAATAAACACATCCGGTGAAATCCAGCCCTGACGCGGATTGTTCCAGCGCAGCAAAATCTCTACACCAATACATTGCTGGCTGCGCGCATTAAGCAAAGGCTGACAGAACAATTCGAACTCATGTTGCGCCAGGCCCAGATTGATTTCGCGGGAAAAGCTCATCCGGTAAGCGGTCGCCAGCCAGGCGATGTAGCCCACCAGTAAACTTAGCAGCACCGCCAGCGGTAATTGTGTTGGAAGATAGTGCCATGCCAGCGCCGTAGCCCCCGGACCATTAACGTTAATGGTAAAAGGAAAGCGTTGCGAAGAAACCTGATAGTTTTCATTGTCTTCAGGTTGCGGAAGGGAATCTACCAGCCCATTACCATAGAGCAAATGCCGTTTGTCCACCGTCAGGCTGGCGCTACTGATTTGCGGCAGTTGTGGCTCAAGGAGCATTGCCGTCAGTAAGTCGATGTTAATCATCTCCATGACCCCAGCATTGCTACTGCCCGCTGCAGGCGTCCATTGAATCAAAACCGGACTGCCTTTAATCAGGGCACGGTCGATCGTCAGGCGTAAAAGTGGTTGCGGTGCAGGAAGTTCAGCCAGAATGTCCACGACGGGCACATTGCGATAACCAAAAATGCTGGAGCAATAAAGTGTGCCGTCTTGCACCAGGCCAATGGATCGCACAGTTTGGAGTTTTGCCGCCTGTTTACGTAATGGCAAATGGGCGACAGAGCAGGGCAGACCAATCAGCGGAAGCAAGACTTCGCTACCTGCCTGTAGGGGAAGCAGTACTTTATCTAATTCCTCTACAGCGTGATTGGCGAATTGTACTACCCGTTGTTGATTTAAGTTACGCTGTGAAATAAATCGCACGCTCAGGGTCGAAGCGAGCGTAACGAGTGCGCAAATCGTACAAACAATCATTCGATTACGGCGATAGGTTTTAATGATCCGTTGTGCTTTTTGCATGCGGGCCACCCTGTAAGCGTATGGCGACAAACGCCTGACGCAACAGTGGAAGTGTAGTGGGGAATATTACAGCAGACGAGAAAGCGGGTATAAATTCGCCCATCCGTTGCAGATGGGCGAGTAAGAAGTATTAGTCACACTGGACTTTGATTGCCAGACCACCGCGTGAGGTTTCGCGGTATTTGGCGTTCATGTCCTTACCGGTTTCGTACATCGTTTCGATGACCTTATCCAGCGAGACGCGCGGTGCACTGGTGCGGCGCAGAGCCATCCGTGCGGCGTTAATCGCCTTCACAGAGGCAATGGCATTACGCTCAATGCACGGCACCTGAACCTGCCCTGCAACCGGGTCGCAGGTTAAACCAAGGTTGTGTTCCATGCCAATTTCCGCCGCCACGCAAACCTGTTCCGGGCTACCGCCCAGCAGTTCTGCAAGACCCGCAGCAGCCATTGAACAGGCAACACCCACTTCGCCCTGGCAACCAACTTCCGCACCGGAAATAGAGGCGTTCATTTTATACAATGCACCAATCGCGCCCGCTGCCATAAAGTAACGGGTATAGATGTCCGGGCTGACCGATTCAATAAAGTGGTCATAGTAAGCCAGCACTGCCGGAACGATACCGCAGGCACCGTTGGTTGGCGCAGTTACCACACGACCACCGGCGGCGTTTTCTTCGTTAACTGCCAGCGCAAACATGTTTACCCAGTCAATGACATTCATCGGATCGTTAGACAGTTTATCGCTGGAAACTAACATCCGGCGCAGGGCAGACGCACGACGTGGCACGCGCAGCGGGCCTGGCAGTACACCTTCGGTGTTCATCCCGCGAACGATACATGCCTGCATGGTTTGCCAGACATGCGCGAAATACTCGTCGATCTCTTTCTTGCTGTGCAGCGCCAGTTCGTTCTGCATAGCGAGACCAGACAGCGAATAGCCGGTTTCATTACAGTACGCGAGCAGTTCGGTGGCAGATTTGAACGGATACGGCACGCTCACTTCGTTGGCAGCATCCTGACCAAAGTGTTCTTCATCGACGATAAAACCACCGCCGATGGAATAATAAGTTTTGCTGTAGACGACTTCATCGCCGTTATAGGCGTGGATTTGCATACCGTTTTCATGCAGCGGCAGGTTGCCGTTATGAAAACGCATCCCGTTGTCGCGCGGGAAATCCACTTCATGCCGTCCCTGTGCCAGCAGCAGACGTTCGCGCTCTTCTACGTCGCGAATAAAACCGGGAATACTGTCGATATCCACGGTGGCAGGTTCGTTACCTGCAAGACCCATAATAATGGCGATATCGGTGTGGTGGCCTTTACCCGTCAGCGACAGTGAACCATAAACGTCCACGGCAACGCGAGTAACGCTATCCAGTAAGCCTTTTTCGACCAGATCATCGACGAACTGTTTACCCGCCTTCATAGGCCCTACGGTATGGGAAGATGAGGGACCAATCCCCACCTTAAACATGTCGAATAGACTAATCACGATAATACTCCTGACAAGGTGACTGGACTTCCAGTAACGAACTAATAACAGCGCATAGTGTAAGAGGGAACGCGGCGACTGGCTTAACTATTCACATGAATTAAACTAATCAAAAACCGCGATTTAACTAATATTGCGATGATTGTCTCAAGTAGTGTTTTGTAGATGTAAAGATAAGTATAGTCAGGGTTTCACACCAATTTGCAGCGCCAGCTCACGAATTATGCCTGCGGTCATTCCCCATACAAAATACTGTTCGTACCAGGACAGCCATACCCGATGTGAATCGCCACGGCGGTAGATATCTAAAGGGTGATAACGACCCAGATGTAATGCCTGGGCGAGCGGCATTTCAAACACCGCCGAGACTTCATCTTCACTGGCGCGATACGGCAGATCGGGCGGGATAATGCCGACCACTGGGGTTACCTGATAGCCAGTTACGCTATCGACGGGCGGCAGCACGCCGATAACTTCAACGGCGGAAGGCGGTATAGCGACCTCTTCTTCAGCTTCGCGCAGCGCGGCGGCGATAACTGATGCGTCCGTGTCATCGACTGCACCTCCAGGGAATGCCACTTGTCCAGCGTGTTTACGCAGATGAATTGAACGCTGAGTCAGCAACAACCCCGGTTGCGGTCGACGGACGATGGGGATTAACACGGCAGCCTGACGATGATTTAGGGTTTCCCGGTTAATTTGCGGGCGCAAAAGTTGAAAGCGAGATAAAAAATCATCAAGCGTCAGGCTACGGTATTCCACGTCTTACTTCTCCAGTTGGCGTAATATCTTATTAACTTTATCAAAAGTTTCCTGATATTCCGCTTCTTCCTGGCTATCGGCGACAATTCCACCGCCCGCAGAGCAGTATATTTGTCCGTTAATGGCAGTCAGCGTGCGGATAGTAATGCTGGTATCCATGTTGCCGCAAAAGCTCAAATAGCCAATGCTGCCGCACCAGGCATTACGTCGCTGCGGTTCCAGTTCGTCGATAATTTCCATAGCCCGTACTTTCGGAGCCCCGGTTATTGAGCCACCAGGAAAAGCTGCGCGCAGCAGATCGCTGGCGTGTAACTGTTCTGGTAGTCGCGCCGTTATAGTGCTGACCAGATGATGCACGGCAGGGAAGGGTTCCACCACGAACAGCTCTGGTACTTTTACCGAACCGGCTACGGCAACACGACCGATATCATTACGCATTAAATCGACAATCATCAGATTTTCGGCACGATCTTTCGCTGAGTTCGCCAGTTTTTCTGCTTGTTTGCTATCTTCCTGAGGATCGGGCAGGCGTGGTAGCGTGCCTTTAATCGGGCGGGTCTGGATTTCACTATTATCACAAAGAATAAACCGCTCTGGCGAAAGGCTTAAAATTGCACCCTGTTCAAGACGTAAAAAAGCGCTAAATGGCGCGCGGTTGGCCTGATTAAGCTGAAGGAATGCCTGCCATTCATCGCCAGAATAGGTCGCATGAAAACGCTGGGCGAGATTCACCTGATAGCAATCACCGCTGTGCAGATATCCCTGTACCTGGCGAAATTTTTCGCCGTACTGCTCGCGGGTCATATTGGATTGCCAGTCGGAAGTGAGCGTGAAATCTTCCTGCGGCGAGAATTGCTGGCTTTCCAGCCAGGCCCGACGGGCATTGACATCATTATGACTCAGCAAAGAAACTGTATGACGCTGGTGGTCGACAATGAGCGCCCAATCGTAGATACCCACTGCCATATCCGGCAGAACGATATCTTGTTCCGCAATTTCTGGCAGTGACTCAAAACGGCGGCCCAGATCGTAGCCAAACAACCCCAGTGCGCCGCCCTGAAATGGCAAATCTTCGTTATGCGTTGGGCGAATGTCTGCGCGATCCAGCACCTGCTGGAGCACCTGTAGCGGGTCATCAGTGGTCGTTGTGCGTTTTTCGCTTTCACTAACAACGGTTTCTTTACCGAAAGTGGTTAAAGTGCAAATCGGATCGGCGACCACAATATCAAAGCGGCTATACGGATGATCGGCATAGCCGGAGTGTAAAAGCATCGCCCACGGCAGGTGGCTTAAGCGGGAGAAATAAAATTCAGCGGCGTCCTGACGCCAGGGTAAAGTAATCACAGCGGGAGATAACGTCTTCATCAGTCCTGACTCTACTGGCTATGTGCCGGGTAGCATGAAATAATTAGCGCCAACAATTTAGCAGGAGTTAACAATGTTTGCAGGTTTACCTTCACTCACCCATGAACAGCAGCAAAAAGCTGTCGAGCGGATCCAGGAACTGATGGCACAAGGGATGAGCAGCGGCCAGGCAATCGCGCTGGTGGCAGAAGAGCTGCGTGCCAACCACTCCGGCGAGCGAATCGTGGCGCGTTTTGAGGATGAAGACGAGTAACACACTAATCCGTATCGATTTCGTTATAGAATCCGATGATTATTTGATTGTGAGAAAAAGGACGCTTTTTATATGTGATTAAAAGCGTCCTGACCCATTTATGCTGATATAAATTAAACTCAGACCAGTGCTTTTAGTTCTTCCTGCATATATGTTGAAAAGTATTCAGGATTTTTAATTACAGTGCGTTCACCAGACTCCATTTTTTTTGCCCATCCAACCATTTTTTCCGTGAACCCAGGGTTCCAGCCTTCCTGGTCAGCTCGCGCCGTAATATCAGCGGCACTCGCGGGTACTCCCAGTTCTTTTAAATATTTAAAGATTCCCTTCGCTGTGCTTTCATTCATCGAACTTGGTGTTGGCGCTGATACATCCATGGCACCAATGAAATCCAGGGCTTTATCTATTACAGCAGGCATATTCTTATCCTTAAAATTAACCATGTTATCGATAAGGCTATATATGACCTTAATTTGCATCTAATATCAAAGGGATTATAACGATATGGCACGAGTTAACCTGTTGACATTCAGGTGTTTTAAAGGTAGCAGCTCATGGTGTGTTATCCAGTAAGATGGAGAAAATTAACGGTCAGTCCGCACGCTATAACCAGATTGTTCAGCTAAGAAAGAAAACCAGAGGTGCTAATCGAAGGGCGAACACAACGGCATGGTTATGTTTATTTATATAGTTAGCTTTATAGCTAAAATTGAAATTATAAAAATAAATAATGAATTAGCAGGAGCATCAACAGTAATATCTTAATCTCTGGTCGATTTATGTAAAACCGACCAGTATTATCGATAAATTATCGTCTGACTTATTTTGCTTCGATAAAGCTTACACCGCAGCCACAATCTTAATTTCAACTTTATACTTCGGGTTCATCAGCCCCGCTTGCACCGTGCAGCGCACCGGCGCATGACCCGCCACAACCCAGGCATCCCACGCTTTATTCATCGCCGCGAAGTCGTTTTTATCGGCCAGGAAAATGGTGGCATCCAGAATGCTCGATTTATTGCTGCCCTGTTTTTCCAGCACGGCGTCAATCTGTGCCAGCGTGTTGGCGGTTTGCTCAAAGGCATCGGCGTCGAGGTTTTCCGGTACACCAGTGTAGTAGAGCGTGTTGTTGTGGATTACTACATCAGACCAGCGGGCTTCAGCATCGATACGAACGATAGTCATCATTTTGTCCTCATTATACTTCCATTTTCGTGCTGCAAAGACTGCCACAATGTGAGGTCGCCGTCACCACTTCAACTGGCGAAAGCGCCCTCATCCTGACATAATCCCTGTTCAAATCAACAGGGGGTAGTGTGACGGACGATTTTGCACCAGACGGTCAGCTGGCGAAAGCGATACCAGGCTTTAAGCCGCGAGAACCACAGCGACAGATGGCGGTAGCCGTCACCCAGGCGATAGAAAAAGGCCAGCCGCTGGTGGTGGAAGCAGGAACCGGTACGGGCAAAACCTACGCTTACCTGGCTCCTGCGCTGCGGGCGAAAAAGAAAGTCATTATCTCGACCGGCTCAAAAGCGTTGCAGGATCAGCTCTACAGCCGCGATTTGCCAACAGTCTCAAAGGCATTGAAATATACGGGCAACGTGGCGCTGCTGAAAGGGCGCTCAAACTACCTCTGCCTCGAACGTCTCGAACAGCAGGCGCTGGCGGGGGGCGATCTGCCGGTACAAATCTTAAGCGATGTGATCCTGCTGCGCTCCTGGTCTAATCAAACAGTCGATGGTGATATCAGCACCTGCGTCAGCGTGGCGGAAGATTCACAGGCGTGGCCGCTGGTCACCAGCACCAACGACAACTGTCTTGGCAGCGACTGCCCGATGTATAAAGATTGCTTTGTGGTCAAAGCACGTAAAAAAGCGATGGACGCCGATGTGGTGGTGGTAAACCATCATCTCTTTCTGGCGGATATGGTGGTTAAAGAGAGTGGATTTGGCGAACTGATCCCGGAAGCGGACGTCATGATCTTCGACGAAGCCCACCAGCTACCGGACATTGCCAGCCAGTATTTTGGTCAGTCACTCTCCAGTCGACAACTGCTCGACCTGGCAAAAGACATCACCATCGCCTACCGCACCGAATTAAAAGACACCCAGCAGTTACAAAAGTGCGCTGATCGTCTTGCCCAGAGTGCGCAGGATTTTCGTCTGCAACTCGGTGAGCCAGGTTATCGCGGTAACCTGCGTGAGCTGTTAGCTAATCCGCAAATTCAGCGGGCATTTTTACTGCTCGATGACACCCTGGAACTTTGTTATGACGTGGCGAAACTGTCACTGGGGCGTTCCGCCTTGCTGGATGCGGCATTTGAGCGCGCCACGTTGTATCGCACACGGCTGAAGCGGCTAAAAGAGATCAATCAGCCGGGCTACAGCTACTGGTACGAATGCACTTCGCGCCATTTTACTCTGGCTCTCACGCCGCTCAGCGTGGCGGATAAATTCAAAGAGTTAATGGCGCAAAAGCCCGGTAGCTGGATCTTCACCTCAGCAACGCTGTCGGTGAACGACGATCTGCATCATTTCACCTCGCGGCTTGGGATAGAACAGGCGGAGTCGTTGCTATTGCCAAGCCCGTTTGATTACAGCCGCCAGGCGTTACTCTGTGTGCCGCGCAATCTGCCGCAAACCAACCAGCCAGGTTCTGCTCGCCAGTTAGCGGCAATGCTGCGACCGATCATCGAAGCTAACAACGGTCGTTGTTTTATGCTTTGTACCTCGCACGCCATGATGCGCGATCTGGCCGAGCAGTTCCGCGCTACCATGACGCTTCCCGTTTTGTTGCAGGGGGAAACCAGTAAAGGCCAACTGTTGCAGCAGTTTGTCAGTGCCGGTAATGCGCTTCTTGTGGCAACCAGTAGTTTCTGGGAAGGGGTGGACGTGCGTGGCGATACATTGTCATTGGTAATTATCGACAAATTGCCGTTTACCTCGCCGGATGATCCACTGTTAAAAGCGCGCATGGAAGATTGTCGTTTGCGCGGTGGCGACCCGTTCGATGAAGTGCAACTACCAGATGCCGTCATTACTCTCAAACAGGGGGTAGGGCGACTGATTCGCGACGCCGACGATCGTGGCGTGCTGGTGATTTGTGACAATCGGCTGGTGATGCGTCCTTACGGCGCGACGTTTCTCGCCAGTCTGCCGCCCGCGCCACGCACCCGTGACATTGCCCGTGCGGTTCGTTTCCTTGCGATACCATCCTCCAGGTAATTTGTTACGGAGTATGGTATGATGCGCGCCTTTTTATTGATCTAAGCACGAAGACCCATGCGAATTCTGGCTATCGATACCGCGACAGAGGCCTGCTCTGTCGCCCTGTGGAACGACGGTACTGTCAACGCTCATTTTGAGCTTTGCCCTCGTGAACATACTCAACGAATCTTACCGATGGTGCAGGATATCCTGACCACCAGCGGAACTTCCCTGACTGATATTAACGCTCTGGCTTACGGGCGCGGCCCCGGTAGCTTTACTGGCGTGCGCATTGGTATTGGCATCGCGCAAGGGCTGGCGCTTGGCGCGGAATTACCGATGATTGGCGTCTCCACGCTAATGACGATGGCGCAAGGGGCGTGGCGCAAAAACGGCGCAACCCGCGTGCTGGCAGCCATTGACGCGCGAATGGGCGAAGTTTACTGGGCCGAATATCAGCGTGATGAAAACGGTATCTGGCACGGTGAAGAAACCGAAGCCGTACTCAAACCCGAAATCGTCCATGAACGAATGCAACAGCTTTCCGGCGAATGGGTGACGGTAGGGACGGGCTGGCAAGCTTGGCCGGATCTCGGTAAAGAGAGCGGGCTGGTTTTGCGCGATGGCGAAGTGTTACTGCCTGCTGCTGAAGATATGCTGCCGATTGCGTGTCAGATGTTTGCCGAGGGTAAAACGGTGGCGGTGGAACATGCCGAACCGGTTTATTTACGTAACAACGTCGCATGGAAGAAACTTCCGGGCAAAGAATGAATCTTAAGAGTATGCCCTGAGAAAAAAAGGAGTCGCACCATGGCGGTTCAAAAGAATGTTATCAAAGGCATACTGGCAGGTACGTTTGCGCTAATGCTGAGCGGTTGTGTCACTGTGCCGGACGCCATTAAAGGCAGCAGTCCCACGCCGCAACAAGATTTAGTTCGGGTGATGAGTGCGCCGCAGCTGTACGTTGGTCAGGAGGCACGCTTTGGTGGCAAAGTGGTTGCGGTACAAAACCAGCAAGGGAAAACCCGCCTGGAAATTGCTACCGTACCGCTGGACAGCGGAGCCAGACCGACGCTGGGAGAACCTTCTCGCGGTCGCATTTATGCCGATGTGAACGGTTTTCTGGACCCGGTGGATTTCCGTGGACAACTGGTTACGGTAGTCGGGCCAATCACTGGTGCGGTTGACGGCAAAATCGGCAATACGCCCTATAAATTTATGGTGATGCAAGTAACGGGTTACAAACGTTGGCATTTAACCCAGCAGGTGATTATGCCGCCTCAGCCGATTGATCCATGGTTTTATGGCGGTCGTGGCTGGCCCTATGGCTACGGCGGATGGGGCTGGTATAATCCCGGTCCCGCGAGAGTACAAACAGTTGTAACTGAATAATTGCTTGTTTTTAAAGAAAAAGAAACAGCGGCTGGTCCGCTGTTTCTGCATTCTTACGGTAAAGATAAAAATAAATAGTGACGCGCTTCGCAACCTTTTCGTTGGGTAATTATCAAGCTGGTATGATGAGTTAATATTATGTTAACAGCATGTATATCATTTGGGGTTGCGATGACGACGAACACGCATTTTAGAGGTGAAGAATTGAAGAAGGTTTGGCTTAACCGTTATCCCGCGGACGTTCCGACGGAGATCAACCCTGACCGTTATCAATCTCTGGTAGATATGTTTGAGCAGTCGGTCGCGCGCTACGCCGATCAGCCTGCGTTTGTGAATATGGGGGAGGTGATGACCTTCCGCAAGCTGGAAGAACGCAGTCGCGCGTTTGCCGCTTATTTGCAACAAGGGTTGGGGCTGAAGAAAGGCGATCGCGTTGCGTTGATGATGCCTAATTTATTGCAATATCCGGTGGCGCTGTTTGGCATTTTGCGTGCCGGGATGATCGTCGTAAACGTTAACCCGTTGTATACCCCGCGTGAGCTTGAGCATCAGCTTAACGATAGCGGCGCATCGGCGATTGTTATCGTGTCTAACTTTGCTCACACACTGGAAAAAGTGGTTGATAAAACCGCCGTTCAGCACGTAATTCTGACCCGTATGGGCGATCAGCTATCTACGGCAAAAGGCACGGTAGTCAATTTCGTTGTTAAATACATCAAGCGTTTGGTGCCGAAATACCATCTGCCAGATGCCATTTCATTTCGTAGCGCACTGCATAACGGCTACCGGATGCAGTACGTCAAACCCGAACTGGTGCCGGAAGATTTAGCCTTCCTGCAATACACCGGCGGCACCACAGGTGTGGCGAAAGGCGCGATGCTGACTCACCGCAATATGCTGGCGAACCTGGAACAGGTCAACGCCACCTATGGGCCGTTGCTGCATCCAGGTAAAGAACTGGTAGTAACGGCACTGCCGCTGTATCACATTTTTGCCCTGACCATTAACTGCCTGCTGTTTATCGAACTGGGTGGGCAGAACCTGCTTATCACTAACCCGCGTGATATTCCAGGGTTGGTAAAAGAGTTAGCGAAATATCCGTTTACCGCTATCACTGGCGTTAACACCTTGTTCAATGCGTTGCTGAACAATAAAGAGTTCCAGCAGCTGGATTTCTCCAGTCTGCATCTTTCCGCAGGCGGTGGGATGCCAGTGCAGCAAGTGGTGGCAGAGCGTTGGGTGAAACTGACCGGACAGTATCTGCTGGAAGGCTATGGCCTTACCGAGTGTGCGCCGCTGGTCAGCGTTAACCCATATGATATTGATTATCATAGTGGTAGCATCGGTTTGCCGGTGCCGTCGACGGAAGCCAAACTGGTGGATGATGATGATAATGAAGTACCACCAGGTCAACCGGGTGAGCTTTGTGTCAAAGGACCGCAGGTGATGCTGGGTTACTGGCAGCGTCCCGATGCTACCGATGAAATCATCAAAAATGGCTGGTTACACACCGGCGACATCGCGGTGATGGATGAAGAAGGGTTCCTGCGCATTGTCGATCGTAAAAAAGACATGATTCTGGTTTCCGGTTTTAACGTCTATCCCAACGAGATTGAAGATGTCGTCATGCAGCATCCTGGCGTACAGGAAGTCGCGGCTGTTGGCGTACCTTCCGGCTCCAGTGGTGAAGCGGTGAAAATCTTCGTAGTGAAAAAAGATCCATCGCTTACCGAAGAGCCACTGGTGACCTTTTGCCGCCGTCAGCTCACGGGCTACAAAGTACCGAAGCTGGTGGAGTTTCGTGATGAGTTACCGAAATCTAACGTCGGAAAAATTTTGCGACGAGAATTACGTGACGAAGCGCGCGGCAAAGTGGACAATAAAGCCTGAGCGTTAAGTCAGTCGTCAGACGCCGGTTAATCCGGCGTTTTTTTTGACGCCCACTAAAGAGAATACAATTTGAATTACCAAATGATTACCACGGACGATGCGCTGGCTTCTTTGTGTGAAGCCGTCCGTGCCTTTCCGGCGATAGCCCTGGATACTGAATTTGTTCGTACGCGCACTTATTACCCGCAGCTGGGTTTAATTCAACTTTTTGATGGTGAGCATCTGGCGTTAATTGATCCTCTCGGGATCACCGACTGGTCACCGCTGAAAGCGATCCTGCGCGATCCGTCCATCACAAAATTTCTCCATGCAGGCAGTGAAGATCTGGAAGTGTTCCTCAATGTCTTTGGCGAATTACCACAACCCCTGATTGACACGCAAATCCTTGCTGCCTTCTGCGGACGCCCGATGTCATGGGGGTTCGCTTCCATGGTGGAAGAGTATTCCGGCGTTACGCTGGACAAGAGTGAATCGCGCACCGACTGGCTGGCCAGACCGCTGACCGAACGTCAGTGTGAATACGCAGCGGCTGATGTCTGGTATCTGTTACCGATCACCGCCAAGCTTATGGTAGAAACGGAGGCCTCCGGCTGGCTACCTGCGGCGCTGGATGAATGCCGCCTGATGCAAATGCGTCGTCAGGAAGTCGTTGCGCCGGAAGATGCCTGGCGTGATATGACCAATGCCTGGCAATTACGCACACGCCAACTGGCCTGTCTGCAACTGTTAGCCGACTGGCGACTGCGCAAGGCTCGTGAGCGTGATCTGGCGGTGAACTTTGTCGTGCGTGAAGAGCATTTGTGGTCGGTCGCGCGTTATATGCCGGGAAGTTTAGGCGAACTGGACAGCCTGGGTTTATCCGGTAGCGAAATCCGCTTTCACGGTAAAACGCTGCTGGCGCTGGTGGAAAAAGCGCAGACATTGCCGGAAGAGGCCTTACCGCAGCCGATGCTTAACCTGATGGACATGCCGGGTTATCGTAAAGCGTTTAAAGCGATTAAGTCGCTGATTACTGACGTGAGCGAAACGCATAAGATCAGCGCCGAATTGCTGGCATCGCGTCGGCAAATCAACCAACTGCTGAACTGGCACTGGAAACTGAAACCGCAGAACAATTTGCCGGAGCTGATTTCCGGCTGGCGTGGTGAGCTGATGGCGGAAGCATTACACAATTTATTGCAGGAATATCCGCAGTAAAATCTTCCGAAGCCGGACTGGGCGCGCTCAGCGCCACATCCGGCTTTGGCAAACTACAAATCCAACACCAGGCGTTTACCCTTCGCACGCGAACAACAGATCAACATACTTTGCTGGCTGGCACGCTCTTCATCGCTAAAATACTGATCCCGATGGTCAGCTTCACCTTCCAGTATTGCTGTTTCGCAGGTTCCGCATACCCCTTCACGACATAAACATTCCACTTTCGCGGCTTTATTATTTTCAATAACCTGCAAAATAGTCATCTCTTCCGGCACCACAAACTCTTTTCCGGAACGGGCAAGCACCAGGGTAAAGGCATCGCCGGTTTTGTCTTCGATAGCAAATTGCTCAAAGTGCAGCGTATCGGCGGCGATGTCCAGACGCGCAGCTTCACTTCTTACCGCTTCATTTAGCGCCTCGGGACCACAGGTATAAACGTGTGTGCCAGGTTCGATATCCGCCAATAATCGCGCTAATTCCAGTCGTGTTCCGGTTGATGAGTGATGCAAGTGAACTTTCTCAGCCTGCGGATGCTGGACTAGCTCATCACGAAATGCGCAACTTTCTGGATTTCGCGAGCAGTAATGTAGCTGCCAGTCGACGTCGCTGTGTTGCAGCTCTGCCATGTGCGACAGGAAAGGGGTGATACCAATACCGCCCGCGATAAACAGATGCTTTCTGGCTGAGGGAATTAGCGCAAACAGGTTATTAGGCGTTGAAATCGTTAACCGATTGCCCACTTTTACCTGCTGATGCAAAAAGCGGGAACCGCCGCGCGAGTTTTCCTCCAGCCGAACGGCAATCTGATAACAAGAGGTGTCATGCGGCGAACTCAGTAGTGAATACGCATTGCTGTACTGGTTATCACCATCGCTCATCTGCACAATGACGTGACTTCCTCCGGTAAACGCAGGTAATGGTTTGCCATCGGTTGCCACCAGCGTGAAGCGTTTCACCTGTTCGGTAAGGGGTTCAACCTGGCTCACCTGTACTTCAAACATTTGATAGTCTGACATTGCTGTACTCCATCAAAAATCAGCCCAGCGGCGGAAAATACCGCCGCCGATGTCATTAGTCCTTAAACACCTGCGCCAGCAGATTATGGAAATGGGCGATACCATGTTCGGAAATGCCACTACCGCTACTGTCGGCCATGATGCGCCCCTGACCACGATAGCCACGCGATTTCAGCCCTTTCTGTACGCTTTCAACCAGACGTAAATCTTCCGGACGGAACACATCGCGATACCACTCAATCAGCGATTTTTGCTCGTCGGTTAACTCTTCATTGGTGAAGTAAATATCGTAGTTTTGCAGGGTAGTTTCAGAATCCACCGGGAATTCATAAATGACCGTCATCATCCCTTTGATCGGGGTGACGTTCAGCATCGTGCACGGCCACAGCCAGAAACCGTGGAATGCCGCATCCGTACCCTCTTCAAATTTAAACGACTGTTCGGACGGTTTGGCGAAACCGTATTGCAGCGTCCAGTTACCGTGCATGGTGTGCCAGTAACGATCAACCTGTACGGAGTCGGAGAAACCTGGATGCGCCGGACCACAGTGATAGCACTCGAGATAGTTATCGACAATGTTCTTCCAGTTGGCAGGCGTGCGGGTGGTAAAGCGGGCCGCCAGTTTCAGATCGTGGACTTCCGGGCAGGCTTCCAGCACTTTCGCGCCCAGGCCGGGTAATTGATCTTCTACGCTGGTGGCGTTGGGGTCCATGTTGATGAAGACGAATCCGGCATATTCTTCCAGACGCACCGGAACCAGTTGCGCTTTGTCGCTATCGAAATTGGCGACGTTTTCGCAGTTACGTGCATGGGCCAGGTTGCCATCGAGTTTGAATGCCCATGCGTGATACGGGCAGGTAATCACATTTTTTGCTTTTCCTTCACCGCTCAACAACTGATGACCACGGTGCGGACACACGTTATAGAACGCGCGCAAAACCTTATCACGACCGCGTACCAGCACGATGCTTTCGCCAATGATCTCACGCGTCACATAATCATTGGCATTCGCCAGTTCGCTGCTGTGAGCGACGCAAATCCAGCTTTTGGCGAAGACGTTCTCTTTTTCGTGTTCAAACGCGTTCTGATCGGTATAAAAACGGGCAGGAATGGTCCACGCCTCTTGCGGGTTAGCGCAAAAATTTTCGGGTAGTACAAAGTCAGGGCTCAGATTGCTCATAGGGATACCTTTATCGTTAGGATGATGGCGCTCAGTTGTCGCCTTTGAATACGGTTCCCGCAGGGAGCACTGGCGTTTTTTCCAGGGCTTCAACCGGTGTCTGCGGGAGATAATGTTCAACTTGATGAGCCGGAATGTCGGCGTAATCCTGTTTCAGCCAGCGAATAAACCCGCCGACTTTCACCAGTAAAATGACGAGGAAGGGAAGGGCTGTGAGCACGACGGTGGTTTTCATCGTTTCCAGCGAAGCACCGGTAAACAAGATGGAAAGCGGGATCAGAGTGATCACCACGCACCAGAAAAGACGCAGCCCACGGTCAGGATCGTCACCTTCCTGGAGATTACGCGTACTGGTCGCCGCCATGGTGTAGGCCACTGCATCCATATGCGAGGCAAGGAAAATAATCATCACGCCCAGGTATGCGGCGAGGAACAATTTACCGGCTGGCAACGACATCAGAACTTGCTGTACAGCTGTTTCGCCGCCCAGTGTTTCCAGCACCTGTGGGACGTTGATTACGCCATTGATAAACTGATGAATGGCATAGCTTTCCATTACGCCAAAGAAGAACCAGCAACCGACGGTGCTGCCGAGGATCAGTCCCCAGATAACTTCTTTAATCTTACGACCGCGGGAAACGCGGGTGACAAACATTGCTACGCCAGGGGTGTATGAGATCCACCACAGCCAGTAGAAAACGGTCCAGTTGCGGGTAAATGAACCATCGCCAAGCGGATCGGTGAATAAGCTCATTTGCAGGAAGTTTTGCGTGGTCAGGCCGATGGCATTGATGATGCTGTTGGTAATAAATTCGGTTGGGCCGACAATCAGCACCAGTAATGGCAGCAGGAACGCGCCCCAGCCAACCATTTTGCTCAGACGTTGCAAACCGTTGTTGATACCAATCCACGAGCTTAGGCAAAAAATGCCGCCGGAAAGCAGGATCACAAATGCCTGCACGGTGAAGTTATCGGGTAAACCGGTCAGCGCGGAAAGCCCACGGGTAAAGGTTGCTGCGGTAACAACAAGGGAAATGGTCAGTGCGCCGACAGTGGCGATCAGGAACATCAAATCGACCAGTTTTCCCCATGGGCCTTGCGGGCGAACGCCGGTAATAGCAGCAATAATGCCGGAAAGGCTCAGACCTTTGTTTTTCCGCACATGAAAGTGATAAGCCATGATTAATGAGGCCAGCGTATAAGTTGCCCAGGCGCTGATGCCCCAGTGGAAGAAAGAGTAGGGAACGCTAAATTCGAGTGCCTGTTGTGAACGCGGTGCGATATTTAATCCAGGTGTTTGATAATAATAGGCCCATTCAGCAACCCCCCAATAAAGCGTAGAAGAACCTAAACCGGCACAAATAAACATAAACAGCCAGGAGAGCGTGCTGTATTCCGGTTTTCCTTCGCCAAGACGAATATTGCCGTATTTACTGGTGGCTAAATAAATCACCAGTCCCATTGCCAGCAAAACCAATACCTGTACGGCGGAACCTAACGTACGCGTAACAAAAGTGTATATTGCGTTGGCCGCGTCGGCCGATTGTTGTGGGAAAAGGCTTAATGCAGCTGCGATGAAAAGAATGGCCACCAGGCTGATGCTTATCAGCGGCACATCTTTTTTCTTAACATTGCTCATCATGAGTCATCTCCTGGGCATAAAAGCCCGTCTCTGGCTTTTGCCAGTTGTAATTATTTGCAGGGTAATGAGTTGTATGTTGTGTTTAACAAATTGATTATTTGTATGTTACATAAATTAAGCAATTAAGAATACGGAAAGCCATAAAACACGAAACGGAAACAATAAAAGGTGAAATGACGCAGGTTATTTACTGCAAAGAACGAATAAAAAAACCGCGTCAGTGACGCGGTTCAAATAAACTGGTTTGACCTTAACGCAAAATAATTTTGCAAATCGCGTCGGCAACCTGTGGCGTGGTGGCATTGCCTTTCATATCAGGTGTTTTCGGCCCGTGAGCAATCACTTCTTCAATTGCTGCCAGAATACCGTTATGCGCTTGCTGGAAACGCTCATCGCCATTGCCGAGAAAATCGAGCATCATTGCCCCGGCCCAAATCGTGGCGATAGGGTTAGCAATATTTTTCCCGTAGATATCCGGCGCGGAACCGTGGACAGGCTCGAAGAGCGACGGGAAAGTGCGTTCCGGATTCAGGTTGGCGGATGGGGCAATGCCAATGGTGCCGGTGCAGGCCGGGCCAAGATCGGAAAGGATATCGCCAAACAAATTGGACGCCACCACCACATCGAAGCGTTCCGGCTGCATCACAAAACGCGCGCAGAGAATATCAATATGCTGCTTGTCCCAGCGGATCTCCGGGTAATTCTCGGCCATTGCTTCCACTCGCTCATCCCAGTACGGCATGCTGATGGCTAAACCGTTCGATTTAGTGGCAGAAGTTAGCGTCTTACGTGGGCGGCTTTGCGCAAGTTCGAAGGCATAACGCAAAATGCGATCGACACCACGACGCGTAAATACCGATTCCTGAATGACGACTTCATGCTCTGTACCTTCATTCACTCTACCGCCGAGCGAGGAATATTCGCCTTCGGTGTTTTCCCTGACCACGTAAAAATCGATGTCGCCAGGCTGTTTTCCCGCCAGCGGGCAGGGAACGCCAGGAAAGAGACGAACCGGGCGCAGGTTGACGTACTGGTCGAATTCACGACGAAATTTCAGCAGCGAACCCCACAACGAAATATGGTCCGGAACGGTATCCGGCCAGCCGACGGCACCAAAATAGATGGCGTCGAAACGGCTAAGTTGCTCATGCCAGTCGTCCGGCATCATTTTACCGTGATGGCTGTAATACTCGCAGCTCGCCCACTCCATTTGCTCAAAACTCAAGGCGAAGCCCCAGCGCTCAGCGGCAGCCTGTAACACGCGAATCCCTTCAGGAAGGACTTCTTTGCCAATCCCGTCTCCCGGGATCGCAGCAATACGCATCGTTTTCATCATTGGGTTCTCACTTCCTGACCATCAAAATTGACAACATCACCATCCTATAATTGACTGAAAAGGAATTAATCCCCGTAACTGGTGAAACATAAAACACGAATCATGAATAATTTACCGCTGCTGAATGATTTGCGCGTCTTTATGCTGGTGGCTCGCCGGGCTGGTTTTGCCGCCGTGGCGGAAGAACTGGGCGTTTCACCGGCGTTCGTCAGCAAGCGCATCGCCTTGCTGGAGCAAACGCTAAACGTGGTGTTGTTACACCGCACCACCCGCCGCGTCACCATTACCGAAGAAGGAGAGCGGATTTATGAATGGGCGCAGCGGATTTTGCAGGATGTCGGTCAGATGATGGACGAACTTTCTGACGTGCGTCAGGTGCCGCAGGGGATGCTGCGTATTATCAGCAGCTTTGGTTTTGGACGACAGGTGGTGGCTCCGGCGTTATCAGCGCTGGCGAAGGCGTATCCGCAACTGGAATTACGTTTTGATGTGGAAGACCGACTGGTCGATTTGGTCAATGAAGGTGTCGATCTCGATATTCGCATTGGCGATGACATCGCCCCTAATTTAATCGCCCGCAAACTGGCGACCAATTACCGTATTCTCTGCGCGTCGCCGGAATTTATTGCGCAACATGGCGCGCCGAAACATTTAACCGATCTTTCTGCATTGCCGTGCCTGGTCATTAAAGAGCGCGATCATCCTTTTGGTGTCTGGCAATTACGCAATAAAGAAGGCCCCCATGCGATTAAAGTCACCGGCCCACTGTCGTCTAATCATGGAGAAATTGTCCATCAGTGGTGTCTCGATGGGCAGGGGATTGCTCTGCGTTCCTGGTGGGATGTTAGCGAAAACATTGCCAGTGGTCATTTAGTGCAAGTGCTACCGGAATATTACCAGCCAGCGAACGTCTGGGCCGTTTATGTTTCAAGGCTGGCGACGTCAGCGAAAGTGCGGATAACGGTAGAATTTTTACGCCAGTATTTTGCCGAGCACTACCCGAATTTTTCACTGGAGCATGCCTGATTAATGATTCAATTATCGGGTTGATATCAGGTTAAAACCTGATTTTCTCCTTTCTAAGCCGCTACAGATTGGTTAGCATATTCACCTTTAATCGCGCATGATCGAAAGATAATTAAAGAGGTTAATGTGTTCGCTGAATACGGGGTTCTGAATTACTGGACCTATCTGGTTGGGGCCATTTTTATTGTGTTGGTGCCAGGGCCAAATACCCTGTTTGTACTCAAAAATAGCGTCAGTAGCGGTATGAAAGGCGGTTATCTTGCGGCCTGCGGTGTATTTATTGGCGATGCGGTATTGATGTTTCTGGCATGGGCTGGAGTGGCGACATTAATTAAGACCACCCCGATATTATTCAACATTGTACGTTATCTTGGTGCGTTTTATTTGCTCTATCTGGGGAGTAAAATTCTTTACGCGACCCTGAAGGGTAAAAATAGCGAGGCCAAATCCGATGAGCCCCAATACGGTGCTATTTTTAAACGCGCGTTAATTTTGAGCCTGACTAATCCGAAAGCCATTTTGTTCTATGTGTCGTTTTTCGTACAGTTTATCGATGTTAATGCCCCACATACGGGAATTTCATTCTTTATTCTGGCGGCGACGCTGGAACTGGTGAGTTTCTGCTATTTGAGCTTCCTGATTATATCTGGTGCTTTTGTCACGCAGTACATACGTACCAAAAAGAAACTGGCTAAAGTTGGCAACTCACTGATTGGTTTGATGTTCGTGGGTTTCGCTGCCCGACTGGCGACGCTGCAATCCTGATGCTTTCAGCCCGCGTTGTCGCGGGCTTCCCATCTATAATCCTCCCTGATTCTTCGCTGATATGGTGCTAAAAAGTAACCAATAAATGGTATTTAAAATGCAAATTATCAGGCGTACCCTGAAACGGCTGGAATAAACCGTTTTCAGCGCATTCACCGAAGGAGGGAAAAGGATGCTTCAAATCCCACAGAATTATATTCATACGCGCTCAACGCCTTTCTGGAATAAACAAACTGCACCTGCCGGAATATTCGAACGTCATCTTGATAAAGGAACGCGCCCGGGGGTTTACCCACGCCTTTCCGTTATGCATGGGGCGGTCAAATATCTCGGCTACGCTGATGAACACAGTGCAGAGCCTGATCAGGTGATCCTTATCGAAGCGGGGCAGTTTGCGGTGTTCCCTCCAGAAAAGTGGCACAACATTGAAGCCATGACTGACGATACTTATTTCAACATTGACTTCTTCGTGGCTCCTGAAGTCCTGATGGAAGGTGCGCAACAACGGAAAGTCATTCATAACGGGAAATGAATCATGGGCAAAGCAACGTATACCGTGACCGTCACCAATAACAGCAATGGCGTTTCTGTCGATTATGAAACAGAGACGCCGATGACTTTGCTGGTGCCAGAAGTGGCGGCTGAAGTGATAAAAGATCTGGTGAATACCGTACGTTCTTATGACACGGAAAACGAACATGATGTTTGTGGTTGGTAATTATCACTGATCGTTGATGGCGCAATTTCTGCGCCATCGCAAAAAAAACCTCCGTGATGCTCGTCACAAATCTTGCCCTCCCGATGTTGTGCTATGCTTTTTATCAGCGACTAACCCGCTAATGCAAAACAGATAAGTGAGGAAACAATGGGCATTCTGTCATGGATTATTTTTGGGCTTATTGCCGGTATTCTGGCGAAGTGGATCATGCCAGGTAAAGATGGAGGTGGATTCTTTATGACTATCCTGCTGGGGATAGTCGGTGCCGTAGTCGGCGGATGGATCAGCACGCTGTTTGGCTTTGGTAAAGTCGATGGCTTCAATTTTGGCAGCTTCGTGGTTGCCGTTATTGGTGCGATTGTCGTGCTATTTATCTACAGGAAGATTAAAAGTTAACGCTTAAATTGCACAAAGGCTGCACACAGGCAGCCTTTGCTATTTTTTAGAGGTGACGTTACCACCATCCCAGCTCAGTGCCGAGTACGACAATAATCGCCACACCCATCATAATAATCGTTGTTTTTTTCATCTTTATGCTCCCGGGGCAGCATAGCCGCCAATAAAAAACCATGCTAAAAATACGACCGCTGTAATGAAGATTACAACCGGAAAAATAATACCGATTCGCATGTTATCACCAATCAAAAGGATGTGAATACGCCTCAGGAATGTAGCGCTGGATGCGCGACAAAAGGTGTTTTCTGTTTGTGTTTTTTCTCCTGATACATCGCAATATCGGCAGCATGCAGGGCACTGTCTGCATCGGTTGTTTCAGGATCGACTTCTACTATGCCAAGACTGGCACCGGGATAATACAAATCAACATCACCTAAGTGATATTCTCCACGTATTTGCTGCTGAATGCGTTCTCGCAGCGACGAAATATCCGCATTCTCGTTGTTTAGTGAAACAACTAAAAACTCATCACCGCCGAGACGACCAATAACTTCGCCATTTTGCTGGAGCGTATTAAGGCGCTCGCCAACCTGAATGAGAAACAGATCGCCACTATTATGACCAAAACGATCATTGATTAATTTGAAGTTATCCAGATCGATAAACGCGATCATTATCTTATGGTTAAGATGCCGGGCGAGGGAAAACAGTGTCGTCAGATTTTCAAAAATCGCCCGCCGATTCGGTAGCCCGGTTAACGAGTCGGTATACGATTGCGCAATCAGCGCAGCATTGGCTTCGCGCAGCTGTTCAACCAGTGCCTCTTTTTGAATATATTGTGCAATCAGTCCGGCGAATAACTGTAAAACCTGTTCCGCGCGTTCACTCCACTGGCGCTTCTCACTGCTGGCGGCGCAAAGCGTGCCATAGAATGATCCATCCGGTAAGTGAATTGGCGTGCTCAGAAATGTGGTGATGCCAAGATTGCGTGCCGCAATACAGTCACCCCAACGGTCGGGGACTTCATCGCTGAAAAAGCAGTTTTCATCAATGGCGCGTTTGCATAACGAGTAATCCCACGAGACGGTAAAATTCTCCGGGATGTGCATTTTCTGGCTGTTACGGGCAAACATAATATGCTGCAGGCGCGCTTCGACATCCACTTTGGTCAGGTAGGTTGATTCCATATCAGTGACCATTTCCAGCATCTCCAGAAGCTGTCGGACCAGACTTTCCAGTGACTGTTCTTTGGCAAGGGATTGCGAGACGCGGGCGATAATCTGATCTGACACGGAACAACTCCAGGATACGGCGGGTAAATGCTGATTATTTAATCTTTGCAGGCATGATAAAACATCATCAACAAAGATGAAACAAGACGTAATATGTTTTGAGTGAATGTAATAAAAATAGTGCTGCAAAACAAAACGATACCGCGATACTCTAATCTTGGATAAATATGTGAGATCAATAAATGAAAATTATCAGTTTTGTTCTGCCTTGCTTGCTGGTCCTGGCTGGTTGTTCAACCCCTTCTCAGCCAGAAGCACCTAAACCGCCGCAGATTGGTATGGCAAATCCGGCGTCGGTCTATTGCCAGCAGAAGGGCGGGACGCTCATTCCAGTGCAGACAGCGCAAGGGGTCAGCAACAATTGCAAATTACCGGGCGGTGAAACGATTGATGAATGGGCATTGTGGCGGCGTGACCATCCGGCTGGTGAAAAATAACCGCCGGATGCTGTACTAAAATCACAAGCTACGTAGCCAGTCGGCCAGCACCAGCGCATGGTTCTGCGTGGTGTTTTTTGCTGAGTAGAGCAGGGTCAGCGGCTGTTTTTTGGCGATGTCCGCCAGCCGCTTTCCTTCTTGCTCGTGTTGCGCCAGTTCTGCAAGATATTGCTCGCGAAAGGTTGCAAAATCGACGACTTCGCCGTGAAAGGCTTTGCGCAGTTCCGTTGACGGCGTGATTTCTTTATCCCACTCATCAAGGGCTAAATCGGTTTTTTTGATACCGCGCGGCCAGAGGCGGTCGACCAGTATGCGATAACCATCGCTCTGTTCAGCCGGATCATAAACGCGTTTGCACTGAATATTCATCGTGTTTGTTCTCCCTTTCACGCATGATTTGTTACGTCACTATAGCACCGGATATTAGCGAATTTCTTTGTCTCTCCCGGCGCAAAGTCCGAAAATCGCCATCAGTAGTGAAAGTATGGCAACACCCATAAGTGGTACAGACCAGTTACCGTTAGCATCGTGTATTTTACCCATCAGCGGCGGCCCACAGGCTGCCAACAAATACCCGACGGATTGTGCCATCCCCGAGAGTGCCGCCGCCTGATGCGCAGAACTTGCCCGAAGACCAATGAACGTCAACCCCAGTATCATTGTTGCGCCGGAACCAAAACCGAAAAGCAGAGTCCAGGTGATCGCGTGCGCTGGCATAAAGCAGAGCCCAACAGCGCCCACTGCGCACATCAAGGCAACGAACGCTGCAATACCACGCTGATCTTTCACATGATGTAAGAAAAGAGGGATCAGCAAACCGGGAGCTGCTGTGGCTAGTTGCAGCAAACCATGCAGTGAACCCGCCTGTGCTTCGCTATAGCCGTGACTGATGAGGATCGCCGGAAGCCAGCCAATAATCACGTAATAGACCAGTGAGTTGATCCCAAGAAACAATGTGACCTGCCAGGCAAGCGGCGAACGCCAGATACCCCGAGTATGTAAGGCGCGCGAGGTACTCAAATTTGCATGTTGTTGGCTTCGCCACTGTGGCAGCCATAAAAAAAGAGCCAGCAGAGGAAAACACATCAGCATGAGCAACGCGCCTTGCCAGCCAAAACCGTTCAAAGCCAGCGGCACGACCATAGCCGATCCAAGTGCCGCCGCAGCTCCCATTGTCAGGGAATATGCGCCGGTAAGTCTGGCGACGGAATGAGGGAAATCGCGTTTAATTAATCCTGGCAGTAAGACATTGCCTAATGCAATCCCACCGCCAATGACCGCTGTACCGCCAAATAATAAGTAAGGCGAAGGGAGAGAGCGAATTGCGATACCAGCACAGATCAAAAGTAACGCGGCAAACAGGCTACGTTCCATACCAAAACGTCGCGCTACCGGGGCGGCCAAAGGTGAGATTAGCGCAAAGGCCAATAATGGCAGGGTGGTCAATAAGCCGGTTTGCGCTGTCGTCAGCGAGTAAGCGGAACGAATCGTATCGAGTAACGGTGCTGCGCCGGTGAAGGTGACGCGTAATGTTGTGGCAATCATCAGAATGCCAGCGATAAGGACAATCCTGTTTTTGCCGCTTAATGAAGTTGAACAGGTCATATGCTTCTCATTGTTACAAACGAGGCTGTACCTTACCGTTTTTATTGTTATGTTGAATCAAGCTAAAATGACAAATTATCGCTAAATTCGGACAAAATGATGCACAGGTTGAATCTCAATGGCTATGAACCCGACCGACACCATGAAGCCGCGGTCGCATTTTGTATTCACGCCGGAACGGATGAGTTAACCAGTCCTGTACATCAGCACCGCAAAGGACAGCTGATACTGGCGCTACATGGTGCAATTACCTGTACGGTGGAAAATGCTTTGTGGATGGTGCCGCCACAATATGCGGTTTGGATACCGGGCGGGGTGAAGCATAGCAATCAAGTGACAGCTAACGCTGAACTCTGTTTTCTGTTTATCGAACCCAGCGCAGTGACAATGCCGACAACATGTTGCACATTGAAAATATCGCCCTTATGCCGGGAATTGATTTTAACCCTGGCAAACAGGACGACGACTCAGCGTGCTGAGCCGATGACCCGCAGATTAATTCAGGTCCTGTTTGATGAACTCCCTCAGCAGCCACAACAACAGCTGCACCTGCCCGTTTCTTCTCATCCTAAAATCCGCACGATGGTGGAGATGATGGCGAAAGGGCCCGTCGAGTGGGGGTCATTGGGGCAATGGGCTGGCTTTTTTGCGATGAGTGAACGCAATCTTGCCCGACTGATAGTAAAAGAGACGGGGTTGAGTTTTCGCCAGTGGCGTCAGCAGTTACAGCTGATTATGGCGCTTCAGGGATTAGTGAAAGGCGATACTGTACAGAAAGTTGCTCATACGCTGGGGTATGATTCAACAACGGCCTTTATTACTATGTTTAAGAAAGGCCTGGGGCAAACGCCAGGCCGATATATTGCGGGATTAACTACTGTTTCCCCACAATCAGCGAAACCAGACCCGCGGCAATAAGCGGGCCAACCGGTACGCCGCGAAACAGCGCCACGCCTAAAACAGTGCCTACCAGCAGTCCGGCGACCAGTTGCGGCTGGCTGCCCATTAACGTCACGCCGCGCCCACCCAGCCAGGAGACAATAACGCCTACTGCAATTGCCACCAGCGATTTCCAGTTCAGAAACGAGTGAATCAAGGTTGAGGGCGGTAGCGTCCCGCTGGCGATGGGGGCCATAACGCCAATCGTCAGAATGATTATCCCGATACTTAGCCCCTGTTTTTCAATCCACGGGAAAAAGGTGCTTAACGGTGTGACGCGGACAATGATCAACACCAGAATTGAAACGGCGACAGTGGTGTTATGACTGATAAAGCCCAGCGCAGCTAACCCGAGCAGGATCAGCAAAGTGACATCAAACATCGTGGTTTCCTTGCCAAAAAATAATAAGCCTGCTTACTTTACGCTTGCTGCAGGAAGGAAGTAGAAAATCTTTACGTTTTTTGCATAAAAAATCAGGCGAACTGTCATCAAACTGCCATTTGTGCACGCTAACAATAACGTGAAAACAGCTATCTCCCGGGGGCATGCTATGAACGATCAAATGTTCGTCGAGACACTGATTATCACGTCATCGTTTTTTGCCATTGCTGTTGTGCTGGTTTTGTCCGTTCTGCTTATTGAACGGACAGGCTAGTTACGCAGTGCGGCGGAAATTGACCAGTTCTGGTTGCGCAATGCGCAAATAATCCGCGGTTTTCAAAATAACGGATTTATCCAGCATACCTGCATTGAAGGCGATTTCATCAAATCGTTCGAAGAGTAGAGGGTCGGCAACCAGTTTGAGTTTTGGATGGAAGCTGAAAGGGGGGATCGCGCCGAAGACACAGCCTGTGAGTTCATCGACTTCCGCCGGGCTGGCCAACGAAGCGCGTAATCCGCCTATATGGCTGGCGAGTTGGCTCAGATCGGCCTGTTGATCGGCTGCGAGGATCGCCAGAACATGTTGATTTACGCCATTGCCTTTGACTTTACATACCAGTGCCTTAGCTCCCTGGCCTAAAGCGGTGCCACGAATTTCTGACACCGCTTCACATTTACCTACCGCTTCATGGGTAACGACGCGGAAGTTAGCACCTTCTTGTGATAATAAAGCGATTAACCGCTGATGCGTCACGCTTCCTTTAGCCATTTCAGTCATTTCACGCTCCTGAGATTACAAGCAAACAACCACAGAAGGTTATCATGAACGGCTGTTTTTGTTCTGCTTATTGACATATAAACGCTCATCGGAAGCTTTATACGCATCATGTAACGTATCGTTTTCTTTCATCGCGTAAATACCGGAAGAGAAGCCGATCTCTTTCTGCGGCGCGATATGTTGCAGACGTTTTTCGATACGTTCAGGCAGTTGTGCTGCAATTTGCGGCGTCGAATCGACAAGAATGATGCAGAATTCATCGCCACCGAGTCGGATGGCATAATCACTTTTACGAATCGATTGTTTAATCGCCTGAGCTAATAACGTAATCGCTAAATCCCCCTCCTGATGACCGAGGGTGTCATTTATTTGCTTTAACTTGTCCATGTCAATTGCAATAAACATCACCGAAGAACCGGCTTGCACCAGTTTCTGCAACCGCTGCTCCAGTTCAGGGGTTAAAATTTTGCGATTATACAGTCCAGTCATCGCATCACTAATATTTTCTCGCGACACATTTTGGTATAAACGGAAGTGCATCCGCACCATATTCAGCAAAATTAACGCCGTCAAAATCCAGAACAGAACGCTTTTCCACGAAGACGTGATAAAGTAAAGAATATCAATGGATAACGAGACACGAATGCCGCCCGGTAAGTCATGGACGTAACTGACATACTGGAACAGATTATCTTCGCTCTGGTTGATGATAATGTCGCGCCCCGAATCGGTATCGGTTAGCGTGACATTGAGAAAACGCCAGAGGAGAGGGCGGTCATGAGTGTAAAAGATATTCCGCAAATTGTTTTTGTTAATATCCAGCAGCACAATCCCTTTTAGCTGCCCTGCGACATATACCGGCGTCAGCAAACTCATCACGTTCTGTTTAGTACGCTGATCCTGGTAAATGCTCGACAATACGGTACGCCCGGTAAATACCTTTTCAATATCTTTGCGATCGATGCCAATACTTCCTGACTGCAGGAAGGACCAGTTATTCATCGCAAAGTATTCAACATTAACCGGCTCATAAAAATAGACATAGCGGTCATTGAGATCGAGATAATAGTGAAATTTCTCTTCGGCCATCCCAAGACCTGAACCGTAATCATCCTGGTGGCGGTTGCCTTCCACTGCCTGATCAAAAGCGGGTAATAGTGCTGCAGCTTCCACAATTGTGTCGCAGTCAGTGGATGCGGTTTGTAGTGTGCCGCGTAAGCCCGGGTATTTATGGGCAGTCAGGTTTAAGCCATGGGTATTATTGGCAGACTCAAAAGCCTCGCAGATGGCGCGCCGCTGTTCTGGCGACACTTCCGACTGCTCAGCAGCGAGAGCGCGCATCACATGCGCGGCAATACTCTGATTCTGATACTTATCATAAAGAAAGGAGGAGTCTGCTTTCTGCACGATATAGCGCAGATAGGCACTCATTGCTCTGTCGCTGGCGACAAGTTCAAAAATAAGGAAGGAAGATGTCAGCACAATGACACTTGCGGCGATAAAATGCCGGAGCATTCTATGGTGCAATTTCATGATAAATGGCACTCCTTCGGTTAGTGAAACGAGAAAACCAGATAAAGTTCGATTGCGGCCTGGCACAGGGGCGCTAATTATACTCATCTCTGCGCCGCTGGGGAGGGGAAATTTAGGGGTAATAGTAATAAATTGTATGCAAAAGCCACGCAAAAAGCATGGCTCTGAATATTTTTGCACTTAAATATGATGAATAATCACTTTGTTGCCCCCCTCGCTTTTCGCTTCGCGTAAGGCTTTATCTGCTTCCGTCATGACAAGCGAGATATTACGCGTGTCACCCGTTGAAAAAACCGTGCCAATACTGATGGTCATTTGTTCAGGAACATCATATCTGTTACTAAAGCCGGTCAGGAGTTCGACATTTTTACGCATACGTTCCGCAATGATTTTTGCCTGGGCACTATTGAGTTCGGTAAATAGCAAGCCAAACACCTCACCCTCCAGTCGCGCTAAAATATCATCGGGGCGGATGCTTTGCTGGATAATATCGACAATTGAAACCAGCACTTTATCACCCACACGATGTCCCCATTGGGCATTGATGCGTTTGAACTGATTAATATCAACCAGCATGACACAGAAGTCCTTAACAACAGGTCGCGACAATAATGACTCTACGCTGTTGAAAAAGTAGCGCCGATTATAAATATTGGTCAGCACATCATGAACTGCCAGTTTGCTGGAGAGTTGCAGTTCCTGAAAAATGTTATAAATCAGAAAAGACACAACAAACAGTTTACTGGAGACTTCAATCCCGCGACTGATGTACCAGATGGTGTAATTATACTCATCCAGAGTCAGTAGAAGTAAGTTGCAGCATAGCGATGCCAGACATAATAATGCTATTAATGGCCATAGTTCGCTGGCTAATCGTGTACGCATGATAATAAAGAACAGTAAAAATGCCCACAGACAAACCAATATTTTTGTATAGTTGATTCCCCAGGTCGCAGTATGGTTGTCAGGACAGTAGTCGACGACATACAAAGAATAGTCAGCGTTATAACTGCTCAGATTGTGTGCCAGAAGGGGAAAAACTAAAAAAGGAATCAGCGCCAGCAACAGGATTCCCGTTTTTTTCTTATTGTTGTCAAGGATGTTGTCTTTTCCATAACAAAAGAGTGCCAGCGAGGTTAAACAAATAAAACTGAGTTGGCGGAAAATATAGAAAATAGAAACATCATTCGACTTTGTCTGGATCAGTGTACTGCCGTTAATTGGTTTATGGATAATTACAATGGTTTCAACTAAATAGATAAGGCCACTTAAAAATGCAAGGCTTAAAATGAGTGTTGGTAAAATTTGTTTATTAGTGAAATATTTCATTAACATGAAAAGAAAAATGACGGCGTT
>ENA-UEPI01000043-UEPI01000043.1-human-gut-metagenome-genome-assembly--contig:-NODE-43-length-97916-cov-83.654698_pt1 | contig 97916 bp, 76 predicted proteins | sample MGYA00242899_ERZ507914 | MGnify/ENA primary metagenome ERZ507914 (study PRJEB26167, sample SAMN06115442) | human gut metagenome | host: Homo sapiens | place: China:Chongqing | collected 2015-07-28...
CGCTCACGCTTATCGGTTCGTTGCCTAGTTTTTAAAGAACTTTTCGTTGCTGCCGTAGCAGCGACAAGATCGAAATTTTATCTCATTTCATTTCGTCTTGTCAAGAGTTTTTCGAAAAATTTTTTATTTTCTTTTCGCTCTTCTCATTTTCGGGCGATAAAAAAGAGTCGTTGTTCGCGACTCATTTTTGGCTTCCCGTCAAACGAGGTTGCGAATTATGAAGAGGCTTTTTCGGCTTGTCAAGCACAATTTGCGATTTTTTTGAGTGTTTATCGGACTGCGTTCTTTATGCCTCTGATTTTGAAGCGTTTTCTATTTTCGTGTCGCCAAATCTTCAACTCGATTCATGTTTTCAAACGCTCGTTCGTCATCAAAATCCACCCAAATCACGTGCATCGTCTGGTTGAGCCAGCGATGCAAGGCTAGCTGGCCGCTTTCCAAGGCTTCCTGTACGGCACGCTTTGCCTCCGTTTTGATCAGCATGAACACCGGTTGTTCCCGACCGCAGGTTCGTGCCGCCGCTACAACGGCATCCGGCTGTTCAGCCAACCCATTGGCCAGACGCTCTACGTAATCATTCGGCAAGAACGGACTGTCGCACGGCGCCACCACCATATAGGGCGTTTCAACAATTTCCAATCCTGCAGCAATGCCGGCCAGCGGCCCGGAGAAATTCCGATCTTCATCGGTTACCACCGGATAGCCGTAATCTTTGTAGACATCTTCATTGCGGTTAGCACTAATCACGAGGGTCTTGCACTGCGGCTCAAGAATATCAATCACGTATTCAACCAACGGCGTGTCTTTGAAACACACCAATCCCTTATCCGCACCTCCCATACGGGAGCCTTTTCCTCCGGCAAGCACCAAACCTGTGATTTCTTCCCTACTGATACGCTTTTTTTCCATCGCTCTTCATCGTCATCTGAGTCTAAGAACCATCATCCGCAGACAAATATGAGTGCTTCTCAAGTTCATCATCCACTCGTAAGCGGCGTTCTCCACTAATATGTCAAACACTATCCATTTCTCGAATTCATACAAGATGTCTGCTTCTCGTCAGGTTTTTGAATCTATCACAGTCAACCGCGCCCGCGAATTGATTCTTGCGGCTGTACCCCAGCCGACCGCAACGATAACACTGCCGCTTGCTCAATCCGTCGGTTTTGTGGCCGCCGGCGATATCGCCGCCGCCAATCCGCTCCCGACCTATACCAACTCGGCCATGGACGGCTATGCCTTCCGCTACGAGGATATTTCAGACGCAACGGAAGTCGTTTTGCCGATTGTCGGTCAAAGTTTCGCCGGAGCCCCGTGTCCGGCATTGACCTTTGCCCACGCTACATGCATTGAGATTGCCACCGGAGCAGCCCTGCCTGAAGCTCTCGACACCGTGATTCCTTTTGAAAAATGCGACATTGACGCAAAAGCCCGAACGATTCGCTTTTCTGTCGACAGTGTCAAACATGGAGCCAACGTACGCTACGAGGGCGAGCAGATCGGTTGCGGAGAAGTTATCGTTCAAACGGGAACTCTTCTGAGACCTCAGCATCTCGCCTTGCTGGCCGCTGCCGGCATCTCTGAAGTAACGGTCCATTCTCGTCTTCGCGTAGCGCTTCTCACCACCGGCAGTGAACTCGCCGAACCCGGGCAACCGCTCGGACGCTATCAGACCTACAACAGTAACGGCGTCATGCTCGAGACCTTGCTCAAAAGCATGAATTGCTCCGTCGAGGCCGTCTCAATGCAAGACAACGCCGACATCATTGCACAAAAGATCTCAGAGTTGCTCACCCGCAACGATATGCTGATCCTGACGGGAGGCGCCGGTAACGGCAAGTTCGATATCAGTCAAACACAATTAAATGCCATGGGTACCATGCACCCCTGGTCCATCAATATGCGCCCCGGTCGTCCCATGCGTTTCGGACAAATTCAGGGAAAACCTGTTTTCGTGCTTCCCGGCAATCCGGTGGCCGCTTTTGTCACATTCCTTGAATTTGTTCGCGGCTCACTGCTGCAAATGCAGGGACTTAAGAAAGATTTGTGGCTTAAACAATATCCGGCCCGTCTGGCTAACAGCCTTAAAAAGAAAGCCGGACGCGCCGAATTCATGCGCGGGCAGCTCGTCAACTTTGACAACGGGACACCCGTCGTTGAACCGCTTCTCAATCAGAGTTCAGCCGACCTCGTCATGCTCTCGCAGTCAGAAGTCATCCTTTGTCTGGATCACGAATCGACTCAATACGAGAAAGGCTCGATAGTGCCCATCCAGTACCTACGTGACGCAAATTTGTGATCGTTCGAAGAATGGCCGCTTATGCGGCCATTCTTATTAGGACTAATCCTTGGACTTGTTCTTCTTTTCATCGACAACTTCCGCTCGATGCTCTTTAAGGAATCGACTGCGACCGTTTCGGTTGAAGTACCGCGAAGAACGTTTGGAGTTGTTGACGAAAGGACTGCCGCAGCCGTTGTCTCTGGCTCGCAGTCTGTCGAGCATTTCCTGAAAATCAAAAGGAATGCTGTCGAGTTCATCGGGCGAAGGCTCTTCGCCTGCCTGCTGCATCACAAGGATGTCACGAGGATCGATTTCAGCCGGCCGCACCACACGTCCGTTGAGATCCACAATTCCTCGAAATCCCACAGCGCGCACCTGCATGCCTTTATAGACGCCGTACTCGCAGTCTTCGTGCTGGTGACCGTGAAAAAGCCACGTCACACCAAGACTCTTGGCAAGACGATCGATCGCATCAAACCCCTTCTTGTGGCAACCCGCCGCTTCATGCGTGACCAAAATGTCAGCCTTGCACTGTTGCAGAGCTTCATAAGTCGCAGGAAAGATCGAGGAACGATGACGACGCGGCAAACCGCCTCGCCACAAATTCGTCTTGGGGCTGCGGCGTACAAACCCGGTTGCTGACTGATAGTTGGGTCGTCCTTCGGGCATCCAAATCTGCCCGCGGAACACTCCGCCGAGCCCGGCGATACGAAGGCCCGCCACTTCGGCCACGCGTCCGTGCAGATTGTGTTCTGCAATCGGACCATGCCAAAGTCGGTCGTAATACTCCTCGCAATCGGTGTCGTGGTTGCCCGGGATCCACCAGACCTGCGTGATCGCAAGCGTCGGAGCCAGCAATGTTTCGAGGTCGTCAGGCGGTTGCAGATCTCCCAAAATCACGATGGCGTCCGGACGGTACTTTTCCACCGTCTTATTGATGTAATCAAACTCGCCATGTGGATCTCCGCAGAAGAAAATCTTAGGCTGCGGTTTACCTTGTTTGTTACTCTGGCCGTTTTGAGTCGAACCACCTCGCCCTTGATGCCAGGGTTTCTTGCGACGGAAGCTGCGGCGCGAGGATTTCTTTTCGGTAACGGCGGGCGCATCGTTTCGTGCATTGTCCGTCATTGGTTTACCTCCGAATCCTCGTACTGTTGCAAAGCCAGACGATGCTGCTGTCGGATATAGTCAATCAAGTCATTGGGAGCAAGCACTTTGGCGTGGGAACCGAGCCGCATGATTTCCCCTGCAATCTCAGGCTCTCGAGCATAAGGAACGCGCAGCGTCATGCCGCCCTCGTCGTCAAACGTTTGTTGCTGATCCTTGTGCCAGACCGCAAAACGCTCGTAGGGAGTCATCACGGCATCAACGGCAATGACGGCCGTTTTTGTGATCCCCCCCGAAAAGATGCCGTACGTGCCGTCAAGCGCATGTTCAATGTCCCGCATGGCCACAACGCGACAACGCACATCAAGCATCTCGGCAAAACGAATGTTTTCAACGGCAAAGGTCTTGAGCTTGCCCGATTCGTGGCACCACGCATCCAGATACCAGCGACCGCGCCAATTTACCAGCCGCAGGGGGCTGATCTCACGACCCGATTCGGTGCCCCGCGTGCGCGTGAAATACGTGACGCGCAAACGACGGCGCTGCGCCAAAGCCGCTCCTACGATGCTGAAGTAAGGCGCGTCAATTTTCGGCACGGAAGGCATGATCACCTTCACGCGCTTAAGGAGTTCCTTGGCTTGGATCAACTCGCCGGGAAGCATCGCCAACAGGCGAGAACGAAGTGCTTGCATGTCAGCCGCCAAAACGGCCTTCGAATCGTTTTCAATTCGGCCGAGAAGCTCAACGACGGCTAAGAAGGCATACATCTCATCGGGCGTGTACCAAGCCGCGGGAAGCATCGAAACAAATCGGTCTTTATTCTCCGATTTGGAGTCTCGCGCGTACGAATACGCATTTTGCGCGCGCGAATAAACGATCGGCGCACCGAGCTTCTCGCGCATATAGCGCAGATCACGCTTTAGTGTTGGCGCAGAACACTGCAAAGCGGCTTGTAACGTTTCAAATGAGACCGAGCCTTCCTCCTGCAAAACTTGATCAATGCGGTAGAGCCGCATTGCAAACGTCAGGCTGGATTTCATTATCAAAAAGTCGAAAATTTCTGGTGGCCCCATTATAGAGCAGGGCTTTCTGCGGCCTCATCGCGCAAAGTCACGACGGACTGCGATTTTTGCCCAAGTTATCCGGCTTGGAAGCCCGACTCCTTGCTCCTTCGTCTTTGACTCAAGCTCTTGTCTTCAGACCGTTTTTTTGTTTGTCCCCATTTTTCCAGAGCATAGAAAAATGATTAAAATTCGAAAATTTCCGCGCGCGGGCTCGTACCGGGGCCTTTACTGACGTAAGACGTCTGCCGCGAACAGATGCAGCCAAAGCCCTCTAACCGCCGCAGCAAGAAATACGGTTTTCACATACTCACACATCGACAACGAGGATTTAGACAAAATGTCCGGACATTCCAAATGGGCCAATATTCAGCACCGCAAGGGCCGTCAGGACGCCAAGCGCTCCAACCTCTGGACCAAGCTTGTGCGTGAAATCATCGTAGCCGCACGCGTCGGCGGAAGCGGCGATCCCGACATGAACTCCCGCCTGCGTCTGGCCATTTCCAAGGCTCGTGACGGTAACGTTCCCAAGGACACGATTCAAAACGCCATTTTGAAGGGCACCGGACAGCTCGAAGGCGTCAACTACGAAGAAGTCCGCTATGAAGGCTACGGGATCGGCGGCGCCAGCCTGATTATCGACTGCACCACCGACAACCGCACCCGTACTGTGGCCGACGTGCGTCACGCTCTGTCCAAACATGGCGGCAACATGGGTACCGAAGGCTCGGTTTCCTTCCAGTTCCGTCACTGCGGCGAATTCCTTTTTGCCCCCGGCACCAGCGAAGACACCGTAATGGAAGTAGCCCTTGAAGCCGGAGCCGACGACGTCGTCACCGATCCCGATGACGGCTCGATCGACGTGGTGTGCGATCCTGCCGCTTTCGACGCCGTTTCCAAGGCCTTCGAGGCTGCAGGCCTCACTCCGGTTTCCTCTGAAATCACGATGAAGCCGCTCAACGAAGTCGAACTCAAGGGCGAAGACGCCGCCAAGATGCAAAAACTCATCGATGCGCTCGAAGATCTTGACGACGTAAGCAACGTTTACACGAGCGCCGTGTTCGACGAGGAATAACGGGCCATTCAAACGCTCGAAAAAGTCTTTTCGTTTTGAAACGATCAATCCGACAAAAAAGGCTTGCGGGTAGAATTCCTGCAAGCTTTTTTGTATCTGATTTTTCTGTCCGGCTTTCCCGTCGACAGATTGGAGAATTTTTGTGACTAAGGTCTTAGTGATCGGCAGCGGCGGTCGTGAACACGCGCTTGCCTGGCGTCTTGCCAAATCCGAAGGTGTTGAAAAAGTTTGGGTTGCCCCCGGCAACGCCGGAACGGCCGCTGACAGCCGCCTGGAAAACCTCCCCATCACCGACATCGAAGCCCTGCGCGACTGGGCCCTGGAAAACAAGATTGACCTCACGGTCGTTGGTCCGGAAGCCCCCCTTTCCAAAGGTGTGGTCAACGTTTTCCGCGCCGCGGGTCTCTTGATTTTCGGCCCGACCAAGGAAGCCGCTCAGCTCGAAAGTTCCAAAGATTTCGCCAAGGCCTTCATGAAGCGCAAAGGTATTCCTACGGCCGAATACGAAAGCTTTACCGATCCACAGGCCGCTCACGAATACGTACGCGCCAAAGGCGCTCCTATTGTCATCAAGGCTGACGGTCTGGCCGCCGGCAAAGGCGTTGTAGTCGCCATGACCGAAGATGAAGCGCACCACGCCATTGACGACATGCTCTCGGGCCACAAGTTCGGCTCGGCAGGCGCACGCGTTGTAATTGAGGAATTCCTCGAAGGCGAAGAAGCCAGCTTTATCGTCATGGTCGACGGAAAGAATGTGCTGCCGCTCGCAACCAGCCAGGACCACAAGCGCCTGCTTGACGGCGACAAGGGTCCCAACACGGGCGGCATGGGTGCTTATTCTCCTGCTCCCTGCGTGACCGACGAAGTCTACGAAAAGACTATGCGTGAAATCATCGAGCCCACCGTACGCGGCATGGCCGAAGACGGCATCGTTTACACCGGTTTCCTTTATGCCGGCCTCATGATCGGCAAGGACAAGGAAGGCAAGACCACCGTCAAGACGCTCGAATTCAACTGCCGCATGGGCGACCCGGAAACGCAGCCCATTATGAGCCGCATCAAGTCAGGCTTTGCTCAGACGCTGGCTGCCGCGGCCGCCGGCGACATCACCAAGGGCGGCATTGAATACGACACGCGCTCGGCTCTGGGCGTTGTGCTTGCCGCACGCGGCTATCCGGAACACCCGGAAAAAGGCGCCGTGATCACCGGCCTTTCCGAAGAAACGGACGATGCGGTGATCTTCCACGCCGGCACCGCCACTGATGCCAACGGCAATATCGTGGTTTCAGGCGGTCGCGTTCTCTGTGTGGTCGGCCTGGGCGATACACTCAAAGAAGCGCATGACGCCGCTTACCGCACCGCCGATCAGGTACACTTCGACGGCGTGCAGAAGCGTCGCGATATCGGCTATCGCGCGCTCTGAAATAGAAACGAACTCTCTCGGCGGAGTTTTTCTTCTGCCGAGAGCTTCTCGATATACCAGACCCGCCTTTGGCAAACAGACCGACGAATTGATGCGCCATACAACAGCAATTGCCCTTTCGGCTGCGATGCTTTCTTTGCTCGCAGCTCCGGTCTCGGCTTCGGATGAACCTTTCGGCTATCCGAGTACGTTGTTGCATGCCCGCAGCACCTACACGGTGTCACCGGCCACACCCGTGCTGCTCGGCGACACCGTGGTGGTGTTGGAACAGTCGCGTATCAGCGATGTTGCCGCTATTGTGCAGTCGCGCATTCACTCGGAAACTGACGGCCGCCGCTGGGTTTGTGCTCAAGCCAAAAACGGTGATATGCCGCTTCGTTTATGGTTCATTGCCACGGGTCAGGACACCGTGACTGAAGTGCAAATGTCGCCGGGCACTTTCGAGTCACCTCAAAACTGCGGCCGTTTGACGGCCCATTTTGAGCCGGTATTCCTTTCGCGCATTCAGAGCGGCATGACCGTACGAGAGATTTCCTCCGACATCGGTCCCGCGAGTTCTCATGATGACGAAGGCTGGCACTTTTGGGTTTCTCGACGCAACTATTCCTACGACGGGGAAAACTACACGGAATACGTCTGGGTCGGTGCACACGCCGTCGAAGGTAAAGTGCGCGAAGTCTTTACCACACAGCTCACGCGCTGATGAAGTGCGTTGACCGTCTGCTTTCGGATCAAACAACTTATGCGTCGAGGCATCGGACTTTTGGGCGGCAGCTTTGATCCCGTCCACAACGGTCATCTGGCCGTCGCGCGCGGTGCGCTCGAAGCTCTGCGTCTGCAGCGTGTGGATTTTGTACTCGCTCCGCGCCCGTGGCAGAAATCGGTAGCTACCCCTGTGTGGTTGCGCCTTGAAATGCTTCGCGCAGCCATCGGCAAAAACGAACAATTGGCAGTCTGTACCAAGGAACTTGAACGTACGGGAGCCACTTACACAATCGATACGGTGCGCGGCCTGCGCGAAGACTACGGTCCCTCAATGCCGCTTGTTTTGCTCATCGGCGCCGACCAATGGGAAAATTTCCATACCTGGCGTTGCTGGCAGGAATTGTTCGAGTTTGTGAGTGTCGCGGTTTGCACACGCGAGCAACAAATGAAGAGCCCCGCTTCCGAAGTAGCTGACTTCGTCGTCAACCGGCAGGTTTCAACTCATGAATTGACGCTGGCTCCGTCCGGCCGATTCGCAACATTTGACATCGCGGCGCACGCGGCTAGCTCGACGAAAATTCGCACGCTCTTTGCCGCCCGGCCTCGCACCGAAGCCTTCAAAGCGCTCGAGACGTGGCTGCCGACATCGGTGGCGCGCTTGATTGCGCAACACAACGCTTATTGATTTTTCGGGACGCTGAAAGCGGCCCTTTACCTACTCAAAAAGGAAAACATGCTCAACACGGAAGAACTTTTGAATGTCATCGTCAACGCCCTTGACGACGTTAAAGCCAAGGACATCGTGGTGTTCGACACCACCGGCAAGACAAGCGCCTTTACGCGCGTGGTTGTCTGCTCGGGCACGAGCAACCGCCAGACGCGCGCGCTCGGCATGTCCGTTTCGCGCGCCGTTCGTGAAGCCGGCGGCAAGGTAAGCGGCCTGGAAGGCAGCGATACCGGCGAATGGGTGCTTGTGGACTGCGGTGAAGTTGTGGTGCACTGCATGCAGCCGGCCATGCGTTCTTACTACAATCTTGAAGAACTCTGGGGTCCTGAGTCGCTCGACATTTCGGCCTACCTCGAATCGCTGGCTGAAAAAAGCACCCACGCGCCCGAAACCGCTCAGTAATTCCCGATCATGCACATCACCATCGTAGCCGTGGGGCAAAAGCTCCCAGCTTGGGCTCAGACCGCTGTTGACGATTATCTGGCTCGCTTTCCCCGCGACTTTACGGTCATCGTGAAAGAAGTCAAAGCCGAAGCACGCACCGGCGGCAAGCCCGTCGCTCAAGTCATGGCTGCGGAGGCTGAACGCATCGAGCGCGCCGTTCCTGCGGGCGACATCCTGGTTGCCATGGACGAACACGGCCGCGACATGACCACGGTCGACTTCTCAAAAAAGATTTCCGGCTGGAAAAACGAGGGCTGCGGCGTCACCTTCATCATCGGCGGCGCCGACGGTCTTGACCCAGCACTTAAAGCCAAGGCCCGCATGATGCTGCGGCTATCTTCGATGACGCTACCGCACGCGTTTGCCCGAGTTCTGCTGACCGAGCAGATCTATCGCGCCTGGTCTATTCTTGCCAATCACCCCTATCACCGCGTCTGAACCATGCCCGTTTTGTACCTTGCGAGCAAAAGTCCTCGCCGCCGGGAGATTCTCGCCGGCATGGGAATCTCCGACATTGAAGTGATTCACGCGGGCCCTGCCGTTCTGACAGCTTTTGAGGGTGATGAAACACAACACGACGGCGAATCCCCTCAGGACTACGTCGTGCGCACGGCTTGCGAAAAAGCTCGTCAGGCCATGGACCGCATCGCAGCCGAAGGCAAACCCTCTTTGCCCGTGTTGGCAGCAGACACCGTGGTGATCTGCGGCGATGAAATACTGGGAAAACCGGAGGATGCCGCGAAGGCTCGTCTTTTCATGCAGAAACTCTCGGGGCGTACCCATGAAGTGCGCACCGCTGTGGTTGTCAGCGACGGAATATCCAAACAGCTGCACGTGGCCGTGAGTGTCTCTCAGGTGACATTCTCAAGACTCTCGTCCAAGCAAATCGAAGCCTATATTCGTACGGATGAACCATACGACAAAGCCGGCGGCTATGCCGTTCAGGGGCTTGCGGGACTGTTCATCGAGCGCATCGAAGGTAGCTACTCGGGCATCATGGGACTACCCGTCTTCGAAACGGCGCAGCTTCTGGCTGAAGTCGCGCCGCAACTCCTGCCGGACTGCGCATTGACAGGCCGTTAATCTTCCTTTTCTTTCGTCGCCACGTGTCTTAGCCTGAAAAAAGTTGACACTTTCCGCAAAGGAAAATCGTGTCAAAAATGGATGAAAGCGACTTTGTTGGAACGGGCAACTGGCAGTTTTGTGCAAAATGGGGTCAACGGGCCCTGCCCGATGAACGTGCTGAAGCTGTGAGACAATTGCTCGAGAAAGAGCAAACGGTTGAGCAAATCGTTTCGCGCTTCAATCTCAGCAGCGCTCAAGTCGTCTACGGATGGATTGGTCGCCACATCGAGGAGATTTTATTGTCCGACACCCCAAAAGAACCCGAGATCGACGACAAGGAACTCACCTTGTCTGAGGCGCTCAAAGAGATCAAGCGGCTTAAAAAAGCTCTGGATCTTGAGAAGATGCGCAGTGCCGGGTACTCTCACATGATTGAACTTGCCGAGCAGCAGTTCAACATCCCGATCCGAAAAAAATCTGGCACCAAACAGTAGGCTGGCTGCGTAGCACTTGGCCTCGCATCAGTTTGGACAAGTGCTGTATCTGCCATACCTTACATCAGCCGTTCAGGAGCCCGGTCTTATGCGTCGGCTACGCCGATCAAACCAACCGGAGAGGTTGTCCATCACCTCAATGTGTACCGAGCCAAGTTCCGGAAAACTTTCTGTCAGACGTGTCTGAATACCTCCCAGTTCCTTCGATGAGAAACGGTTGGCAGAGGCAACATGCAGCAATGGCTGATCTCCGAGCCAACGCAAACGAAACCCCGCTCTCAGTTCGGGCAGTTCGGAAAGAAAATCTTCGACCTGCTGCGTCAGACGCAACCGTCGCGCATCAGGCGCGTCGCCATAGTCAAAGCGCGTCAGCAGACAGGGTCGTGCAGGCTGTTGAGGATCAGGCAACCCAAGCAACGTCGCGGCCGCCCGAATCATGGGTTTCGTGAGGCCCGCATCGGCCAAGGGTGTATGCACCCCCAACTCCTTTATTGCTCGGCTTCCGGGACGGAAAACCAATGCATCGCTGGCGTTGCTGCCGTCGCACAAAGGTGCCGGCGCTTGCTTTTGCAAAAACGAAAAGATCGACCGTTTACAGACGTAGCAACGGTTGCGTCCGGCCGCGGCCAACGCCTCAGGTGACGGCAAAGGCGGATGCACCACACGAACAGTCAAGCCCATGGCCAGCGCCCGATCGACGGCGTTCTGAGACTCCGAGAGCGACACGTGTGCGGCAGACGCGTGAAGCAGCTCAACTTTCAACCCGCATTTGGAAGCAAAAAAAGCCAGGAAACGACTGTCCAGCCCGCCGGAATATGCAATGCAAAGACGATTGTTCTCGGCCGTGTTTTTGAGCACGTCTCGCAGACGCTGTAACGCGCGTTCGATTTCTTCGTTTTGAATCATATTAGCAGCCATTTTCCTGCTTTTACACTCAATTAAGCACAAAACCGATCATTTTCCAGCGATCTGACGTCAACTTAATCCAGATTCGGATCCGCCATCTGACGCAGCTTGTCCTTAATCGTTGTCAAAGGCGTTTCATAAGGATCAAACGTCACCACACCGGGCATGGAGCGCAGCCAAGTGATCTGGCGCTTGGCAAGCTGCCGCGTCGCCGCTTTTCCGCTTTCCAGAAACTGTTCGAAATCCGTTTCGCCCTTAAGGTGCGCAATCGCCTGACGATAACCGACGGCGCGCATGGACGGCAGATTTTCATCAAATCCAGGACGTGCCATGAGCGTGCGAACCTCGTCAAGAAAACCGGCCTTGACCATAGCATCAAAGCGCTTGCCGATCATCTCGTGCAGTGTTGCTCGATCCTGCGGGAAAAGTGCCGCCACGGCAAGCGTGGGATCGTAGCTCTTGGCTCCGGTATGCAGACTCGAGAGCGGCTTTCCGGTGATCTCAAACACTTCCAGAGCGCGTCCGACGCGCTGCCGATCGTTGGGGGCAAGACGCGCGGCCGTTATGGGATCAACCTGGGTCAGCCGCTCGTGCATGGCTGGCCACCCGAGCTCCTCGCCCAGCGCCGTGATGCGCTCACGAACGGCGGGATCCGTTGCCGGACTTTCATCCATCCCCTCTCTCAGGGCTTTGGCATACAGCATCGTTCCGCCCACCAACAGAGGGTATCGATCTCGCCCCGAGATCTCACCGATGAGTCGCTCGGCATCTTCGGCAAATGCAGCGGCGCTGTAGCTTTCTTCAATATCAAGAATATCGATCAAATGATGGGGAACTCCGCCTTGTTCTTCCTTAGTGGGTTTGGCTGTGCCGATATCCATACCACGATAGATCAGAGCCGAATCGACGGAAATGATTTCCGCTGCAAACTCACGGGCCAACATCAGAGAAACGGCGGTCTTGCCGCAAGCCGTAGGACCGAGAAGCATCAGCGCACGAGGTTTTTCGCTCATCACTTGCCTCGCATAAAAAGCTTGTCGAGGTCGGCAAGCGTCAATTGCGTCCAGGTCGGACGACCGTGATTGCACTGATCGGCGCGATCGGTACGTTCCATCTCGCGCAAAAGCGCATCCATTTCCTGCAAGGTCAATTCGCGATGGGCACGCACCGAACCGTGACAAGCCATGGTGGCAAGGCACTCGTTTCGAAGCTGCTCGGTCAGAGCCGAATCACCAAAACGAGCAAAATCTTCCAGCAGATGCGTCACCAGATCTGCCGCATCAAACTTGCCACGCGCGAGAATCGCCGGCAGCGCCCTCAACGTCAACGAGTTTTCACCTGCCGCCGTCACTTCCAGTCCCAGGGGAGCAAACTTCTCCTTGTGCTCCTCAAAAAGCGCCATGGTCTCATCGCTTACCTTAAAGACCGTCGGCACCAACAGCTGCGTGATGTCCGTGCCGACCGAAGTTGCTTTGAGCTTTTCGTATGTCACGCGTTCGTGCGCGGCGTGCATGTCAACGATCACAAGCCCTTCGCTGTTTTCAGCTAGCACATATATTCCCGCGATTTGCGCAATCGGTCGCCCCAACGGCTGATTGTGCGCTGTGGCCTGAGCCAAAAGGTCTGCAAAAACAGGCTGAGCAGAAGCAGTGGGATTCTTGGCGGAAGCGGTGAGATTCGAACTCACGGATGCTGGTACTGTGTGAGAACCGCCATACAGGTTAAGCCACTGCTGTTCGGTCAGAGGCTTGGGCGTGTTGTTGCTCACGGAGGAACGCTCAAAGCGTCGGCTCGAAGCATAGGAACCGGACACCAGACGCTGTGCCGGAATTTCCAACGGCTGAGATACAGACATCGGCTCGACCGGATGACTACCGGGCAAACTGACAGGAGCCTGCTCTCCCGCACCGTGAGCAATCGCTCGCATGATGGCCGAAGACACAAAACTGTGCACCAATTGGCCGTCACGAAAACGCACTTCGCTTTTTTGCGGATGGACGTTGACGTCAACGCGAGACGGGTTGATCGAAAGCGACAGCACAAACATCGGCTGCGCCTGTACGTGCAGTACATCGGCATAAGCCGTCTTAACGGCATGCTGCAGTACGCGATCACGGATGAACCGGCCGTTGACAAAGAAAAACTGTTTGTCGGCTCGACTGCGCGCGGCTGTGGGCAACCCCACCCATCCTTCGAGATGAAGTCCCGGGGCATCAGCCGAGATCGGTCGGCAGGCGTCCTTGAACTCCTCAGGCATCACGGCAAACACGCGCTCGGCTGTGGGCTGCGCCGACAGATGCAGACTCGCCCGCCCGTTCGTAAAAACGCGGAAGCGTACCGAAGGATTGGCCAAGGCCATACGTTCGATTTGAGTAAGAATATGCGCGGTTTCGGTCGCAGGCGACTTCAAAAACTTGCGTCGGGCGGGCGTCAAATAAAAAAGGTCCTTCACTTCAATGCGAGTGCCTTTTTGGCCGGCCGCCGGAACAATGCCGTCGCGGCTGATGGCCCAGGCTTCTTCAGCCTCGGCCGTTCGGCTTGTGATCGTCACGTCGGCCACCGAATCGATGGAAGCCAGCGCTTCCCCTCGAAACCCGAAACTCGCCACACTCTCAAGGTCGGTGAGCGTACGGATTTTGCTTGTGGCATGACGCTTAAGGGCCAGCGGCAGGTCTTCCTTAGGGATCCCGCAGCCGTTGTCGGCGACCACGATGCGCTTAATGCCGCCCTCTTCCAGACGGACTTCAATATCCGTTGCACCGGCGTCCAATGAATTTTCGACCAACTCCTTGACAACGGAAGCCGGACGCTCGATCACTTCGCCCGCAGCAATCTGGCTGATCAGCCGATCGGAAAGCTCCTGAATCTTTCGCGGTGCCGTCGGCTCCCGCTGCAGTTCTTCACTCATGAAAAAATTCTCAAATACAAAAATCGATTCAGAAGGATTCTACTAGTCAGACTCCGCGCTCGGCACTCGCCTTTTCCATATTGGAAAGCGTCTGCTTTCGCTTGTTTTGCCTTTGTAGTGGCGCTACGCGGCAATCTTCAGCAACCTTCTTGACGCGAACGTTACAACAGTGCAAAAGCGCTGTGATATTCTTAGCAGGCCTTGCAGAAGCGCCTGCATTTTTTTCGGCGCTTTCTTTTGTTTATTGCCCGCGCCGCCTTCTGTTTTCTCTCGGCGCCACGAAGAAAGAAAAACATGGACATCACTAGTCTCATTCTGGAGCTTTTCACCAACGCCGATCACTTCCTTATGGTGCTCGCCACCGAATACGGCTGGTTCGTTTATCTGGCGATGTTCCTGATTTTCTTTCTGGAAACGGGCATTGTGGTGTTGGCTTTCTTGCCGGGCGACTCGTTGCTCTTTGTTTCAGGTACCGTCGCTGCAGCCGGTACCATGAGTCCCTGGGGATTAATGCTTGCCGTGATTATCGGAGCATGTCTGGGCAACACGTTGGGATTTCATACCGGCCGCTGGCTCGGCAACAAAATCTACGACGGCTCCATCAGCTGGATTGACATTGAAAAACTGCGCAAGACGCAGATCTTCTACGAAAAGCACGGCGGCAAGACGATCGTGCTTGCTCGTTTCGTGCCGATCGTACGAGCTTTTGCCCCGTTGGTAGCCGGTGCCGCCCGCATGAGCATGGCCCGCTTCGAGCTTTACAGCGGTCTGGGCGCCTGCATCTGGGCCGTCTCTTTGATCGGTGTGGGTTATCTTTTCGGCAACATCCCGATCGTCAAGAACAATCTCTCGATGATTCTCTTGCTGGGCGTCATCGCCGCTGCCATGGGTCCCGTGGTTGTGGCTATCGGCTGGAAATACGTTCACATCCTTGCCGACAAGCTGCGCCGTCAAGACAAGATGGAACGATCTTAAGCGATTCTGCTTTCATCCAACCATTGAAAAAAAAGGCACCGATTCCGATGGAGGACCGGTGCCTTTCGTTTAGACCGACAGCAAGATCGCCTTACTTGGCAGCGCGCTGCTGCAGTACGGCAATCGCCGGCAGACTCTTGCCTTCCAGGAATTCCAGGAACGCACCGCCGCCGGTGGAGATATAACTCACCTTGTCAGCTACACCGAAAACGGAAACGGCAGAAACCGTATCGCCGCCGCCCGCAATCGAGAAGGCGCCGTCGGAAGTTGCCTGAGCAATCGCCTTGGCAAGTTCGGCCGTACCCTGAGCGTAGGGAGCCATTTCAAAGACGCCGACCGGACCATTCCAGACGATCGTCTTGGCCTTCGAAACATAGTCAGCCAGAATCTGAGCGGTCTTCGGACCCACGTCAAGAATCATTTCGTCGTCGGCCACATCTTCAACCGCGCAGGTGCGATACGGACCTTCGGGCGAGAAGTTCTTGGCGGCAACCACATCAACAGGCAGCGGCAGCGTAGCACCCTTGGCCTTGAGCGTTTCCAGTACCTTCTTGCATTCGTCAACGAGCTCGGGCTCGGCAAGCGACTTGCCCACTTTGTAGCCGGCAGCCAACAGGAACGTGTTGGCAATACCGCCGCCTACAATAAGCTGATCGACCTTCTGAGCGAGATTGTTGAGGATGGTGAGCTTGGTCGAAACCTTCGAACCGCCGACGATAGCCACCAAGGGATGCTCGGCCTGAGCCACAGCCTTGGTAAGCGCTTCGATTTCAGAAGCCATCAGGGGGCCGGCGCAAGCCACGGAAGCAAAACGGGCCACACCTTCGGTCGAAGCTTGAGCGCGGTGAGCCGTGCCGAAAGCGTCGTTCACATAGACATCACACAACGCGGCGTAGGCTTTGGCGAGTTCCTCGTTGTTCTTCTTTTCGCCCTTGTTGCAGCGGCAGTTTTCAAGCATCACCACCTGGCCGGGCTTGATCTGCACGCCCTCTTCCAAATAACGGCGCGACAGCGTAATGGGCACACCCACGAGTTCGCTCATACGAACGGTGATGCCGGCCAGAGAATCTTCCGGACGGCATTCGCCTTCGGTGGGTCGACCCAAGTGACTCATCACCATAACGGCGGCGCCGGCGTCCAAAGCCAGGCGAATGGCAGGCACGCTGGCAATCAGTCGAGTTTCATCGGTGATGTTGCCCGCTTCGTCGCGCGGGGCATTCAAATCGGAACGGATCAGCACGCGCTTGCCGGCGAGAGCGCCTTGCTTGGCAAGCGATTCCAGGGTCAGGACTTGCATAACTCTGAGTCTCTATAGGAATTTTTAAAACCGGCTGCAGAAATGTTTCCTGCAGCCGGTCTGTCGAACAAAAGTACTTCGATTACTTGGCAGCCATCATCGCGCAAGCCGTATCGAGCATGCGATGCGAGAAGCCCCATTCATTGTCGTACCAGCTCGTCACCTTCACCAGGCGACCGCCGGAGACCTTGGTGAGCGTTGCGTCAAAGGTCGAGCTGTGCGGATCGTGGTTGAAGTCAATCGACACGAGCGGCAGATCGTTGTAGCCGAGAACGCCCTTGAGACGATCGGATTCGGCGGCGGCCTTCATGATGGCGTTGACTTCTTCAACCGTCGTATCGCGCTTGGCCGTGAAGGTCAGATCAACGAAGCTCACGTTGATCGTGGGCACGCGCACGGCAAAGCCGTCGAGCTTGCCGTTCAATTCCGGCAGCACAAGACCGACGGCGGCAGCCGCACCGGTCTTGGTCGGAATCATGGAGTGCGTAGCCGAACGGGCACGACGCATATCCTTGTGATAGACGTCGGTGAGCACCTGGTCATTGGTGTAGGAATGAATCGAGGTCATCAGACCGCGTTCGATACCAATGGCTTCATGCAACGGAGCCACGACCGGAGCCAAGCAGTTCGTCGTGCAGGAAGCGTTGGACACAACGGTCATGTCAGAGGTAAGAACATCGTCGTTGACGCCATACACAACAGTGGCGTCGGCATTCTTGCCGGGAGCCGAGATCAGAACCTTCTTGGCGCCCTGCTCAAGGTGCACCAGAGCCTTTTCCTTGCTCGTGAAGGCACCCGTGCATTCGAGCACCACATCCACGCCGTATTCACCCCACGGAATTTCACGCGGGTCGCGCGTCGAGAACATGCGGATGCGATCGCCGTTGACAATGAGCCATTCCGGGCCGTCGGTCGACACTTCGCCGTTAAAGCGACCGTGCACGGTGTCGTAGCGCAGCAAATGCGCATTGATTTCATCGGAACCGAGCGTGTTGACCGCCACGATTTCAACGTCGTGCTTTTTGCCGCTTTCGTAATGAGCGCGCAGAACATTGCGCCCGATGCGACCAAAGCCGTTGATTGCCACACGAATCGTCATTGGAATTCTCCTAACCTTTTTATTCAATTACTTGGCGATCAACGCCAAAACTTTTTGCACGCAATTTTCGGGCGTAAAGCCGAAATGCTTCCACAAAACCGATGCCGGTGCGGATTCACCGAAGGTATCGATGCCCAGAACGTCGCCGTTGCCGTGCAGATACTTGTACCAGAGAGCGGTCGTACCCGCTTCAACCGCCAAAATGGGCTTGTCGGACGGCAGAACCGCGTTGCGGTACTCGGCGTCCTGACGATCAAATACATCGCAGCAGGGCATCGAAACGACGCGGACCTGAACGTTCATGGCCGTCAAAAGAGCACGGGCCTTCATGGCAAGTTCCACTTCGGAACCCGTCGCCACGATCACCGCCTGCACCTTGTCGGCGCCGGCAGGCGCTTCGGCAGCAATGTACCCGCCCTTGGCGATGGCGTCGGCATCCACTTCGTCGCGTTCGACAAAAGCACAGTTCTGGCGCGTGAAGATCAAAGCCGCCGGGCCGTCGCGGCGCTCAAGCGCTGCCGACCAAGCCACCACGCTTTCGACCGTATCGGCAGGACGCCACACGTCGAGATTCGGAATGAGACGCAAGCTTGAAACATGTTCGATCGACTGATGTGTCGGACCGTCTTCGCCCAAGCCGATCGAATCGTGCGTGTAGACGAAGATCGAACGAAGCTTCATCAGTGCGGCCATGCGGATGGCGTTGCGGGCGTAGTCCGAGAATGTGAGGAACGTGCCGCTGTAGGGAATGAAGCCGCCATAAAGCGCAATGCCGTTTTGGATGGCGCTCATGCCGAACTCGCGAACGCCGTAGCTGATGTGGCGACCGCGCATATTGTCGTGCGTCAGACGCTCAACACCGGTCCAGTTGGTGAGATTGGAACCGGTCAGATCGGCCGAGCCGCCCAACAATTCGGGCAGCGTCGGTGCAAGAGCGTTGAGCGCCTTCTGGCTTGCTTTGCGGGTGGCCACCGTTTCGGCTGCGGAAGCCGCAGCACAAAGCGCGTTCATCACCGCTTCGTCAAAGCCTGCGGGCAGATCGCCGGCGAGACGGCGCTTGAATTCGGAGGCCAGTTCCGGATAAGCCTCTTCGTACTTGACAAAGAGTGCTTCCCATTCGCCCTGCATGCGGCGGCCGGCTTCGCGGGCATCCATGGCCGCATAAATTTCCTGCGGCACTTCAAAGGGAGGATAGTTCCAGCCAATGTTGGCGCGGGTGGCCGCGATTTCGTCGCCGCCGAGCGCTTCGCCGTGAGCCTTGGCCGTGCCGGCGCGATTAGGACTGCCCTGACCAATGACGGTGCGGCAGATGACCAGCGTGGGCTTGGCGGTTTCGGCTTCGGCCTGCGTCAGAGCGACATCCACCGCTTCGGCGTCATGGCCGTCGATCGGACCGATCACATTCCAGCCGTAGGCTTCGAAACGACCGCGCACGTCGTCTCCATACCACCCCTTGATATCACCGTCAATACTGATGCCGTTGTCGTCGTAAATCGCGATGAGCTTGTTGAGCCCCCAGACACCGGCAAGCGAACAGACTTCGTGGCTGATGCCTTCCATCATGCAGCCGTCGCCAAGGAAGCAATAGGTACGATTGTTGACGACTTCAAAGCCGTCCCGGTTGAATTCCGCCGCAAGCATTTTTTCGGCAAGCGCCATGCCGACGGCGTTGGCGATGCCCTGACCGAGCGGACCGGTCGTGGTTTCCACCCCCGGCGTAATGCCGACTTCGGGGTGTCCGGGCGTTTTGCTCCCGAGCTGGCGGAAATTCTTGATATCTTCGATGGAAACGTCATAGCCCGTCAAATGCAGCATCGAGTACTGCAACATGGAGCCGTGGCCGTTGGAAAGAATGAAGCGGTCGCGTGCAGGCCACTTGGGATCAGCCGGATTGTGACGCAGATGTCGCGTGAACAGCGTCACGGCGATGTCGGCCATGCCCATGGGCATGCCGGGGTGGCCGGACTTGGCGCGTTCAACCGCGTCCATGGAAAGAGCGCGGACAGCGGCGGCCATCGTCTTGGCGGAGACTGTTTCGGTCATTTTTATGTCGGGTAAAAAAATGCGAATGAAAGCGCTCCGAGACGCATCTCGGAGCTGTTTGTTGAAGTGGCCCGATTTTACCATGCGTGCGGACGTGGCCGCAGTTTTCGATTTTCACCTCCCGGATTCTCTTTGCTGTGCCCGCATATGCTTTTCTACAATTCGCAATATCGCTTCAATCAGACCATTTTGTTTCTTTCTTATGCCTCGTTTCTACTGCCCCGGAGCAACCTTCGTTCTTCATGAAAAATGTGTGTTGCCGGAAAAAGCTCGACACCATGCCGGCCGCGTACTGCGCATGAAGGCGGGCGAGACGGCCACGCTTTTCGACGGAAAAGGCATGGAGGCCTCGGGCCCCATCGCATTTGAAGGCAAAGACGGCTTTATCGTGGTTGAAAGCCTCACCCGGTCAACCGTCGAAAGTCCGGTTCGCATGCGCCTCGTTCAGGCCCTGGTCAGCCCCGAAAAAACGGACTGGATCATTGAAAAGGCCGTTGAAACCGGCATCTCGGAAATCGTTTTGGTGCCGACTGCCCGCTCGGTCACGAAACTCACTGCCGAACGTGCGGCAAAGCGTCTGGCCAAATGCACCGACATTGCCTCCGCCGCCGCCGAGCAATGCGGACGCGCCGTCGTACCTAGTATTTCTTTTATGCCTCTGGCTCAGGCTCTGGAACTGGAGGATGAAGCGCGCTTTATCCTGGCACCGGGCGCGGCATCCGCTCCGAAACTTTCGGGCCTTACTTCCTGTACGTTTGCCGTAGGTCCGGAAGGAGGCTTCGATGATGCCGAGATTGCGCTGGCCTGCGAAAAAGGCTGGCAGTGTGCCCTGATTGGACCTCGCGTGTTGCGCACGGAAACCGCCGCCATCGTGTTTGCTTCGCTTGTTGGGGCGGCAAGCGGCGATTTGCGCATTGCTTGATATACCTCTATCGAGGCATGTTTTTCGTAGCTTATTTGAGAAACGTGCAAAAAGAGGCTGTTTCACATCCGCAAAACGTGCAGATCTCGTCCGTCTTTTCTTGATCTACATATGTTTGAGCGAAAAGCCACGCAAAAACTTCTCGCCTGGAAGAAGAGAAGCAACCGGCAAACCGTATTGTTGATCGAAGGAGCCCAACAAGTCGGCAAGCGCACACTGGCGCAGGAATTCGGACGTCGACATTACAAAAGCACACTCACAATTGACTTTGCCTCGATCTCTGACGACTTGAAGTCTCTCTTTTTGGAATTGCGTACGAACATCTGCAGGCTTTTCCTTGCGCACCTGCTCTGACAAATCAATTTTCGGCACTCTTGCGGCGGTGCACCCAAATCCAAACAACAAGTCCAAGCAAGAAAACAGGGAGACTCAGCCATTGGCCTCTGGAAAGGCCGAAAAGTCCCAGTCCGAGATAGCTGTCGGGTTCGCGGAAATATTCCACGATGAAACGTACCAGACCGTAGCCCATGCAAAAGAGCGAGCCAACGGCGCCGGCCACGCGCGGCTTGCTGGAAAACCACCACAGCACGGTGAAAAGAAGCGCCCCTTCCAGGAAAGCCTCATAGAGCTGCGAGGGGTGTCTTGGCACCAGTGTGCCGGAGTTCTTGAAAATCATCGCCCAAGGAACATCGGCCCCTGCCGCCCTGCCCCACAGCTCCCCGTTGATGAAGTTGCCGATGCGCCCGAACATCAATCCCAGCGGCACAAGCGGCGCCACAAAATCGGCCACATCAAGAAACGTTTTCCCCTTGATGCGGGCAAACGCACAGATCGCCAGGATGGAACCGATGATGCCACCGTGCGCGCTCATACCGCCCTGCCACACCTTGAAGATATCCAAAGGATGCGACAGGTACCACTCAGGCTGGTAGAAAAAACAAAAACCCAAACGTCCGCCGAGAATGACCCCGAGCACGCCGTAAAAGAGAATGTCTTCCACATCGTTGGCGGTCATCTGACGCCACGGATCCTTCGCGCGCAACCGTCCCAACGCCCAGAAGAAGGCAAATCCTAAGAGATACATCAGACCGTACCAGTGCACGGCAAGGGGGCCGATCGAAAAAGCGATGGGATTGAATTCCGGCGCGAACATACGAGCAGATTGCGAATGTTAGAAATCAGAAGCGTTCGTTGTCTTTGAGATAACGCCATTTGCCGGGCGGCAAAGCCCCCAGGCGTACACGACCCACGCGTACGCGCTTTAGACGCAGCACTTTAAAGCCGACGGCAGCACACATACGGCGAATCTGGCGTTTCTTGCCTTCTTTTAGAACAAAACGAAGCTCATCGTCATTTAAAACTTCAACTTGAGCAGGCAACAGCGCTTTACCGTCAAGAGATAAACCGTGACGAAGAAGCGCCAACGTTTGCGCCGCAAACTTCGGTGCTTGACCGGACCGAGCATCGGCAACGCGCACGATGTACTCTTTTTCGATCGTGCTGTTTTCGCCGATGATGGCCTTGGCAACGCGTCCGTCCTGCGTAAGCACGAGAAGTCCCACGGAATCGATGTCCAGACGCCCTGCGGGAACCAGGCTTCTCAATTGGGCGCTGCTCCAGCGAAGCGTCGAATCGTCACCGGCCCAGCGATTTTCCGGCGTGATCAAAGTCTTGACGGGTTTGTAGCCGTCTTCAGCCTGTCCGCTCACGTAACCGACAGGTTTGTTGAGAAGCACCGTCACCTGCTGCTTTTGGCTGTAGCTGGCCTGCGCCTTGAGTTCGATGCGCGCTCCGGGCCCTACCTTTTGCCCCAACTGCGCCACCTTGCCGTCGACCAGCACCCAGCCCTTTTCGATGAAGGCGTCCGCCTCGCGGCGACTTGCGAGCCCCAGTTCGCTCATGCGTTTGGACAAGCGAACAAGTTCCGGCGCACCTAACGATGCACCGGAACCTTCCTGAAAGCGAGCGGTCGGTTTACGGTTATTGCCCATCAGGCTTTGCTCGAAGCGTTAAGGCAGAATTCCATGATGCCTTTTTGAGCATGCAGGCGATTTTCCGCTTCGTCCCACACAACGGACTGCGGGCCGTCGATCACCTCGGCCGTCACCTCTTCGCCGCGATGCGCGGGCAGGCAGTGCATGAAGAGCGCACCGGGGTTGGCAGCCTCCATCACGGCGCTGTTGACCTGATAGTTGGCAAAGTCGCGACGGCGCTTTTCGTTTTCTTCTTCAAAGCCCATGGAGGTCCAGACGTCGGTTGTCACCAGATCGGCGCCCTTGGCAGCTTCGATCGGATCACGGTAAACGGTGTAGTAGTCGTCTCCTTCCGGGATCAGCGAAAGATCGAGCGGATAACCTTCGGGAATCGCCAGATTGATGTGGAAGCCCAGAATCTTGGCCGCTTCCAGCCACGAGTAGCTCATGTTGTTGGCGTCGCCCACCCAGCAGACCGTACGGCCTTCGATGGAACCCTTGTGCTCCATGAAGGTGAGAATATCGGTCATGATCTGTACGGGATGGTATTCATTGGTAAGACCGTTGATCACCGGCACGCAACTGTTCTTGGCAAAGGCTTCCAGACGATCCTGCCCGAAGGTGCGGATCATGACCAGGTCACACATGCGGCTTACGACGCGCGCAGTGTCTTCAATGGATTCCGAGCGGCCGAGCTGTGAGCCTTGGCTTGAGAGATGAATCACGTTGCCGCCCAGCTGATAGAAACCGGACTCAAAGGAGACGCGCGTGCGAGTGCTGGCCTTTTCGAAAATCATCACCAGCACTTTGCCGCCGAAGGGAGCGTATGGCGTACCTGCCTTTTGCAACGCTTTGATTTCCGCTGCGCGGCGCAACATCGTGTTGAGTTCGTCTTTAGTGAAATCTGCGAGCTTCAGAAAGTGTCGGATTGCCATTTTTGTCTCCCTATTTTTTTGTTCCGCGACGCAGCCTGTGCCGTGCCGCACAAATTGCTTCATTGTAGTCGGTTGGAAGTCTCCGCGAAACAAACACACCACAGAATTGCGTACCATCGGCACGACGGATTTGCGCAACTCTTCCAATCAATCCAACATATCGATCACTAGATTTTTGCAAATTTCGCTAGATTTTATGTGTTATGTTCGTTTTTCCCAAAGAAGCGTCTCAGACAGTTGAGATCGGATAACCGGTCCGATCAAATTATTGACTCCGCCGTCCATAACGATAGTTTTTTCCTTTTTTACCGTTACTCTCAAAAAAATGAGCGTCACGGTTGCCGTCAATTTTTGATATATTGCCCACGAACAAGGATGGCCACTGCTGGAGCCCCGAGTTCCTCCAGAGGCTATCCGCGCCGACTGCAGACATTGTGTTTGCCGTGCGGCCATCCGCGCCCCACAAGGGCGACGGCCCGTTTTTCCGTTTTGTTTCGCCTGCCAGTTTGCGAAGCTTCCGATTCGGTCGGCTCAGACCGAGGCATTTCACCTCACCGTATTTCGCCGCAGTCCTTGATTGCAGCGCATCACCGACCGATTCCGGGCACAAGCAGCCCCGGTGCCCGTGTTGAATATTTCGCAGACTGACGCTGAGCGTTTAATTCATTATCAGAGAAAATCATGAGCGAATTCATCCTCACCGCGACCGATGCCAACTTTCAGGACACCGTGAAGAACGTGACCGACAAGCCCGTCTTCGTCGACTTCTGGGCCCCCTGGTGCGGCCCCTGCCGCATGCTCGCCCCGTCGCTTGACGCTGCTGCCGAACAGTTCAACGGCCGCGCCGTGATCGCCAAGTACAACGTGGACGAAAATTCCGCCATCGCCACCGAAAACAACATTCGCGGCATCCCGACGGTGCTCGTCTACAAGAACGGCGAAGTCGTCGGTCAGCACACCGGCGCCATGGGTAAGAGCGAGCTGATGTCCTTCATCGAGCAGTACCTTTAACCCGCAAATGCTGTAAACTGCGGCCCGTCTCGGGCGGCTTTCCGTTGCCGCCCGGCCGCAATTCTCTTTGCCCTCCGCCTTTGGCGGCGCATCGGGCGCAAAGCTGCCGATCATCCGGCGCCTTTTCCGTTCTTTTTTCAACCAACTTACAAACCGGCTCTTGTCCGCAAGAGCGTTTGTCTGCGCGCGTCTGCATGTGCGCAGTCAAACTATTTGAACATTCACTTCAAAATGCATCTCTCTGAGCTCAAAACACTGCACATCAGCCAGCTGCTTCAGATGGCTACCGAACTTGAGATCGACAATGCGCAGCGCATGCGCAAGCAGGAACTCATGTTCGCAATTCTCAAAAAGCGTGCCAAACAGGGCGAACAGATTTTCGGCGACGGCACGCTCGAAGTTTTGCCCGATGGTTTCGGCTTTTTGCGCAGCCCCGACACGAGCTACCTTGCGAGCACGGACGACATCTATATCTCGCCCTCGCAGATCCGCCGCTTCAACTTGCACACCGGCGACTCGATCGAAGGCGAAGCCCGTACACCCAAAGACAACGAACGCTACTTTGCACTCGTCAAAGTCGATACGGTGAACGGCCTTCCGCCCGAACAGCTCAAGCACCGCATGCTCTTTGAAAATCTCACGCCGCTTTTCCCGACCGAGCCGTTGCGTCTGGAACGCAATATGCGCGGCGAAGAAAACGTAACGGGACGACTGATTGACATCATCGCTCCGATCGGCAAAGGTCAGCGCGGCCTGATCGTCGCCAGCCCCAAGACAGGTAAGACGATTCTGATGCAGTCCATTGCGCACGCCATCACCGCCAATCACCCCGATTGCGTTTTGATGGTGCTTCTCATTGACGAGCGACCCGAAGAAGTGACGGAAATGCAGCGCTCGGTCAAGGGTGAAGTCATTGCCTCCACATTCGACGAACCCGCCACGCGCCACGTGCAAGTGGCTGAAATGGTGATCGAAAAAGCCAAGCGCCTCGTCGAAAGTAAAAAAGACGTGGTGATTCTGCTCGACTCGATCACGCGTCTGGCTCGCGCCTACAACACTGTGGTGCCGAGTTCCGGCAAGGTGCTCACGGGCGGCGTGGACGCCAACGCCCTGCAGCGTCCGAAGCGCTTCTTCGGCGCAGCCCGCAATGTGGAAGAAGGCGGCTCGCTCACCATCCTCGGCACGGCACTCGTCGACACCGGCAGCCGCATGGACGAAGTAATCTTTGAAGAATTCAAGGGCACCGGCAACTCCGAAATTGTGATGGAACGCCGTCTGGCTGAAAAACGCGTCTACCCGGCCATCAACATCAATCGCTCCGGCACACGACGCGAAGATTTGCTGATTCCCCCGGACAATCTTCAGAAGATCTGGATTCTGCGCAAGCTCCTCTTTGATATGGACGAAATCGAAGCCATGGAATTCCTGCTCGAAAAAATCCGCAACACGAAGAGCAACGCCGAATTCTTCGACATGATGCGCGGCGGCAGATAATTCTCTTGCTGCCGAAGCTCTCAGAAATCCGCTTCTGACAAAACGAGTTCAGAAGCGGATTTTGTTTCGACGCAAGCATTCGAACGCAATTTGGCAATTGCAACTGAGAAGCCCAAGACGAGAAGCGCTACCGAGTCTGCCGTTGGCAACTTTAGCCGACACACTTGATTTTCTTAAAAAAATCGCGGATAATCGCGTCCTTTCCGTTTGGTACGTGGCGTGCATGCCCGGCGTAAGACCTCTCCTATAGAGGCGGCTGCGCAAGGCCCGCAGGGCGGCCGACAAAATCATTTTCGGAATTTATTTAAATGAAACCCAATATTCACCCCGAGTATCGTCCCGTCGCCTTCGTTGACCTCTCTATCAACAAGACCTTCATCATCTCCTCTGCTGTGCAGACCAAGGAAACCGTTGAAATCGACGGCGTGACCTACCCGCTCTTCAAGCTTGATACCAGCTCGGAAAGCCACCCCTTCTACACCGGCGCTCAGACCCGCATCGTCGAAGCCGGCCGTGTGGAAAAGTTCCGCGCCAAGTACGCTCACGTCACCAAGAGCGCCAAGTAATTCTTCGGCGAATCGTTCCGGAATCGATCAAAGCTCGGTTCCGGTTCTGCGAAGAACGATCAAGCTTGGAATCAAAAAAGCCCCGCTTCGTTCGGGGCTTTTTTGTGTTGTATCCGGTATTTTTCACGAAGACATCCCGGATCGATAAAATAGGTTAATTCAAGTCTCAACGGTCCCACGGATGCTCGACCTTAAGCCAACGCCCCTGAATGTCACGCAAGAAGCCGCACACAAGATGCCGCGGTTTCTTTTGCTTGCCCTTTTGACAATCTTTGTTCTCTCGGGGCTTTTCGGCCGCGACTTATGGTCTTCCGCCGAAAGTCGGCTGCTCGCCGAAGTTGTATCCATCGATTTCACGGACCCTGCAAGCTGGCTCTTTCCCTTTGCCTCCGGTGAAATCATCACCGAACAAGGCCCTTTGCCGGGGTGGATCGGTGCCATCTTCACCACCCTTTTCGGCGGGCTTGTGGGCGAACTGCGGGCCATGCGCCTGTCGTCCATTCTGTGGTTTGCCATCAGTACGTCCTGCATTTGGTACGGAACCTGGTTTTTGGCTCGCCGCCATGAGGCTCAGCCCGTTGAACAAGCATTTGCTCGTCAAGCACAATATCGGGACTTCGGCCGACTGATGGCCGATGCCGCCACACTCTTTTTCATTTCGATTTTCGGCATCGTCGTCAAACAGCATGAAGCCGTTTTTGAAACGGCCGAACTCGCCTTTTCCTGCGCTGCCTTCTTCGGCTGCTGCTGGGCTCTTACCCGTCCTTACTGGGGTTCTGCGCTCGCAGGTTTTGCTTGCGGCGCCAGCATCCTTTGCTCCAATCTTCTCGTCGGCGCCACCGTTTTGGTCGGCTGTCTGATGTCCCATATCCTGGTGCGCGGCATCGGCGACACGAGTCGAAAGATTTTCACCACGATCGCAGTTGCCTTTGTTACTTTCGGCCTGTGGCCGTTGGTGTCCTATCTTCTTGCGGGGGTCGTCGCAGGCGACTACTTCAATCTGTGGGCGCAACGCCAGATTCAAATCGTCGGGTTCTTTGACCCGCAGGAAATCCTGTGGTTCATCAAACATTTCATTTGGTATTTGTGCCCGGTCTGGCCGTTTGCATTCTGGGCAATCTGGATGTGGCGCAAGAACTTGACCGTCACGCACATTGCACTGCCGCTGAGCTTTTGCTTTGCCTGGTTCGTCGGCTTCATGCTGTCGTCCGACGTTGCAGCAGAAACGCTTCTTTCGGTCACGATCGCTCCTTTGTGCGTGCTTGCCACTTTCGGTTTGATGGCTTGCAATCGCAGCACCAAAAGCATGCTGGAGCTCTTTTCGGTGGCGGTTTTCACATTGGCGTTGGCAGGCGTCTGGGCTTACTTTATTGCCTGGACATTGGGCTTTCCGCCGAAGATGCACTGGTCGATTCTGCGTTTAACGGCTGACGAATCCGTCTCGCACGCGCACTGGGTCGCTGTGATTCTGGCTGCCGCCTTGCTCGCTTTCTGGCTTTATCTCTGCGTGCGCCGTCTTATGCGTCGTCCGATCCGTTTCTGGACGGGGCCCTGGTTGAGCGCATCCGGCATCACGGTGCTTTGGATCAGCGCCGTGTGCCTGTTCGGACCGGTTATCGACAGCAACCGTACTTTCGCCAACATCGCTCGCGAAATGACTCAGGAACTCAAAACCATGCACTTCGTGTCCGGAACAGACTGTGTGCTGGCGCAGACGCTTCCCTTGAGTGAAAGAGCCGCCATCGAGTGGCATTCAGGCGTCACGCTCACGGCTTCCGAAGCAGCCTCCTGTCGCTTCATCATCTCGCATGTTTCTGCCAAGAGACAGGCCAAGAATCCGACGAAGGCGCCGGGCTTTGTGGTATTGAAGTCCTTCCGGCCTCGTTCGGATACGCGCTATCTGCTCGGGCCGGCCGGTCCCGTGCTTATCGAAAAGCAGTTCTAAAAAATAGTTTTGAGAATGTCGGGGCGGTTTGTGCAGATAGCATCCGCCCCGATTTTTATAAGTGCCTTCGCCTCTTCAACATCGTCCACCGTCCAGGCCATCACCCCCAAACCATGTTTATGCGCCGTCTCGATCATCTCGGGAGTGACCAAATCTTTGTGCGGATGAACCGTTCTCGCCTGAATCGCATTCGCTGCTGTAAGCCAATCGCACTCCGGCTCTTCAAACAAAAAGCCGCACGGCGTTTCAGGACTTCTTTTACGTAATTCAACCAAGCACTTTGTGGAAAAGCTTGACACCAAAAGCGGAACGTCCACCTTCGCCTTTCTCAAAAACACCGCGACACGTTCCGCAAGCTCAGCTTCTCGACCGGATACCGGCTTAAGTTCGACATTCATCGCCAACCCTAAGCTGTAGCAAGCCTGCAGCGCTTCACTCAAGAAACACACGTCAGCAACCGACTGATCTGGCCTGTGGAGATTTCGAACTTTCAGTTTTCTCAGTTCTTCGGCGGTCAGCTCCTCAATGCACCCGCAGCCTTCAATGACGCGGCCGAGCTCTGTGTCGTGACTCAACACAAGCTCTCCGTCGAGCGTAAGCCGCACGTCAAACTCAACCGCAAAGCAACCGACAGCCGCAACTGTGGCAAAGGCCTTAAGTGTGTTCTCTGGGGCAAGAAATCCTGCACCTCGGTGCGCAAGCAGGCGCGGCAGAGGCCAGACTTCTCCCTGCAATGCAGATAGGCTCGTCATCTCTTTGGCTTTCACAGCAACTCCTTCGTTTTACGCGCGAGATAGAGCGAAATATTGGTTATCGAACCATCTGTCCGATAACCGCGCTTGGAAAAGCGTATTGCCTGTCTCGGGTTGTGTTCGGCAATGTCTCGCGTGAACGACAGGACCGATTTGTCTTCACCTGCCTTGACTTCGATCGGGATAATGTCCGCACCTTCTGTGGGTCCATCAGGTTGTCGCTTGACAGGTTGAGCCGGAAGCGTTCCCAAAAGACTGCCCGCTGCCATCACGTGATAATTGTTCGCCTTTTCCTTGAAGTAAGCGACGCTCTTATAGCACTCTGCACCGAACTGCCGCCTCAGCCACGTCTTGCCACCTGACTCGCTCCGCTGATCACCAATGGTTTTCGGTTCGGACTTTCCTTCCAGGCTGCCAAATCTTCAAACGCCGTACGCCGCATCGCATTTCTCCTTGATTTTCAAGGAATTTTTATTTGTTTTCCACATTTTTCCAGGTTTTTTATACGCTTTTCACACATTTTTCCGTGAAAATCTACGCTCTGAAAACACATTTTTCCGCAAAAACGCCATTTCAACACAGCGCGCGATAAAGTAGTGATGCCACAACTCTCACAGAGTCCCATTCCGAGCAAAGCAACATCATGGCCGACATTCAAACGATCGACATCCGCGGCGCACGCGTCCACAATCTCAAAGACATCAACGTGTCGGTGCCATTGCACCAAATTGTCGGCATCGCAGGCGTTTCGGGTTCAGGAAAATCGTCTCTTGCGCTTGGCGTTCTTTATGCTGAAGGCTCGCGCCGCTATCTCGATTCGCTCTCAACCTACACGCGGCGCCGCATGACGATGGCGTCCAAAGCAACTGTCGACGAGGTTCTTCATGTCCCTGCAGCTCTTGCATTGCGTCAGCGCCCCGGTATTGCGGGCATCCGCAGCACGTTCGGCACCTCGACGGAATTGCTCAACAGCCTGCGCCTGATGTTCTCACGCTTGGCAAGCCACGTTTGTCCCAACGGTCACCATGTGCCGCCCTCCCTTATGGTGGCCGCTGAAAAAGAACTCGTCTGCCCGACCTGCGGAGCACGCTTTTACGGACCTTCGGCCGAAGAGCTGTCGTTTAACGGAGCCGGCGCCTGTCCTTCCTGCAGCGGTACCGGCATTGTACGTACGGTGGATCGCAGCACATTGGTTCCGGACGAGAACCTCACCATTGAAGAAGGCGCCGTTGTCGTTTGGGGTTCGCTCATGTGGTCGCTCATGGTCGACGTTTGCCGCGAAATGGGCGTGCGCACGAATGTGCCCTTCAAAGATCTGACCGACAAGGAAAAGAAAATCGTCTTTGAGGGGCCTGCTGAGAAAAAGCACATCCTCTACAAAGGCGGCAAGAATTCCAATCCGGTCGAACTTGACTTCACGTACTTCAACGCGGTCTACACCGTTGAAAATGCGCTCGCCAAAGTCAAGGACGAGTCCGGCATGAAACGCGTGGCGAAATTTCTCAAAGAAGACGCCTGTCCGGACTGCGGCGGTACGCGTCTCTCGGAAAAAGCCCGCGCGCCGATTCTCAACGGCATCAACCTTGCACAGGCCTGCTGTAAGCCCTTATCCGAACTCATCGAATGGGTAAAAACCGTTCCCGCTTCCGTCCCCGACGAAATGCAACCGATGGCGCAGAGTATCTGCGAGTCGTTTTTGGAAAATGCCAAACGCTTGTGTGACCTGGGTTTGAGTTATTTGTCTTTGGATCGCGCAGCCTCCACCCTTTCAACGGGCGAACGTCAGCGCATGCAATTGGCTCGCGCTGTACGCAACCGCACCACCGGTGTCCTCTATGTTCTGGACGAACCCTCCATCGGTCTGCACCCGAGCAACATTGAGGGGCTTCTGGCCGTGATGAAAGATCTGGTCGCCGACGGCAACTCGGTTGTCTTTGTCGATCATGACGTGCAAATACTCTCCGCAGCCGATCATTTGATCGAAATGGGACCGGGCGCGGGTGCTGCAGGCGGCCGCCTCATCACACAAGGCAGCGTAGAGAAACTTGCGCATGATCCGGCTTCTTTCATCGGACCGTTCCTGGCGGGAAAAACCGTTTGCGTTCGCACGCCGATATCGGAGTCCGACGTCTTTTCACTTGGAACCATTGACCTCAAGACCAAAACGATTCACACGGTCAAGCCTCTGCACGTACGGATTCCCAAAGGGCGGCTTACCGTGGTCACCGGCGTTTCCGGTTCCGGCAAAACCACACTGGTTCTCGAAAGCCTGGTGCCTGCACTTTCGTCGCTCGTCAACAATCGTGCGTTACCCGAGCACGTCAAAAGCATTGAGGCTCCGGGCATTGCCGCGGTCAAGCTCATCGACGCCTCTCCGATCGGCATCAATGTGCGCTCAACCGTCGCCACCTATGCCAACGTACACGATGAGCTGCGCAAAGTTTTTGCCAAAACGCAGGACGCCAAAGACCAAGGATTTAAGGCGGGCGATTTTTCTTACAACACCGGCAAACTGCGCTGCTCGACCTGCGACGGCACAGGGGAAGTCAATCTGGACGTTCAATTTCTGCCCGACGTCAACATCGATTGTCCGGATTGCCGCGGCAGCCGCTACAGCCTGTTAGCACACCGTGTGGAGTTCGAAAACAAAAACGGAGAACTTCATACGCTGCCACAGCTGATGGCAATGGACATCAATACGGCGCTGCACGCCTGCGCGGGACTCACCACCGTCTGCCGACGCCTTGAGACACTGGCTTCTCTCGGTCTCGGGTATTTGACACTCGGAGAAGCCACGCCGAACCTTTCAGGCGGCGAAGCGCAGCGCTTAAAGCTTGCGGGCGAAATGACGCGCGCTCAGAGCGACACGGTCTTTGTCTTTGACGAACCCACGATCGGACTGCACCCGCTTGACGTTGAAACATTGCTTGGCGTCATCAATCGCCTGATTGAAAACGGTGCAACGGTCGTAGTAATCGAACACGACTTGGACGTCATTCGCAACGCCGACTGGATCATTGACATGGGCCCCGAGGGAGGTGAAGCAGGCGGTCGCGTCGTGGCGACCGGTTCCGTTGCGTCAATTAAGGCTTGTCCGGAGAGTCGCACGGGACATTATTTGTAATTACCAGCGTCGCGGAGATATGTTGCCGTCGGCATTTTTACCATTCCAGCGGCTCCTCGTTTTCGCACGCCAAACGCTCGTCAATACCCGACAGACACAGATCCATCGCGATAAAGAGACGGCAAAGCGTATCAACCCGAATATCGACTTTGCCGCGTTCGAAGTCGGACACCAGACGCTGCGTTACGCCTGCTTTTTGTGCAAGCTCGCTTTGCGTCATGCCCTTTCACAGCGTTTGGCTTTGAGCCACACCGAGACAGCCGGCGGAGTGCGCAGCATCATTGTCGTCCTACTGGAAATTTCCATGGAAAACATACCTGATTCAGGTATTTCAGAAGATCTGCAAATTGGCTCTCTTGCAATTTTCTTTTTGCCCCCTAGATTTTGCTGTCGCTTTTCATCTGGTCAATAACCAAAACAAATACCGACGTAAGCATCAGTCCGATCCCCAAAATTGTCTTGCAGGTCGCTGGCTCATTTAACGCCAAAATTCCCAATAAAGCAGCGCCTAGCGGTTCAGCCAACGCGAGGGTAGCCCCGACTGGGGCACTTGTTGTTTTTAACCCCTCCACCGTAAACGTGAAAGCCAGCGCACAAGTCATAACTCCGAGGGCTATAGCAATGGCAAGACCGTGTAACGTAAACACCCATTGCACGGGAAAGAAGGCAAAAAATGGCAACAACCCGACCCCTACTATGCCAGTTATGATCATCATTGCTTCTTCTGCTGAGTGTTTCTCTGTCAGATGTTTGGACACGGAGATCTCAACGGAATAACAGGCTCCTGCCAATATCGGTAGCAGAACATCTTCAACTTCAAAGTTAGCACTCTCCATCGAATTGACCAGCACCAAACCGATGACGGCTATAACAGTAGAAACCACCCAAGCTTTCCCAGGCAGTTTTTTCTCTTGAAGCGCGTAAATAATGCCGCAAAAAAATGGCGTTACTCCAATAGAAACCACAGTCCCCACAGCAACGCCAACGAGCAGAACAGAGTTAAAAAAACTGATTTGATAAAGCCATAAAGCTAAGGCATAAATCAAGATATAGCGCCAAGACCATCCCCTAAATGAGATTCCTACTCGACGCCATTTAAGAAACAAATAGAGCGAGAACGCCCCCAAAAGCATGCGGCACCCAGCAACGACATACGGTGTCGCTCCCTCCGGCGCTAAAGCTTGCAGAAAACCGCTCGTAGAAAAGCACAAGGCACCAGTCAGGACAAGCAATGGGCCTCGAATCCCTGCCATTGAAATCTGCATGATTTTCAACTCGCTTCATCGAAAAGCCATGCTTCCGGCAAACGTTTCATACGCCTGCCGGAAGCTTCTTCACCCTTTAAAGAAACTAGACCTTGCGGAAGTTCTGATATTTCTTAAAGAGTTCTTCCATCCGATCCGGATCGACAAGGTTCTTTACGTCAAAAAGCTCTTCAACTGCTTCTTCCGGCAACAGACCGCTTCGACGTGCCGCCTCTTTACAGGTAATGTTTTCATCAATAGCGGCATGCGCAATCTTAGTGCCCACTTCATAGCCAAAGAGAGTGCTTACCATTGTTGCCAAGGATGTCGACATTTCTGTCATTTCCAGACAATGTTCGCGGTTGGCCGTAATGCCGGATACGCATTTGTCAACAAACACCTTCATGGAACGCGAGAGCAAATCGCAAGATTCAATAAAGCTTTTTACCGGGATACCAGAACTTGTACCAAGTTCAAGCCAGCCGGAAAGAACCCCCATTACAAGGCCGGTATGGTTTGCACTCACGCGATCAGCGGTCAGGAAAACCATTTCTGGGATAACAGGATTCACCTTGCCCGGCATAATCGAACTACCCGGAGCAACAGCCGGCAGATTGATCTCACCAAACCCCGCACGAGGTCCGGATCCCAGCAAGCGAATATCCCTAGCCGCCTTCCAAACAAGAGTAGCCAGGGCCTGAACATGTGCATGCGCAATCACAAGGCCGTCGGTCGCCATCATGCCATCGAACAAGTCCTCTTCCGTTTCGATGGGACGTCCGCAAACTTCCGTCAGCTTCTCTGCAATCACCGCACGGAACCCCGGCAGACAACTCATCCCTGTGCCAACAGCCGTCCCACCTAGACAAGACTTGTTCCAGTGTTCACGCTCGATTTTGAGCCGTTTTTCCAGACGTCGAGCCGCATGCCCATAGGCACCGAATTCCTGCCCGAGCGTTAAAGGCACCGCATCCTGCAGACACGTGCGCCCCATCTTGATGACATCAGCAAACTCCTCGGCCTTTTTTTCGAAAGCTTCCGCAAAATAACCGGCCGCTTCGATGACCTTACCGAGCTCGTCATACACCACCATTTCCTTAGCTGTCGGAATCAGATCATTTGTCGACTGGCACATGTTTACGTGCGTATTGGGATGAATGGGGCCAGTTTTCGAACCAACCATTAGTTCGTTCGCTCGGTGTGCCACCACCTCGTTGACAATCATATTCGTAGGTGTGCCTGAACCGCGATAGATGTTGACGACAAACTCTCCTTTAAATTTGCCGTCGGCAACTTCTCGCGCAGCCATTTCAATGTACTTGGCCTTCTCAGAATCCAACGCTCCGATTTCGACGTTGGCCCGTGCACATGCAATTTTGCAAAGCGCCACGGCTCGGATATAACTGGGATAGTTATCCAGCGTCAGCGGTCCTACGTCAAAAGCTCGTCGATTCCGTTCACTCACAATGCCGTAGTAAGCATTTTCGGGGAGCTCAAGTTCACCCAAACCGTCATGCTCAATTCTCATACTCATTTGTCTCTCTCCAAATCAGTGAACTTTGCGTAAATTGCCGAATTTGCGGAACATTTCAATCGTTGCTTTACGGTTGGCAAGCTTGTTCACATCAAAAAGTTCTTCAGCAACATCTGGATCAATCAACCCTTCGCGCAAAGCTGCTTCCTTACACGAAATTCCTTCGTTGTACGCCAGATGAGCGATACGCGTTCCTACCGGATAACCGTACAAAGCACTCACCATCGTGGCATTCGAAGTCGACATCTCTGCATTTCGTCGTGCCCGGTCGCGATTGATATCGATTCCCTTCAGGCAAAGATCGGTAAACAGTCGGAATCCTTTTTCGATCAGTTCAAGTGATTCCATGGCCCCCATAAAACTCGCACAGGTACTCGAACACAAATCCAAATCTGATTCGTTGATCGTCAGCGTCGCAACATGTTCATGACTGATCACTTGCTGCATGATTTGCAGCAGGAGTTCTGGCATATAGGGGTTGAGCTTGCCCGGCATGATGGAGCTGCCCGGAGCAATTGACGGAAGGATAAATTCACCGATACCGGTTCGCGGCCCCGAGCTGAAAACATACAAGTCGTTCCCAATTCGCCCGCCTGCGCAGGCAATTGCTTTGAGAACACTCAAAAGGAACATCAGGCCGTCGTTGTTGGCGGAGCCATCAAAAAGGGCGCTATCCTCGATCACCTCACCATCCATCTTGGCTTGGTGCATTTCGAATCCCACAATCTTGGAAAGATTCTTATAGACAAGTTCGTTGTACCCCGGCAATTCACCCATGCCTGTTCCCAATACCGTTGCACCTAGCACTGCCTCTTGATATTCAGGACGCAACTTTTCCAGACGCATGCGATTTCGCCGCATCATGCAGTGCCATCCACCAAACACCTGACCAAAAGTCATTGGTACGGCATCCTGCATACACGTGCGACCAAGTCGAACATCGTCCTTGAACTGAATAGCTTTTGCTGCGAGCGCTTCCTCCATGTATTTCACTGCTTCGAGCGTCGAACCGATCATGCGATAGAGCACAATCGCCTCACAGGTCGGATATGTATCGTTGGAAGATTGACACATATTGACATGCGTATTAGGGTGAACCGCATCGTAGCCTTTGTGTCCCGTCAGGATCTCATTGGCTCGATTGGCAAGCACCTCATTGATGTTCATATTGACACCCGTACCATGGCTGCGCCAAACATTGACGGGGAACTGATCCGGGAACTTCCCCGCAATGACTTCGTCACAGGCCTGTGCAATGGCATCAGCCTTATCCGAATCCAAGGCTCCGATTTCCTTGTTGGTAACGGCACAAGCTTTCTTGATTTCTGCCATGGCACGAATCACGTGCGGCAATTCATTGAAAGTGTGATCGGTCACATCGTAATTGGCCGCACACCGTACGGTTTGAATACCGTAGTAAGCATTGTCGGGAACTGGCAATTCGCCTAAGGAATCTTTTTCCATTCTCATGATGGACTACTCCTCATTTAGAAAACGACGGAAGCAAGTACGAAACCGATAACCACAGAACTGATACAGGTCACAAAACCGGGACGCTGATAGCTGTGATTGAGTACCCATTTGCCGATACGAGTCGTACCGGATCGATCAAACGTCAGTGCGCTAATCGCAGAACCCGTGGCAGGGAAGAAGAACAGACCATTTACCGCAGGTGCCATCGCAACAAGAGCACTCACAGGCAATCCAAGTGAAGCACCGATCGGCATTAATGAAGAAGTGGTTGCACCTTGGCTAAGCAGCAAAGCACTCATGCCAAACAGAACAATGCCGAACAACCACGGATACGCCTGTACGGTCGACCCGAGCATGGCAATGAACTCTGCTTTGTGAGCCAAGAAGAACGTATCGGTCATCCAAGCAATGCCGAAAATTGCAATCACGCCCGTCATGCCAGCGGTAAAGACGCCAGACTTGGCGATCTTGCCAGGAGCAACATTGCAGGTAACAACCATGATGAACGACGCCGCGAAAGCGATCATTTCGATGGCATGCGGAATTGATAGCGTGACCAATTTCCCATTGACCTGCCAGCTCGGCATAAGGCTCTTAAAGCTACCGAGCAATACGATCAGAAATACGGCAATGCCAAAAATCGTCACGGAAAGTTTGGCTTCGCGAGTGGGAACGTAAACCGGACGATTGGCCTCGTGCGTTAATTCTCCGCTGGCCAGACGACGCTGAAATTCCGGATCGTCAGCCAATTCACAACCGCGACGATACACACTCAGGGCACCCAACATGCACCCGACAAAAATGGCGGGAATAGCAACGGCCATAATCTGCCCGAGTGTGACACCATGGACAGCCAGAACCCCCAGCAAAGCAGCTGTCGAAGCTGAAACAGGAGACGCTGAAATACCGTGCTGGCTTGCGACCATTGCGATTGACATCGGTCGTTCCACACGAATGTTCGCTTCAAGAGCAACTTCCGAAATCACCGGATACACAGCCATTGCCACATAGCTGGTTCCCGTAAACATCGTAAAAACGAAAGTCACAATCGGCGCCATGATCGTGATGCGATCCGGGTGACTGCGAAGAATTTTTTCGGCTACAGCGACTAAAAGATCAAGACCGCCTGCACACTGCAACGTAGCCGCCATAGCGGAAACAGCCGTGATAATGAGCAGCACATTGACCGGAGGCGAACTCGGTCGTAATCCGAAAATAAAAACAAGCAAGCACAAGCCCACACCACCGGCAAAACCCATGGCAACGCCGTTTTTGCGCGCGCCAATCATGATGCAGGCCAGAATTATCAGAGATTCCAACCAAATCATAGTTTCTCTCCTTTGAGTCGGTATGCAGAATAGTTCACCAACTAAACGTCACTGAACAACCCTCGCAACTCATCTTGAAGTTAAAAGAGATTTTTCTCTATCAACTTCTTTCGGAGAGAAATCTAATTATTCCCTTATGGAATAAAACAGCGCTATCAGTTACTACTCCCCCTTAACTAGCAGCTGTGTTTTCATCGGAAAAAGAAAAAAATGCAAGCGACCATGGGGCAATAGCCCTAAGCTGTGGCGCAATGTTGTCGCGAATAACGACACTGGCAGCTTCATGGCAGAGATCAACCGTTTTTTTATCTTCGCTCTGTCGGCAAATCATATAAATCCGCCGAACGAGTACCGGCTCCGGCATAGGTAAAGCAATGATTCCCTTGACAAGCTCCTTGAGCTGCATGAACGTCGAAGCGCGACAAATCGTCCAACCGACATTGTTTTTGACGAGTGAAGCCATGACGGTGTTGGAATCAACTTCTATGTAGTTCGGGAGATTGAGGTAGTTAGCCGACAGGTATCTCTCATTTAACCGTCCGCCGCCGCTGGCAAGATACCAGTGCAAAAATGGTTTGCCGCAAGTTTGCAAGTCCTGCCAACTCCAACTTGATCGACTTTGTGCAAGTTCCCGACTCATCATCAGAATGCTGGGTTCTTGAAAAAGAAATCGCCGATGCAGTTCACCGAACTCGTTAAATGGGTCGCTTGAGATAATGATGTCCAGTTTATGTTCCAATAACTGCCTCACCAGTTCATTAGACGTGAGCGTTACGTGCGTGATTTGTGAAAAATGCGGTGCCAGCCGAGTAATCATTTCGGGTGCCAGATCAACCGACATTGTTTCAATACTTCCGAATTTGAGTACCGGTTTGACGTAATACTGCACACGAAGTCGGGCGATGGTGTCTGAAATTTTCCCCGCATGATTCTTCATTTCAGAGTACAAAATGCGGGCAGAAGAAGTCGGACGAATCGGACGCTGACTGCGGTCAAACAACGTTATTCCCAGTGACTCTTCCAACTTCGAAATACGCTTGGAGACCGCCGGTTGATTGCAACCAACAATTTGAGCCGTTTTGGAAAAACTTCTGGTTTCGTACAGAAGCAGGAACATTCGAATGTCAAGGTCAAACACCTGATTAAAAATCAAATCCCCCTGGAAGGTGTCCATTTTCCTGCCTCCGCTTTTTGTGCTCACCACTCCAAGATTAGAACACAAATTCCTATTTCGACTCATGCACCGGTTCGCCAACCTTGCGAACCGTTTGTTCTCCCAGTAGCCATTTGCCTGTTCTGAGTTTCACGGCAAGAAGACTCAGGAGAGACAATCCAACGATAGCTGCACCGACATAGGCTACCGGCATGAATCCCGCCGCTTCGGAAACACGACTGCCGATGAAAGCGCCTCCTCCAATGCCGACATTGAAAATACCCGAATATAGAGATGCGGCCACGTCAGCCGCATCGGGAGCGACCGTGAGCAACACCGTCTGAAACGCCAAACAAACGGCCGTCATCGCAGCGCCCCAGCAAACGATCAACACCGTCAGGCTCACCGTATTGGCGGCACTCACAACAAGCAAAGCCAACGACGCGCAAACAATCACCATGGCGCCCAGAAGCGTCGTCTCACAGTGCTTGTCCACCGTTTTGGAGGCAACGACGGTTCCGATGATGCCCGCAATGCCGAAGACAAAAAGCATCGTGACGATCATGCCTTCGTCCAAACCGCCCGCAGTCGCCAAAATCGGGTTGAGGTACGAATAAGCCGTAAATTGCCCAAGTACCGTCACCACCGTCAGAAGATAGAGCTGCTGCAAACCCGGGCGCTTCAAGATCACAGGCAGACTCTTCAACGACCCTGCGTGTGTGGCTTCACAAACCGGCAGCACGAAGAAAATCGCCACGAACACCAAGGCCGAGCCGATGCCGATAATGAAAAACGACATATGCCATCCAAAGAGATGGCCAAGGTTGGTACCGATCGGAACACCCAACACTGTCGCCACAATCGTGCCGCCCATCACGGCGGCCAACCCAACGGCACGCTTGCCGTGCGGAGCCACACGGGCGGCAAGCGGCGTCATGATCGACCAGAAGATCGAGTGCGTGAGCGCCACGCCGACACGGGCGGCAAAAAGTGTTTCAAAGCTCTCGACCCAGGGCACCACGAAGTGACAAAGCGAAAAGACAAAGAGCAAAACCAACAGCAGTTTGCGCCGTTCAAATCGAGCCGTAACGATTGTGAGCGGCAGCGACATAACGGCCACCACAAACGCGTAACCCGTCAAAATAAGTCCGGTAAAGGGCACGGTCTCATGGAGACTCTTGGCAATATCGGGGAGTAACCCCACGGGCAGGAATTCGCTCGTGTTGAAAACAAAGGCGGCAAAGGCAAGCGCAATGATCGGAAGCCAGGCGCGAAAGCCCGTTTTGTGCAAGACCGGTGTCGACATAATTAACAAAAAAATGCTGTTCAATAGACGCGAAAAGGCTGCAGAACACTGAAAAATTCTGCAGCTCTTTTCAGAATAAAAAACGATCGGGTACGCCTTCAGAGTGCGGCGAAGTTTTCCTTCAACGTAGCTTCAAAACGGGCGAAGTCTTCTGCGTGCGTCGGATTCTTGATCACGTCGTTGGCCATGAAGGTCTTACCGATATTCTTCATGCCGATGAACTGGAAAGCCTTGTGCACGGGCAGCAACACGGCATCAATGCCGACGCCGCCGAAAAATTCCTTGGGATCGACAAAAGCGTTTAACGGCGCATTCCACGTGATGGAAAGCATGTACTTCTTGTCGGTGAGCACACCGCCGCGACCGTAGTTATGCGCTGGATCGGTACGGGTGCGTCCGTCGCCGCCCACGGAAAGACCGGCGCAAAACACTTCATCGATATATTGCTTGACTTGCCAAGGCGTTCCCATCCACCAAGCGGCAAAGGTCAGAATCACCGCATCGGCCGCCTTGAACTTATCGGCTTCCTCCGCGGCCTGCCATTTCCCATCCACGCGCGTGATCACCGCGTCGTGCCCCATGGCAGTCAACGTTTTTTGCGCAAGTTCCGCATAGCTGTGATTGAGCGTTCCGCCCACACCGTGAAACGGCACGCCGCCGTCAACGATCAAAATTTTTGCCATTTTTGGCTCCCTGTTTTGTTCTTTTAGCCGGAGAAGTCTCCGAACACAATGCGTTTCAATTGCGCGAGCAACCCCGAAAACGTTCCGTCGGATCGTTTTTCCGCACCGGACAAACGGCGTCGACGCACGGTTTCGGTGAGTACGCCCACCACGGTGGCGTCTTCAGGACTCACCAATCCGATGCTCGCATCGCTTTGCATCAGCGGCATTCCCACCCGTACGGGCAATCCCAGGATGTGGTGCGCCAGTTCGGCAATCCCCGGCATACGCGCCACGCCGCCCGTCAGAACGATGCCCGCCGAAGCCCTCAAGTTCCAACCGTCGGGACTGAGATACGTGCGGGCAATAACTTTAAACATTTCCGTGAGCCGCGACTCAACGGTCATCACAATTTTTTCGCACGAGCAGGAATCGGGCTCGCCGGTCGACTCTCTCATGTAACGTACCGTTTCATAAGCGTCTTCCTGACGCAACGGCCAGTGTCCGTATGTGAGCTTGATGTCTTCGGCGTCGCTCATGTTGCAGCCGAGCACCGCCGCAATGTCGCGCTGAATAGTATTGCCGCCCATGGCCGCAACGGCTGTGAATTCCACTTGCCCCTTTTCCCAACAGGAGATGTCCGTGGTGCCCGCGCCGATGTCGAGCACCACCACGCCGAGCTCTTTGTCCGTGGGCGTGAGAACACCCGCGGCACTTGCCCAGGGCTGAAGTACCAGACCTTCGATATCCAGTCCCGCACGACGGATACACTTCACCAGATTTTGCACAACACTGTCCGAACCGATCGCCAGATGCACGTGCGCCTTAATGACGCTTCCCACCATGCCGATCGGATCATCGATCATCACGTCGTCGTTGTCTAGCGTATAGCCCTTGACGACATGAGAAACCAGGCGATCATCCTGACTCTGCCCTTCTACCTTGGGGTCAAAGGCCATCGCCAAACGCGTGACGCGCTTGACGGCCGCGCTGTCGACTTCGGCGTCGGGCAACACCAATTGCCCTACCTTATTGATGCTGTGCAGATGTTTGCCCGTCAAGGCCACCGAAACCGTGGTCACCTTGCGCCGCGATGTTTGTTCGGCTTCAGCTATGGCCGCACGGATCGATTCCACGGCAAGCTCCACGTCCTGCACACTGCCGTGCTGAATACCGAGCGAAGGCACCTTGCCGAAGCCCAATAGCGTTAACTCTCCTCCCTCGGAAGCGTCGGCCACGGCCACGGCAATCTTTTCCGACCCGATGTCAAGCGCGGCGACGGTTGAACTTTGCTGTACGGTTTCCATTTCGTTATTGGCCTCGAGCTTTCGAAGAACGGGTACGGTTTCTAGTCGACTTGCCGGCAGGTTCGCTTTGCGCAGCAGCGTAGGCTTGCGGCGGCAGCTGTGCGGCAAAAGCGTTTTTATAGCGCGCGTCAATGCGTTCCGGATAAGCCTTGAGCATCGCCACAACGCGATCCATGCTGTCCAACACCTGTCGCAGACGGTTGATCGGTCCGCCTTGCGTCAATGCGCGGCCGAGTTCAATTTCCATCGAATCAAACCGGGAGGACTCAAGCACCACCGACCAACTGCCTCTGAAGGTTACCTTAACGGCTTTGACACGTGCGTCAATACGCCTGGCCTCTTCATTAAAGCGCGGCAAATAGCGTACGGCCTGTTCGGCATACTGAGGATCGCCGGAGAACGCCGGCAATTGCAAAAGACGCTCGATGGGCTCGTCGTTACTGACGTACAAAACACCGTCTTCGCTCACCAGACGACCGTCCTCCCAAATCGCCACCGACTGATGCCGTTTGACCTCAATATAAAGTGAATCAGGCCACAGACGAGACACGTAGGCCGACTTAATCCAGGTGATCCCCTCAACGGCACGCTTTACCGCACCGATATCGGCGGTAAAAATATTTCCCGACAAGGCCTCTTCAACCGTACGGGTCACTTCCTGCAAGCCGCTCGCCTCCACCGGACCTCGCACCTCAATGGTCTTGATTTCCAGAAACGGCGAATGCAGAACACCCCAGATGAGGGCTCCCACCACGGCGAGAACCGCAGCCAAGCCGCCAACGCGAACAAGCGATCGGGCCAGCTTCACGCGCCGCCCTCCCGATTAACGGCGAGCCGCGCCGTCGAGCGCGGCATGCGCGGCCAGCCACAGGCAAAGCTTCTGATAATCCATTCCGACGGCACGCGCGGCCATCGGCACGAGGCTGTGCGGCGTCATGCCGGGGCTTGAATTGAATTCCAGCAAAATAAAGCTGCCGTCATCGCGCATCATCGCATCGATACGCCCCCAGCCACGCGCTCCGATTGCCGCAAAGGCCGCTTCGCAAGCAGAAAGCACCTTGTTTGTCACGTCGGCGTCAAGTTGTGCCGGGCACTCGTATTTAACAACGTCGCCGAAATACTTGTTCTGATAGTCGTAATTGCCTTCGGGCGCCTTGATTTCGATGATCGGCAAAGCCTTGCCGCCCAGCACGGCAATCGTGAGTTCCCGCCCGAACCAACGCTCTTCGACGAGCACCTTGGCATCGAATCGAAGCGCCTCGGTCAGCGCCTGCCGGACTTCGTCAACCGTCGCACCCTTGAGCTTAAAAACCCCCACCGATGAGCCTTCGCCCGAGGGTTTCACAACAATGTCGCCCCCGAGTGTGTCCAGAATCTCCTGAGCCTGATCGGCGCTCGTAGCCACAAACCCTTTGGCAACGGGGATGCCCGACTGCGCCCAGACGCGGCGCGTCGTGTCCTTGTCCATCGTAAGCGCACTGGCACGCACACCTGCCCCCGTGTACGGGATTTGCAGGTATTCCAAAACACCCTGCACGCAGCCGTCTTCACCGAAGCGTCCGTGCAACGAAATCACCGCTCGATCGTACTGTCCACGCAGCGTCATGAGGTCGGTCTCAGCCGGATCAACTTTATGAGCGTCGCATCCCGCCTCCTGCAGGGCCTTGAGCACGCCCGAGCCACTTGAAAGCGACACCTTGCGTTCACTGCTAAAGCCCCCCATCAACACCGCAATGCGCCCCAAGGACTTGGGATCAATCGTTGCTGCGAAATCCATTCTTTTCTTTCCTTTGCATTAGATGATTTTGCCCGAAAGCACCTGCGGCACGCGCGCCACGTTGCCCGCCCCCATCGTGAGCACCACGTCTCCGTCCTCGACGATTGATCGGACGGCCTGCGGCATTTCCGAGGCGCTGTCGCAAAAGACCAAACCGTCACAACCGTTCAAACGCAACACGCGCGCAAGGTCGCGGCCGCCAGCGCCCGGAATAGGATCTTCGCCGGCGGGATACACGTCGGCCAGCACCAAACGGTCCACCTGCGAGAGCACCTTGATGAAGTCTTCAAAACAGTCACGGGTGCGCGTGTAGCGATGCGGCTGGAAGGCCAACACCAAACGCTTGCCGGGCCAAGCTCCGCGCGCGGCGGCAATCGTCGCGGCCATCTCGTGCGGGTGATGGCCGTAGTCGTCGACAAGCGTAAACGTGCCCTTTTCCGGGTGTTCGGAATCAATCGGCACTTCGCCGTACTGCGCAAAGCGACGGCCCACGCCCGTGAATTCCGCAAGCGCACGCACAATGGCTTCGTCGCTTACGCCCACGAGCGTGGCAATGGCCACGGCCGCCAACGAATTGACGACATTGTGCATGCCGGGCAAATTCAGAACCACAGGCAAGGGTTCATGGCCTTGTCGCAGAATCGTATAGCGCATGCGAGTACCTTCGCTTCGCACGTCAATGGCGCGCACTTCGGCTTCCGGATTCAGACCGTAGGCCACCACCCGACGACTGATCATCGGCACGATCGATGCGACGTTCTTGTCATCGGTGCAAAGCACGGCAACACCGTAAAACGGCAAACGGCCGATAAAGTCAATGAAGGCCTTTTTAAGCCGCACGAAATCGTGCCCGTAGGTATCCATGTGATCCTGGTCGATGTTGGTGACCGCGGCAATCACGGGCGACAAATTCAGAAAACTCGCGTCCGACTCGTCGGCTTCGGCCACAATGTACTCACCCGTGCCCAGTTTGGCGTTGGCGCCGGAACTGTTCAAGCGTCCGCCGATCACGTAAGTGGGATCGAGCCCACCGGCGGCAAGCATTGCGGTGGTCAGCGACGTCGTCGTGGTTTTTCCGTGCGTACCCGCAATCGCGATGCCGCGGCGCAACCGCATGAGTTCGGCAAGCATCACCGCTCGCGGCACCACGGGAATATTGGCCCGGCGCGCCGCCTGCACTTCGGGATTGCCTTCGTGCACAGCCGAAGAGACCACCAGGCAGTCGGCCCCGTCAATGTTTTCCTTGCAATGCCCCTGATAAATCGTGGCGCCCAAATGCTGAAGACGTTCCGTCACGGGACTTTGCGACAAATCCGAGCCGCTGACCGTATAGCCGAGATTCAAAAGCACTTCGGCAATGCCGCACATGCCCGTGCCGCCGATGCCCACGAAGTGAATGTGCTTGACTACAAACTTCATTTTTCTTTTCTCCGGAAGGCTTTATCGGGCTGCTTCTTCGATCATGTCGCACACGGCGTTGACGGCGTTGGCGCGCGCCAGGCTTCGGGCGTTGTGCGCGAGCTGCAGAATACGGTCGCGCTTTAAGCCCATCAATACGCCAAAGAGATGTTCCTTGGTAAGCTGGGACTGCTCAAGCAAGACAGCCGCGTCGTGACCGGCCATGTAGCGAGCGTTGCCGAGCTGGTGCTGCGTAGTCTTCACGACAAAGGGCACCAAAATGGATGCAACGCCCGCGGCACAGATTTCACTCACGGTCATGGCGCCCGAGCGGCAAATCACCACGTCGCTTTCACGGTAGGCCTTATCCATATCGTGAATGAATTCCACGACCTCGGCTTGGATGCCCAGCTGTTCGTAGCGCGCCTTGACGGCCTCGACATTGCCCTTACCGGTCTGGTGCAACACGATCGGGCGCTTGTCTTCGTCAAACATTGCCAACGCCTCGGGCACCGTTTCATTCAAAACCTTGGCGCCGAGACTGCCGCCGAATACCAAGAGCTTCATCGGTCCGGTACGTTCGCTTAGGCGCTCTTCCGGCGCGGGCAACGCCTCGATTTCGACTCGCACGGGGTTGCCCGTAATGCGCCCTTTCTCGTTGGCGGCGCTGCGAGCACTGCCGGCAAAGCCGCAGGCCACGAGCTTGGCCTTATCGAGCACGATCTTGGAGCTCATCAAAATGTCGGCATCGCAATTCATCAGCACGATCGGCGTCTTGACGCTGTCGGCCCCCTTGCAAACCGGCACGGCAATGTAGCCGCCGGTGGTAAAAAGCACATCCGGCCGCACCCGAGCAAAAAATTTCTTGGCGGCAAATGTAGACTTCACGAGCTTGACGGCCCCCGAAATCAAACCGCTCAAGCCGCGGCCCCGCATCCCTCGGAAATCAAGACCGGTAAATTCGATGCCGTCTCGCCCGACCAAACCGCTCTCCATGCCGGTCTGCGTACCGATCCACTGAACGTCCCAACCGCGACGGCGCATTTCACGGGCCACTGCCAGTCCCGGCATCACATGCCCGCCGGTACCGGCCGCCGCAATCACTAATTTCTTCCCGCTCATTTTTCTTTCACTCGTTTCAACTGAAAATTTCTGTCTCTGAAAGCGTTTTCACTAAACCTTACCGCCGCGCATGAGGATACGGTTTTCTCGGTCCACTCGCAAAAGCAGACCCACAGCCGCAAGCGTAAAGAGCAGCGACGAGCCGCCGTAGCTCATTAAGGGAAGCGTCAGTCCCTTGGTCGGCAACAGCCCCGTTGCAACGCCCGCATTGATCACCACCTGAATACCGATCCAAATCCCCACGCCTTCGGCCACAAGACCGGAAAAAACGCGATCAAGCTTGATGGCCTGCCGCCCGATGGCAAAGGCGCGGCGCACAAAGCCGTAATAGCCGATGAGAACGGCCGTTACACCCACAAAACCCAGCTCCTCGCCTAATACGGCCAAAATGAAGTCGGTGTGCGCTTCCGGCAGATAATGAAGTTTTTCAACGGATGCTCCCAACCCTACCCCAAGGAGTTCGCCGCGACCGAAAGCAATCAGCGAATGGCTCAGCTGATAGGCCTTGTTAAGGGCATAGTCGCTGCTCCACGGATCAAGATACGCCATCACACGCTGCACACGCCAGGGCGAGTCGTAGATCATCAGCGCCACCACAACCACCACGGCAATAGAAACCACCACAAAGATGCGCAAATTCAGGCCACCGAGAAAGAGCACGCCCATGGCGATCGCCACGGTCACCATGATGGCGCCCAGGTCAGGCTGCAAACTGATGAGCCCCGCCACCAAACACATCACAAGCGCCATAGGACCAAGGCCCCGGCTGAAGGAATGCATGTAGTCCTGACGGCGCACGGTAAAGGCGGCGGCACCGAGCAGAATCGCGAACTTGGCAAATTCGGTGACCTGCAGATTCATGAGCCCCAGATTGATCCAGCGTCTCGAGCCGTTTACCGATTTGCCGACGCCGGGCACAAGCACCAAAACGAGAAAAAGAACGGCTGCAGCCATAAGCCACGGCGCAAGCTTGTACCACACGCGCATCGGCACGCGGCAAACGACGTAGGCCGCGGCAATGCCCAATGCAATTGAACTCAGATGGCGCAACAAAAAGTGGTACTGGGTCGTGCTGTAGCGAGGACTGTCGGCAAGTGAGATCGATGCCGAATACACCATCAGCGCGCCCGTCGCCAACAGCGCCAACGTGATGAAGACCACGGCGGGATCGTAGCCGTCGGCTCGCATGCTCGTTGTGCGGCCTCTGAGAACCGGCTCATCGGCCCAAGCGCGATAGACGGGCGCCTGCGGGGTTTCTTTACGAGAAAAAAGCCCCATCAGTCAACCTCCTCAGACTTGCCGGAGACGCTTGCCGCAATCTCTTTGGCTTTGGCTACAAAGCGAGCGCTGCGCTCGGCATAGTTGGCAAACATATCCCAGCTCGCGCAGGCGGGCGAGAGCAGCACAACGCCGCCTTTGACAGCGTGGTCGAAAGCCATCTGCACGGCCGCTTCAAAATCGGTGCCGGCCTTTTCAAGACGGATTCCGCTTGAGGCAATGCCCGCTTCGATCTTGTCGGCATCCCGCCCGATCAGCACGGCATAGTCGGCATAGTCGGCCAAAGCCTGCGCCAAAGGAGAAAAGTCCTGCCCCTTGCCGTCGCCGCCGAGAATGATGCTCACACGGCGGCCGGATTTACCCAGGCCTTCGAGCGCAGCCTTGACGGCGCCGACATTGGTGCCTTTGCTGTCGTCGATGAATTCGATGTCGTTGACCGACAGCACGGGCTGCACGCGGTGCGCCTCGCCTTCGTACTTTTTGAGTACTTGCAGGGCCGGTCCCAAGGGAAGTCCCACGGCGTCAATCAATGCCAAAGCCGCCAGAGCATTCATGGCGTTGTGGCGCCCCCGGATGCGAAGCGCTTCAACGGGCATCAGAAGTTCTTGCGTGGGCGTCTCGCCAAAAAGAGCCGCTTGTTTTTGCGTTTTCCAGGAAACCGCAGGACGAGGTCGGCGGGCAAGCCACTCGACACCCTCTTCGGTCACAATGCCGTACTCGGCTTCTTTTTCAGGAGCCGAATCACCGAAGGTGACGGACATGGCCGGTTCAAACGCGCGCAAGGTGGCAGCGTCGTCGCGATTGAGCACTCGAACGGTTTTTTCAGAAAAGATTCTGTTTTTCGCGGCTTCGTAAGCGGCCATCGAACCGTGCCAGTCCACATGATCTTCGGTGAGGTTCAAAAAGGCTGCGGCAGTGCAATTCAGGCTCGTTGTGGTCTGCAGCTGAAAACTCGAAAGTTCGAGCACCCACACTTCAGGCAGCGTATTATCCTGCAAATGACGGTCAAGCTCCATCAGAGCGCTCGGACCGATGTTGCCCGCCACCACGGTAGAGCGACTTGCAGCCGCCATTTTGCTCGTCAAAACGGTCGTCGTCGTTTTTCCGTTGGTGCCGGTGATGCCGATCACGACGGGCTTGTAGGCGCGGTATTTTTCCAAACGCTTGAGTTCTCGCGCGAAAAGCTCGATTTCGCCCACAACCTCAGCGCCCTGTTCCTGCGCAGCGGTCACGAGCGCAGCCGCCTTGGAAAATTCGGGCGACAGACCGGGGCTGAGCACCAGAAGATCTATGCCATCGGATAAGAGCGAAACGTTAAAGTCCGAGCAAACGAACTGCGGTTTGGATGCGTCGGATTCAAACAGCTTCAGACCGGACGGATTGGCGGCTGTATCGACAATCGTGGTCTGCCAGCCGCGGGAATGCAAAAACCGAGCCGCCGCGGCCCCCGACGTGCCGCATCCGAGCACCAACGCCTTACGTCCGTTTTCCAAGCGAATATGCGCCACAGCTTCCTCTCTTTTACACAAACGCGCCGTTGCCCGTGTCGGCCGACGGCGCGTACGCTTGTCTTTAACCGTCTGATTGATCAGCGAATTTTAAGGGTAGACAGACCGATGAGCACCAGGACAAACGTGATGATCCAAAACCGCACCACCACCTGCGTCTCCTTCCAGCCTTTGAGCTCAAAGTGATGGTGAATCGGCGCCATCAGGAAGACGCGTTTGCCGTGCGTCAGACGGAAGTAGGTCGTCTGAATCATCACCGAGAGCGTTTCAACCACAAAGATGCCGCCCATGATGGCCAGAACAATTTCCTGACGCGTGATCACCGCGATGGTCCCCAAGGCGCCGCCCAAGGCCAAAGCACCCACGTCGCCCATGAAGACCTGCGCGGGATAGCAGTTAAACCATAAAAACGCGAGTCCGGCTCCCGCAAGCGCCGCACAAACCACCACAAGTTCGCCCGCACCGCGAATGTATTCGAAATAGAGATACTGCGCGTAGTCGGGGCGCCCCACCACGTAGGCAAAGATGCCCAGTGCCGAACCCACCATCACGCAAGGCAAAATCGCCAGACCGTCCAGACCGTCGGTGAGATTGACCGCATTGGAAGTGCCCACGATCACAATGTAGGTGAAAATCACGAAACCGAAGACGCCGAAGGGAAACGCGATTTGTTTGAAAAACGGCACCGTGAGCCACAGTTTGCCCGGAGAGCTGAACGTAAAGCCGCTTTTGATCCACGCCCAAATGGCCGACCAGACGCCGGCCTCTTCCGGCATCGAAAGTGTGAAGGCCAAATACACAGCCGCAATCAGACCGATCAAGCTTTGCCAGGCGAATTTTTCACGCGCGCTCATACCTTCGGGATTGTGGTGTACAACCTTGCGATAGTCGTCGGTCCAACCGATTGCACCGTAACCGAGCGTCACGAACAACACCACCCACACGAAACGATTGGACAGATCCATCCAAAGCAGGGTGGAAATGCCGATCGAAACCAAAATCAGGGCGCCGCCCATCGTCGGCGTGCCGTCTTTGACCAGATGGCTTTTGGGACCGTACCCGCGCACGGCTTGGCCGATTTTCATGGCCTTCAGACGAGCGATCACCGCCGGTCCTGCGGCAAACCCGATCGCCATGGCGGTAAGCGCGGCCAGCACCGCCCTTAAACTCAAATAGTTAAAGACGGAAAAAAATCGAATGTCTTCGGATAGCCACTGAAAAATATACAAAAGCATCGGGATCAACCTGTGCGGGAATAAAGTCTCTCTAGGCCCCGCTTCGCCTCAAAAAAGTTCGAATTGTACTGCCGCACGTCCTTGACAAGCGCAACACGCTAGGCCTTGCCGGGATCTTTCAAAAGACTTTCCACCACGCGATCCAAACGCTGCGAACGGCTTGCTTTTACAAGGACGCTTGCAGGCGTGCGCACCGCTTCGCGTACGGCCCGAAGCAACATGTCCGTGGCTTCGTAGTGGCGGGCGGCCGCTCCGAAGGCCTGCACGGCGTAAACCATATCCGGGCCCGTGGCCAAGAGTTTGTCGATACCCTTTTGTTTGGCATATCGTCCGATTTCGGCGTGAAAGGCCGCATGCTGCTCTCCGGTCTCTGCCATGTCGCCGGCAACGAGCACGCGCGGCGCGGGCTGGGCGGCCAACACGTCGATGGCCGCACGCATGCTGTCGGGATTGGCGTTATAAGAGTCGTCAATCAGCAGTGCGCCGCCGGCGAGCTGATGGCGACGACCGCGTCCGGGCAACGCCTCAAAGCGAGCCAAACCGCGCGCCACCGCTTCGGGTGTTACGCCGGCGGCAAGTGCAGCGGCAGCCGCAGCCGCAGCATCGTGCTCGGCATGCTTGCCACCGATGGCAAGCGTCGTTTCAATTCGCATGTTTTTGCCGCTGATCACGACCTTGTCGCCTTCGCGGCGCGTTGTCAGATTGGCCGTGGCGCTTGCACCTTCGCAATAACGCGTGATCCTGCAGCCTCGGGCTCGGGCATAGTCAAGCCACAACGGCAAACAAGGATCTTTCTGCGGCAGCACAACCGTCCCCTTGGCTGACAATGCCACGATCGCAAAAGCGTTTTCGCGGGCCGAGGCCTCGACGCCGTCCAAAAATTCCTGATGCTCGCGCTGCGCATTGGTAATCACCGTTACCGTCGGTCGAATCCAACTCACGAGCTTGGCCATTTCTCCCGGGTGGCTGATCCCCGCTTCGATCACGGCAATCTTCGTTTCGCGATCAAACCGCAACAGCATCATCGGTACGCCGATGTGGTTGTTGTAATTTTTTTCTGTTGCCACAACGCGCGATTCACCGACAAAAGAGCGAAGAATCGAAGCGATCATCTGCGTGGTGGTGGTTTTTCCGTTGCTGCCGGCAACGCAAATCACCGGCACGGCAAACTGGCTGCGCCAGGCTCGCGCCAAGGCACCCAATGCCTCTTGAGTATCACGCACAATGATCTGCGGGCAACTTGCCCCCGTGTCGCGCTCGACAACCACGACGCTTGCGCCGTCTCGCGCCGCCTGTGCCGCATAGTCATGTCCGTCGAAGCGCTCGCCCTTGAGCGCAACAAAAACGCTCCCCTGTCGCACCTGTCGCGAATCGGTGCACACCGGACCCAAATCAGCCCCCGTGGTGTTGCCGAGCGTGCGCACAATGACTCCTGCGAGCGCATGCTCGAGCGTGCTCATTGTCCAAGTGTTCTTTCCAACCATCTTCGTCTTCAGTTTTTCTGTGCCAGACGCGTGTACCTTTCGTTAAAGGCTTCGCGCGCCGTTTCCAAATCGTCGAAAGGATGCCGTACGCCGGCGATTTCCTGATAATCCTCGTGCCCCTTGCCGGCAATCAAAATCACGTCGCGATCCTGCGCCGAGCAGATGCTCTCCACAATGGCCGTACGGCGATCAAGTTCCACACGCACCGTGTCTTTGCGTTCGACAGGCACCCCTGCAGCAATCGCTTGCGCAATGCTCGCCGGTTCTTCCGTTCGCGGATTGTCGCTCGTGATCACACAAGCGTCGGCAAGCCTTGAGGCCACCTCCCCCATGATGGGACGTTTGCCCGTGTCGCGATCGCCGCCGGCGCCGAACACGCAAATCAACTTTCCGCCTCGGCTCTCAGCCGTCTCTCGCAATGCACCGAGTACCTTTTCCAAAGCATCGGGCGTATGCGCGTAATCCACCACTGCAAGCGGCGATTGAGGCCGCGTGACGCTTTGCAGTCTTCCCGCCGGTGCATGCAGCGTTTCGATCGCACGACAGATAGCTTCTGCCTCAAACCCGAGACTCAAAGCGGCTCCCGCCGCTTCCAAGAGGTTACTCACGTTAAACCGCCCGAAGACCTGCGTGCGAACCTCGTGGCTCTCGTTCTGCCAGCGCAGCGTAAAGCGCATGCCGCTTTCGTCGTGCATGATGTCGCCGGCGGTGAGCATTTCGCAACCCTCGACAACGCAGTCTTCGTACAAACTCGTTGCGATCGTGCGCACGCCACGCTCCAGCGTACGGACAATAAAGCGACGCCCCGCCGCGTCGTCGGCGTTGAGAACGGCGGTCTTTAACTGCGGCCAATCAAAAAGCAACGCCTTGGCCTCTTCATAGGCCTGCGTCGTCTTGTGATAATCCAAATGGTCGCGCGTCAGATTCGTAAACACGGCCGTTTCAATTGCCGTGCCGTCAAGTCGATGCCGCACAAGCCCGATGGAGCTTGCCTCCAGAGCAAAGGCTTGAGCGTGCCGTTGCTTGAGTTTTTTAAACGTGAGCTGAAGCGTCGCCGCATCGGGCGTTGTCAGTCCCGCCTCTTCAATCTGTTTGCCGTTGAGAAAAGTGCCGACGGTTCCGATGGCGGCCGTACTCATGCCCAAACGCGAAAGCAGTGCCGCCACCCAATGGCTGGTGCTCGTTTTACCGTTGGTACCCGTGATGGCAATGCCGTGCATGGCCTTTGAGGGCTCTCCGTAGTAAAGCGAAGCAATCGGGCCCAACTGACCGTGCAAGTCAGGCACTTCGGCATAAGGAAGTCCGGCGCATTTGCTCTGCGCATCTTCTCTTTTTTCGCACACGATGCAGCTCGCACGACGCGCGACCGCCACAGGAACAAAACTCAAACCGTCGGCCTTGGCACCTTTGAGAGCCACAAACACGTCGCCCGGCTCAAGCTTTCTCGAGTCCAGACAAAGGCGCGCCTCGTCACCCGCCGTGTAGTGAAGCCACTGCGCACAGGACGGCGCCGATACACACTCAGTCATTTCTCTGGCCTCGTACCAAAATGCCCGGAGCGGCACCAAAACCTGCCGCATCCGGATGCACGCCGATCAAACGAAGGGCTCCTGCCGTCACTTCGTTAAAGACAGGAGCAGCCACGGCGCCGCCGTAGTAGCTGCCGCGCGTGGGTTCGTCAATCATCACCGCCACGATAAGCCGCGGCTGACCGGCCGGCGCCATACCCACGAAACTGGCGACGTACTTGTCAACGTACTGACCGTTTTCAATTTTGTTGGCCGTACCGGTTTTGCCCGCTACCGTATAACCCTGCACATTGACGCGTCGGGCAGTGCCGGCCTGAACGGTTTCGGCCATCATGGCGCGCATTTGCCGCGCGACTTCCGGTCGGAAAATCTGTGTGCCCACCGCTTCCTTGCTGGTACGACGGAACGTTAGATCAATCACGTCGCCGTTGCGCGCAAGCGCCGTGTAAGCACGAACCAGCTGCATGAGCGAAACCGAAATGCCGTGGCCGTAGCTGATGGTGGCCTGCTCGATCGGGCGCCAGCTCTTGGCAGGACGCAGTCGACCGCCTGTGGCGCCGGGAAAGCCCGTTTGCGGCGGCGTACCAAAGCCCAAATCGTTGTACATCTGCCAGAGCGTCTGCGGCTGCATTTCAAGCGCAATCTTCGACGTGCCGATGTTGGAGGACTTGGAGACAACTTGGCTTACCGTGATCATGCCGAAATCGTGCGTATCGCCGATCGTTCTATCTCCGATCGTGAGTTTTCCGGGAGCCGTCTGCACCAGCGTATCGGGGCGCACGATCCCAAGGTCAAGCGCCTTGGCAATCGCAAAGGGCTTCATCGTGGAGCCGGGCTCAAACGTGTCGGTCAGTACGCGGTTGCGGATATTTTCCATGCGCACAAAACGTCGAGCATTGGGGTCGTACGTCGGCCAATTGCTCATCGCAAGAATTTCACCGGTTCGCACATCCACGACAACCACGGCACCGGCTTTGGCCTGATGGCGCTCAACCGCGTTTTGAAGCGCTTTGTGGGCGATGAACTGCAGTCGCGAATCAATCGAGAGCACCACATCGGTGCCGACTTCACCCTCTTTGACCCAGACGTCTTCGACAATACGGCCCAAACGGTCACGAATGACACGACGGGAACCCTGCTTGCCGGAAAGAATTTCGTTGTTGGCAAGCTCCACCCCTTCTCGACCGTTGTTGTCCGAGTCGGTGAAGCCCACCACGTGCGCCGAAATCGGACCGTCGGGATAGTTGCGCCGCACCTCGTTGTTGACGTGAATGCCGGGCAATTGCAGGGCGCGCACCGCTTCTCCCTTTTCCACTTCGATCTGACGGTCGATGTAAACGAAGCTCTTATTCTTGCGGGCTTCAATGCGCCCGCGAATCTCGGCCCCGGACTCTCCCAAGAGAGCCCCCAGCTGATCGAACTGCGCTGCCGTGAGTTTTAAAGCTTCCTCGGGTTCGGCCCACACACTGCGCGCCGGAATGGTCGAAGCAAGGACCACGCCGTTGCGATCGAAAATTTGACCGCGCTGCGCAGGCACCGGAAGCGTGCGGGCGTAACGCGCTTCGCCTTGCTTTTGCAAAAAGGCCGTCGAGATGCCGCACTGCAGCCAGAACGCTTTGCCGAGCACCGCAACCAGGCCGATAAAAAAGAGACAAAAGACCACCTTGCTTCTCGTGGCGGAAATTTCCGCACTGAGCAAAGCTTCTTCGCCGCTGTCCGTTCGGCGCTTCTTCGGCGACGTGTCTTCGCGCCAGAAGGCAACCGCCTTCTCGCAAACGGCCGATCGAATCCGTTCAAAGAACCCTGAAGGCGTCATTTGCGCACCTCCATGTGTTCCTTTAAGAGCACCTGCGGCTCGACTTCAAACAAAACCGTGTTGTTGACGTCGGCGGCGATAAACCCCATCTCACCCGCACGGCGCGAAACGGCCGCCGGCAGCGCCGCCTTGGAAAGATCGAGCGCCAACTGGCTTGAATCGTCGGCCAGTTTGCGCGCAACATCGTTGGCGCGCTCGATTTCAACAAAAAGCAAACGAACGCGGTATTGCGTGGTCACCAATGCGCCGGCACTCAATATCAGCACAATCGCGGACAAGAGCGCGGCAATGAAAAGAAACCGCTCGGAAACAAACGCAAGCGTATGCGGACGGTTCATCGACGTCCTCCTTTGCGTTGATCCGTTTCGGAACATTCCTGCCAGTCGGCCTCGGTACGAAGCGCGGTTCGCAACACGGCGCTGCGGGCACGCGGATTGGCTTCGCACTCTTGGTCGGAAGGCTTGATGCGTCGCAGATCGGTCCAAAGCGGCGGCGCAAAAGCGTCCGCCGGCAGCGCAATGCGTGCGTCAACGGCTTTGTCGGGATGGGCACCCGCGTCCAGAAAGCGCTTGACGATCCGGTCTTCGAGCGAATGAAAACTAATGACCGCAAGGACGCCGTCGCAAGCAAGCAGACTGCCTGCGGCCGAGAGCGCGCGCTTTAGTTCGTCGAGCTCACCGTTGACCTGAATGCGAATCGCCTGAAAACTGCGCGTGGCAGGATGCTGCGCCGAGTCATTTTTGTTTTTCGGTACCGTACGGGCAATCAGATCGGCCAACTGAGCCGTGCGCTCAATGGGTGTTTCTTCACGCACGCGACAGATGGCTCGCGCAATTTTTCCGGCAAAACGCTCTTCGCCGTAATCGCGCAGCACGCGGGCAATGTCTGATTCAGAAGCTTGGGCAAGCCACTGTGCCGCCGTCAAACCGCACGTCGTATCCATGCGCATGTCAAGCGGTCCGTCCATACGGAAAGAAAACCCTCGGTCGGCTTCGTCAATCTGAGGACTTGAAACGCCAATGTCCATCAAGATGCCGTTGACCTGCGAAATGCCCAATGCCGCCAACTGTTCCTTCATTTCGGAAAAAGGCGCGTGCACGATCGAAAAGCGGGGATCGGTGATCGCGGCAGCCGATTTGATCGCTTCAGGGTCACGATCAAACGCAATGAGGCGCGCATCCGGGGCGATGCGGGCAAGAACGGCACGGCTGTGCCCGCCGCGGCCGAAAGTGGCGTCGATGAAAATACCGTTGCGTGCGCGGCTGACTTCGTCGGCCGCTTCCGTCAGAAGAACCGTTCGGTGAAGTGCTTGAGAATCGGTCATTTCGTCCATGTTTCCTTATCCTCAAGCGTTAAAACTGAAAGTCGCCGGCAGCCGCTTCAAAGCCCGCTGCCGCCGCTTCTTCCTCGAGTTTTGCCAGACGCTTGGCGTCCCAAAGCTCAAAGTGCTCGCCCATGCCGACGAGAGCCACTTCCTTTTCCAAACCCGCAAGGGTGCGCAGGTCAGCCGGAATCAGCACACGTCCGGCTTTGTCGATCGTAAGATCCACGGCGCTGCCCAGCACGATGCGTTGCAGAAAACGTGCGCTGTAGGGCAAAGCCGCAATGGCTTCGCGCTTCTTTTCCCAGCGGTTACGGGGATAAATGAGAAGGCAGCCGTCGGGGTGACGAGTCACTGTCACTTCGAGCGCGCACGACAACGCCAGAGCCTCGCGGTGACGACTCGGCATCGTCATGCGGCCCTTGGCATCGAGCGACAGTAATGAAGTCCCCTGAAACACGGCGCAAACCTGTACAAAAACGCACGAAAATCGTGCGCGACAAGACCGCGTTCGGCAAAATATTCAAGCAAATCAGACGCTTAAAGACCGATGCGGCCAATAGCGGGAAAAATCCCCACTTTTTCCCACTCTTTCACACCGACACTCTAGCACAACGGCGCCGTTTTCGAAGTTTCCCCGCCGGTCAAAATGACATCAAAGTCCTTGTTTTCGCTTTTGTTTTTCGGTGTCGAGATTCCGAAACATCAGAACAGATCCGCCGCGCGAACGGTTTTCAAATACCGACGCACCGACAGCGTTTCCGGGTAAATGGTCTGCACATCATTCCAAAAGGCGGAAGAATGATCGAAATGCCGCAGGTGGACAAGCTCGTGCACGATGACATAGTCCAATGCCGCCACAGGTAAACAGACCAAACGCCAAGAAAGCCGTACCGCACCTTGTCGCGTGCAGCTGCCCCACTGCTTTTTGGCATTGCTGATACTGACGTTCTTCGGATGCAGACCTGTTTTGTCCGCCCAAAAGGAGACGCGCTCGGACAAGCGTTCCGCAAAACGTTCTTTGAGCCACTTCTGCACAACGGCTGCAATTTTCTCGACAGAAGCTGTAGCCTCAGCACGGACAAGCAGCTCATCGGTGTGAGCGGATTGTTGCGTGCGAGCAATGTTCGGGTCACAGCGTAGCCTAAGAACTTTTCCTTCATAAGCCACACGTCCGCCGTCGCAGAGATGAGCACTGAGCGGATTGGCGTTGCGGCGGCTTTCGAGCTGCGCTTTTTGCGTGCACATCCAAAAAGCGACTTTTTCCAGATTCTCCTCGATGAATCGAGTAAGGGCCCGTTGACTGACGCGCGCCGGGCACGAGACACGCACGCGCCCTTCGCGCACCGAAACGCGAAGATATTTGAAGCGTCCGCGCACCACATTGTCCCAGCAACTGCGGCGCGCGAGTTCCAACGCGTCTTCGCAACGCTCAAGCGGCTTCGACTGCTGCATGTCGATTACTTGTCGGCGCCGGGCTCAAATCGCTCGATTTCGGATTCGATCCAGGTGCGCACCTCTTCGTTGAGTTCGTGTGCGCTCTTGCCCTCTGTGGCTATGACCGGGCCGACGCTTACCGTGATCAACCCCGGATACTTGGCAATGCTGTTGCGCGGCCAGCAACGGCCGGAATTGAGTGCCACGGGGACCACCCTGGCTCCGACAGATATCGCAAAGCGAGCGCCTCCCGTTTTGTAAACCGTATTTTTGTCTCCCGGTTTGGTACGCGTTCCTTCCGGAAACAAAAGCACCCACCAACCGCGTTTGACAAAGGCTCGACCGCGCTCCAAAAAGAGCTGATAGGCGCTGCGGCCCTCCTTGCGATCAATGGCAATCATGCGCATGCTCTTTAGGGCCCAGCCGAAAAACGGAATCATGTGCAGACTTTTTTTGTACACAAAGCCGGCAGGATTGCCGAGAATAAGCGGCAGAAAAAGCGTCTCCCACGCCGACTGATGTTTGCTCAAAACCACCACGGGAGTCTCGGACGATTTGGGCAAATTCTCCAAACCGATGACGCGATAGTTCACGCCGCAGATCACGCGCAGAGAATTGACCATCAGGCGGCACCAGACCAGAGCCACCTTTTCATACCGAAACTCGGCGCCGGCAAAGGGCCACAGCAACAGCACCGTCGTAGCCGCCGGAATCAGCGTGATTGAAAACCAAAGGTAAAAGATCCAGCCGCGAAGCGTATGCATGGAGTTGTCCTACAAAAGATTGGGCCTTTGACGACAAAACCGGCAGCGCCTTCCTTCCGCAGGAAGGCCCTCTGCCGGTTTCGCTCGCTCTTTTGAGTCAGAGCCTCATCAGATGGCTAGACGAGAGAGCTCGGCCACACGGTTCATCAACGCGTACAAACGCTTCAGAAGCGCCAGACGGTTCAAGCGCAACTTCTCGTCTTCGCTGTTGACCATCACGTCGGCAAAGAAGGCGTCGACGGGATCCTTCAAAGGCGTCAACGTGGCCAGCATGCCTTCGTACTCGCCCTTTTCAAAGAAGAGCTTGGCAATCGGCTCATGATCGCCCAACACGTCATAGAGCTTCTTTTCGGCTTCTTCGACCAGAAGTGCGTCGTCAACTTCCCCCGTCTGCACATCGGCCGACTTCTTGAGGATATTGGCAATGCGCTTGTTGGCGGCAGCCAAACTGGCCGACTCGGGCAACTGCATGAACTTGTGCACGGCAGCAAGCTTCTTGGGCGTCTGAGCCAAATCCGTGTCGTGCTTGGCGAGCACCGCATCGACTTCCTGCGCGCTGTAACCGGCTTCGCGCATCATCACGCGCAAGCGATCGAAGAAGAAGTGCGTCAGCGCTTCGGAAGCATCGGTCACGCCTTCAACCTTCGTTTCGACGGCAAAGGCGATTGCCACGAGTTCGTCGAGCTTCACCGTAAGGTTCTTTTCGATGAGCATGCGAAGAACGCCCAAGGCGTGGCGACGCAGCGCAAACGGATCCTTGTCGCCGGTGGGCATCTGGCCGATGCCGAACATGCCGGCCAAGGTTTCGAGCTTGTCGGCAATGGCAAGCGCCGTTGCCACCGGACCGTCGGGAAGTTTGTCACCGGCAAAGCGCGGCAGATAATGCTGCGAAATGGCCTGTGCCACTTCCTCGGCTTCGCCGTCGTGACGGGCGTAGTACTCGCCCATAATGCCCTGCAGTTCGGGGAATTCGCCCACCATGAGCGTACGAAGGTCAGCCTTGGCTAGTTCGGCCGCACGTTCGGCCTTCAGAGCATCGGCACCGATTTTCTCGGCAACGGCGTGAGCAATGGCTTTGACGCGCAACATACGTTCGCCCTGGCTGCCGAGCTTGTTGTGGTACACCACATGAGACAAGCCGGGAACGCGGCTTTCCAACGTCGTCTGGCAGTCCTGCGTGTAGAAGAATTCGGCGTCGGCCAAACGAGCGCGCACCACGCGGGCGTTGCCGGCCACGATCTCCTTGCCGCCGTCGGTGGCATGAATGTGCGACACCAGGCAGAAGCGATTCATGAGCTTACCCTGCGCGTCACGCATCGGGAAGTACTTCTGATTGGTCTGCATCGTCAGAATCAAGCATTCTTCCGGTACAGCGAGGAACTTTTCTTCGAATTCGGAAACGTAGATCACGGGCCATTCGGTGAGCGAATTGGCTTCATCGATCAGATCTTCGGGCGCAATAAGCGTGCCGCCGGCCTTCTCTGCCGCTTCGTGCAGAAGCGTCACAAGCATCTCGCGGCGTTTGGCGTAATCGGCCATCACGTGGCCCGTCTCGCGCATCGTTTCTTCGTAGGCGTCAGCCGAAGCGATTTCAATTTCACCGGCGCTTTCAAAGCGATGCCCCATCGTGGTGCGGCCGGCCTTCAGACCGAACATTTCGACGTCCACAATGTCTTCGCCGTAGAGCGCAACGAGGTGCTTGACGGGACGCACGAACTGCACAGTCGTCACGCCGTCGGCAAGCTGGTAGTTCATCACCTTCGGAATCGGCAATGCCTTGACGGCATCTTCAAGGGCCTTTTGCAAAGCATCCTTGACAGTCACACCAGCGCGAACGCCCGTATAGACCAATTGCTCGTTCTTGCCGTCATTGACGCGCTTGAGTTCAGAGACATCCGCCGTGATACCCAGGGCGGCCATCTTCTTTGTCAAAGCAGCCGTGGGCTTCCCTTCGGCGTCAAGCCCCACGCGTACCGGTACGAGACGCTGTTCAAACGCCTTGTCCGGACTCTTTTCAAGCACTTCAGTGATCAGAACACCCATGCGGCGGGGGGCACCGTAAGCCTTGACCGTACTCGTTTCGGTGAGCATCGATTGCGCAACCAGCGACTTGTGAACGCCGGCGGCAAAGGCTTCGGACAACTTTTTCAGAGCCTTCGGCGGGAGCTCTTCGGTTTGCAGTTCAACAAATAAGCTCTTCATTTTTTATCTTCTCTCGCGACAAACTGGTAAATGGACTTATGCCTTGAGCATCGGGAAGCCCAGGCGTTCGCGCGAGTCGTAGTAGCTCTGCGCCACAGCGCGACTGAAGTTGCGAATACGGGCAATATAGGCGGCGCGTTCGGTCACCGAAATGGCACCGCGAGCGTCCAGAAGGTTAAACGTGTGGCCGGCCTTCAAAACCATTTCATAAGCCGGCAGCGCCAATTCAAGCTCCATCAAGCGCTTGGCTTCGCTTTCAAAGTAGTCAAACTGCTTGAAAAGTTTTTCGGGGTCGCTCGCTTCGAAGTTGTACTTACTCTGCTCGACTTCGTTCTGATGGAAAACGTCGCCATAGGTCAGCGTATGCTCCTGGCCGAGACCGTCTTTCCACTTGGTGTAGATCAGGTCGAACACGTTGTCGCAGTTTTGCAGGTACATCGTCAGACGTTCCAGACCGTAGGTAATTTCACCCGTGATCGGCTTGCATTCCAGACCACCCACCTGCTGGAAGTACGTAAACTGCGTCACTTCCATACCGTTCATCCAGATTTCCCAACCCAGACCCCAGGCGCCAAGCGTCGGGTTTTCCCAGTTGTCTTCCACGAAGCGGATGTCGTTGACGGACGTGTCGATTCCCAAAGCACGAAGGCTCCCGAGGTACAAATCCACGATATTCACGGGCGAAGGCTTCAGCACCACCTGATATTGATGGTGTTGATGCAAACGGTTGGGATTTTCACCGTAGCGGGCGTCCTTCGGGCGACGAGACGGCTGCACATAGGCGGCACGCCACGGTTCCGGACCGAGTGCACGCAGGAATGTGGCCGTATGCGAGGTGCCGGCACCGACTTCGATATCAATCGGCTGCAGCAGAGCGCAGCCCTGTTTGTTCCAATACTCCTGCAGGCGCAGGATCACTTCCTGAAAGGTAATCATGGTTTTTATGAATAAATGCGCCCGGTCTCAATATGAGCTCAGTACGGGAGCGCTTGGACAAAATAATTCGGCAATTTTAGTCCATTGGACGAAAGGATGCTTTTGCCAAGAAATCAAACACTATCTGTTACGTGTCCTAGGCACAAATAAGCTGTCTTTGTCTATTATCGACTCATGCAAACCAGTCTCCTGACTTTTACCGATTCCGTCGGAATTGTTGCCTTTGCTCTTTCCGGCCTTTTTGCCGTCAAAGGCAAGAAAGTCGATCCGGTAGGCGTTTTCGTCGTCGTTTTCGTCACGGCTTTCGGCGGCGGCATCGTGCGCGACCTTGTCATCGGCAACCGTCCCATGTACTGGATTGCCAATCAGGAGTATGTGTGGGCGACGCTTATTCTGTCTTTTTTCGCTCCGGTCATCGTCCGACTTTTTCAAGACAAGCTGCATCAAACCATCCTCGTGTGGCTTGATGCGGTCGGGTTGGGGTTTTTCACCGCGGGTGGCACATCGCTCTCACTCACTTACGATCTTCCTTATCTTCCGGCCGTACTGATGGGCGTGTGTACAGGCGTCTTCGGAGGTTTGTTGCGAGACGTTTTTCTCAATCGTCTGCCGATGGTGATGTCCGACCAACTGCCTTATGCATCGGCTGCATTTGTGGGAGCTTGGCTCTACATCGGATTGAACGTCGCCGGCGTTTCAGAATTCGTTGCGTTGATGACAGCCACGTTCTTCATCGTGGGCGTACGCATGCTGTGCTGGTTCAAAGGCTGGAGAATCGTCCGCTATGACGGTAGTCAAAAAGACAATTAACCGATTCGAATAACTAAAGCATTTGAGAAATGGGGTGTTTTCCTAAGACCGAATCCCATCCGCCTTTCTCTAATAAAAAGACTCCCAAGCGACTGAAATCGTCCATACGACTTCGTGCCTGGGAGACGGCGGAGCCAACGCCGAAAACCGATTGGAGAGAGAAAAAAAACTAAAGAACAAAAACGTTTGTCGGACTCGTTGCCGTTAAATTTTCATAGACGGGAATGCGATCTCCTGGTTGGGAACCTGCACAGTAGAGATATGGCGCAATCCATGGCGTGATTTTCACCATTTCCGGTGCGATTTTGCTTTTAAAAAACTCACTCGCGAGACTTGCCATTTTTGCGGCCAACAATGAATGGTGGCCCTTTCGAGCAATCACGAACATCTCCCGCGAAGCAATTGGAGCAGGCATGGCACGCACATCCACCTTCTCTGCAAGCTCCGGATGCTGGATAAGTGTTGTCGGACGAGTCAGACACCAACCGACGCCATGGGCAACGTAATCCAAAATCAATGCATTGATATCGACTTCCACGCGGCAGACGAAACTAAGTCCCATCTCGTTAAAAAATTTCTGTTGCAACTTTCCTCCGGAGTTATCACTGCTGTATTGCAGAATCGGGAGCCCGGAAAAACGAAGCCGCTCCCAAGTGAGATCCTGAGCTAGACCAGTGTTTTTCGGCAAGATAATGATCGAAGGCTCGCGGAAGACAAAAAAACGGTCCAGATCGTTGCGATTGGAAAAGGGATCAGGACAGACAATGACATCAAGTTGATCGTGATCCAACAAATTCAATAAATATGTGCTGATACCGGTCGACACCGAGACTGTGGAGTAGTCTTTTTTGATCTTTTCGATAACCGGCCAACTCATGGCACGTGCAATTGACTCCACAAAACCAACTCGAAGCGGTGACAAAAGTGCATTATTTATGCGCAACTCGCTCAATAGGCCATCAATCTTGTTGAGTTCTTTCGACAGCAACCTATATAGAGACTGCCCCGCCACCGTCAAGCGAATGGGACGCACGTTATGTTCGAATAACGAAACCTTGAGATCTTCTTCCAGCTCCGCGATATTTCTCGACACAACACTCTGGCTTACTTTGAGCAGTTTGGCAGCTTCTGTAAAGCTTCTTTTTTCGCAGAGCACACAAAAAATTCGAACTCTCGCCTGAAAAAGCATCATTGAGAGATTTGCGTCAGTAAAAGCAATGTTCATTATCGTCTCCGTGTGCCACCTGCCAAACTGCAAATCGGCTTGTTTCCTTACTTCAGAAAAGCTGCCACGCCGGTAAAAATCATCTGACAGGACAGTGATGCCAGAATGAGTCCCGTCAATTTGGATAACATGGAAATCCCACTGCGACCAATGAGTCGTTTGAGCTCTGCCGATAAATAAAGCAGCGCTCCTACACACAGACTCGCAGCAGTGATTGCAGCTGCCGTACACAGTTGCTGCACCATTCCATGAATCTCCGAACTCATCACGACCAATGCACCAACCGATCCCGGTCCCAACGTAACGGGAATTGCCAAAGGCACAACGGCCAAATCCATAATGGATCGTTTGGTTGCCGGAAGCTGCAGTTTTCCATCCACCAAAGAAACCGCAGAGAGAAACAACAGAGCTCCGGCACCAATGCGAAAAGCGTCCACAGTGATACCAAGCAACTCAAAAATTGCAGCTCCGGCAAAGAAAAGTATCAGACTGATGACAATCACCCCGATCGTAATGCGCACCGCCAATTGGTGCCTCACTTCGACTGTTTCCTCTTCTGTCATGGCTATAAACACGGCCACAATAAAAAAAGGCGTCAGGATAAAGAAGAACTTGACAAAAACAGCAAAAATTTCCGTCCAAGTCATGATCAGTCCGACTCGTATTCAAAAATCGCAGGCGCTCCCTCCGTACACAGGTTTTGGCTGTGTACGGAGGTACTTCTAGTGCAAGGGATTAGAAAAAGATGGCTTTAATCCCAAATGCGATCACAACGTTTGAAAATGTTGTCACCAACCCCGGGATAATGTAGGAATGATTAATGACGTATTTTCCGATTTTCGTCGTGCCTGTTTCATCAAATGCAACACCGCCAAGCAACACGCCCGTTGAAGGGATGATGAAGTAGCCACAGACCGCGGGATACATGCAGACTAATACCAACGGATCAATCCCCAGCGAAAGTCCAAGAGGCATTAATGCAGCCACAGTTGCACCTTGAGAGTGCGTAAGTGCCGACACAAAGAATAGAGCCAGAGCAAAAAGCCATGGAGTCTGCTGGACAACCGCAGCAACAGAAGTTTTGATGTACGGCAAATTGTTGGCAATCCAAGTATCGGACATCCATGCCAGACCAAAGATAGTCACAACCCCCATCATGCCGGCACGGAAAACCGAAGTACGGATGATTTCGTCAGGCTTAGCCTTGCAGAACAGAACCATGATGGCAGATACGACCAACATGATGAGTTCAATCATGTGCGTCATTGAAACCTGAGAAGCTTTTCCGGCAGCATTTGTCACATGCGGGCGCAGTTCGGGGAATGTGCCGACAAACACAACGGTAACGGCGGCCAATAGAAAGAACACCACCGAAAGCTTGGCCCACTTAGTATCACCGCCTTCTGTTCCCATAGCCTTTGCTTTGGTTGCACCGGCAAAATATCCTTCCTGTACCTTGCGAATGTATTCAGGATCCTCTGCCAGTTCCTTGCCCATCTTGCACACCGACAAGGCACCAATCATCAAGCCTATTAACACTGCAGGACCGACAATCGCAAGAATTGTCATGACAGTAACCCCCTTGGCTCCCAACAAAGCTACCATTGCAACCGTAGCCGCTGAAATAGGAGAAGCGGGACCTGCGTGCTGAGAGGCGATGACGGAAATGGAAATCGGGCGTTCCGGACGAATACCAGCTTCGCGAGCAACTTCCGCAATCACAGGCAGGATGGAATACAACACATTACCGGTACCGGCCATGAACGTGAACACAAAGGCAATCACCGGAGAAACAAAAGTAATTGCTTTCGGACACGCCCTCAAAAGGCGTTCTGCCACACGCACCAAAAACGCCATGCCACCGGAACTCTGAAGTGTGGATGCTGCGAGCACAACACTCATCATGATCAGCATCACAGCAATCGGGGGACTGGCCGGCGCCAGACCAAAAATCAAAATCAGAGCCAGCAACCCGAGGCCGCCACACATACCAAAGAACACTCCACCGTATCGGGCACCCAGAATCATCGCCAAAATGACGATTACAAATTCATAGAAAAACATAGACACTCCCCGTTTCAGGAGAGTCAAACGCAATTGGCTGTCCGACTCTCCGCTGTTGAGTTTCCGGACTTAAGCGATTGCCTCTTGCACTTTTTCAGCCAACAGAGCATCCGCACTATCGAGCTGGGCTTGACGAGCCTTCAGTTCATCCTCATCTGCCTTAATCTGAGCTTCAACCAGATCCAACTGACGAGAGACTTCATCTGGAGCCGTACCGCCAATGCAGGTTTTTTCGTATGCCACTCGTCTCGGGTCAAGAGCTTCCCGAATCAGTTCATCCGTGAGTTTGGTATCAAACCCAAAGAGCTCTTTTGTGGCTTTTTCAACAGCATTACGGTCAATGTCGGTAGCCGTAAGCCCCTTCTCGTTCATGGCTCCGACCACATGGGCAATGATTTCGTGTGCTTCTCGGAAAGAAATGTCATCGTGACGAACAAGGTAATTTGCCAATTCGGTCACAGTGCAGAAGTTACGAGCAGCGCAGTCGTACATACGCTGTTTGCGCACAGACAACGTATTGATCGTCACAGTCAACAACGCAAAGTCAGCCTCCATCTCCGACAAAGCCGTATAGAAATAACGAGGTGTTTCCACGCTTGTATCGCGTCCGTGAGAGAAGATGACATTCTTCATCGTGTTGTAGACGCCGATCATGAAACCTTCCATGTGCGCAGCTTTTGCCTTGACATGCTCAAGCGTGAACGGATTCTTCTTCTGCGGCATGATCGACGAACAAACGGCACAGCTATCGTCAACCTCGATATAGCCGTACTCTGGAGTTGCCCAGTTATAAAGATCAAGCGCCGTACGGCTCATCGTCATTGCGGTTTGAGCAAGCGCCGTCAAAATTTCAAGAACATAGTCACGACTGGCCACACAATCCAGACTGTTCTGAACAGGTCCGTCAAAGCCCATTAACTTTGACGTGTACTCACGATCAATCGGAAATGAAGTTGACCCCATGGAACAACCGCCTAGCGGACAAAGATTCAGCGATTTCCATGCGTGACTGAAACGATCGTAATCACGTGCCAAAGCCGACGAGACACCCGACAAATAATGTGCAAATGTGATGGGCTCCGAAGGTTGCATGTGGGTGTAGCCGGACATCACCGTATCCAAGTTCTTGCGTGCCAACTGAAGGTAAGCCCGACGAAGATCAATGAACATCTGAGAAAGCTTCAGGTACACCTTTCGCGTATCAATACGAATTTCGGTCGCAAACAAATCATTGCGACTGCGTGCCGTGTGCTGTTGTCCGCCAACCTCTAGTCCGGTTAGCTTGATGAGATAACGTTCGAGGTTAAAGTACAAATCTTCAACATCCGGATTGATTTCAAAGGTCGGATGCTCTTTTTCACTTTCGATTTGCTTTGTTGCCACAAGAAGCTTTTTGGCGACACCCCCGGAAATGATGCCGGTCTTTGCCAACATCAGAATGTGCGCCTTATTCACGTCCAGAATCGTGTTGTAGGAGCGCACCAAATCCGCCGCAATGGCGGGACGAATTAGATATTTGACGACTTCCGTGGCAGGTGCCTTTTTGATCTTGCCACGCTGGATAGTCTGGGCCATAGAATTCTCCTTTCCCCTGATTGGATTTGATTTGGGAACAAAAGAATTCTCTGGAACATCAAGGGATAAGAAAAATTCTTTGCCGCTTGAGGCTAAGACTTATTCAAAATTTGAATAATGCAAATTTTGCATACTCTCCTTGCGCTTCTACCATAAGGAAAGCCGAGTCACTCAGTGACTCTATTTGCGCGGCAAACATAATCCGCAGAACGCATCACAATCATTCGCCATAAGCATTCTGATTGTCGGCATTTTTCCCACCTACGAAAATTCTCCTGAGGTTTTTGAAATCAAACAAGCCTCTGAGTTCTCTGCCTATACGTTTAATACGGAGGAGAAAAATGACCTTCAGGAAATCCCTTGTTGCCGCCGCCATTGTGTTCTGCGCCGCATCTGCATTTGCGGCCGATCTTCCCGGCGTAAAAATCTTGGCTACTGGCGGAACCATTGCCGGCACCGCTGCATCAAATACCCAGATGACCGGATACAACTCCGGCGCTCTCGCCATTCAAACACTCATTGATGCCGTACCGGCCATCAAAGACATTGCAAATGTTTCAGGGGAGCAGATTGTCAAAATCGGTTCACAAAACATGACCGATGAAATCTTGCTCAAACTGGCCAAACGATGCAATGAACTGCTCAAAGATCCCAAAGTGACCGGCATCGTGATCACTCACGGCACAGACACATTGGAGGAAACCGCTTACTTTCTCAACCTCACGGTGAAAAGCGATAAGCCGGTCGTATTAGTGGGAGCCATGAGACCCGCCACGGCGCTGTCGGCAGACGGTCCGGTCAATCTTTTGAATGCCGTCAAAGTTGCCGTAAATAAGGACTCTGTCGGCAAAGGTGTTCTTGTCGCAATGAATGACACCATTAACGGCGCCCGTGACGTGACAAAAACCAACACCACCAACGTCGCTACTTTCAAAGCACCTGAACTCGGGGCTCTCGGCTACATTGCAGCCGGCGAACCTCAGTTTTTCCGTCAGTCAACAAAGCTCCACACAAAAAATACGGAGTTTGACGTTTCCAATCTCACGAAACTTCCCCGCGTAGACATCATATACAGCCATGTTAGTGATGATCGAGTCATGGCTGACGCAGCTGTGGCTGCAGGAGCCAAAGGCATTATTCACGCCGGTACCGGCAATGGTTCCATCCACGACAATTGTGATGTTGGTCTAGCTGACGCCGTTAAAAAAGGAGTCACTGTTGTTCGCTCGGCTCGAGTCGGAAATGGCGTCACCACAAAATCTGTACAAAAGTGGACAGATCACGGCTACCTTGAAGCCAACACTCTGAATCCCCAAAAAGCACGCATACTGTTGCAACTTGCCCGGACAAAGACTTCCGATCCTAAGAAGATTCAGGAAATGTTCAACAAATATTAGGAAACTAGCCATAAATCAAAAGCGCCGCAGCTAATTTAAAACTTGGGCGCGGCGCTTTTTCTGCAGATTGTTTTGCCAGCAAATAATTTTTCCTGAATTTATTCTGACAAATCATCTGTCTCTTGATGAGTTATGTTGTTTTCTCTTATGAAAAACAACATTTCGATTTTGCGAAAAAAAGATAACTCTCACTGCACATTTGTTCAATTCAAATGCGTTTTCTCCTTCATAGCGTAGGGCTAGCCAATACTGAATCCGACAAGGAGGATGCAAAAAATGCAGTCAAGCCTTTTGGTTTTCACTGACTTTATCGGAATCGTTGCTTTCGCCCTTGCCGGAATTTTGGCTGCACAAGGGAAGAAGGTGGACCCTGTAGGAGTATTCGTTATAGCGTTTGTCACCGCATTTGGAGGTGGCATGGTTCGTGATCTCATAATCAATAACCGTCCTATGTACTGGATTGCACATCAGGAATACGTCTGGATCACGCTTTTTATGGCAGCTGTTGCCCCTACTCTCATTCGACGATTTCGAGATAAAACCCTGCACACGTTGTTCGTTTGGTGCGACGCTGTAGGACTTGGATTCTTCGCTGCCGGCGGCACCTCAGTTTCACTTTCTGCAGGTTTGCCTTTTTTGCCCGCAGTGTTGATGGGCGTCTGCACCGGTGTCTTTGGAGGTCTCCTTCGAGATGTATTTTTGACTCGTTTGCCAATGGTCATGTCAGACAGACAACCCTATGCTTCTGCTGCTTTTATCGGATCCTGGAGCTATATCGGCATGCATCTGCTGGGAATCTCAGAATTCGTCGCTCTTATTGTGTCTACTTTCCTCATCGTAGGTATTCGGATGCTGTGTTGGTATAAAAAATGGGAAATCGTCCGCTACAAGGCCAATTTCACCAAGTAACGCTGACAGACACTAACCTACCAATCAGGAGCCTCTAGAGTTGCGCTCCACGGCGAACTGCGGAATCCCGTTGATATTTGAAGCAATAACCTGATAATGCAATGAGTACAAAGACAAGAAGACCGATCAATGGCCAATGTCCGTACCGAACAAAAGGCGTCGGAGATCCCGTGGCCGTCACCACCGTCATATCTAGATTCTGAGCGCCCTTGGAAGCCAATCGCTGCGTCTTGCCGTCCGGTCCGATTAAAGCCGAGTGTGCATTTTGCACCGCCTGAATAAGCGGACGCGCCGTCTCTCGAGCTCGCATGGCACTCATCGCCGTAAATTGCGGCAAAACCGCGTCGGTAAACCATCCCAGATTCGCCGTATTGAGAATGAAACCGGGATTGGCCTTGTCCCAGGCATGCCTCAGTTCTTCGCCGAACATATTCTCGTAACAAATACCGCCGGCAGCCTGGATTCCGGCCACATTAAACGGATCGCCTCCCACAGGACCTCTGAGCTGATCGGCCATCGGAATGCCCAACGCATCCACAAACCAGCGAAATCCCGTCGGAACAAATTCGCCGAAAGGCACCAAGTGGTGCTTGCGATAAATAAGTCTTGCCGGTCGATGGTTGCTCTCTGCCATCCACATGGCGTTGTAGTAGTGTCCCGGGCCCTCGCGGAAGAAGGCATTGAAGACGACAGCCGCCCCTGTTTTCTCGGCGACGTCCACCGCAGCCAGAGCCGCGCTGTCAAGACCGTCTCTCAGGGGAGTGACAATCGTGCTTTCCGGCCAAACAATCAGGTCCAGCGGCTTTCCCTCTGCGGAACGATTGCTCATTGCTACGGCGCGATCAATACGAGCCGCGGCCTCTGCGGGTCGATAGGCCATCGTAACCGGCAAATCCGGCTGCACAAGACGCACTTCCAGCTTGGGACCGCGTTCGCTGTAGGTCACATCGTTGAGTGCCAGCGTCACCAAAGCCAGGGCACCAATCGCAATGGCGTCCAGCGTTTTGAGCCACGGCTTTTTATCTTCGGCGGGAAACAACAGCTCCACGGCCAAACCCACCGTCAGAACCACAACAAACCCCACTCCATAGACGCCGGCAAGCGGTGCCCATGCTCCGAAAAAGTCTGTCGAGTAGGCGTACCCGATGGAAAGCCATCCGAACCCGGCGGGCTCCACGCCTCGCAGGAGCTCAAAAACTCCCCAAAGCGTCGGCAACAGCACAATGAGCTTGAGTCGGCGAGAAATCGGAAAAGCTCGCGTCAGCCCCGTTACGGCGCCGATAAAAAGAGACAGGACGCCCGCCAAAAGCACAATGGCGGCAACAGACAAAACCGCAGGAAGCTGCCCGTGATCGTGCAAAGAGCCGTAGCACCAGCGCAGACCTATGGAGAAAAAAGCAAGCCCCCACAGCCAACCGACGCCGAACCCCTCTTTTTTCGTTTCCGTTCGCACGGTCACCAAAAACAGCACAGCCAGCGACACGAGCAGAAACCAGTTGGCTGCTGCAACGGAGAACGCAACACTGCCCAAAGCCCCGGCAAGAGTTGCCGCTGCCAAGCGCAGTGCAATTCCTGCCCGGCCCGTCGTTACTCTTTCAATAAAGCTCATGCAGCCGTCTCGTTCGGTTGCGCGTCTTTTTCCTCAACGCGGGTCGCAGACACCAGACGTTCAACCAAGAATAGATGAGCCTGACGGTCATCGGCCGTGAGAACTTTGAAACGGAACCCGTCGATTTCCACACTCTCGCCGCGATGCGGAACGTGTTCCAGCCGGTCCGTCACCAGGCCGCCCACGGTTTCGCAATGCTGGTCTTCCAAATGAACGTTGAAGAACTCATTGAATTGATCCAAATACGTCTCGGCCTTCACACGCCAGCGTTCGTTATCCACCGGGGTAATGTTGTCCTTGCCCAGATTGATGTTGTCGAATTCGTCGGCAATCTCGCCCACGATCTGTTCAATGACATCTTCAATCGTGATCAAACCGGACACGGAACCGAACTCATCAATCACCAACGCCATGTGGTTGCGCGTGATGCGAAAATCACGGAGCACCACATTCAGGGGCTGCGTTTCAGGAATAAAACGTGCGGGACGCAGGTGAGCCCGAACATCATAAGTCGGATCGACAAACAAACGAAGCAGATCCTTGGCGTGTAAAACACCTTTGACTTCGTCCAAGTCGCCTTCGATCACGGGAAAACGAGAGTGGCCGCGATTGATCACCTTGGGAAGCCACACTTCGCGCGGTTCTTCCAAATCCACGGCTTCGATCTGAGCGCGGGGAACCATCAGATCGGACGCACACAAGTGGCCGACCTTCAGTGCGCCTTCCATCATGGTCAGCGCTTCGGTGTCGATGATTTTCTGCCCGTGAGCACGCTTGAGGGTTTTGGAAAATTCCTCAGCCGTCGTCGGTTCTTTCTTAAAGAGGGAACGCAGCTTTTCAAAAAAACTGTGTTCTTCGGTGGGTGTTGTTTCTTCTGTTTGTGGTTGGTCTTGCATACTAGCCGGCAGCAATTGGATTTGCGCCGGTTACTTGATTGACATATTTGCTGAGGATAGCAAAATCAGAACGTTAGCGAAAGTAGAGATTGCGGCAAACCAACCTCCAAAAATTCCGCGCACCTCTCGAAACCCAGGTGCAAAGAGACGGAAGACCGGGAAAACAGCCTCTCCTTGCTCAAATAAGCAAATGACTAGAATGAAGGCTATGATTTCCGACTCCGTATTTGTTGAGAGTGACGAACCAAGTCGAACTGAGCCCTTTGGCGCGCCTTCTTCTGCCTTTTTGATAACGTGATTCACATTTTTTCATCCGGCATCAAACGCCTGCCGCATCTCGAAGCTTTCCTGGCTCCGGAATACGAAACATACAAAGACTCAGACGCCGCTGTCGGCTGGGGAAAAAAAGAGACGGCTAAAAAAGCCATCTCCTACGCCAAAGAGCATCATCTTCCCTACATTGCCTTGGAAGACGGTTTTTTGCGCTCCGTCGGATTAGGCGTTAAAAACGCACCTCCGCTTTCCATTTTGGTGGATCCCGTCGGGGTCTACTACGATGCGTCTTCGGCAAGCTGCATTGAGGCGGACTGTGTTCATTACGAAGAATGGTTGACGCCGGAACTTGCAACCCGAGCTCAATCAGCCATTGAGCGCATCGTGTCGTCGGATTTTTCCAAGTACAACTGCACTCCCTTGTGTCCGAGTGATTGGCCGGGACCGGACAACGGCGCCGTCAAGGGCCCGTATGTTCTCTGCATCGACCAAACCCAAGGAGACGCCAGCGTCCGACTCGGAGCCGCTGATGCCGAAAGCTTCAGACGGATGCTCGAAGACGCAGTCAACGACAATCCTCAGGCAACCGTCCTGATCAAAACCCATCCGGACGTGTTGGCAGGAGCAAAAAAGGGTTACCTCACGCAAGCGCTCGAGGCCATCGACTGGACCGGAAGAAAAAAGCCCGTTGTCCTTACGGAAGCTTTTGCCCCCATCGGCCTCATCAAACATTGCCAAGCCGTCTACGTCGTCACTAGTCAAACGGGCTTTGAATCACTGATGGCCGGATGCAAGACCGTGGTCTACGGCGTGCCTTTTTATGCAGGCTGGGGGCTGACGATTGACCGCGGGCAGGTGCCGTCGCGTCGCCGCAAGGGCGTGCCTTTGACGGCTCTTTTTGCGGCGGCGTATCTTCGTGCTGCACGTTATGTCAGCCCGGTCTCCGGCAAACCGATAACGCTGGAAGAGGCGTTGGATTTTCTGGAAGATGCCCGTCACTGTGAAATCCAAAACACCCCGGGATTTGTGGTCACCGGTATTCGCCGTTGGAAACAACCTCATCTCAAGGCGTTTCTCGGCGCCCCCAATCGAGGCAATCGCCTCACGTTCGTGTGGGATTTTGAACCCGCACTGAAACTTGCCCAAGAACAAAATCTGCCGTTGGTTTCGTGGGCGGCTAAAACCACCGACGATATGGTGAACAAAGTCAGACAAGCCGACGTCAATCTTCTTTTTGTCGAAGACGGCTTTATTCGTTCCGTCGGCTTGGGCTCGGATTACGAAATGCCCTATTCGCTCGTTTTCGACGACTGCGGCATCTATTACGACCCGCATCGTCCCAGCAGAATCGAGCATATTCTGAACGAAATGGGGCGGCACCCCGATCGCTATCGTCGCGCCGTTGAGCGCGCTCAAGGCCTGATTCAAACCGTCGTACGTCACGGCATCACAAAATACAACGTCGGAAGCGTCAACGTGACCTTGCCTGATGTTCCCCGCGACAGACGCGTGCTTCTCGTCACAGGGCAAGTGGACGGCGACGCCAGCGTACGCCGAGGCGGCGGTGACATCCAAAGCAACGCCGCACTGCTGACCACCGTGCGCAAAAACAATCCCGACGCCTACATCCTGTATTTGGAGCACCCGGATGTGGCAAGCGGCAACCGTCCGGGCAAGATTGCTCCGGAACTGCTTCGAACTCTAGCCGATCAAACACTGCACGGCATTCGCGTGCTTGATCTGTTGCCGATTTGCGATGAACTGCATGTGCTCACGAGTCTTTCGGGGTTTGAAGCACTGCTGCGCGGCGTGCCCGTCTCCACTTACGGCCGCCCGTTTTACGCAGGCTGGGGACTCACAAACGACGCACTCACCTTCCCGACGCGCACGGCTAGGCTCTCGCTCGAGCAACTTGTCACAGCAACCTTGATTCTCTATCCGCGCTATTACGATTGGGATACGGGGCTCTTTTGCCGCTGTGAAGACGTCTGCGAGCGGATGATCGAAAAACGCAGTCCGACCATCCCTTTATGGGTTCGAACCATACGCATGCTGCGAGATATCGCGAAGCGTTTTGGAATCTATATCTACTAGCGACTCCGCGATATTCCCTTAGGCTTTCAGTGCTGCTTGCTTGAGCTCGTCAGAGAGCTCCACTCCGTGCTGTCGACTGATGGCGCTGAGCATGGCCTCATCCTGGTCGGCCTCATCGGTCAAACTTGCGGTCAGACGCCCAGCAACGGTACGGATATTGGCTCCGGCAAAACCGGCAGCAGAACTCATACGGACACCGGTACGTTCCTCGAGCGCACAAGCCAGTTCCAGAACCGTCAGAGAATCCATGCCGATATCCGACAACGGCTGCGTCAACGACAGTTCTTCCTGGGCCATACCCATGATGCGTGCCGTTTCTTCCTGCACGATCTTGGTCAGAATCGCGGTGACTTCGTCGTGCGACTTACCGACCAATGTCGCTTTGAGATTCTTGGCATCAGTTTCCACGGCGGCTTTTTCTCGCACGGCGTTGAAGCGCGGCGACTGCATGACCGGCAACGACTGCACACGTCGCCAATCGATAGCCATGAAGTGAGCACTCGATACGCCTCGGTCTGCCGCCAATGCCGACATGGCGTCGACCACTTCCCGACTCGTCAAACACGGCGTGCCGATCGTTGCTTCCAGTGCTGCCTTGACCTTGGGACTGTTCTTGAGCATCCCGACGTCGCCCACCGGCCCCCAGCCGATCACAGTGACTTTGCCCTCGGGCAACTCGTCGATCAAACCTTCGTAGGCCATGTTGGCAGCGACGTAGTTGGCCTGCCCGAGGTTCCCCAGCAAAGTCGTTGCCGACGAGAAGAGCACGAAACACGTGAGCTGATTGACGAGACCGTTATCCTTAACAAACTTCAGAAGTGAGAGAGCACCGCGAACCTTCGGATCCCACGTTGCCTGCATACGAGCCGGCGTCAGATCCATGACCATGGCGTCATCAATGAGGCCGGCCGCATGAATGATGCCGGTTACAGGCGGCAAGCCACGAACAGCTGCCGTGAGCTGTTGAGCAAAGTCGTCGGCTGCGGTATCCAGCTGAGGCGTCGTCACCGTGACACCCTGCTTCATCAATCCGTCAACAATCTGCTTTTGCTCGTCGGTCGTCACTCCACGGCGGCTGATGAGAACCAACGACTTGACACCCAACGAAGCAAGTTTTTGCGCGGCAGCTGCCCCCAGGCCTCCAAGACCTCCTGTGATCACGTACGTACCGTTCGGATCAACCTGCATTTCCGAGGGCCGAGACTCCGTCACATCGCTTGTCGTATCGTCCATTGTGACCACGATCTTGCCCACATGCGAGGCGCTTTGCATCAGCGCAAAAGCGCGCGCAGCTTCACGTCGTCCGAACACAGTCACGGGAAGCGCTGTTAGCGAACCTTCTTCAAAGGCATGCATCACATCGGCAAACACCCGCTCGCCTACACGCGGTTTTTGTGTGAGCAACTGGTCAACGTCAATGCCGTAGTAACTCAAATTGCGACCAAACGGGCGCAGGAATACCGGATTATCGGCATAGAAATCGCGTTTGCCGAGTTCCAGGAAACGACCGAAGGGACTCAACAGGGAAAGCGACTGTTCGGCAGCGTTACCCGCAAGCGAATTGAGCACCAGATCAACGCCTACCCCCTTGGTGTCACGACGAACCGCCTCAACAAAGGCAAGAGAACGGCTGTCATAAACATGTTCAACACCCAGAGCTCTCACAAGATCACGCTTGGCTTGCGTACCGGCGGTAGCGTAGATCGTCAAGCCCAAAAGTTGTGCAATTTGGATGGCTGCCAATCCGACGCCACCGGCCGCACCATGAATCAGAATGGATTCACCCTTTTGCGCACGTCCCATTTCGACAATCGCGTACCAGGCGGTAAAGAAAGCCACCGGAACGCCTGCTGCTTCTTCAAACGAGAGAGCTTCAGGTTTTCTCGCAACGGCATCTTCCCGAGTCACGATTTCGCTCGCAAAGCAAGCCGGCGCAAAAGCCAGCACGGCGTCGCCCGGCTTGAACTTGGTAACGCTCGAACCGACTTCGGTGACAATGCCGGCGGCTTCCAAGCCCATCGTCGGACCGGAGAAACCGTTTTCCAGCGCTTCTTCAGGCAGAAGTCCCATCGCCCACATCACGTCGCGGAAGTTAAGTGCCGTGGCTCGAACCGACACACGGACTTCGTCATCGGCCAAGGGTTTGGCCGGCACGCGCTTCCAGTACAAGCGGTCCAATTTTCCCGGTACGTCAAAGGCCAGTTCGATCGGATTTTCCGGATTTGCACCGACATGACGATGAACGCGGACTTCCGGAACAAATTTTTGACCGTTTTGGACTTCAATTTCGGTTTCGTGGGCCACAAAGGGTACGTTGATACCGCCGGCCGCCTCTCCGGCCACCCAGCTTAGGAAGGCACACAACGTTTCATCGGACTCATCACAAAGCCCCGCCCAACGCAGATCCAATTGCGGCTGTTCGTTTTCTACAACACGCTTGAACCCAAGAAGTGCACGACTGGAAACTTTGCAGCCAAAACCAACCACTGTCCACGGGTTGGTGATGCCCTTCCTGACAAAAGCCTGCACAAGCGAAAGTGTTGCCACAGGCGCACATTCGTTTTGAGCCCGGCAATCAACGAGACTCACCACTGGCACTTGCGGGTGCTGCAAAGCGTAGGTGTCGACTGTTTCCGACACCAGCGAGATGCCGTCCGGAACCTTTGCCGAAGAGTCAATCGGAGCAAACAACACTTCGAGCAAATCGGAGGTAAAACCCGCCAACCGCTGTGCCAGTTCAATACTGCTGTTATCGTTCAGATCCACTGCCACCAAAAGCGTCTGCTTTTCTTCGGCTGAGCTTTCCGCCAAGGGCATCGCTTTTTCGTTTTGTGCGATGGCAATGTAGTAGGGCTCACAAACGGCACTATCCGACAGCGTCGACAGATGGTCCGTCAAATTGCGCAAGTGCGCGTCCGCATAAATCGTGCCCCAAGAATCCTTATCAATCAGGCGAGAAACCGGACGATCCTGCACATCTGCTCCCCACCATTGTGCGTCCAAGCCTTCAAGGAAATTCGAAATGGCATTGGGAGCTTCCTCCAGAGAGAGCAAAAAGCCGTTGGGTATCAAGGTAGAAGCCAACTTTTGCACCAGAAGCGATGCCGCCTTATCGCGACCGCAGCCTTCAGGCACAACCGCAACAGCAAACTGATGCAAAGGCGCCTGAACGATGTCAAGCACTTCAACGTGGTAACGAGCTTCGAAAAGTGCCTTGGCTCGCGCAAGCTTGCTGCCGTCGGCAACGACCGTCCAATGCACGCGATCACTTGTCGCTGCAATGATGCTCTCGGCACGCTCAAAGTTGTCGGCCCGAATCAATCCCTTGATCAGCAACGTCATCGGCGCGTACGCCTCAATACGATCCACAAGCGTTTGCAGCGCGTCAATCAACTCTTTTTGCGCCAAAAGAACCGTCGGCGTTGCCGCTCCCAGATCGTTGAGCATGGCGGGCAATTCGCCACGAACCTTCTCAAGCGTTGTGTCGTCCGACAAAAGCGCGGCCAAGTTTTTGCCCACGCGTTGCATGCGCATCCAGAGCGACCAGTAGGCCGGATACGTTGCCATCAGCGTCTGAAACAGGATTTCTGCGGTGTAATCGGGCGACTCAACAGCGTTGTAGAGCGTCTCCCCGGTTTCGGTTTGCGTCACTGCATAGCCGCTCTGGGCCATCACTTGCGCTAACCAGCGCGCTGCTGCTTCGTTGACCGTAAAGCCGCTGCCGCTAAAAAGAAGTTCCGCCGGCAGCCATTCACCCTTGCGACTGACGGCTTGATAGGCATAGGCACCCATAAGGACCGTCGCCAATTGCGAAGCATCCTGCCAATCCCAGTTACGAAGAGTACTGACTTCCAGAGGAGCCGCCACCACGGGCAACTCTTCAAATCGAGGCAACGTCAAGCAGGGAGCCGCCCACACTTCTGTGTAGGCAGTTGGCTGCAGTCGTGCCGCTTTGGGAGCACGGCGCAACCGTAGATCTTGCAGTAGACCCACGCACTGACCGTTTTCATCGAAAAGCTCGATATCCACCGTGAGCGTCATCGCGGAAACACGTTTGATAACGGCCTTCGACCATGCCGGGATCTTGTCGGCAAGCATCAGCACGCGACCAAAGAAAACTGGCAGATAGGCGTGCGTAAGCTGAGCATTCTCGGGCTTGTCCGAAAGCAAACTGCCCACAGCAGCAAACACGCTTTGCATCGCGGCATCAACCAGCGGCGGCACAGTGCTCAATTTGGCTTCGATTCCCAACGCTGCGTTGGCGTAAAGCGGACTTGGGCACGACAAGCGAGCCAGAACAAAGCAATCTGCCCCGGAGCGCTGCTTCGTCTTATCAAACCAAAGCTCGGCCACCGACAGGAAAGCGCCGGCATAGTTGAGTCCTGCCGACTGCAAGTGCTGATAAAAAGCTTCTGCCTTGACTTTGACGCTGTCGTTATGCGTGATCGTCAAATCAAGCTTGTGGGAGTCCAGTCCGGTCGTGTCGGCCGCACGCACACGGGAGCGCACCAAAAGGCCGAAAGGCTCATTAGCGCCCTCGCGATGCGATTCGATCGTGAGCACGCCGTCGTCGGTGACGCTCGTGCGCATCGTGTGCGATTCCTTCCCGGCAAGCGGCAGGCCGCGAAGAATCGAGAAATTAACCAGTTCGGCAACTTCCTTCTTGCCCTTGGCTTGTGCTTCGCTCAGCACATCCTTCAACGCCAACTGACCGGCGCTCACCGCCGCTTCAAGGAAACCGGCGGCAGGGAAAAGAACAGTATCGTCAATGCGATGACCGACAAGCCAATCCAAACGAACCGTATCGACGCGATTTACCCATGTGTTCCTGCCCTTTGCAACCGGATACCCCAGCAGAGTCGGTACTTGTTGCGGAGCAAAGAGCGCTGCCGTCTCAGACGTGGGTTTATTCCATGCAAGCGTTCGATTCCATGGGTAATGAGGCAAATTTCGTTCACGAGGCACCACCGGCCACGCAGGATGCATGGGAACGCCTCCCGCCACGGCCTTGAACATCTGACTCATCAAATGATCGGCGGATTCGTCGCCACGGCGCTCCAGCGCGCAAATCTGCACGTCAATGCTTTGTGCGCGAGCCGTATTGCGCAAATACCCTACGAGAATCGCGTGCGGTCCAACTTCCACAAAACGACGTACGCCGTCACGCAACATAGCCTTGACGGCCGATTCGAACATCACCGCATTGCGAACGTTTTTCCACCAATAGGAAGCATCAAGCGGCGTATCGTCGGCTAAAGCATCTCCAGTTACCGTAGAGTAGAAGCAACTGTTCAAGTCCTCTTGCGGTTCGGAAACAATGTCAGCCAAATCATGGAGAATGTCCGCGTGGATAGTCTCCATGGCCGGACTGTGGAAGGCATAGTCCAACGCCAGCTGTTTGGCAGCACCGCCTTTGGCTTTGACGGCGGTAATGAAAGCGCTCATGGCCGTCTGAGGAGCACTCACCGTGAGACTTTCGGGCGCATTGATGCCGGCAACGGCAATCTCGCCGTGAACCTTCAACAGATCGTCAAGCCCCTCCTTGAGATGAACAGCCGCCATCACCCCGGCGCCTCGTGTTTTGCCTTGTAAACGAGAGCGCTGATAAATGATCTTGACAGCATTGGCAAGCGTCAGTCGTCCGGCCGCATAAGCTGCTGCCACCTCCCCTACGCTGTGCCCGCAATAGGCTTGTGCATCGATGCCGATCGAGCGCAAACAAGCAAGCAAACCGAGCTGACAGGCAAAAAGCAAAGGCTGTGCAATTTCCGTACGATCCAGCGACCAGACAGACTTATCGTCCGTAGGTGTCGTCAGGACGGAACTCAACTTAAAGCCCGCCAGCGGCTCAAAGTAGACATCAGCTTCGTCAACAGCCGTTCTGAACACGGTATTGTCACGGTAAAGAACCGTCCCCATGCCGACCCACTGGCTGCCGTTACCGGAAAAGACGAAAGCAGTTTTAGCCTTGTCCGCCGCCACAGTGTCGCGATCATGCACCAGGATTGCGTCAGACGGCTCTGCGCTCTTCTCCTCAGAAGCGGCGTCAAGTGCACGAATCACGCCGTCAACACTTTTTCCTTGCACCAGCACGCGGTGAGTAAGCAAATCGCGTTGCTGAAGAACGGCCGCAGCCAATTGGTTAAACCGAGCCAGACGAGCCTTCTCGTCATTGAAGTCGTCCAATTCCTGCGTCAAAAAATCTTTCCAACTTGCCGCCAGCTTGAGAACGGATTCCTTGCTTTTGGCCGAGAGCAACAAAGGCAAGCAAGTGTCTTGCATTGCAAAAGTCGGTTGCTCCTGTGTTTGATCAGCCTCAGCGCAGCCTTCAAGGACTACGTGCGCGTTGGTTCCGCCAAAGCCAAAGGAGTTGATGCCCACCAACGGCAATCCATTGACTTTCGGCAACGGTTCGATTTGGGTAGCTATACGCAACCCCAAAGCCTTGAAATCAATGGCGGGATTCGGCGTTTCAAAGTGCAAATTGGGATAAATCCGACGGTTTTGAAGCGTGAGCAGTACCTTTGCCAGACCGGCCATGCCCGAGCCGGTTTCCAGATGTCCCAGATTGCCTTTCACGGAACCGATAACAAGCGGCTCTTGCGACGCTTCGCGATGTCCCAACACGCGGCCAATAGCCCCCGTTTCCACAGGGTCCCCCACAGCCGTACCTGTTCCGTGGGCTTCAACGTAGGCGATGCGAGATTTGTCGAGCCCGGTCTCGGCTCCTTCGTAAACGTCTTTGAGCAGTTGCGCTTGAGCTTCGCCACTGGGTAATGCAATACCAGTCGTGCGACCGTCGGAATTCACCGCTGCGGCGCGAATCACGGCATAAATCGCATCACCGTCTTTTTGTGCTTCTTCAAGATCCTTGAGAAGGACGACAGCACCGCCTTCGCTACGAGCATATCCGTCAGCCTTTTCGTCGAACACTCGACAAGCCCCGGTAGGAGACAACATGTGTGCTTTAGAAAAGCCCACGAACCCCATAGGAGACAATAGAACATTCACGCCACCCGCCACAGCCGCCTTGGCTCGGCCGGAACGAATGCATTCGACGGCCTGACTGATCGCCACCAGACTGGAAGAACAGGCCGTATCCACCGTCATGCTGGGCCCGTGCAAATTAAAGCAGTAGCTGATGCGGTTGGAGATAATGGAAAGTTGCGTGCCCGTCATTGTGTAGGGGCCTTGCAACGCCACGTCATCGCTGTGCAGAATCGCCATATCGGCGCTGGCAGCGCCAATAAACACGGCCGTGTCGCTGTGGGCCATCTTGGATGGAGGGATACCCGCGTCTTCAAAGGCTTCCCATGTCATCTCCAAGACCATGCGCTGCTGGGGATCAAGATTATCCGCCTCTTTGGCGGACATCCCCCAAAAGCGGGCATCGAAAAGACGAACGTCACCCACAGTGCCGCAGCGCGGAGCGTAAAACGTTCCCGGCGTAGATTGTTCGCTAGAGAAATACCGTTCAACGTCAAAACGCTCAAACGGCAGCTGCCCTAATGCATCCTCTTTTCGCTCCAGCAACACCTCGAGCGCTTTGAGTGAATCAATGCCCCCGGGGAAGCGACATCCAATACCAACAACGGCCACAGCGCTCGGACGCACAACGCTCACTTTTATCTCTCTTCTCAATAACGAATAACAATAGGCTTTGCGAAAGGCAAATTTTCTCTCAGCTCTCGAATTTTGACAAATCACGTCAAAAAACGAGTAAGCCGCAACCTTTTGTTTAGGCCGTATTCCGACATTGAAACTAAAACGACATAAACAAAAGGTTTCCGAAAACAGGTGCAGTTTTGAAACAGCACAATTTTCGGAAACCTAAGTCAAGAGTACCTAGAAACAAGGAGGTCAAAGTCTTCTTATGGCACTCCTGAAACTAACCGCAAGCGATTAGAACTTGTGCGTCAGACCGCAGTTGACCTGCACCCAACGCGGATCGCTGTTGGCAACGCTGTCCTGGATGTAACCGGCACCTGCGTACAGCGTGGTGCGCTTGGACAGGTAGTATTCATAGCCGGCAGCGGCCATGAAGCGGCTGAAGTCCTTGTCGACTTCTTTCTTGGCAGCAGGGCTGTAGGCATCAGAGGAAGCATCCAAATAGCCGATGGAGGTCTTGACAGTACCACCGCCAACCGGAACATCCACGCCGGCCATCACAGACCAACCCGTGGCGTCGCCGTAACGGTAGTCATCGACCAAACCGTTACCCAGGCGAGACCAGCTGGCATCGCCTGCGTCGCTGCTACCAACAGCCTTGGCATTGTCGAACCAATGCACACCGAGGTAGCTCTTGGCATAACCGCAATCGTAGTTCACAGCAGCCGTAATCGTGATCTGGTCTTTGCCATGCCCTGACACAGGGCTATCCTTCGCGTTGTCCCAGGTCTGCTTATTGAGAACGTCAACAGCACCATAGAGGCTCAAGCCACCGTTGTTGTACGTCACTGCCGCAGCATAGTAGCGATCCGAACCAGATTCGTTTTCAGAATCGTTGCTACCCATGCCGTACATCACCCAAACTTCTGCACCGGCAAAGTTCGGCGACTTGTAGTAGACCACGTTGTCCATACGCGTCGGACGGTAGGCCTGCATGTAGTTCTGAACACCTACATCGCCCCAACCCGTACCGAAGGACGAGAAGTAGCCTCCGATACCGGTCGAGCCAGCATCGTTAGCGAACGTGCTCAAACGGCCCATACCGAACTTACCGAAGTTACCTTCGAGGTAAAGGCTCGATTCACGATTGAAGAAGTGATCCTTGTCACTAACGGCGCCCGTGTCAGAGCTAAAGCCATTTTCAAGAACAAACCCGACCTGCAGGCCATTGCCGAGGTCTTCGACACCCTTCATACCCCAACGGGAACCGGAACGCTGGCCGGATTGCATACCGAAGCTGTCACCGCCTTGACCTTCGAGCCCTTTGTAACCATCCCAGTCGATAGAGTTATAAGCAAGGCCGGTATCCACAACACCGTACAACGTCAGAGAAGTGGCCGAAGCGCCACACATGGCGGTCATAGCCGCCAAAGCAACCAATGTCTTTTTCATGATTTGCTTCCTAGGAAAGACACCTAAAAATTAAACAAAAAACGATTGTTGTTCGAACGTAACAATCCTTCGGAACTTCAGCTCAAGAGGCAAAAACAGCTCGGCTGCCGCACTTTTGGTGAAGACCGATGCGAGCATCTTAAAGGAAAGAAAAACTTGTCTCCATACTATGGTTGAACAACATTACATAGGCATTTTCACTAAAGCCACTTAACAACACATTGATTTTATTGCAGATTTTCGTGGCCATCTTTTGTTTTGCACAGAACATAGCAAATGAGATCTTCGCAAAAGATGATGTATAAAAACAACACTTTTACTGGGTATTACGTACGCTTTTCGTGAAACTATCTTGAATTTAGCCCTTTAAACACTGCTACCGGATGCATCCTCTTGACTCCTCTCCACGCGTAAGGAGTAAGTCAACATGAACATCCAAGAAGCCTGTCTAAACCGTTATCCCTCACCTCAGTCCAGAAGACGCATAGGCTACGAACTAAATCGCCTAGCGCAGCTTTTTCAAATAGCCAGCGTGAACGATATTGACTGGCCTACATTCACACGAGCAACCATCGGCGCTCTACTAGCCCGCCCAGAGCTCACCCACAGAAAAGCTGCCAGTCAAAATTTCACACTGAGTGTGATTAAAAGCCTCTGCGAAGAAGCATGTTTCCAGCGACTGATGCCCTTGGAGCAATATTTTGCAATTGAGCGAATCCCCAATTTTCGCGGCAATTCACGTCATGGCTCACCCTGTCTGTCGTCCGACGATATACGTCAGTTGCTTCAGGGGTGCATTAGCGGCGGCACTCCAAAAGACATCAGGGATGCGGCCATCATCGCTGTTGGTCTTGGCTGCGGATTACGCAGAAGCGAAATCTCAGGACTGCAATTGTCTAATATCGATCTTGACCGCCATCTCATTCAGGTGCTCGGCAAAGGCAACAAACTCCGTTATATCGGTCTTAACGCAAATGTCATCTTTTACCTAAAAAAATGGCTTGAAGCCCGAGGAGGTAGTGGATGTTCTCATTGCTTCGTCAAAGCACGTAAAGGGGCACACTTGGAACACACCCGCCCATTAAGTCCTGAAGGCTTGTGCCTGATGGTCAAGAAGCGATCTTCCGTACTGATTGGACGGACTATCTCAACGCATGACCTACGAAGAACTTTCGCATCATTGCTACTCTCCAACGGAATCGACATTAATTCACTGCGCCTCGTGATGGGGCACAGCGACATCCGAACCACACAGATCTACGATCGCCGCGATGAAATGATGCGAATTAACAGCATCGCTCAGGTTCCTCTTCTCCCCTCATTGAACTTCTAACCGTTATTGTTCGTATCTCTCTACGCGTTTCCTTTGCTTGGAATTGACTTGCTGAAATATGCATTTCGTCAAGCAAGGGATCGTGCTGGCGGCGCTGGCGGTCACTTTACCTGCTGCTAGTCCTGCAGCATCGGCAGCCGACGTATTGACGGCCGCCGTGTTCGGCAGCACCGGATCATCTTCCTACTCGAGCAATGCTCGCTCTCGTTCTCTCGGAACGAGTACCAACCCGACGCCGGCTAGTGCCGGCATGTCAGTCAATCCAGCCAATATGCCGGCCGGTACGGTTATGGGGCCTAACGGCACGGTCATGCCTGTGGCAGGTACACCGCTGGTCATTCCAACCGACACCAACAACATCACAGTGGCACCACCCGCCTGGGCACAAGGTGCCTACAGCAATTCGACATCAATTGCCTTAAAGCCTTTTGCATCCAAGCTGTTTGAAGGACGATTTGCGTCGACTTTCAGTGATGCGGCAAGCGGTGACTATATTTTGGCGCCGGGTGATCGTGTCGTCGTCCGCATTTGGGGTGCACGCTCATACGACGATGTCTTGATTGTTGATCAACAGGGCAATCTCTTTATCCCGGAAGTGGGACCGGTACATGTGGCCGGAACCAAGAACTCGAGTTTGCTCAACACAGTTCGATCGGCTATCTCTCGCGTTTATACCGACAACGTACAGGCTTATGTGAGCCTGCAAAGCGCTCAACCTGTTGCTGTCTATGTGACGGGTTTTGTCAATCACCCTGGCCGGTACGCCGGTGGTTCTCTCGATTCTGTGTTGTCGTTTCTGGATCGTGCCGGAGGTATTGATCCGGAACGCGGCAGTTATCGCCGAATCGAGATCATCCGCAACAAGAAGATCATTGCCGATTTGGACCTCTATCAGTTTGCGCTGGCAGGAAGTGTCAACACGCTTCGCCTGAAGGACGGAGACGTCATTCTTGTCAAAGAAAAAGGCACCAGTGTTTCGGCTTACGGTCTGCTTCGTGAGGAAGCCGTTTACGAGTTAGCGCAAGGCGATTCGGCAACAGATAAGAACGCATCCAAAGGTTCTCGTCTTATTGAATTGTCGTCTCCTTTGAAAAACGTGTCTCACGTGAGCGTAAGCGGCACTCGCAACAAAGCCCCATTTAACCGTTACTTCTCGCTCGACGAATTCAAGAGCTTCACGTTAGCCGACGGTGACATTGTCGAGTTCGTCGCCGATATGCCCGGTCAAACCATTATGGCAACAGTTACGGGAGCCATTACCGGGGCATCGCGCTATCCGATCCATAAAACAGTCAAGTTACGAGATTTGTTGCGCCGAATCGAGGTTGAACCCGAACTTGCGGCAACAGACTCCATCTATTTACGTCGCAAGAGCGTGGCGCGAGATCAGAAGGCAGTTATTCAGGACTCCTTGCGTCGATTGGAACAAACCGCGCTCACCGCAACTTCGTCCACTCCTGAAGAAGCGCAACTGCGCGTGGACGAGGCACGCCTGATCCAGGACTTTGTCAAACGAGCTGGTCAACTCGAACCTGACGGGGTGATTGTCGTTTCCAGAGGAAAAGAAGTCAGCGATATCTGGCTTGAAGACGGAGACGAAATCGTTATCCCGCAGAAATCAAACGTGGTTCAGATCACTGGTGAAGTGGTGATGCCAAAAGCTGTGGCCTTTGAAGAGGGGATGTCGCTGGATGACTACCTGGCAGCTGCAGGCGGTGTTTCGTCGCGAGCCGATGACAAAAACATTCTGGTGGCAAAACAAAACGGAGAAGTCGGAATGGCGGAGCGTTTAGGAATTGGCCCCGGAGATCGAATCCTAGTACTGCCGAAAGTCGATACCAAGGGAATGTTGTTGGCTAAAGACTTAATGCAGATTATTTATCAAATTGCTGTCGCAACTAAAGTTGCTGTGGATTTGTAATTATTAAGGATACATCATGGATATTGTTTTTATATGCGATGAAGAATATGCAATACCAACTGCTGTTGCGATTAAATCAATCGAGGAAACGAATAACGGAAAAAAGAGTATATATATAGTCTCGCCATCCTTGAAAGAAGAGACAAAATTATTCCTAAAAAGTTTGGAAAATAACAGTACAAGCATTAATGTTTTAATATATAAAAAAGAAGTCAAAGAGTTTGCAATACAAGGGCTACATGTCTCGCCTGCTGCCATTATAAAATTTGATTTGCCTCACATATTTAGAAATAAAAATAAAATTCTTTATCTTGATAGTGATATATTAGTTAGAGGAGATATAACTCCATTGTTTTCAATTGATATTGAAAACAATTACGCCGCAGTTGTTAAAGATTTCAAACCGTTGACCTACAAACCATCTCAATTGGTTAAATTAAATGTTTTTCACACAGCCTATTTCAATTCTGGAGTAATGCTCCTAAATCTCGAAAAATTAAGAAAAGACGGAATCAGGGATAAGCTATACAAATACAGAGCATCTGGGATTAACTATTTTATGGACCAGGATGCACTGAATGTTATTTTCGCAGAGAATGTAAAATATCTCGACTTGAAATGGAATACAATTTCATCAACTGTTGGGGCCTTTAACAAAGACGAACTTGCAGAATATTATAATCTAGGCCAGATAAAATCAAAATCAGATATATATGATCAAGCAATAATTATTCATTTAACAACAAAATATAAACCTTGGAAATTTATAAATGTTCCTTATTCTTCAGAGTGGATGTCTATATACAAGAAATTAAAGAAAACAAATGATCTTATAAGAACCATTTTAGACATCCCCACAAGAGATAAAATCTTTTCGGGTATCCGCGTAAGAATATCATCCACAGATTTAGGAATTAAACCCAAAGTTATTGTTAATTTAACATCATTTCCTGAACGAATAAAATGTGTTGCACAAGCAATAAGATCTCTCCAAAAACAAACTATAAGAGTACACAAAATCATACTTTGGCTGGCCAAAGAACAATTCGCAAATCAAGAACTCCCTGAAACTTTAACAAAACTGATAGGGAAAGATTTTGAAATTCGATGGTGCAATGAAGATTTAAGACCACATAAAAAATATTTTTATGCTTTTAAAGAGTTTTCAAACAGTATTAACATTACTGTTGACGACGACATTTATTATGATAGATCTACCATTGAAAATCTTTTAATTTCATACATTAAGTACCCATATGCTATATCTGCGAATCGTGTTCACAGAATGAAAATCGATAAATCAGGTAACATACTACCTTACTCTACTTGGGACCGCGAATTTAATAAATACCATCACCCTTCGATGGAATTGTTTGCTACAGGAGTAGGTGGCGTACTTTATCCTCCATTTATTTTTGACAAAAAAATCGCTTTAAATATCAAGACAATTATAGAAACATGTTTGGATGCTGACGACATATGGTTAAAATTTAATGCAATTTATACAAACACACCTGTTGTTCTTGCATCCGAAAAATTTCATTTAAATTTCATAGAAAATAGCCAGGAAGTGTCACTTTGGAAAAAAAATGATACCCAAAAACAAAATGACATTCAGCTTTCAAAGGTCAGAAAATTTTTTGAATCTATTGATAGTGATGATAAATTTAAAATTTCAATGCAAAGCATTGTTACAGCTAGTTTAAATTTTATTGGAACCATTCAAAACCAAGATCAAATTAAATTTGATTCCACAGAAGATCTAAAAAAAGAAATTGAAAAATATAAAGAAAAAATAAATTTTCTAAAAAACACAACATCTTATAGGCTAGGCAGAGCCATAACACTCATTCCAAGATTAATTATTAAATTTTTAAGATCAATTAAAAACAAAGAAAGGCGCTTCAAATGAATAACCAGAATCTAATATTTTGCATAAATAAACAAAAAATAAAATCAAAACTTACACAACAAATAAAGTTTTTCTCTGTTCATGAGATTTCAGCCCTTGATGGACCGTGTGAAATTGAGGTCTCATGTACAAAGTTTAATTGTTATTTTAAAAGATCCAACGTTAAAAAACTTTATGTCTTTCTTTCCGCCGTAGGAAAATCGAGTGCAAAATATCCTCAATTTCATCGAGTTGCTTGGACAGATATATATGATGGATGCTGTCTTTGCATTGACGATCCAACAAGAGAAGAAATAAATTTCGCACCCTCATTTTATTTTGGAAAATGCACAGACAATTATTTGGATAAAATCCAAATCATCGTACAAAACATATCCAATTGCTTTGATATCCCATCACATAATATTTTTTTTATAGGCTCTTCTAATGGAGGGTTTGCATCATTGTATTTGGCAAATCAATTTACGAATACCAATGCGATTGTATTAAACCCTCAATTTAATATTCCACTTTATTTTATAACAGAAAAATCCATTGGGGATATGGAATTATTTCAAAAAAAAATTGGAATAGATTTTAAAGATGCCAATTTCAAAAAAAGATTAAATGTTGAAAGCATCTTATATAACATGAAATCAAATTTCATAATCGCGGTTAATCTTCAGGCGCGATGTGATTTGGAACAAATCTCATACATCTTTAAAAAGATTAATTTTGAAATAAAAGAAGGAGTTTATAAGTTTAATAATTGTACATTTGTGCTTTATAGAATAAACACAAAAAATCCTCACTTAGCACAACCTGATGAAAATTTTACTAGATTTTTAGAATTTTTCACTCATAAATTTGATCAGAATTTAATTGATATAGCAAATCTTTTTTCAAACCTTACGAAAAAAATCTACCAATTGCAAGACGTACTAAATCAAACAAAAATTAAGGAGTAGTGACATGTCTTATATTTATTGGCCTAGTTTAGATAGGAATTATATTAGAGAATATTTACGGTCATGCCACACACACGAAATTATGGGGTTCATCTCAGATAGTACTGAGTGCCCTGCGGGGGGGGGGACGACCATCTTAGGTCCATCTTTAACTTTAAAAGCTGCAATTAATGAAAATGCAGAAATTGTTCTTTTTGGTACTCCGGAACAAATAGCTAATAAAGTAGAAAAAATAGAATCATTCACTCCTGGATCTTCAAAATATTGCTTACCATTTTTTTTGTTGCATGAAAATAAAATTAAATTTAAAGATCTACAATATTTTCCCTTGGAATATATAATAAACATTATTAGAAAAATAAAACAAAGCAAGAAAATAGTTGTTCTGAATGGAAATTGTCAAATAACCTATCTTACTCAAATCTTGGCCAGACACAAAGAGTTTAAAGATAAATATTTTATTATAGACATACCAAGAATATTTGAATTCAGCAAGCAATTAGACTCAATAAAACTTGCCGAAGTAATAAAGTCGGCGGATGTTATCTTGTCTCAGCCAATAAAGTCAAATAATAAATTCAGCTCGTTACTTTCTTGTGAAAGTTTACTCTCTTTAAAGAGTGATTATACTAAGTTTGTTTTAATTCCAAACATTACATTTGCCGGTTATTGGCCACAAATGCGTCCTATTGATGGTTGCACATATAATCCGATAACCTTAGCAGGACAAAAGCTATTTCCTTATGCAGACTTTAATATCATTAAGTTTCTCAATGACGAAGTAAGTGATTGCGATATAATGAAAGAAATTCGGTCTATAGACTTTTACTCTAAATCTGAAGTTTTAGAAAACTTGGAAAATGAATTAATAACTTCAACAAAAAGAGAAGAAGGGTGCGATGTTAAAATATTTGACTTTGTTAAAAACAATCTATTCAATAGAATAATGTTTTATTCATTCAATCATCCTAAGCCATTTCTTATTGAAGAATTGGCCAAACGAATATTTGTTTATTTTGGCTTTAAAAGTTCTGCGATAAATGATCTGGACGAATTAAGAACGCAAAGTCAAATGCATTGGCAGCAGCAGTATATATATCCGAGCGTTGAATTAGCGATTTGCGCAACCGTAACGAATGAATCTTTATATTCAAATAGATATGTAAACCCTGTGGCTATGTCTGCAATCGAATATCTCCAAACTTATATAAACTCGCTGAAGATATCCAAAGCAAAATTTTTAAAATTTTAGTTTGAAGATTGTTTTTATTATTCTAGAAGCATCTAATCTATGCCAATGCATCATGGATGCATATCTTGCTTGTGATTAAACTAATCTAGTTTCTCAATCGAGAAGATGGTAGGTGATTAATCCACCTACCGACCTCTCATACCATCGCCCGTTTCGCTCTGGTAGGCATTTCTCACTAGGTATTTTACGACGGTTTCATAGTTTTAGTCTCTATACCTATCAACTTGCGTTAGGGGGTGTTTTGAGGGTACTTTAAGAATTCGCCCAACAAATACGCTTGATCGGGTACCTGAGGTCATTATCGTTTGATGATCGCACGATCCGCAACTCGCTAAAGCGCAATTTCAAAGCAAAGATCCCCAGAACGAAGTTTGTATCTGACATGACGTTTTTTTCATACCAAAGAAGGATGATTGATACTGGGCACCATTAAGGATCTGTGTACCAAAGAAATCGTTACGCGGGATTTGGATACCGGAGCGACGGTTGAACTAGCGCTGAGAACACTGAAACAAATTCGCTTTCACGGCGGAAGCCTACTGCATAGTAACCAAGGGGGTACTTACACTAGCCTTGCTTACCGCAATGAAGCAGAGAAACTCGGCATTACTTTGAGTTAATCAAAGAAGGGGAACTGCTACGCCTGTCAAGCTGAAAATTACCATTTATTCGCACGATGATTCTCATCCTTTCGGACACCCCAATTCTCAAACATTCGGACAGTAGTTTCGATGCCGATGATTGGGCAAGTGTGGGTGTTCCGAGAGCGTTATTGCTTTTGAGGTTTCTACCTTCCCAACCCAGCCTGCGTTCGACCTGCCGCTTATGTCGTAAACGATGGGCTGTAGGCAGGTCGGAGTGCAGGCTGGGGCATCCTTCGGAATCAGAGCGAGTGCTCACAGGCTGTCATAGCTATTCGGTTGCGCGGAGCGAAAGCGGAGCGCGCCCCGACTCACAGCCGATAAAACTCAAGATTCGAGAGATGCCTGCCTAAAAGCCTTCCTCCTTAAGGCTTCAACTTCTTCCCATAGGGATCTTCCAGTGCTCCGCACTCTGTTCGGCTTCGCATAGACGGGCCCTCCAAGTTCAGGCGCCGAGCTCGATAGATAAGCCTGTCCAGAATGGAATCAATAAACAACACGTCCCCGATACAGCTCGCCCAGACATACACTGGAAACACGCTTGTAACGATTACGCTTTTGCCTCCTTCGCGCGTTCTCTCATTTATGATTTCCAGCAGGTCAGCACGTTGGTTCGCCGTTAAGCCGCCTAGGCCGAATTTATCAATCATCAGCAGGTGATAGCTATTTAGTTGTTTCTTCTTACTCGTTCGCAACGTAGTATTGGAAGCACTTTCGGCGTATTCGAGCAAGAGATCGTTGACGCGGTAATACTTTGCTCTAAAGCCTGCTCGGATTGCGGCATTCATCAACGCGCTGGCCAACCAAGTTTTGCCGCTGCCGGTGGCGCCTGTGATGACGCAGTGCTCGCCATTGCGGATCCAATCGCAACCGGCCAATCGTTCAATCAATCCGCGGTTCAGATTGCGGTCAGGCGCGTACAAAGTATTTTCAATACATGCGTCCGGATAGAAGCAAGCTGATTTTTTGATCCGTGTCGCAACCTTTCTCGTTTGCCTTCGAGCCGCTTCGCTCACGAGACATTCGTATAAGAACTCCACCGGATCTAAGCTTTGATAATTTGGAAGCTTGACAAGTTCCATCGCTTTTATCAGGATGCCGCCGGCGCACAGCTCAAGGCAAACCTCTTTAAGCTCCATTACCGATCGACTCATTGTCCACCCCCTCATCGGTAGTTGTTTCTAATATTGGTGTGAGCCGGAGACAAATAGTCGTTTGCGATCCTTTGATTGTTTCCAATGTTGGGCTCCCGGTTGTTTTCTTTGGCCCAAATGATCTGCTCACATCTTTTGCGCGTTTCTTGATAGGTGACATTGCCGTACTCAAGACCCGTACTCAGAGCTGATAGATAATGGAGACGGGAAAAAGCTTGAAGAGCCTCATCAGGGCATTGCAAGCCCGGCCGCAAGGAAAGTTGGTTTTTCCTTTTTTTAGATGCCGCACCAGACGATCGGCAAAGTCTTCCGGCAATCCAGCCTTGACAAACTCGGCAACCCATTCGCGAAGTTGGCGTCGGTATTTTCTTTCTGCGTCAGTCAGGTGTTCCGGCAATAGATGGGTCTTGTTGCCCTGTGTGTTCTTGTATCGCTTGTGCTCGGCGATTTTGCCCCACGAATCCAGGTCATAGATGTAGACCTTGTCATCGGTGATCGTTACGGAAACGCGCTTACCGGTGTACTTCGGTGGCGTGCTGTAGCGATGGCCGTCGCCTGAAATGCGAACGAAATGGCCACGATCAACGACCAGGACGCGAATATCCAACGGACAGAAGGCTTGGAGCGGCAGCCGGCCAAGGAACTCGCGTTCTTCTTCCTCAAACATTTGCCTCCGGGAGTTTCACCTTTCTGTTGCAGTAAACGGCGCGTTATTAAGCTCTTCGAGTTTCGCTTTTACCTGTTCATTGAGGTGATCAAGGTCGCGCGCCATCGGGGTACGCTCCAGCTCCATCGCAGCAATGATCCGTCGCTGTGCGAGCCCTACACCGGCTTCGACCCGGTTGTCTGCTTGGGGCGACGAGGCTGACACGCCCATGGCTCAATGTCATAGTCGTTGCACAGGGAACGTACCGTCTGTTGTACATCGCCCTCGTACCAGCTCGAGTGCTTGACGAGTGCATTTGCATTGTCCATGACGAGGACCTGCGGCGTGCCGCCGAAGTATTCGAGAGCGTGAACAATGCCGGAGATCCAGCTCTGTTGCTTCTCATTGGGAAAGGCCTCAGCGTAGGTGAGGTTGCTGTACGGCAACACCGCGATAAACAACCGCGCACGTTGTACCTCACATTTCGGATCAATCCACTTGAGGTTGTCTCCGGCGAAGTCAATCTCCATGCGCTCACCGGGGATGGCTTGGACATTGCCGTAGGGTACGCCAAGGCCGTTGGTTTGCCGCAACTCGGCGTAGCGGCGACAAAAGGAGGTGTAGGGGTATGGATGTATGACGACTTGTGACTTATAGGCGTCGTACAGCAATTTGAGCGTGACATTCCGACGGGCCAGTTTTTTGTGAACTTCTACCCAGTCTAGTTCTTGGTATGCCTTGGTGGTCGATGGGTAAAAAGTCTCCAAGAGCTGCGTGTCGGGCAATTAGAGCAGCTCAGCCACATTGGCGCCGCCGCCATGCGATAGCGCTGTTTGAGAAAGAAGACTGACAGAGGATTTGAAAATCCCTAACTTCTGAGCAGTGACGCGGATTGAAAGGCCGTCTTGCAAGCAACCGAGCAATTGTCGCAGAAGGGAAACTGGAAACTTATTCATAAGTTGGTTAAACAGGGGACTTGGTCTATCAGTTCCAGGTGTTCGAATGTTTAGGATTGCCCCTTAGCCGGCTGTCCAAGTGTGTGAGATTTTGGCTGTCCAAATGTTTGAGATACATCGTGCGAATGGTCGAGATTTCTCAGCATGGTGCTGATAGGTGCGATTTCGAACTCGACATAGTCTTGAAAACAAATAGAAACTAAAAGAGATATTGAAATCTTTGTGGGTATGCAATGGGCGGCAGGGAGAGGAACTCTCTGGATTTCCCCTCCCACTAAATAAATACATTTTATCAAAAGTATTTATTTAATGTTGCGAAATGGTACTCATCTGAAAATATATATCGTATATTTTTCGTATAGTTTCGCGTCCATGTGATGTTCTAAAATCTTTTGTATTGGCTTTAAATTTTTGCAAAACGGTATAAAGACCTAAACAAACATTCTTAAAATCTTGCGAATAGTCGTATATTTGTAGTAGCATTTGTTCGGCAATATCTAGATCATCCATAAATTTAAGGACTTGATCGCAAAATAAATTTTTCCGATTGTTTGTACGTGGTGCGTCATACACAGTATAATCGGGATTGACTCTGATCTTGCTGTGATTTAAAAGTGTTTCACTTTTCGGCATAACCTCATTGTTATTTTCAGCAAAAGGAAATGCACCCAAAACAATATTAATTGAGTCAATTAAGTCAATAGAAACTTTTTCTGGCGGTACTTTGTTATTGGTAAATAAATTAAAGTACATCCATTTGGCCTTTAGGGCGTATTTTGAAAACAACATCGGTATCCTCAGATTGTTATTTTCGATATTATGAGATGAATTGCAAATAAATCTATTTCTCGTGTCAATATATAATCTTTGATTTTTTTTGAACAAGCAATCACAATTTGCATAAAGTCCCAGAGTCTCATTGATTAATTGTTCCTGATCGTTGAAGACTTCGGCTAAATGTGTTACTTCATTATGGAGATAACATCCGCCAATTCTTCTAAGTAATCGTCTATCTCCCAAAGAATAATTTAACTCACCTCGACACCTTTTGTATCCAAGAACAACCTCACCTAAATATCCAGTGAGTTCTAATGTCTTAAGATCAGTGTAATTTGATGTATATAAATAGGAGCTTACCGAATAAGTTCCCAATGTTCTGGAAATATGATCTAAATTTATCTCATTGCGATCATTAATATGCAATCGGGTATCATCAACTTTTTCATACGAATGTTTTTTATAGTTATAAATGTTGGTTAGAGCAGCCGCCTTTTCAATATCATCACTTGTGCCAGATTTTCGAGTATGTGTAAATATTTTATATTTATACTGGTCTGGCATATTTGTGATTGTGGCAAATACCACTCGTGAATCAAATCCGCCACTAACATCAACAACTATTTTTTCAAAATGATGTGATTTACAGGCTGCCAGACAACATTCGTAAATTTCTTTTTTTGCTTTATAGATGTATTCCTTGTATAAGTTATCGTCCCATTCTTCAATTTTTCTTTAATTGGAGTCCTTTTTTTTGATCAAAAATCAAATACTCGGTAGCGAACAATAAATAAAAGTTTTCGACATCTAATTTTTTGCTAAATGGGGTGCCGTATGTGAAGCCTGATGTCAAAATATTAACTCGACTTCTTCGTATGTCTAATTTAACTCCTTTAATAGCTGATGAGGTTAATATAAGAAGCAAATGATAATTATTCGATGCAGCAAACCGTCCATCTTTGTAATAATAAAACCAGGGCTCCATTCCAAAGAAATCAGATTTTAAGCAGATTGACTTATTATAAATATAACAAGTGCAATACTCTCCATATAGGTCAGACATAGTATCTATCGAACCTACGCCAGAAATTGCTTCATTCGCTCCAACAAACATTTCCGAGTTATAGAAGCAATAGCCCGAAAATAAGAATAAACCATTATCTATGGTAAATGGAATTTCCTGAGAGACGACTGTAAAGCATTCTGTTTGAGTCTTGTGATATTTCCATTCATTAGTTTTTAACTTAACATCAAAATTCGATACAAAAATATCCTTATGAGGATGAGCAAGATGTGCTAATTTTAATTTCGGTAAAGATTTTCTTTCAGTTTTTAAAAATTCCTCAAATAAGAGTTCATCGTTCTTAGTTATTTCTTTAATTGCAATCATTTTCTCTGCCCTGCTTATAAAATTATCTTTTTTACACGCTTAGTAACTGAGCACATTAAATCGTATGAGATCGTACCGGACCATTGGGCAACTTCGCTAATTTTTATATTTTCTCCCCATAATTCAACGACATCTCCAATTTTTACATTGTCAATATCCGAAATATCAATCATCAACATATCCATTGCCACTGTACCAACGATTGACGCTCTTTTTCCATTTATATAAACACAAGCATTAGAAGAAATTGTTCGTGGATACCCATCTGCATAACCACACGCTACAACAGCAATCACGGAATCTCTTTTTGTAATATATTTACTACCGTAACTTATCCCTTCCCCTTTTTTTACATAATTCTTAGCAATAATTTTTGAGACGAGCGATTGTGTAACCTTAAGTCCGATTTTATCAATATTTAAAGTATCGTCAGGTGCTGCTCCATATAGGCCGATACCTGCTCGCACTTGTGAACCTTGAATTTCAGGATGAAATAATATGCATGCAGTGTTTGCCAAACAATATTCTTTAAAAGAATAGTGAATCTCAGATAATCTTTGCAACTGGCGTTTACATGATGCTATCCCATCTGTTGGATATCCTGGTTCCGCATTAGCAAAATGAGTTACAACACCCTCCAAATTTATGAAAGCTAACGTTGCCAATTCACTGGCAACACTTTCTATAACCTCAGAATTAAAACCTAGTCTGTTTAAACCAGTATTCGCTTTAATATATACTGATATTTTTTCCGGAAATTTTAGGGATATTTCTTTCAACCATGTAATTTGTTCATATGTACTAATGACAGGCTCAGAATTTGTTTTTGCAACTAACTCAATTTCATCTTCCGAAAACAAACCCTCTAAAAGGAGGTGCCGGGGCTTCCTCATTATAAACCCGGGCGTTACGGCTTACGGCGATAGACA
>ENA-UEPI01000054-UEPI01000054.1-human-gut-metagenome-genome-assembly--contig:-NODE-54-length-89399-cov-75.491671_pt1 | contig 89399 bp, 116 predicted proteins | sample MGYA00242899_ERZ507914 | MGnify/ENA primary metagenome ERZ507914 (study PRJEB26167, sample SAMN06115442) | human gut metagenome | host: Homo sapiens | place: China:Chongqing | collected 2015-07-28...
TGCATCCCACTCCCCTCTTACCTCGCGTTCGGTAAGAATGATGTTTCGATCCTGCGGCTGTCTGCCGGCTTCTTCTCGCTCGCGCGCGTCACGCGAAAAACGCGCCTTGGCCTCTTTGACGTGTCCTCGCAGTTTGCCGAGCCAATCGCTTCCGGGTGTTGCCATGGCTTACTCGGTACTCCATGTCGGTGCGAAATCTTCGCGGTAGTCGGAGCGCGACTCAAAGCCCGTCTGCCGCTTGATGCGCAAAAGTGCGCCTTCGTCGGGCAGCACGATTCGCTTCTGCGGCAAAGCCTGGTCCACATTGTCAATTCCTGCGGCAGCCATGACCGCCATGAATTCGTCACGGCGACCATAAACGCGACGCGAAACCAAAGAAGGATCGTGCGCTTCGTCCGGCTTGATTTCGTAGTAAACGGCGTTTGTCGTCCACGGGCGTGCAGAGTCTGCAAATCGCCGAATCTCTCGCCAAAAAGCGGCAGCCGCCCGGGTATCCTGATCTGTTCCAGCCATTGGTGTGCTCCGTTAAACGGTTACGATCCAGCCGCGGATGATCTTGTCGTAGGCTTCATTTACGCCTTCGATCAGGGCAATGTCGTTGTCCGTCTGGTCCATCTTCTTCACGAAGAGGCAGGTCGCCAGCACAGCAACCTGCTCATTGCTCACGCTTGAGGCGATTCGAAACTTTTCGCCTGAAGTGTCGATGCCGTCGGACTCAATCGAACTGGTCGGGTCTGCGCGTCCGACCCCATCATCAAAGATGAGTCCGGGTTCTCCATCCTCCGAGACCATGCCGTGCAAAGTTTTGAAGTGCTGGATCGCCTCTTTCATGTCGGATTCAGCAAAAAAAGCATCCCGCTGAATGTTCGGGACATTCGTAATGACGGAGGCTCCGTCAACTGGATTGTCTCGGTAGGGGGCAATCTTTGAGATGACAATGATTCTGTGCTCTTTGTCGTAGATGGAAAGCAAAGAACACGGCCGGCCTGAGTAACCGGAAATCGTCGCTTGAATCTTTGCAACTGCTTCGTCCATTACGGGATGTCCTTTTCAAAAACGAGAGTGCTGTCGATGTAGCCATCAATCGACACGTTTTGGACAAGCGGGAACCCGGGCGGGTCATCGGTGCCAACAACCCCTTTTCCGTCGTTCTCTTCGCCTTCCTTAGGCGCAATGAAAAGCGGCGTGGTCACTTTGAGGTTGAGGTCAACCGTGAGAATGTTGAGGTCTTTCACACCGGTGTCGATGTTCATGGCCGGCGAGTCCGGTGCTTCGATCTGCACAGGCCACTTCGTGTTGAGTCCCGCAAACGGATAAAACGCAGTGAATCGCCGGTTCGGAGTCTCATCGAGGTAGAGCAAGAACTGCGCGGCCAGAGACTTGCACGTAGGCTCTTCGCGCGCAAAAAAGGCCACCTGCACGCGGATGTCGCCGGAGATCGTCTTAAGCTTGAAGGCACGTTCCTTCGGGTCTCCCTTGATGATGACAAAACGGGCATCGGCAATCTGACGCCCGTAGTCGCGCCCCGTCGGAGAGTAGTCACGTGCCATAGCCACAATGATGACCGGGAGCTTGTGCGGGCTAGTCGGCTCTTCATTGTCAACGCGCAGATATTTGCCGAACTGCTCTTCAACTTTGTCGATCATGCGCGTGGGAGCCCACAGAACGGACGACTTAAACGGCCTCTGCAAGTAGTGGCGCATCTGCGGCGTGGTCGGAGCAATCGACTGAAAGTAGCGGTACATAAAGCCGCTAACCGCTAATTTGACCGGCTCAAACATGGACGTTCCTTAATTAGTAACGACGCAAAAGCCGCTGCGCGAGCGGGTCCAGGTTCACAACCTCCTTCGGTTCCTGCACCATCGGGAGCTTTTCAATGGCATGGAAACTCTGCACGTCATCAAGCAACCGCTCTACTGCATCCATGCTTGCGCGGTAAGGCGGAATGCCGTCTTTGTAGATCGCCCCCGCATCAAGTCCCTTGGCTGCGAGCATATCGACCAACTGGGCGTTTTCCTGCCGGAGGCTTTCAATGGTTTCGTTAGACAACTTGATCTGATCTTCGGCACTATCGAGCAACGTCATAATCCCGCGAATGGACTCACCGTAGATTGCGGCCTCAATTTCGTCTTCGGTCATATCGACGCTGTCGAGCGCATACCCGCGGTTGGTTGAGTAGTTCGGCTCGTTCACATAGTCAAAGCCAAAGAATTCCACCTTGGAATTGCCGATGACGGAACTGAAGCCGCCCACGCGACTTTTGTAGAGCTTCGCGGCCAGTTTGCCGCTGTCGGTGTCCAGAAACTCTTCCTGATGCTCGATAGTCCCGTCCGGGTATGCCTTGAGCATGGTGGTCACAATAGCCGGCTCAACAAAAGCCGGGCGTCCCTTCTCAAGTCCGCCCTCTCGCGGATTCATGCCGAACTTGATTCGCGGCCAATGGCCGTAGAAGCCCAGCATATCTCGGTTGCGCACCTTTTCCTGGCACGCGTCCGAGTTAATGGCGTTTACGACGGCGGCAATGTTGAAATTGCGCGGCTGTCCGCGAAAGATGCGCCCGCGCTCGCGCAAGTTGTACTTAATGACGGAGGTCTGCATTTCAAAAACAACCCATCCAGAAAATTGACTCTGATCAATTCATGGTAGCGGTTGCCGTTGCCACGCCCCCGCCGCATTTTCCGAACTCTCACACGTCTTTGAAGGCGCTTCTGGCATATCGGAGCGCTTTCTGCGCGCTGGAGCTGTCGTTTTTCTCCGGCCCTTCGTCTGCCGGCATGTACGTCAATCCTTCCATGAAGGCAAAGGCCATGGCATCAATCAAGTCAGGCGACTTGATGCCCTGCTTGCGCATATCCTCTTTCTTTTCCATGGCGTATCGGAGGCCGCCCGTTTCGGAAAAGTGGTAAGGCAAGCGCGAGCCTTGGTCGATGATCTTTTCACGCGTGCGCATATCCAGATTGGCCGTGACTGAGACGCGGCCCTGTCGGACGGCATCCCTGAAACGAACCATCGCGCAGGCTCGCTGGTTGTAGTATCGAGTCCGATACTCGTTTTTAAAGCACGGCTTGCCCCACACGATCTTGAACAGCGGTACAGAGTTGTCGTTTCGCTCGATGCTCTTGCAGACTGACGCACCGATACCGCCATAGTCGACGGCAAGAGTTGCGTTTGATCTTTTTCTAGTAATGTCGATCAAGTCGCCGGTAAGGTCCAATTCGTTCTTTTCGTTCGAGCAAATGGGCAATGCCACGAATTCCACGCGCATTGCATCCACACCAAAGTCTCCAGAACCCACAACGCGAGCGACCCACACCACACTTTCGTCTCGCAGTTCGCCGAGTGCCACGTCCGAGAGCACAAAGTAACCGTAGGCTTCTTCGTCCTCGATGATCTTGCCGCGATCAAACACAGATTCGATCTCATCGCGGGTAAGCAGGTAATTGCTCGAATCCTGCGCAAAAAGCCCGAGCACACGGATTTTGTATTCCACCGTGTTGCGGCCGCCGCTTTCAATCTCGCGCTCCTTGAGCCATTCTGTGGTGACGAAAGGCGAATACTCTGAGTTGAATCGAAGTGCCACCCACGGACCGCCCTTCTCTTTGGAGAGACGATGATGTGTGTCGTAGAAAAAGCCCGTGTTTTTGATGCCCTGCGAAGCCAGCAGCGTGCGGTTTCCCGGTTGCGTCTGCGTACCGTTGATCACTTTGAAGTGCTCATCGGGCACGCCCGCCGCTTCGTCAACGATCACCATCTGCCAGTATCGGTGTTTACCGGCAATGCCGACCGACTCGCCCTTCTTCATGGCAATTTGCGTAATGAACCACTGATCACTGTATCCCTTCATTTCCACACGCGTTTTTTTGATCTCGAAGTATTCGAGTAGCCATGCGTGCGGCCCGTTTGCGATTTGCAGGAGCGTGTCGTTCATTTCCTTCCAAATACCGTCGCCCACCTGCTGGATCATCGGTGCACCGATGTACGTGTTCGAACCAATCTCAAATTTGCCTTCGTAGTACGCCATCGGAAAGCACAACAAGTGCCACAGAGCGATGCGGGCAAATGCAAAAGTTTTGCCGGTGCCCGTTCCGGACACCACACTCACCTTTGCATTTTTCGTCATGATTGCTCGAAGAAGGCGAGTCTGGTCAAAACTCGGCATGAGTCCCGTCACCTCGACAGCAAAGCGCAGCGGGTCGGCGTGGTATCTCTCAACAAAGTCTGGGTAACGAGGATCGGCGAAAATGTCCTTACTCGCCATCGGCGGCCACCTCTACGTCCACGATTTCTAGACCTCGCTCCTCGCACATCTTGCGGTTGCGCTCGGCTGACTGCCTCATGCGCTCTTCGAACATCTTCAGCAACTCTTCGTTCGTTACTGAATTGCCGGCCGCCTCTTCGGGCTTTTCGCGGAACAATCCCAATGCTTTGGCAAGGTTTTCGGCGGCCTTCTCTTTGTTGAGCATGATGACTTCGATTTCACCCTTAACCATCTTGATGCCGCTGTACATGTACTTGGCAAAGGGGCTCAAGTAGCGCGTGTCTGCAATCCAGACATACGGCTCACCTTCTCCGTGGCAATTTGGGCAGTCATCTTTCGGAGGCAAAGACCTATCCCACCACTCGCCTTCATAGGGCGGGTACTCGGGCATGTCAGGCTTGTAGAGTCTGCGCCGATCGTACTTTTTCTTTTCTTCGTAGTACTCGTCCATGGAAAGCATGGGGCTGCCGTCGGTCGAATAGCAAAAACGGCAGCACTGCCTTCTGTGCTGCATGATCTCATTGGTGTCAAACGTGAGAATCTTGGCCCACATCTCCATGAGCGAATCTGCATCGACCCCCAGTTTCGCGGCTCGCGGGCGCATTCTTTCGGCAATCTTTTCCTGCACAGACTGGCGCTTGAGCATTTTCCTGACGGTTCCGACAGTGACCCCCATAGCTAACGCAGTTTTCGACGCATTAAAGGTTGCGGTGTATTCCTTAACAAAAAGGTCTTCGCGCGCCTGCAACTCCGTCAATTTGCCTTGAGTATCGGCATCTTCGTAGTTTTTAGTTGCTCTTTTGGTTGCGCTTTTGGTTTCTTTTTTGACAGTTTCCTCATTTGAAACCTGGTTTCCTGAGAAAGGAGCAACCAAAGTAGCCTTTTTCCACCCCTGCTCCCTAGCTATTCTTCCCAGATACTGCCTAGAAACCGGCAGATTCATTTCCTTGCACAGCCATGAGAAACCTTTTCGATCGTCAATTTCCCATGCTTTGCGAACCTTTCTGAGCTGGCCTTCAAGGAGTTTGCCCGACATCACTCACCCTCCTCGAAAGGCAGTTGAGGTTGCAGGCTGTCAGCATTGGCGGCGCGTTTGCACTCATAATCAAACTGCCGAATTTGGTTGCGCAACTGAGAAACTGAGGCTTCAAGCGCCTCAATACGGCTCACCAATTTCGCTCCGACGGGCATTTCGTCAAATTCAGGGTTGCGGTTGCGGAAAAGCGCAAAAGCTTCTGAAGTGCGATCCACCTGCTCGAAAATGGTTGCGGCCACTCGCCCCATTCCTTCAAGTCTGTAATGAAGCTGTCGCAGAACGCACATATCCTGCGTCTGACGCTTCTGAAACTCTTCGAAAAGCCAAGACGAGACAGCGCGTTCCTGTCGCATCCGGGAACTGCGATCAAACGACTCGGACAGACCAAACAGAAAGTCGATGCTCACTTCGTAGACTTTGGAGGCACGCAACAGCAACCAGATCGGCAAAGAGTGCGTGTCGTTCGCACGCTCTACTTTTGAGAGTTTGGACGAATTGGCGTAACCAAGACGCTTAGCGGCCTCGGCCTGGCTTAGGTTGCACAACTCTCTGGCCTGCCGCATTCTTTCGCCGATAGTTCTGACAATCTGCGCTTGTTCCTGACGCACAGACATGGATGCGGCCGACTTGCCACGAACACGCATTGAAGACTTGCTCACGGTGCGTAATCCTTTTTAACGGCGGTTGTCGGCACCCAAACGCAATTCTTTGCGCCCCTCGATCTGAGAGCCTTCGCGCACAAATTTCGCGCCCTTACCCAACCTCTTCAGAAGGACTAGGGCGCGCGGGTCTAGGCGTCCAGCTGAAACCTCTTCTTCGGCATCCACCGGCTGAGACTTTTGCATCTGACGGAGCAACTTTGCCCGCGTGTGGAATCGGCGGCTACGCATCTTCATGTCCGGGAACTCCTTACAGCTCATTGCCGGCCAACCGGCAGAAATCCTCAATGTTCAAAACGACAAACCACTTTTTTCGGTCGGCGCGGGCGCACACGACGGGAATCTGCCCGGGCGTATTACACGACGCCTCGGACTGCTCCAGCCAGTCATAAACGTTGCCGATGGTTGCGCGACGTTTGACTTCGACATGAAAGGGACCGAAAGCGATGTCGGTTCCTCCGTCGCGCGTCTGGGAAAGGTTGCGGTGAGCATCAACTCCGAGCGTTTCGGCAAAAACCTTGCAGAGTTCTCGCTCTCCTTCAGCACCCTTGGTTCTCTGAGACTTACCCATTTTTCTTCTGAGCCTCCTTTCTGCGACGCTCTTCTTCGATGCGATGATTGCGCTCTCGATTACCAAACACCCACCCCTCTGTGAAAACAGTCACCTCTTGGCGGTTGCCCATGGTTTCCGTGTACTGCTTGCATCGTTCACCGTTGAGACCGGCTTGGTAGCCCTTTCTTTTGATCTCTTCGAGTCTGTCGTAAGTCATATCGTCGAATTCCTTTAAAAGAGGTTCCCGCGGGGCGGCGGAGAGGTGCCGAGAAAAAGCACTAAAAATCGGCTTAACCGCCCCGCGGGAATCGTCTCGCTATCCTTTGTTTTGCTCGTCCGAACTTTTTTGGTTAAGCCCCTTGAACACCTCCCACAACTCCAGAAGCAGGTAAATGCACACAGCAAAACAGACAAAGAAAAATGCCGTAGCCAGTGCCTTTACCAGGAGCATCCGAACCTCTTCCGGAACAAGTGAGCTGATCCATGCGCCGTGATTAATCCCGATCAGGATTGCGGCCGAACCAATACAGGCTGTTCTGAGGCGATTGCGATTCATGCATTGCCCTCCAAACGGATGTCGTGCTCATCAGCCTTCTTTTGTTCAGACTTTTGCACCTTCAGAATCGGTCGATAAAGATTGATTTCCCAACTCTTCTGTCTCATCTTGTCGTCCCATTCCTGGATGCACTTTTGAAGCGCGTTCATGCGCCAAATCTGAAGGCAGACGGCAAACGACAAAATCAAGTCCGACAGAACCGGCATAAATTCAGACATGGCAATCCTCCATGAAGCGCTCTTTGATCGAGGCCGTCTCGATCTTTGCATCCGGGTCCATGTGGCTGACAAACCAAGCCCGGCGAGCCATTTCGACGAACTCTTCTTCTTTCTGCCAGCCTTCGCTGATGCGCGAGGTCGTGTGCATCAAGACCTTTAGGCAATCCGAGTCGGCCCCGCTGCCGTCGGCTTCGCTCGAGTCGAAAACCCAAGTAGAAATGCGCGATTCGGCCAAAAACGTGGTGAGCATTCGCTCCACGATCAGATCATGCCCCTCGATGCGAACGACCATCCGCGTGTTTTTCCAAATCCATCGCCAGTTTTGGGCGATGACTTCGGCAAGGCTTCGGTACTTTTTCATGTGTGTCGGTCCCGTTTCAGTCGTCAATCTCATGCATCTCCCAGTCGGAGGCAAAAAGATCATCGTTACAGGGAGTCCAGAACGACTTGTGTCCGTCTTGAGGAGCATCAATCTTTTCAACAATGACCAACATCGGTCCGAAGCCGGGCATTTCGGGCATGCCACCAATCCCCGGCACAAAACCGAGAACAAAATTCAGAGTCGGCCAACAGGCACGACGAATCGCTCTATGCATGGGGTCAAGGCGAAGCATGGACAGCGCTTCGCTGAAATCGATCTTTTCAAGTTTTCGCATTGTCTTTTCCTACTTTTTCAACCAGAAGAGCACCGTCATGACGAGCCATGCTCCGAACCAGAACCAAGCCCAACTAAACGCGCTCACGACGGTTCTCCATAATTTTTTCGTAACGTGCATTCACCCACTCTTCGCGTACCTTCTCAATTGCATCCCAAAGCCGTTTTCGGGCCTCATCAATTCGCTCATGGTCTCCGCGAATGAGGCAACCGCTTTTCTCGTTGATGAAAAGCAAATCAGCGACTGCGCCGCAGAGGATTTGCGCGTCATAGAAGTCGATTTCCACCTTGTTTTTCACCTTGTACATTCGTATCCCTTCAATTTGCTTTGCAGCACTGGGCTATTCCCAAACTTCGTGCGGATTGAACTTGCTATCCGACGGCAGTAGATATCGCTTCTCACCATCCTCTTTGACTTCATAGACGCGACGAATCTTTCCCGTTTTGCGTACGTACACAGAAACAAACCCCAACCGCGTCCAATCTCGAGAGGTTGTTTTCCATTCCGTGTATCTGTATGGCTCTTTGAGAGGCAAAACTTCCACGTGACAAGATGCGCACGAATGCGGCTTTTGGACCTGCGAGTCTCCGAACGCCGATGCCATAGCAGACCCCAAAATCATTCCCGTGGCCAACTGCGCGCTTGCGGCCACCGGCAAAGCCATCAAAACCAACAAAACTAGTCTTTTCATTTCTCTCTCGTTTCGATCTTGTTTCTCATCTTTTTCCGGACCTGCTCGACAGCCTCTAGAAATTCGTAGAACTGTCCGACCAGTAGGACAAAGACGAAACTGCCAAGGAAAATCAAGCAAATACCCGCGATGATTTGCCGAGTTGTTTCCGAAAGGACTTCAGACACGGGCGGCACCCACGAGGCCAACTGATTGGCAACGGGCATGAACACAGCCACGACGATCACAGCGATCAACAGGCGCTTTTTGTTGAGGTCCTTCCACGTCATTTCAGGCTCCACGTGCCTTCGCCCATCTCATCGGCAAGGTCTTGCTTTTTCTTTTCGCGTTTTTTGGCGTCTTCGTAAGCCTTCAGAAAGTTTTGAAAAGCAAACAATTCATGGGTGCTTAAACAGCGTTCGTTCTTTAAGTCGAAAAGCATCCCTTCAATAACGCTGGCATCGTCCAGCGATACACGGACGAATGTCTTTCCTGTCAATTTGCTCATTTCTCTTTCCCTTTTTTTGTTGTCTGCTTCGACTTTGCGCATCCCCCACTCCACAACTCCGAGGCAATACCCACGCAAGAAGTAAAACCCCAAATCTCCTTCAAACTTGTCGGCGAATTCGGACTTTGGGCGACCTGATAGGCCTGCTTCGTATCCTTCTTCTTCTGCCGCCTGACATTTGTCCCGATAGTTCATTTCGCCTCCCAGCACTTCTCCTCGATCATTTCCGCAATCTGATTAGCTGCCACTGAGAAGTAATTGGCAAGCTGTCTGACATCCCTTGCATCCTCGATTTTCGAACGGTCAGCGTTCATAAAATCAACAGCTTTCTGCATCGAACCGGTGCACAACTGAGCCACATAAACAGCAGCCTGAAGATCGCCCACCAGTGCCTTGTTGATGTAGCGCTGCAAAGAAATGTTGTCGTAGATCATGCCGCCTCCTTTCGTCTTTGACGGCGCTCGCGGCGGCGATCAATTGGGTAGTAATCGGCAATCTCTTGGCTTTCCTTTTTCGCTTTCCGTCTGGAATATCCATCCTCAATCACGTATGCCCAGCCAGCCACGCTTTTGGCAGGAATCCACATTTCGCCCCATTCACCAAAGTCATCCCACAGAAACGCACCTTTGTGATTGACGACGAGGTATCCCTTACGCTGTTTCATTTCGCCATGTCGATAGAAACAGATAAAAATCACTCGTCCGTTGTGCGCTTTTCTGATAGACGTGCGGGTTCGCACCCGAGAAAAACGGAACTCAAACGGCGCGTACTCCTCAGACCGGTACGGGAACTTTCTGCGGGCGATCTTCATGCAGCCTCCCCGAAAACGTCCTCAACCGTGAGCGGCTTACGGCGTGATTTGCCAGAAAACTGCAGCACGATGCACTTTCCTTTGATTCGATCTACGATGCGATGACCAACAACGGAAATTAGGTCGGATGGCTTGAGGTTGGACAGAAAAATCGTGGGCCTATTTTCCGAAAGCCGTGCGTCGATAACTTCGAAAAGCAATGTCTGTTCGTTGATCGAACCAGCCTGAACGCCCACTTCGTCCAGTACCAAAAGATCAAAATTGATGTAATGCCGAATGGCCTCGTAGGAGCTTGTCTCGGCATTGGGATGCCATGTGGAGCGGATGAAGCTGATCATGTCCGGCACTCGCGTGTAGAGCGCTGTGATGTCCGGCAAAAGCGCCTTGATGATCGAAATGGCGAGGTGTGATTTTCCTGTGCCTGGATTGCCGAAAAGGTACAGTCCGTATCCGCTTTCCCTAACCCTCTGCCAAGAATTTGCGTAACGCTTTGCAAGCGAGAGATTTTTCTCAAGCTCAGGCGTATCAGCAATGAATGTGTCGAAGGTCTTTTCCTGGAAATCATCCGGAATGCAGGCGCGTCCTAAAGCCTCTTCCATGCGGCGGCGTTCTTTTTCAGCTTCAAGCTGAGCGAGCGCCTTCTGGCGTGCCTTCTCTGCGGCTTCTTGTTGCAAGCGATAGCATTCGGGACAGAAGCCGTCCGAAACCTTCTCGCCTCTGGCGAAAACCACGCGGGCACTGTAGGGACCATGAATTTCACAGCAACGCTGTTCGTCATACCAGCGGACGCCGCCGATTTCTTTGCCTGCAAGGATGTTGCCGATAGGCTGAAGTTCAATTGCGATTGTGGTCATTTTGTTGATTCGTTCTTATCCGTTGAAAGTCAGCATCCCCAGTCGGGTGTCCCGTCCGGTCTGTTGGCGTCTGCGTAGTAATCGTCTGTGAAGCGCATAGCTTCGTTTTTGAGGTGGGCCGCTACCTTGGTATTCCCAAAGTGATTTTTCGCGTCTGGTGTGCGCCCTGGCCCCGCTAACGATTGTTTGCCAGTTAGGTATCTCGCCTCAAATCCGACCCAACCGTGTTCGAGCTGCATTTCCATTGCCTGGGCGGTTGTGATGCCAGCTGCGGCAGCTTCCCTGACGATTGCATTCACCATGCGCTGAGTACAGTCCTTGGAAACCTTTTTCTTGTGGGCTACCCAATCCCGCCAAAGGTCATCTCCGACACCTTCGGGTTTTTGAAGGCTGTCTGCCAGAGACTTGGCGGTTTTGCGCTTTGCGGGTTTCCGGCTCAGCTCATCGGCAGGGTTACTTTCCATTGTTTGCAAGGAATTCGACGCGCTTTCAGGTTGCACATCGGCAGGGTTCGGGGCCACCTTGGGCGCAGGGTGGTGTTCCAAGCCGGACAATGGTTTCGACTCGGTTTGACCATTTTTGGGCGCAGGGGTTCGGCCCACCGTTGCCGCGGCTACACCCTTTTCGAAAAGGTCCGTCTGGTTATCTTCGGCCGATTCGCACTCTCTCACGTTCGCGTTAGCGGACGAGGATGTTTCGTCAGAAACATCCTTATATTCCTGCTCCTGCTCCTGCTCCTGTATTGCCAAACCCTTCGACAACTGTTTGGCATACCGTTCCGAAAGGGTTTCGGTAACCCTTCCGAGAGATTCGGAGAAAGCCTTAGAAGTCTTGCTGTTAGCGGATGCGCACGATTTTGCACGCTGCAAAACTTCTGCCAAAAGCGGGCATTCAGGCAGCAAATCTAAGCAACCAGCCCAGCCTTTCACAACGTTTGGATTTTCAGGTTGGTTGTACTTCAGGAAGTTCGGTGCGAAGACTAAAAAACAGCTCTCATCGTATTTGATGAGACCCTTAGATAAGAGTTCCTGAAAGGGTTTGGCAAACCCTTTCGTGTCGATGCCAAGCTCGGCCTCGATGCCCTCTTTCGTCGCACGGAACGCGCCCAAGCTCGTCATAGATGGGTGCGTGAGAATGAAAAGAAACGCTCTCTGGCCTTCATGCGAAAGAGACGCGAACTTCTCATCGTTCCAGATACGTGGATCAATCTTTCTGTAACGTGCCATGGCTCACTCCGAAAGCCTTTATCAAACCCTTTTGGGCAGACCTTCCCATGCCTTCAGCTTCGGGTAGCGCAACATCAAGTAAGGAACGCGAGCGAGCGGAACGCCGTTTTTCTTCCATTTGGCAATTGCCGGCGAGCTCACACCAAAATGTTTTGCCATCTCGGCAAGGTTCTTGAATTGGCTAGCCAGCTCGGCAAAAGCCAACTTTCGGTAGTCGTTCACGGAAATTCTCCATCGTGAAAAATTTCACCATTATATTTAACACTCGTTAATATACAACATCACGACTGTAAATGCACAAGGATTTAAACTTGGTTTGTCTAGACATCAAGGAATCCAGCTATGAATACATGGAACGAAAGATTTTGTTTCGCTATGAAAGCACGCGGACTCATAGCCGCTGACATGGCAAGGAAAACCGGCATGAGCGCGCCGGCCGTAAAAAAATGGATGGACGGGACAACCACCAATCCGAAATATGATGATGTCGTGCGCGCCACTCGCGTGTTGAACATCAGCCCCGACTGGATGATGTACGAAATCGGCACCATGGAGCTTGTTCCTGCCAACCAAGTTGAGCTGGAGATGGTCGACATCAAGGCGTCATGCGGGAGCATTGGACATGTTAATTTCGAAGACATTCCTGCCGTCAAAAAAATTCTCGTCAATGCGGCCTGGTTCCGCCAGAACTTTGGCTTCTACAACGCAAAAGACATCAAATTAATCTCAGCCTCCGGCGACTCCATGTCACCAGAAATTGATGACGGAGACGTGGTTTTTGTAGACATTTCCGACAACATCAGCTTTAGAGATGGCATTTATCTGATTCTCGTAGATGACGAGCTTTTCATTAAACGCATCCAGAGACTAACCGGACATAAGATTGCTCTGGTCAGCACCAACAAGGCATATCGAGACATCGAAATCAGCACAGAAGGACAAATCGCAATCCGAGTGCTTGGCCGTGTCGTGAAAAGCTTCAAGCTGCGCACTCACTGATTAAATCAGGTTAACTTTTTCAGCCGCCTTCGGGCGGTTTTTTTTCGCCTGTCAATTTCTGATCGTGAATTTTTACTTCACGTTTGTTGACTTTCTTATTAACTTGCGTTAAATTTCCGCCATCACACGAACGTGAACACAAAATTCACGAACGTAAACAGCAAGGACCCAAAAATGACAGCCAAAACCACCCTCATCCTCAAATCGCTCACCGAAGAACAACAGAAAGCCTTCATCGAAGGCTGGGAAAACGCCGGCGGCGTCATGGGCGACCAAACGCCCAACCCCTGGTGCTGCCCCTGGTACTGGACCGACGAAATTGAAGTCGAAGGCGAAACGCCTGAAGAGTGGGGTGCCGACTGGTGGCGTCAGAACAAGGCGGAAATCGAAGCCTTGATTGCTGAAGAAAAGTCCAATGCCGACGAGTAAGGAGATCGAGATGTCACGCGAAATGTTCATCGAAGGCAAAGGCAAGGTCACCTTTACGGGGAGTTTGGCCTTGATCGTGTCCAAGAAAGTCTTCGAGCAGCAGTTAACGCTAATCCAGAGCGAAATCAACTTGTGCATCCGATGCCTTCCGGACGAAATCATCGAAGGCAAGACGACTCCAGATGGAGACCTTCAGTTCTTGGACACACTCGACACGATCGAAAAGAGAGTCAAGTTGCTTCGTAAGGCGAGCCGAGAGCTGCACGTTGTGTACGGCGAGCCGATCGGCAACGAGGATGACGAAACCTATTCAGCCGATTGGGGTTGCTAGACAAAGAACTGACTAGTTGAACCCACAAGAAATCTCCAAGGGATGGTTAGGGAAAGTCGGTTTCCTTACCTCTTCCGACACCTCTAATCATCCCACGGAGCCTCGCAAAAAGGCACAAGACATGACGAACACAGAACTCAATCTAACCACCCGCGACGTGGCCGCTCTTCTGGCCAAGCGCTGCATGGCAGTGGTCGAAGCAAAGGCTCTTGGCCCGCAGATGTGCCTTCGCCTCATCGCCGATGTGCAGCAGTTCTCTGCCGCCCTTGTCGAGCTTCTGAACAAGGAAGTCGATCAGACCCAATCAAAGGAGGAAAAGAAATGCTGAATCGCTTCTGGAACTGGCTCAACGAAGACATCGAAGGAGATACCCGCCTGGGTCTCTTTGTGGCGACGCTGACGATCGTCGGATGCGGCCTCTTTCTGGCCTTTCTGACGGAGCTGCCGCCACTGCCTTGACATCAAAAGAAGGCAATGCCTTCTGCCTACTGCCCGGAATCTTCCGCCTACGCCTCTGAATCGTTAGGGGGCTCCGCCCGGGCAGTAGACAAAAGGCTTTGAGAGTCCTTCTGACTGACGCCGCCACTTTCCTTCATTTTCGAACACGTGCGATGTGCCGCCTTAGGCAACAGGCGACGTCAGTCAAAAGGGCTTGCGAATCCTTCTTTCTGCTACCGACGTTCTTCTTTCCAGCAATGAAATCGTATGCACACACCCTCGCGACGGTAGCAGAAAAAAGGGTTTGACAGCCCCTCTAGTTCTTCCCTGTTTGCCGCCGTGGGGCATAACGGCGGCCAGAGCGGACGGGTAACCCCCGGACGTACGCGCAGAGGCCCTGAGAGCCATAAGCCCGTGAAACAGAGTCCATTTGACTGCGGTGCTGCGCTGACTGACTGAAGCCTGAACCCGTGACAAATTTTCACGGCTTTTCAGGCTTCCCTGGACATCAGGCATGGCCGTTTGGTGCTTACCTCCGGAATCCACACACATCGAGCACTGAGCGGCCATACCTGATTTTCTAGGGAGATGACACGTGGAGAAACAGAACATCCCATTCGAACAAGCCTACGAAATCTGGAAGGCGGTTCTTTCATGCAACCGATGCGATCCACAAAAGGTCGCCGAAGACCTAATTGAGGCTTATTACATCATCGCCAAGAGCGCTGGCACTATTTCTTTTGCACCGGACCCCGAGCAGCCGACCCGGGCAATGAAGGAGTGTTACCACGCGAATCAAGTTGCTTCTCGCTATCTTCAAGAGCGCGAACAAGCCTTGTCAGAAGTTCGTTCTGCTCCTTCAAATTCTGATTCTGAAGCCGGAGCTGTTGAGTGAAAAACATCAGCTGGGTATTCAGAGTTTGAGCCAAGTTGTCGTTCATTTTTTCCTCCTTTGGTGGATGCGTTTGATGAGGTGCAAATAAAAGGCTACACCAAAGGAGGAATCTTCAAAGGAATACGCATGACTCGTGACGAAATAGAAGCCGCTAAAGAAGAAGCTCTTCAGGAAGTCGACAACATCTTCTGGGGGCTTCGCGGTCTGAATCGAAACAACACCACGATCTACGGAGCCGCTACCGATCTAAAGGAAGCCTCTGATCGACTTTTCGAGCTTGACAGTCGGCTCGAAGAGCTTGATGAGGAAGAACCGGAGGAGGAGGATGAAAGTGAAAGCGACGAATGAAAATGACCTTGTTGACGAAGCCAAAGAACACATTATTCTGACCTACAAATTTCTGAACGCTCTCCTAGAGAACCTACCTACGGAAGAGACTTCAAAGGCAATTGCTTCCGCGTTGGGAAAAGGTCATCTCACAGAAGCCGAGCTGGTCAAGCTCCACAACTTGACCAATAAGCTACCCCTTTAACGAGGCCGTTATCCTTGCCAGCGCATCCGGTCGCTCGCCAAAGTTCCCCGCGTGCGTTAGTTCTTGCGGCCTCACCCTTTTTCTCTCCCGTCCGCTCGTTTTTTTGGCTGTTAGATGTTTGGGTGCGAGCGGGCGGGAGAGATCAAACTCGGAAAAAACAGCCAAAAGTCATCCAGACACTCGAACATAATTCTTTCCATCGACCTCGCACGCTTAGCCTTTGCAGAGTTAGCCGCGGCAGTGCGCAAGCCAACGCAGACTCGTTGACCAAAGTGATGCGCAACTGGCGGGGTCTTCTTATGCGCCCTATCCCAGTACGACCGCTCCCTAATGAAGAGCGCAAGGAAAGGTTGGGCTTGTCACAGCGCTTCTTGCGCTTGTTTTGCTGTGGCCCCTGCCTCCTTTCGGAGGTGGGGGCTTCCTCTTTCCGCCCTGTCAAGGTTCCTACTCCTGCAAACTCCCCCTTCTGCACGCACTGATCCCCAAGCTCTCAGACGCGCAGTTTTCCTTGACAGGGCTTTTTTCTTCTAAGGCTCTTGAATATGGACATCGCAATGGAAAAGTGGAATCGAGGCCAGGAGCTGATAAAAACCATGCGAAAAATCGACAAGATCAAGTTCTACGCACTTTGCTTTATCGGCTTTAGCTTCAGCATCGCCCTTATGTCTTGGGCTATGTACCGAATCCTCACGGTTGACTTTTGAGGTTGACCACATCCACACCAATCCGGCCACTCTTTCATGGGTGGCTTTCTTTTTTGGAGAATCCAATGACTTACGCAGTTATCAATCCGGAGTCGGTTGGTCGCGCAGCACGCGATATGAGCCGCCTTTCGAAAGAGATCATCGAACTCTCGCTGGAGGCCGCAAACGGCTTGGCCGCTCCCCACGACGGCATTCGAATCGAAGAAGCCGCCATCGAGTTCAAGGACCTGGCTGACCGTTGCTCAGCCTACGTCAAGGCCGTTCTGAAGCAGGCCGCCGACAAAGCTAAGGCTGAAGCTGAAAAGGCAACCAAAGCGGCCGCCAAGAAAAAGGCCGCAAAAGCCGAAGAACCCAAGGCTGATGAAGCCAAGTAACAACTACCCAGATGGCCCGCTTCTCAAGTGGGCCTTTTCTTTACCAATAACCCAAACACAAAATGACACAAGACAGAATCGAATGGCTCAAGGGCCGACAGCAAGGCATTGGCGGTAGCGACGTTGCCGCTATTTTCGGTCTTTCCCGCTACCGCACCCCGCTTGACGTTTACTTCTCAAAAACAGACGAAGATGTCGATGACTCGCAATCGCAAGCCGCCTACTGGGGGTCACAACTCGAAGACCTGGTTGCAAAGGAATTCCAGAAGCGCACCGGCATGAAGGTGCAGCGAGTCAACAAACAGCTCTGCAACCCCAAAGAACCGTGGATGATGGCAAACATCGACCGCGCCGTAGTCAATCCTGAAATTTCCGGCAATGTGCGCGTGCTCGACGAAGCCAAACAAGCCGAAACAGGACGGATGCTCACGACTGACGCCATCCTTGAGTGCAAAACGGCTTCGGCCTTCATTGCGGGCGCGTGGGGCGACACGCAGGAATACGAAATCATCCGCGGCGAAATCGTCACAGAGCACGTCATTCCCGAATACTACGAAACGCAGGTGCAGTGGTACATGGGCATCACGGGAGCAAAGATTTGCTACGTGGCCGCGCTTCTCGGCGGACAAGATTTCCGCATCTACGCTGTGCCTCGAAACGATGAGCTGATTTCGGTTCTGCAAGACAAGTGCCGCGAGTTCTGGACAACCTACGTCGTCCCTCGCGTAACGCCCGACCCGGTCACGATTGCCGACGCCTACAAGCTCTGGCCGCGCGACACAGACGGCATGGTTGAAGCGTCCCCTGACGATGCCGTGAACATCGGCGAAATACTGAACCTCGACGCTCAAATCAAAGAACTGACCGAGCAAAAAGAAGAGCTTAAAACCAAGCTGATCATCAGCCTGAAGGACGCTCAGGGGTTCTTGATTAACGGCAAGAAAGCACTCTCGTACAAGGCCCAGAGCACAACCCGAATTGACTCGACTCGGCTCAAGAAAGAATCGCCCGAAACCTATCTTCAATTCTGCAAGACAAGCGAAAGCCGAACCTTCCGACTCGCCTATTAACCCAAACACAAAAAGGCACAAAACATGAGTACCACTACCGAACTTCTGAAGAAGGTCGCACCCGCAAAAGCGCGCGCGTCCGCACTTGAAAAAACCGCTAAACCGGACACCCTCATGGGAGTGGTCTGCAAACCTGAATTCCAAGCGCAGATGGCGCTCGCACTACCAAAGTCATTGACGGCAGAACGCTTGACTCGCATTGTGGCCACAGAGTGCAAAAAGACCCCCGAACTGCTTAACTGCGACCCGGAATCGTTCTTCGGAGCCATTCTTCAATGTGCTCAGCTAGGTCTTGAGCCCGGTAGCGCTCTGGGACATTGCTACCTGCTTCCTTTCGGCAATGGGAGAGGCAAATCCAACAAACCAAACTGCCAACTGATCATTGGCTACCGCGGGATGCTGGACATTGCACGCCGTTCCGGACAAATCCTTTCGATCAACGCTTACTGCGTCTACCAAAACGACGAGTTTAACTACGAGCTTGGATTGCACCCAGACATCAAGCATCGTCCTTCAGCCATGGCAGACAGAGGCCCTGTAACCTATGTCTATGCTGTGGCGCAACTCAAAGACGGAGGCATCCAGTTTGAGGTCATGAGTCGTGCAGAGATCGAAGCCGTCCGCAATGCATCTCAGGGCTACCAAGCCTATGAAAAAAAGCGAATCAAAACCACGCCTTGGGTTTCGGACTTCGACGCCATGGCGAAAAAGACCGTCATCCGCAGACTTTTCAAGTACCTGCCGGTGAGCATTGAGGCTTTGAACGCTGTGGCTGTGGATGAGAAGTCTGACCGTGGCGAAGCGATGACCGAAGAAGACTTTATCAACGCCATTTTCACGGAAAAGGGCATTGTCGTTCAGCCTGTAACGCCCCCGATCGAGCAGCAAACACCGCCGCCTTCGATTGCTCAGGGCACGCTGTCATCAGCCCCTGCTGCTACTCAGACTGTTCCTGTTGCCGCATCCGAACCAACTCCGGCAACTCCCAAGGACATCCCGCCCGAACTGGACGAATGGCGAGACGCCTACGTCAACGCCCAGAACGCCAATCAACACTGATCTCATGGCCGCCTAGCGCGGCCTTTTTTCTTATGACTTTTGAAGAACTTTTAGAGAAGGTCAAAGCCGCTAAGAACCTGCATCGCGTGATCATAAACAGCGGCGCGACATACCTCGGGGAAAGCTTTGCTTCGGACGAACTGCTTTTTTGCTGGATATTCCAACATCCTGCAAAAGTTTTTGAACAGAAAGAACGCGGAATCGGAGCCTGCGTAACAAAAGCCGATGACACCAGTTGCATTGAATACGTTTCGCTAAGCCCGGAACAGCTGTGTCAGTTCCGTGAGGCGTTGGCAATGAATGCTGACTTTTATGAGGTGCAACCGTGAAAGACCTTCTCTACTTGCTCGGAGCGCTCGGATTCGTCGCTTTTCTGATGATCGTGATGATCGGCGTTGTCGGAGCCAGCTTCAAGTTCTGGATTGATCTTTTTGCATAAAAAAGTGAAGTGAGGACGCAATGAAATACGAACTAAAAGACCGCACTTTTCACATGCAACTCGACAGTCTTTCGGAAGGTGATTTCAGCAAGCAACTCAATGCCAAGATGCTTGAAGGAGCAACGAACGATCCGTTTACCGTTCGCTTCGGAAAGCTTGTTGGTAGCAATCTCAAGCGCTTTGAGATCGCATTCCAACTAGAAGAGATTCTCATCCATGAAGAGTACAACGCCAATCAGTGGAATTCGTATCCGAAGGTGATACCTCCCAACAATGTGCCGTTGCGACTAGAAATCAGAAAGTCAAGCAACTACCACGAGGTAGTGCTTCGCAGGTGCGCCTACTACTCAGGTGGTTATTGGTGCAACGAAGAAGGACGCTTGTACAACATCGGTGACAAAGATGATGTGCAGTTCACATCGTGGGAGTAAGCAATGACTAAGTACAGACTCAAAGACCAAGAGCTTCAGAAGAAGCTCGACGAGATCACCGACGGCGATTTCTCGGAATGTCTCGAAAAAGGAGCCGTGGACCAATTTTGTAGAGTAGGTTCCATCGGGGTGACGTGCGGACGCTTTGGTTGCAATGGTCACCCTCGCCTAAAGATTGATTTCTACCTGCACGAATACGAAGAACTCAAAGAGTACAACCCGAACGATTGGAACAACTTCCCAGACACGACGCCACCGGAAAACATTCCAATGAGAGTCGAATTCATTTGGAACGATGGAGCTCTCGGCAAGTGTTGTGGGGTGTACCGGAATGGTGTTTGGTCGAATTCAGAAGATCGTGATTGCGAAATCGAAAACGTCAAACGTTTCCGCCCGTGGGAGTGAACCATGAGTTTCGGTTGGATTGTGATCCTGGTTCTCGGCATGTTCTACATCGGCATTGTTATTCCAAACAATCAGAAGGTGCAAATGGTTGATCGCTTGTTGACAACAGTGGACAAAGCCATCGACGCCGGTCTTATGACAAAAGAAGAGTTCGACGCATCCATGAAGGAAATCGCCAAAGGGATTGGTGCGGCCGACAAGAATGAGTCAAAGGATTAAGCCATGCTGCGATACCCCGAACAATACAGAGTTCAGTCCGTATATGGTCTGAACTCTTTTTTTGTCCCATTCAACGGAAAAACTCTAGCTGTCTGCGCTTCAGTAGATACCGATGACAAGGGAATTAAATGGGAGCATGTAAGCGTTGGTCTCAAAAATCGTTTGCCCACATGTGCCGAGTTAAATTTCGTGAAGATGCTCTTCTGGGACCCTGAAGACGAAGTTATTCAGTTCTTCCTTCCTCAGTCCAGGTGCGTCAAGTTGTACAACAACTGCGTTCACCTCTGGAGACCAATAAACATCAAGCTTCCGTGGGAATAGAAACATGCGTGAAAGTTTAATTTGGCATCCAGTCAGCATTCGCGAGGCCTCTAAAGAAGAGTTTCGTGAACAAGTCGCACAAAACCTACCTGAACCTGGTGTGGTGCGAGTCGGCAAATGGCCCGAACCTGACATGGTCTACCTTGTGACCTTAACCAATGGCGAGGTAGATGTCGATGAGTTTGACATAGATGGCGGCAATGACTGGTTTTATTACGACAGCGGCTGTGTCATCGCTTGGATGCAATTTCCTCTGTTTTCGCCAGAAGACAGAAGCAATCCTTTCTGGCACCTCTGCGAAGAGTGCTGCCCTACGGAGAATCGAGATTTTCTCGTTTATGACATTGACGGCAAATACGCGGTTCTGCCTTTCGATGTTCAAAAAAAGGCATTCATGGCGGCACCATGCGCACCACTCGAAACCACTGTTGCGTTTGCGGATCTGCCTGAGCCTTACAAAACAGAGGTAAATTAAATGAGCCTCGGACAATGCCGCAACTGCCGATTTTGCAGGTTCAAGGAATTTCGGTCTTGGTATGACAACTGGAATGCGATCCAGATGCTATCAGCAGATGATAATTACGCCTCGCGCAACGCATACCCCTTCGCGTGCATGAACGACTTTGACGATGACATCCAAATCCGTATGGCTCCAGATGGCGTCTATTCTGGCCGTCTGGGATGCGAATACTTTGAGCCATCGAAAGAGTCCAAGACTCACACATGGAAGCACTCCGAAGACCTAAGACCAATCGAACTTATCCGATAAACAACTCAAGCCTCCTTCTGGAGGCTTTTTCATGGACAAAAGATATGCAATGGGGAATTTCACCAAACGCTCCGGCTAAAGAGCAGATCAAAGCCGATTTTGAGGGAATCATCCGAGGCTTGAATTGCGTCGGAGAGATTGACTACTTTACCTACTCAAAACTGTTCGAAGAGATCATGCCCCTGTTCGATCAGATGCACGAACAGGGCAAAAAAGATGCCCTCAAAGACGCCTTCACGTGGCACAAGTTCCCGGACGAAATGCCACCGAGAAATGACGCCATATATCTCGTCACACTGATACGCACCAACAATCAGATCATGGAATTGCAGACTGAGGTTCGAATTCGGACCTGGAGAGCTAAATCTTGGATAGTTTCGACTGACACAGAAGTGGTGGCTTGGGCGGAAATCCCAAAGCCTGAGCTAATCGAAGCTCCCCTTCCGAACATTCGTTGATATGGATGTAGCCATGAAACTTTCTGAAATTCTCCAACGCCTCGAAGAACTCAAACAAGAAAACGGAGATATTGAACTTCAGCACATCAATGATGTGATTAAAACAATACCGGCTGACTGGTTTGTAACTTTTCCACCAAAAAAACCCGGCAATTACCTTGTAACAATGAGGGTAATTGGCGACTCCAGAAATCACCCGTTTGTTTGGATAACGGACTTTGACGGCCAAGAATTCAAAAATCCCTGCATACCCACAGCTACGGTAGAGGTACTTGCCTGGGCAGAGCTCCCAGAGCCATACAAGGAAAAGACATGAAACGCCGAAGCTTTAAAAAGACCGTAAAGGTTCAATGGAATGCCTGGCCTGAAAAACAACCCCCGTATGGTGGTTTTTTCCTCATCACAAGCGTCGATCCTTATGGGGTACACAAGATCGAAATGCTTCGCTATGAGTATTTTCTCCACAGCTGGTATTACGGCTTGAAAGAGCGAAAAAACATCACGGCTTGGGCAAAACTCCCAGAGCCGTACATACCCGACTAACCTCTTCGGCCGCCCGCCGGTTCCTCCCGCAGGCTTTTCCAGCCGGTGCGCGGCCACCGAAGCTTTTCACCTTGCCGTGCCGCAACCTGACTTCGGGGACGGCGTTTTGTCGTGTTGCGCCAGCGGCGCGGCAAGATGCAAATCTTTGGCTTTTGCAGGAGGGAAAAATGCCTTTTGGTTTTTGCCGCGAATGTACTTATTGCAGGTCATTAGGTCAGACAGTTCAACAAGTCGTGAAGGCAGGTAAAAGTCCGGCTACATATCGATGGGAATGTCTTCGTCACGCACCTGTTCGCGATCCGAGCATGCCGACCAATATCTACGGAACATCTCCACATCTCGATGGTGTTGAAGTAGATAGCAAATTTATAGGTTGCGGCGAGTTCGAACTAGACCCCGACGCATTACTTGACGAATATGAACAGCAACAATGAGCCGCCTCCGGGCGGCTTTTTTATGCCACAAACCATGAAACAAAACCTCATTTACATCGTCATTGCCGTTGCAATCGTGATGATCTTCGGCATCTACACCTGGATTGTTCCTTGGCTGCTGTCCAAAGACAGCATTGCCGCCATCATCGTAGCTCTGGTGCTTTGCTTGACGCCTGTCGTTGCTGTGGCCTGCTACTTCCTCGAATCGTTTAAGGACTAACACAATGTTCCGATATCACTCTTCGTTTTCAGACAAATTCACAGGCAAGGGAGCCCTGATTGCCTACGGCGTCGGTGCTGCCGCAATCGTGGCCGCGGGCTTCCTGGCTATGTCCATCGAAACCATTCAAGCCGGGTATGTCGGCGTTCGCGTCAATCTCTACGCCGACAAAGGTGTCAATAATGAGGTGGTAGGCACCGGTCGATACTTCGTCGGCATTAATGAGAAGCTCCACGCCTTCCCAACCTTCAATCAGCTCCGCTCTTACGACGAACAATTCAGCTTTCAGACATCAGACGCCATGGATGTGTTTGCCAATGTGGGCGTCGAGTACAACATTGATCCTGCAAAGGCCGCTCTGATCTTTGAAACTTACCGCAAGGGCATTGAAGAGATCACCAACATCAATCTTCGACAGTACATCTCTGATGCGCTGATCAAGCACGCTTCCACCATGGACATCAACGCTCTCACGCAGGGCGGCAAAACCACACTTTTGGAAAGCGTCACGAAAGAACTGCGATCCAAGCTAGATCCTGTTGGCATTCGCATCATCAAGCTTTCCTGGACCGGTGACTTGAACTATCCGCAGCAAGTCAAAGACAGCATCAATGCAAAGATCGAAGCCACCCAGCGCGCACTGCTCCGTGAAAACGAGGTAGCTCAGTCCAAGGCAGAAGCCGAGAAACTTCGCGTGGCCGCGCAAGGCGAAGCGGACGCGCGCCTGACACGCGCCCGCGCAGAAGCCGAAGCCATCGCAATCAAGGCTAAGGCGCTCCGAGACAATCCTGACGTGCTCAAGCTCAACGCCATTGAAAAGTGGGACGGCAAGCTTCCCGTGTACTCAGCCGGCGGCGCTCCGACACCGTTTTTACCGATCAAGTAACAAATCGAGACAAGCCCCCAATCGGGGGCTTTTTTCTTGCCATGAAACTCAGATTTGGCTCTGTGTGCTCCGGGATTGAAGCCGCAAGCGTCGCATGGAACCCTTTAGGTTGGGAAGCCGCCTGGTTCTCGGAAATCGAGCCTTTCCCGTGCGCCGTCTTAGCGCATCGCTTCCCAAATGTACCCAATTACGGCGATATGACCACGCTCCCGCAACGTATTCTGAGCGGAGAGATCGAAGCTCCCGACCTCCTCTGTGGCGGAACACCATGCCAAGCCTTTTCAGTCGCGGGGAAACGCCGCTCTCTGGACGATGCCAGAGGCAACCTCTCCCTTGTCTTTTGTCAAATTGCCGATGCCATTCATTCAGCTCGAACTCAACTTGGAAAACACTCCCCAATCGTCTTCTGGGAAAACGTCCCAGGAGTGCTCAACACAAAAGACAACGCCTTCGGGTGTTTCTTGGCGGAGCTTGTTGGAGCGGACTCTCCCCTTTCGTCCGGCTCAGTCCGATGGCCGTGTGCAGGTTTGGTTGCCGGACCCAAAAGAAAAGTCGCGTGGCGCGTACTCTCCGCTGAACATTTCGGAGTGCCCCAACGACGCCGCCGCGTCTTCGTTGTCGCAAGTCCTGTTGAAGGGGGGGGGGCAATCGATCCCGCAAAGGTACTTTTTGAGCGCCAAGGCTTGCTTGGGCATTCTTCGCAGAGCGATGAGCCGCGGGAAACAGCTACCGCCTTTGCTCAAAGCAGCTTTGGAGCGTACCGCGATGCAAGCCGAGCCGCAGGCACTCTGACAGCATCAGGCGGAGACATGGGGGGGCAGTGAGTCTCTGATCATCGGCACATTGACGGCGCGAGACGCAGAGAAACAGTTCGCAAACAATCAAGCCGTTGATTCAGGAATGTTGATCGTATGCAAAAAATCTACGACATGACTCACGCAAGCGACGTAATACGCGAAAGCGACAAGTCTCCTACCCTGCAAGCCCGCATGGGAACCGGCGGCAATCAGGTGCCATTAGTTCTTAGTGAGAACGGGACAAATCGAACTATCGAAGTCGACAAAAGCCCGCCGCTGAAAACCACCACGCCTATCTACTGTCTGGCCGAGAACTCAATCGGGCGCACTCCAGAGAGTGGACCAGACGGTTCAGGTGTTAGTCAAGACACATCATTCACGCTCAACGCCACTGGAGTTCACGGAGTCGTTTACCCGATAGACACCATGAACTCAATCGGGCGCAAAGGCGGCTCCAATGGCACGGGTATTGGCGCGGCAGGCGCCCCGTCGTACACGCTCACGCGCGGCCATTCGCACGCTGTAGCAACTGCGTCTGTGGTGCGCAAACTCATGCCAGTCGAATGCGAACGGCTACAAGGTTTCCCAGATAACTGGTCCCAAATTCCTTATCGCGGCAAACCGGCAGAACAATGCCCGGATGCGCCACGCTACAAGGCCCTTGGCAACAGTTGGTGTGTACCGGTGGTACGATGGATCGGGCATAGAATCCAGAAAGAACTTGAACTCAGCCAGGAAAACCAAACGACATGACTGAATACTTCACTATCACTTCCCGTGATCTAAGTTCTATGGACACAGACAATCGCAACTCGACCGAAGAGCATTGGGTTCTCACGGTTTCGAGCTTGTGTCAAGCAGCTCTTGAACACAATTTCGTGTCCAGACCGCCGCTTGTCATCCTAGACAACCGGCTGATTATGCCTGTGGACCCAGCATCGATCACCACGGAAGGTGCGGATACGCTTTTCAATGCGCTCGTTGACGGATGGGAGAGTGACAAAGGCATTGTTCTCGTTCTAGACGGTCACGTCAGAACGTTTAAATACTCTGCCTGTAAACCCCGTGAGATTATGGATGCCGTTCCGCTTGACTCGACAAGCGATGAGCCTGTCAAGTACACGGCAGATGTTCTTTCAATTCGAGCCTATGAAAACCAGTGGCTTGATGCTGTTCTGGCAGCCTTTATTGCGCTATTGCCACTTTCTGCCAGCATTACGTATCCCTCCAGCGGAATACTTTCAGCCTCCAAAAAGCTGAGAGAAGCTGCTGCTGCAACGGCAGATATGATCATTGCGGAGCGCAACTGCTAACGTGATTACAAAAAGGCCGCGGAGAATAATCCCTGCGGCCTCTTTGCAAAGACCTCGCCATCGTGGAGAAGCGGAACTATCGAGTTCCATTTCGCTGCTTAAGTGCAGAAACACCTCCACAGCGAGGCACTAAGCATAGTAACACGCCACTTTTGGATTGTCTACCAATGAGCCGCCCTGTGCGGCTTTTTTTATATCTATGAGCAAAAAAAAGAAGCAGAAGCAACAACAGCAGGCTCGAAAAGCGCAGAAGAAAAACGCCAAAAAGAAGGCTCGTGAGGGAAAAAAGTACGTTGCAGGTCAACGTGAAATCTGGCCAACGTATCTTTATGACATCCTCTTTGGTCAACTTGAAGAACAGGATTTCGAAAAGCTCGAAGAGGCTGTGCATACAAACCTGAACCTGATTCGAATCGGATCATGGGATGCCGCCTGCTACGGCAATTTGCTCTACGCCATGCGCCAGTTTTACGCCTTTGCCAAGCGTTTTGAAGGCGAAAAAGATTACGAACAGTTGGCAGCCATGGGCACCGCGGCCCTTCACGGTCTGAAAGGTTTGGCCGACGAGGAAAGAGACGGCCGCCCGCGCCGACCGGATTACGTGAAAGCTTTGCTTGAGCCTCTGGAGCTGGCTGTCGAAACCTATTTCACGATGATGAGAGCCTTGCCGCGAAGCGAGCAAGAGGCCGCTAGAAGAGAAGCTAAAAAGTTCAGCATCACCGAACTTTTGCAGCGACTGTCGTTCGGAAACGTTGCCATCATCGCCCCAAACAAAACAACCGAAGACGAATCGGTCTGCGGTTACCAAGGCGTGGCTTTCGTGCATGGCCGCTGCGAGCCCGGCTACCTGACACGCAGCGATGACACAAGCTTTTGGCACCTTGCCGATCGAGACACAATCATCCGAATCGACAGACCCACATTGATGTACCTAACCGAGGATTTGCCTCACCCAATCACGGAGGAATCGCAGGAATGCCAGACGCAGAACGCGAACGCGAACGCGTAAGAACCATTCAGGAAGCGCTTGATGCAAACAAGCCGGGCATTGTTCAAATTGCCGTTCATTACGGCAAAGAACATCAGACGCAGAAGCTCATTGAGGAAATGGCCGAATTTACCGTGGCCCTAATTCACGAGAAAAAGTGGTCGGACGAAACCATTTCTCCAATCGGCCACAACTGCATTACCCCTTTGTCCGACAACAGTCTGGAGGAATTCGCCGACGTGCTGATCATGATCGAGCAATTCAAGCTCTATCTATCAGATGCCGATCATCGTCGCGTGAGCAAAACCATCTCTGAAAAGGTCCGTCGTACCCTCTCACGCATTCACCCAGAACGCTTTCAAAAGAAACCGACTCGCGGATTTTTAACTGCAAACCTCTTTACGTAATGTCAGAAATCAAATATCAGCCGTTTCCCGAAACGCGCCCGCCTCACAGCGGGCATTTTTTTGTGATCTGGAAGGCGTTTCCACTAGGCCATCCGAAAGTCCTCAGCGTCGCCTTTTACGACGTAAAAAAGGGAACTTTCGTCAACAGGTCTTTTGAGGGAGCCTTCAAGGTGACCGCCTGGGCCTTTATGGAGAGCAAATCAAATGCGTGAAAAGAACTACGTCAAGTGGCACCCCTACCCGGCGGAAATGCCGCCGCACACCGATTACAAGGTCACCTACCTGGTAACCAAAGAGATGCCGAAAACTAAGTTTCTCGAATCCCGTCGTTTCCAAACAACCGCAAAAGGGGATGGGAACGGTTTTGAACACTACTCATTCGTTTCAGCAGCCCGCGTCATTGCATGGGCTTTCATGCCGGAGGATTACGAAGGTTGAAACAAGCCGACTGGTTGCCTTATCCGCAACGTAAACCGCTACAAAGAAAGCACTACCTGCTTTGGGTGCGCCGCCCGCGATATATGCATCCGACATACGAAATCGGCTATTGGGACGGACAGAAGTTCATGGCAATCCGAGATAAGTACATCCAATTTTGGGCACGGCTCACGCCCCCGCCTCTGCTTCCTCTGCCGCCGGAGTGCAAGCGAGCAGTTCATGCACCTAGAGCGCCTCTTTGTGCGCACAAGCTTTGAGAACAGGATTTAGAAATGTACAAAAGAAAAGCAATCATTTTTGACATCGACGGCACGCTGGCCAACAACGAGCACCGCCAACACTTTTTGGTGGAAGAAACTAAAAACTGGGAGGAGTTTTTCCGCAACATGAGCAAGGACTCACCCATCGAACCCATCCGGACCGTTTGCGCCAGTCTGATCGCAAATCGAGCAATGGTTCAGAGTATTGGTTTCGACTCGTCGTTTGATGTCATCTTTTGCTCCGGACGCCCGTCCAATTATCGTGGGGCAACCATGAGCTGGTTGAAAAGGTATATCTATCCGAGCGACTACATTGACGACATTCCCCTCTACATGAGAACGGCAGGAGATAGACGTCCCGATGATGTCGTGAAAGAAGAGCTGCTGGAGAGAATCCGAAAAGATGGCTATGAGCCGTTTTTGGTCTTTGACGATCGGCAGCGTGTAGTTGATATGTGGCGTCGCAACGGCATTCAGTGCTGCCAGGTTGCTCCGGGAGACTTCTGATGACGCTCAGAGAGTTTTGGGAAGTCGCATCGTTCTGCGTTGCGAACCCCTCTATGCTGTTCCGCAACTACTGGGGCAACCGAAAAGAGGCGCAAAAGATTGACGCCCTGATTGACATTCTCATCGAGAACAAAGATCGCGTCACTATATGCGGTATTTTTAACGATTGTCGCTTGGTGCTTGAGTTTGAAGGTAACTTCTACTGCTTCTGGGTCGCAAACAAGTTCTATTCATATCTAGATAGCGGAAAATGCTCGCCTACGCTCAATGATGCCTCGGCCATTACTGTCAACCCGGACTGGGACAAGATTCTGCCTAGCCGGTTGCGCGCCATCCGCTTCTACAAAGCGTTCGATATACCGGCCAAAAAACAGCTTCCCAAGATCAAGCGGAACCACCTTTTACTTCCCGCCAAACAAACTAATGCGCATGATGCGTATTACAACCATCCGGACGAAGTTACGGCTCGAAAGTACATGCAGAACAGAATGAGAAGGTTCGGGATTGTTGATCCTGAGTAGCAATTTTCAGAAAGGAAAAACCCCGCCAAAAGGCGAGGTTCTGCCGCGTATTATTTCCTCTGCTTTCGATATTTCTCTACTAGCAGATTGTTTCCAGATGCCCCATCAACAGAGTCAAAGAGGCGCATCCTCCCACCAGTAGGTTGTTGCGACTGACTTGGTTTGGACGCGTCATTGCCCTGTTGGCTTGTGGGCACTCTCGGTTGCGGCGGTTGAGGGACATATGGTTTCGAATTGCTGCTTGACATAGTTCTCCAAAAGAGTGGTTGAAAAAAGCGCAACGGCTGCTACCGCTGCGCACCCTGCTGCACCGAGAACAATCTTGTTCAAGGTGCGAATTTTTTTAGCCTTAACCTCGATCAGGTCCATGAAGTAAGACAGCGAGTCATCGACGCGTTTCAACCAAATAATGGTCGCCTCATAAGCTTTACCACTGCCGTCAACACCATAGCCGTCACGCAGAATTTGGGCATATTCGGGTTCAACTGGAACAGCTCCTCCCTTCTCCCCCATCAGCGCCCAGACGCCATAGATGAAACCGCCGGCACTCAATATGAACGCCACACAGAGCATAAACAGGTGCCAAGGTTGAGCAGCGCTCAGAACCGCGCCCTTACCCGACCAGAAAGGCGTCAACGTGATGACCGTGCAAATAGCCGCACACAGAGTTATGCAGAGGTATATGAGTTGTCTGATCTTGGCATCCTGCATGTTGCGGCGATCAATCGAGCGAACTTTGAGTTCGTCAAGCGCCGCTTTCTGAACCACATCAACCAGTTTGTAGTACTCGTTGTAGGTGTCAACTTTTTCTTCGGAGTCGTCCGATGTCATTTCCTTTCTGGCTTCTTCTTGCATTGATCTTTCTCTTCCCGTTGTTTTTCCCGGAGGACTATTAAACGATATGTCCAACATGACCTATGAAAACACAGCCTATTGCCCGCTGTGTCTTCACTCTGAACTTGAAATCATTGAACGACGCGAAATGCCTAATCTTGGAGCAATGCTGCTTTGCCGTTGTTCGCATTGTGGAAACGTCAATCTCTTCAGCGAGGGGGTCTTAAAAGGGTCAGCCAAGAGGTGCGCCGAAAGCCTTCGAGGCCGCCCAAGTGACCAGAGCCACAATAATCGGGATAACAATCCCCCAGATTGATGGTTTTTCCAGCTTTGATCCAATAGCAGTCCGCAGTTCCTGCAATTCCGGAACTTTTCCGTCAGTGGATGGCCCCCATAAAGAAACTCTGATTTGTTTAACATCGTCACTCAACTTTTCGACGTCGCGGTCGTGAACTTCTCTGGTTACGTAGTCTTTGAGTGATGCCTGCAACTTCAGTTCCACCCAATCTTTATTGACGGGCGTGGGGATAGGTTCATTCGGCGTCATTTAGATGCTCCTCAACAAATTTATGATCAAACAGGCCTACCCAGCCGCAATGGCCGCACCTAATGACAACTAAGCTCTGTAGAAGCGATGGCGGAGGAAGAGGCAAATCCTCACCAACTCGGCCAAAGTCAATACCCCCATTTTCCACCGCCTGAATGGAGTTATTTCCGTCGGAAACACGGACACGCAGAACGTCGCCGTTGTTATCTGGCTGTGTCTGCCAACGGTTTCTCCCGCATATTGGGCAGTTAAAGCCCAGTGTTTTCCGGTTGAGATAATCAGTCCATTGGTCGATAGTAAGTTTTGACATAAGAAAGAAGCTCCAAAGGGCAGTTTTGACAATTCTATTGCTTTGCCGCACAATGCCTACGTCTGCGAGTAAAAAGCAGACCGGGCCTGAGAAACCCGAACTAATCAGTAGGCGCACGGCCGCCTTGCGGCTTTTTTTGTGCGCATTCACACCATCATTTTTGATGGCCGTGAACCAATCGCCAATTTTGGCGATTGCTGTGTCTCCTTACGGGAGAGGCGTTGCGGATGCCCTAACGGGCGGCCGTCACCTACTGAACGGATTTCTCAACCCGCGACGCCTCGCCCACCCGCCTGAGAAACGGGTCCGAGGTTCAGCAACCTCAGTAGGAGACAGAAATGTCTGAACTCATCAGCAAAGAAGCCTTCAAGGTCATCGAAGGCCGTCCCGTCACGTCCAGCAGAATCGTTGCCGAATACTTCGGAAAGCAACACCATCATGTTGTTCGGGATATTCGATCTCTGGTCGCTCAAAAGCCCGAATTAGAAGCATCGCGCAATTTTGCGCAATGGTCTGAAGAGGTAGAAATTGGTTCAGGAGCAAAACGCACTGTCATTTGCTACTGGATGGACCGCAAAGGATTTAGCATCCTTGCCATGGGCTTCACCGGAGCCAAGGCGCTCGATTTTAAGTGCGCTTTCTACGATGAATTCGAGCGGATGGAAAAGCAACTGCATCCGACAGTCGAATGCCCCGCCAAGACGCAGCTACCGACACCGACTCTCACAGAGCAGCAGGCTTACGCAATCATGAGCAAGGTTGCAATTAGGGCTAAACGTGACGGAGCTAAGTATCAAACGATCTACCGCGCGCTCAAGGCTCGCTATCAAGTCACGAAATACACAAACATTCCGCGTGACAAGTTCGATGACGCCGTTAAGTTCATTTGCACGGTCGATCTCCGAACACCTGAGACACCCACAAAGGAGCCACAACCTGAGCACACCTACCAGATCGCTGACTCGCATAAGTTATGTGAGGCCCTTCAACGGTTCGTTTACGATCAGCGCTACGTCTTTCCAGAGTGCTTCGACAAGTTCTACCGCTTCCTGCAAATGGTGAACTCTCCCTTAGCCGGACGCTTCTATGAGTGGTACACATCAATCAATCTCATCTCGCTTGAACGCGAACTCGCGCGTATTGGATACCCCGTCGAGGACCTTCTGAATTTCAAGCGAACGCCGAGACCTAATGCGATAGTCGCTCAGTAACCATTTCTTAACCCAACACAGCCGCCTCAAAAGGGCGGCTTTTTGTTATGCATGAAATCATCACTCTCAATAAAGACGGGGTTGCCGTCGTTGACACCATCACCATCGCCGAAGGCGTGCAAGTTCAGCACAAGAACATTCTTGAGCTGATCCGCAAATATCTCCCTGATTTCGAGGCTTTCGGAAGGGTCGCGTTTGAAACGCAACCCTTTGAAACCGCCGGTGGCACGCAGAAAAGAGAGATTGCATGGCTCACCGAAGATCAGACAACCTTGCTGTTTACGTTCTTGAAGAACACCGAGATCGCCCGCAAGCTAAAAATTCGTTTGGTCAAAGCCTTTAGAGAAGCACGCGAAGAAATCGCACGACTCCAACAGACCCCCGCCCTTCCGGACTTCACCAACCCCGCAATTGCCGCCAGAGCGTGGGCAGAGCAGTATGAGAAGAACCAAGCGCTTATTGAGCAATCCAAAATAGATGCTCCAAAAGTCAAATGGTGCGACCGCGTGATTGCCGCCAATGAGCACATGACAATCACCCAGGCCGCCAAGACGCTCGGTTACCCGCCGCGCAAGTTCAAAGACTACCTGCGACAGATCGGCTTCATTTACACAAATGCCGACACTCCAATGCAGGAACAAATCAAGACGGGCCGTGCCGTTCTGCGTTACGCCCACTACACGTCTTCAGAAGGCAATCCTGTCGAGAAGCCGTACACACATATCACCAGCAAAGGCCTCAAGTGGCTCTACGAAAAGTTAGTCAATGACGGTCTTATCGAACGTCAGCAAGACCTCTTCGAAAAAACAGCTTAACAGTCAACAGCCCCGGTCATCCCGGGGCTTTTCATTCTTAATCGGAAAATGAGCCAGCAAGCAGTCTTTTTCAAAAAGTACGATCCTATGGAAGAACTAAAGATTTCAGTCGACGGGTCCGAGATTCGTATCCGAGTCGAAGACCACGGTGATCGAGGCATTACTCTGTCCCCCGACATGGCACGCGAAGCCGCTCGAATCCTCAATCTGTATGCCGTCATCGCTGAAGGCGCTGATAAACAATCTGAAACGGAGGCCTAAGCCATGAAACCCAAGATGCTATCTCTCAAGGAAACTGCCGAAATGGTTGGCCGCAGCGAAAGCACCATCCGCAACTGGATTCGCGGCACCTACACAAAGAACGGCAAGACACAAATCTGCAAGGTCAAATTTGTGCCTGCCTACAAATACGGTTCCCAGTATTCCTTTCGGGAAGTCGATATCAATCGTTGGCTTGAGGCACACAAGTGCTCCAATCCGTCGATTTGCTAAAGCAGAACTCTGCCCACGCTTCCATCATCTCACGGCGTCGTATGAAGGACTCGTTTCGCTCGTACGCGCCGTTGTACGCATCCTTTACCTTGTGATGCAAACACAGCTCGGCCGTGCGCACATCAAAGCGCCGATCGTTGCCTAGGGCGTCATCCTGCGACCATGTTCGAAAGGTAGCTCGCGCCACGCCGTGCTGCGTGATCCTCACCAATTTCCCCCGCTTGAGGCTCTCAGCCTTGTCAATCCACCCCTTCGGTTTCTTAACCCCCGCCTTTTCTTCGCGCTTTATCTTTTCTTTGGACATCAGCTTGATCGTCATTGAAAAGGTCGCATCCGAATAGGGCTCAGATTTCTTGCTCGTCTTTTCGGGCGTGAAAAGAAGCCCCTCCTTCTTTATTCCCCAAATCGACAAAAACTTGATCAATTCCGGTGCCAGAGGCACCACCAACGCACCGTTACCGTGAACCTTGAGCTGGCTGGGCGGAATTGTCCACTCGCCCTTTTCCAGATTGAATTGTTCCCATCGAGCGGCTCGAGCCGTCGCGGAACGAGTGGCGGTCAGAACTGAAAACGCAAACAGAGCCCGTGCCGGCTTCAAAGGCATACGAACGAGTTCAGCAAAAAACTCCGGCAATTCCGGAACAGAAAGCGCCCCTCTGTGCTGCTTGACGTGCTTTCGACGTGGCAACAGGTATCGAAGTGCCCCCTTACGGTCCGCCGGATTGTCTCCGTCAAAAAATCCGTTGGCCTTACCCCAATCGAACGTTTGACGCGTGAACTGCAAGCTTCGGTCAACAAGATCGGTTTGGTCCCAAATTTCAGCCCCGATCTTTGCTACATCCTTGGCCGAAATTTTTGCAAATGGCATGTCTCCGATATGCGGAAAGACATGAAGCCGCATGATGGTCTCAAAGCATCTGTGACTTTTGTTCCAGTCTTCCCAGTTTCCAACGCGCACATTCCATTCCATGAATTTATTGCACACGTCACGAAAAGTCAGACCGGAGTCCGCTTCAGAAGGCTTGGAAACTGCCGCTTGCTTTGCTGTGCGCTTTGCTTGAATGTGCTCTAGAAAATCCTCATCGGACATCATGCGCAATTGCATGGCCGCAAGTCGGGCCTGCGCGAGAGTGACAGACGCAACTCCACCGAGTCCGACATCCTTGCGGCTTCTGTCGACCATGCGACGAAACACCCAAGCACGGTGCTTCCCACCTGAGCGCACGCGCAAGGACAGCCCCGGCGTCAAAGGGTCTGTGTAAACGCCGTCCGGAGCCTGCTCAATGAAGGCTTTTGTGAGTTTTGTTGTAGCCATTGTTCGTCCACAAAAAAAGGTGAGCGACAAAGGGCAATGTCTCCGCAAACAATCTCCCGTCGCCTCTTTTCGGACTCAACCGATGGCCTGAATTTTTTTGTCCCCTACCGTGTCCCCTAGTACATGTCCCCTAATTTGTCCCCTAGCGAGGTTAACACAGGTTTTTTGGGGTTGTCAGAGGTTGAACTTTAGACTTCGCCAAAGGCTCGTCGAAAACAACAAAAAACCCGCATTTTTTGTTGCGGGTTATTTGTGGTTGTCAGTAGTTGACAATTGGTATGCTGGCAGGGGTAGTAGGATTCGAACCTACGAATGGCGGATTCAGAATCCGCTGCCTTAACCGGACTTGGCGATACCCCAGCACTTGGTGCGGTCGGAGAGACTCGAACTCTCATGGCTCTCACCACAGCCACCTCAAGGCTGCGCGTCTACCAATTTCGCCACGACCGCTTGGCACTCAAGAAAACTTTTGTTTTCTTTGAGTCACTCACAGTCGGACATAACCGGGACCAACTGCGAGGCCGCGAATATTAACGCGGAACCTGGTTGGATTGCAAGTCATCCTTCGCAGCAGGCGCTTCAGAGCCAGCTGCAGCGGGAGCCTGCGTCGTCTGTTCGGTCGTCACCGTACCGAGCACGCCACCCTGTCGCTGCTGGCTCTGCTTGTTGAAAGCACCGGAGCCGAGCGTGATGGCAATGGTGGCGCAGAAGAAGATCGTCGCAGCCACAGCCGTGGAACGCGACAGGAAGTTGGCCGAACCGGTGGCGCCGAAAAGCGACCCGGAGGCGCCCGAACCAAAAGCAGCACCGAGATCGGCGCCCTTGCCGTGCTGCAGGAGCACCAGAATAATGACAGCAATCGCAGCAATGATCTGCACAACGATTGCGATACTCATCAACATCTGCATAGTTGTGTGTTTTCCGTGAGGGTTCTGATTGTGGTTATTAAAAAGCTCTCAATCTGCCTGCGCCATCAGTGCGCCGTGCAGATCTCATAAAAATCCTGTGCCTTAAGCGCTGCCCCGCCGATCAAACCGCCATCAATGTCGGGCATGGCAAAAAGCGAAGCCGCATTGGCGGGCTTGACGCTGCCGCCGTAGAGGATTCGCAGCGTTTGAGCAAGCTCAGCTCGATGGCCAGCAAGTTCCGTACGTAAAGCGGCATGCACTTCCTGCGCAATCTCAGGCGTTGCACTTTTACCCGTACCAATCGCCCAAACAGGCTCGTAGGCAATCGTACAGCGCACAAAATCCTCTGTTCCTACTTCGAGCATCACCGCTTCGAGCTGGCGCGACACCACAGCGATCGTTTCACCGGCTTCACGCTCTTGGAGCGTCTCACCCACACAAACGATGGGCTCAAGCCCCGCAGCCAAGGCAGCCTTGGTCTTCAATGCCACTCGTTTGTCCGTGTCACCATATAGTGCACGGCGTTCGGAGTGACCGACAATCACATAGCGGCATCCGATTTCGGCGAGCATACGAGCGCTTACTTCACCGGTATAGGCACCGGACTCGAATTCGTTAACATCCTGAGCACCGAGCGCCACCGACGAGTTCTTAAGCAAACCAGCCATTTGGGACAGATATACGGCAGGCGCACAGACAGCCGTTTCGCAACCTGCGCTCTCCAACGCAAGAAACGCCTCTGCCCACTGGGCATTGGACTGAAGCGATCCGTTCATTTTCCAGTTGGCGACTACCAGTCTGTTTCGCATGCCTTCGTTCTCCAAAAACCGCTGTCGAAAGTGAATTTAAGATTTTAACTGATCTTGCTTCGTTTCTTAAGGCGGCGAAAGCGGACCGACCGGTCCGCTTTGCTTTTCCTCGCTTTTGCCCTCAGCCGGCAATGAAACGCCGGCTGAAGACCACCGTCATGTTACTCTTCGTTGAGAAGAGCCTTCATCGACAGACGCGGACGATTCTTATCGTCAAAGCCAATCACCTTGACACGCACCGTCTGGCCTTCCTGCAGGTAGTCGGAGACCTGATTGACACGTTCGTTGGCGATCTGGCTGATGTGCAACAGACCGTCCTTACCGGGCAGCAGACCGATAATGGCACCAAAATCAAGCAGCTTGACAACGGGGCCTTCGTAAATCTTGCCCACTTCGACATCGGCCGTGATCTCTTCGATGCGCTTCTTAGCGAATTCAGCACGTTGCGTATCGTTGGAAGCAATCGTCACCGTGCCGTCGTCTTCGATGTCAATCTGGCAACCGGTTTCTTCACACAGACCGCGGATCGTGGCACCGCCCTTACCGATCACATCACGGATCTTTTCCGGATTGATCTTGAGGGTGAGCAGACGCGGAGCCCAGACGGAGAGTTCCTTGGCGCCGTCGCCGGCCATTTCGTGCATCTTGCCGAGGATGTGCATGCGGCCTTCGTGAGCCTGAGCCAGAGCAGCCTGCATGATTTCGGCCGTGATACCTTCAATCTTGATGTCCATCTGAAGAGCGGTCACACCATTTTCCGTACCTGCCACCTTGAAGTCCATGTCGCCGAGGTGATCTTCGTCGCCGAGAATGTCGGTGAGAACGGCAAACTTGTTGCCTTCCTTGATGAGCCCCATGGCAACACCTGCCACGTAATCCTTGAGCGGCACACCGGCGTCGAGCATCGACAGGCAGCCGCCGCAGACGGAAGCCATCGAGGAGGAACCATTGGATTCGCAGATTTCGGAAACCACGCGAATCGAGTAGTTGAATTCTTCGGCGCTGGGCAACACTGCCTTCAGAGCTCGCTTGGCGAGACGACCATGACCGATTTCACGACGCTTGGGGCTGCCCACGCGACCGGTTTCGCCGGTGGCAAACGGAGGCATGTTGTAATGCATGATGAAGCGATCGCGGCTTTCGCCCATGATGTTGTCGATGATCTGTTCATCCTGCTTGGTACCGAGCGTGGTGAGCACCAGAGCCTGCGTTTCACCACGGGTAAAGAGGGCAGAACCGTGGGTACGCGGCAGAATCGACTGACGGATTTCGATCGGGCGAACCGTACGGGTATCGCGACCGTCAATACGGGGCTTGCCTTCGAGAATATTGGTGCGAACGACGTGGGCTTCCATTTCGAAGAGGATGCCGTGAACTTCGTTCATGTCGGCAACTTCGGTGCCTGCGGCTTCGGCATCGGCCGTCAGTTGAGCTTCCACCTTTTCGTAGATAGCACGCAGCTTTTCGGTACGGCTCTGCTTGGAGCGAATCGTGTAGGCCTCTTCGATGTCAGCCTGAGCAATTTCGTGCACGCGGGCAATGAGCGCCTCGTTCTTCGGAGCAGGCTGCCAATCCCAAGCAGGCTTGCCGGCTTCGGCGGTCAGTTCGTGGATGGCATTGATGGCCACCTGCATCTGCTGATGCCCGAACATCACGGCATCGAGCATCGTCTGTTCAGGCAAGCAATCGGCTTCGGACTCGACCATCAGCACGGCACGTTCGGTACCGGCTACGACAAGGTCAAGACGAGAATCCTTAAGCTGAGAAACAGTCGGATTGCACACGAAGCCGCCGTTGACATAACCCACGCGGCAAGCGCCGATCGGACCCTTGAACGGAATACCGGAAATGGTCAGAGCGGCGGAAGCACCGATCATAGAAGGAATGTCCGGGTTGATTTCGGGATCAACGGAAAGCACGTGAATAATCACCTGCACTTCGTTAAAGAATCCGTCCGGAAAGAGCGGACGGATCGGGCGATCGATCAAGCGGCTCGTGAGAGTTTCGTGCTCAGACGGACGGCCTTCACGCTTGAAGAAGCCGCCGGGGAACTTACCGGCAGCATAGGCCTTTTCGATGTAATCAACGGTAAGAGGGAAGAAATCCTGTCCGGGTTTGGTTTCCTTCTTGGCCACAACAGTAGCCAGAATAACCGTGTCGCCCATTTGAACAACGACGGCGCCGGAAGCCTGGCGGGCGATTTCGCCCGTGGTGAGCGTCACTTCGTGTTGGCCGAACATGAAGCTCTTGGAGACCTTGTTGAACATGCTCATTTTTGAGTTTCCTTTGTTCTCAGGTGCTTTGCTTCCCGTATGGCTTTTGGTTCGTTCGGTGCTTGATGGCACGCTGCGGCACAAAATTCCGATCCGTTGTCAGAGGCTTGTGTCGCAACGCGCGTTACCGTCACCCGAAGAGCCTTTGCCGGAGCAAAGCAGGTTAATCAATTGTTTTTTCAGCTGTCCTTAGACAAGCTTACGGCCTGTTTGCGCTTTGACAAACAGGCCGCGGGATTCGGCAATTCTTACTTACGCAGCTTGAGCGAATCGATCAGCTTGCGGTAGGCAGCCACGTCCTTGCCCTTGAGGTAGTCGAGCAGCTTGCGACGGCGGCTCACCATCTTCAGAAGGCCACGACGGGAGTGGTGATCCTTCTTGTGTTCCTTGAAGTGTTCGGTCAAGGAATTGATGCGAGCGGTCAGCAGAGCGACCTGAACTTCGGGGGAACCCGTGTCGCCTTCGGCGCGGGCGTACTGGGCAATAACTTCTGCCTTGTTGATTTCAGACATTTTTCACCTTAAAAGAGGCGGTTAAACACATGCGGTGCGGGTGTCGAGCCTACACCGTGAGAAAGGCGCAATTTTACTTATTTGCTATTAAAAATCAATAGCCAAGGCGCGACAAGAAACGTTCGCGCGTGAGGTCTTCATGGTGCACGGCGATATTAGCCGCACGCGTCAGAAGCGGACAGTCACTTCGGGGAAATTGATCGAAAACACGAGCAACATTGAGTCCCTCGACCACCATACCTACCTCGGCCAGCGCTTTTTCGGGCGACAGTCCCTGCCCGAGCCAACACCCATAAGTGAAATTGCGGCTGTGAACGCTTAGAGCCGTTGCCAACAAATCCCCCAACGCGCCATAACTCAGAACATCATCCGCACTTGCTCCCACAAAGCGGCGAGCCTCGGCAATGGCATCCGTCAGGAAACAGGCCCGAAAATTATCTCCCAATGCAAGACCTTCGGCGATGCCGGCCGCAATGGCAATTAAATTTTTCACAGCACCGAACCGTTCCAGAGACTTGACATCTTCCTGCTCGGAAATGCGGGCGCGAGCTTTGGCAAACACGCGCTTCATGACCGAACGGGCACAGGAACTACCAGCCAGACTAATCCCGAACGGTAGATTGGTGGCAACCTCCTCGGCGTGCGATCCTCCGCTCAAGACACAAATGTCTGCGTCGGGAAGTTCCTCGGCAACTACCTCAGAAAGTGTCTTAGCACTTCCTTGTTCAAGGCCCTTGGCGGCGATGCAGACAACCGTCTTGGAAGAAATCAACGGAGCAATATGGCGAGCCATGTCGCGAATGTAACGCGATGCCACCACCAAAATGACGGCGTTTGCCTCACGTAGCTCCTCGCCCATCGTTGATCTGACATCAACGCGAGGATCCAGAATGAATCCGGGCAACTTCGGATGTCGGCGATCCATCTGCAATGCTTGAACGTTTTTACCCGTCGCCGAATAAAGCGCGACATCGGCGCATGGCGCTGCAATGTGCGCAAGTACCGACCCCCAGGTGCCCGCTCCGATGACAGCCAACGACACCCGCTCGCCGCTTGTTTCTGAAGTCGTATTCATAATTCAAATTTCGCGCGTTAATTTTTTCTGTCGCAATTATGCGCAAAGAACGATTTTGACGTCAGCCTGATTACTGTCAAACGACAATTTCTCCTCTTTTGGCCTTGGCCGCCTGAAAGACCTTCAACGACAAAGTAACGCCCGCCAAAAGCAAAGCCATGCCGGCAAGCATGTTCCACGCCGGCCACTGCATACGCAACACATGCGCGTAGGTCACGGCAAAGATCGTCTCAAAAACGATCATCTGGCCGGCCAGTGCCGTCGGCAAACGCTGACTCATCGCGTTCCAGAAGACAATACCGACCCAAGACCCCATCAGTCCGGTGAACACCATGACAAACACAAACCACATCGGGTCATAACCAAGCAATGGCGTTCCGTCGGGCTCCAGCTCCCAGAAAAAAAGATACATCACGACGGCAAAAGGAAACGTCGTTAGTCCCTGCGCCGTGGACCAGGCTCGTGGGGAACGGCCGGGGTGGGCCAGCAGCCAGTCGGCGTTTCGAATCGGATACCACGTCCAGAGCAGCAAAGCGGCAACACCCATCATCACGCCGTACCAAAACTTCACGCCGCCGTCGGCCGAAGCACGAACAACCATTTCAAACTCGGTCATGCTCGCAAGCGCAAAACCGCAAACAATGAGTAAAAGCCCCGGCACCAGACGCGACCAGGCCAAAGCCGTGCCTTTTTTCTTGTCGCGAATGTTGGAGACGGCTGCCACAAGAACGGGCACTGCCGACATTGCCATTCCAGCCACAGGCACGCCTGCGTTCTGGATGCACTCAATCAGGCACCAGTAGTAGGCAATGTTTCCGATGACGCCAAGTTTGGAGACGTCAATCCAATCTCGTAATGTGTAGTATGCAAATTCACGCCGCTCCATCCATGCCAGCGGCACCGCTACCAGACCGAAACTGACGAAGCGCCCGGCGGCCATCAGTGCCGGCGGATACCCCGGCAAGACCTCCGGCACCAGGTACACAAAGCCCCAGATCATGCAGGCTAGGACACCGTAGAGAAAACCGAGCGCCATAAGAATTCTTTTCAGAAATGACAAACAACGTGTGCATTATGCCCATACCAAACGGGCTTGACTGCAAGAACGACAGGCACCAACACTGTCACAGCCGTCCGCGGGCGGTACAATCGAAAGGTTGAGAATTTTTGCGGACCTCGCGTGTCCAAATTGTTTACAAAGGAATTTTCGATGTCCAATACGCTTACCGAATGGTTCCGTCACGTTCCCGAAGAAAAGTGGCTCCGCGATCCGGCCGCCAGCCGTGCCGATGCACAGGCCATTTGGGACAAGCTCGATCTCACTGCCGGCGTGCGCGTTTTTGAATGTCCCTGCGGCAAAGCTGATCTGAGTTTTCCGTTGGCGCGTCTCGGCGCCAAGGTAAGCGGCATTGATTTCAACTCCCACTTTGTGAGCGCCGCCAAGAACAAATTCTCCCGAGCGGGCTTGTCGGGTGAATTTAAGACCGACGACATGCGCACGGCGCAGTTTCCCGAGAAAATGGATCTGATCATCAATTGGGCCAGTTCGTTCGGTTACTTCTCTGACAAAGACAACGCCGATCTGCTAGCGCGTTTTGCAAAAAGCCTTGCCGATGGCGGTCGCCTTCTGATCGAAGTAGCCAACCCCTCTCGCGTGCTTGCCGGAGAAGCCACCCGCATCATTGCTTCCGGCGAACAAGTTTGCGAAACCTGGGACGCCGAATCCAAGAGAGCCACCGTCATTTTTCCGGCCACGCAATTCCGCGGACCGGTGTCGGCAAGTGTGCGCGTATATACGTGCGATGAATACCGCTCAATGCTTGCTGCAGCGGGCTTGAAATTGGTCGCTTTCTACGGACAGAGCTTTACGGAATTCACGACCGAAAGCAGCCGCTTGATCGTGCTCGCCCAACGGTAATTTCTTTTTGCAAAAATTCATTGCTCTTTAACGCCTTTTGATTCCGTCTGGCCTATAAAGTAGTGCTATGGATAAGGCCGCTGCGCGATGCAACGGCCGCCTTTTAGTTGTAACGAAAGGAATTGCTATGGCCGGATCAAAAGTCCTCAAGCCCGTCGCAGGCGTTGTCATTCTCGTCGGTCTTTATGCCGCAGCGGGATATATCGGTGTGCCCGCGGGCGTTCGTTGGGCTGTTTCCAATGTTGTGCCCGATGCTTTAGGCGGCCGCGATGCCACTGTCGGAGATGTTTCGTTTAATCCTTGGAATTGGTCGCTTGAAATCAACGATTTGGCAATCAAATCCGCCCACTCTCCGAAAAACAATCTGCTCACCCTCAAGCACCTTTCGGCTGACCTGAGCGGCAGCACCCTCACCGAAATGGCCCCGATCGTCGAAGCCATCACGGTCGACGGTTTCAATATGCACCTCACTGCCAATGCGACCAACAACAAGGAGGCCAAAGAGGCATTTGAAAAAGCTCCGGCCGATGCTTCGGCATCTTCTGGGCTCCCCGCCTTTTCTCTAGCCAACGTCCGCGTCACCAACAGCAGCGTGAGACTCACAAATGCTCAGAACGGAGCTGACGTCAAAATCACCGACATTGATTTTGCACTGCCCATTTTGTCGACGCTTCCCTCTTCGGCCAGTGCGTCCGTCAATCCCAAGCTCTCCCTGAAAATTGACGGCACGCCGATCAAGGCAGAAGGTGAGCTCAAGGGAGACACAGCCACGATGGCCGTGAAAATCGACAACCTCAACGTCGCCAAACTTCTTAAGGCTGCGCCAGTGACGTTACCCGTCGCGATTGAAAAAGCTTCCGCTTCGTGCAACCTGCAGGTGTCCTTCGACATGCCTAAGTCAGGTGTCTCCGGCATCAAAGTTAGCGGCACGGCCTCGGCAAACAACCTTGATGTGCGCGACGCCAAAAACAAACCGTTTGTCAGCGTCAAGTCCGCATCTATTGATCTCAAGAGCGTTGATGTCTCCGCGCAAAAAGCTGACGTCAACAGCGTCAAAATCGTTCAGCCTTCAATCAAACTCTCGATTGCTTCGCAGACAAATGCTTCGGCTGCAAAGACATCCGGTTCTGCGGCATCAACGTCTGAAGCCTCTCCCAGTGCTGCTTGGAAGTGGTCTGTCGGCTCTGCTCAGATCAGCAACGGCTCGGTACAGGTCACCGACACGAGTCTGAAACCCGCAGCCACATTGTCGGTGTCAGCCATCAATCTGGATGCCAAGGGATTCTCGTCGGACAAGGGAAAGACCGGTACATATTCAGCCAGCGCAAACGTTGCACAAGGTAAGCTCTCCTCTTCAGGCAAACTTTCGATTCTGCCGTTGGCTGTCAACGCCACCACCGACGTGAAGAATCTGCACTTTGCCACCTTCAATCCGTGGATCAAGGCTCTTGCGGGCGCTCAGCTCACCAAGGGCACAGCCGACGTCAACGGCAAGGTTGATCTGAAGTCCGACAAGAAACTGGCGCTCAAGTGGAACGGCGACCTGGCCGTCTCGAATCTGGAAGCCAAGAATGCCGCAGGCAAGACGCTGATGACCTGGACACAGGCCAAGGCCACCGGCGTGGATCTGCAAAGCCTTGACCCCGTCAACATCGCCGTAAAAAACCTTACTGTCAAGGAACCGGCCAAGCAGGTTACCAAGAACGTCAGCAAGGCCGCGGGTCTGATCGGTGCCATCGCAGCTTTGACCGGACATGAAAACACGGCCGAGCGCGCTCAGAAGGCGGCGGAAATCGCCTCTTCGGACATCTCGCTCTCGAACCTTGTCTACAAGGACGGCAAGTTCAGCTTAGTGGAAAAGAGCAAAAATGCTTTGGCCGGCATTGTGCTTGAGGCACTTAACAATGTCTTTGCAACCGACGGCTCCAGAAAGTAAGACCATCTGACCGACTTTAAGGCAACGGCGTCAAGGAAATTATTCCGAGACGCCGTTTCTTGTTTCTGCCACCTCTCTTTTTCTAGTTCAACGCACTCGGTTGTAGAAATTGTCAAATTTACGCCAAAAGAGCATGGCTCCCGCAAGCCAAGTCACGGCGGCACACGTGCCGATGATGACCGTTGCACGTACCCAGGGCATCCCGTAGGTCTGCCTCGTCAAGGCCAGATCAATTGCCGTGTAGAGCCACTCAAAGCCCGCACAAACGAGCAACATGCCGCAAATGGCTGCGCAATAGCGGTGACGGACGAACAAAAGTACGACCGGAATCAAAGGCAGAAGCGCAATTTCCAACCCCCACCCATGGAAAAGCAGATGCGCGCCGAAGAGAACAAAACACAGCACCGGGAAAATCAGAGCCAAACGAATCACGGCCGATCTCCTTTTGTTGCAGCATTGTCGACAGTGGGAACCTCTCGAATCGGAGTGACTTTTTTCGGTTTTCCGCGCGGCTTTTCAGGCGGCGTCACCGTGAGCGACTTCCAAAGATGCTCCAGAGAAAGAATCGGGTGCTTGAACATGACCCGAGGACCGGCAAAGCGCATCACTTCGGAAATCTTTTCTCGGTAAGCAGGCTTGTAGCAGTGAACCTTGCACTTGGCGCACACGGGCTTGTCTTCTTTGAAGGGACAGCAGGAAAGTCGCTTGAAGGCATAGTCCGCAAGTTCTTGACACTCAGAACACAAATTGTCGCCCTTGGTGCTGTGATGGGCATGACAATAGATGCGAACCATAGCAAGCACTGTATCGGCTTCGCGCTTCAAGGGACCGAATTTAATCCTTTGTAAACGCGAATTTTCTTGCGGTTGAGAACCCTGCATAAATGAATTTCTTTCTCAAAGTTTGAATGATCAAACAATTTTAACGTCGTACGAGAATTTATCTTGCCTGCCTTAAGGTTTCCTTGTTTTGTTCGGTGTCCGTCATCTTCACCTCGCTTTGGCCTAGCAAAGTCAAACACATTCTTTCAGAGCCAATCACTTCAGCTTCTGATTCCGCAACACTTGATCCGCGCAATTGCTGGACAATGCGAGCTCTTACCCGCCTGTTGCAATCCTAACTAGGGTAAACCCGATTCTTTGGACGTATTACGCCATTTTCTTGTTCAAGTCCATTCAGACTGCGAGCATTGAGCTTCGACAACAGCCCTTTTCTGGGCCGATGCCATCAGCGCAGAGCATATGCCATGTCGCCTTCGTTGAGCGACTGAGTAAATGCCACAAAAAAGCGGGCTCGATAACAGGGAGATTTTTCATGAAAAAAACTTTAGCTGCCGTGTCTGTTCTCGGTGCCTTTGCCGGTTCCGCTCTTGCCGCGGACGTTCAGCTCTACGGCATCCTGGATACGGGGGTTGGCTACAGCCACATCGATATGGACACTTCCGGTGTCGATGATGTTGACTCGTTTGAAATGAAGTCCGGCGTCGGTTCCGGTTCCCGTTGGGGACTGAAAGGCACGGAAGACCTCGGAAACGGTCTGACCGTGGGCTTCATTCTCGAAAACGGCTTTGACTCCGACGACGGTTCCGAAGACTCCACCGGTGTCATGTTTAACCGTGAATCAAGCCTGTTCTTGGAAGGTAGTTTCGGCAAGCTCGCTTTTGGCCGAATGGGGGCCCTCAACAGCGGCCAATCCTCCTGGTCCAAAGTTGGCATGATCAACGCCTTCGGAACTTCGTACGGTGAATTTACCGCCCAGGCTTCGAACGTTTTCTCGCTCGCAGGCCAGTGGGACAACATGATTGCCTACGAGACCCCGGACTTTGCCGGTTTCAAGTTGTTCGCCCAATACGGCATGGGTTCGAACGACAATGAAAACGAGTCCTCGAGCAACCGCTTCTATTCGCTCGGCGTCACCTACAACAACGGTCCGTTTGCCGGTTACTTTGCAGTCGATTCAATCAACTACAAAACAGCTAAATTCAGCCAAGGGGAATGGCCGAACAACGGAGACGACATTGATGACAGTCTGACGGTTACTTTGGGCGGTAGCTACGATTTCGACGTCGTCAAGATTTACCTTGGCGCTCAGTACTTTGATGAAGTCCGTTTGTCTTCGCTGGGCGGTGTAATCGGCAGAGCAAACTCAATCCTTGACAATCTGCTCGGCATGAAAGTTAATGATGCTGTCAAGATCAAAGGCTACGGCATTAGTCTGTCGAGCGACGCGCCACTGGCCGGCGGCAGAGTGATGTTCGGTCTTGGTTATGTAGATGCTGAAGCCGCTGACAGCATGGACAGAGTTCTGACAAGCGACAAAATCCCCGTTAACAGCATCGACATCAAGCGTTATGTCGTAAGTGCCGGTTATTCCTATCCGTTTAGCAAACGTACGGACGTATACGGCGTGGCTTCGTACATGCAAGATCAGACGGACACAGGCACGAAATTCGGTATGTTCGAACGAGATCCCTCTGCCTATTCCTTCTACGTCGGTCTGCGTCACCGCTTCTAGTCTGATCTCTTCTTGAGATTGATGGATTAGTTCAACCCGCTTCAGTTCGCTGGAGCGGGTTTTTCGCATCTGGCTTTTTCCCAAATTTCACCCTCGACTCGGGCATATAATCGGTCGGAGACCTTGTAGAAAAACTTTCTTTTCAATCACCTGTTACCACTTTTCGAGATCATGCTTCAATCGTGCTGGATGCTTGTGGCCGCAATGCTTTTTGCGACCATGAGTTCACTTGTAAAAATGTCCGCTGGTGAAGCCGGCACGTTTGAGATTGTTTTTTACCGCTCACTCATTGGTTTGGTCTTTATCGCAATCGTAATGTTCATTCAAGGTCAGACGCCGCACACCAAGTATCTCTTCGGGCATATTAAGCGTTCTGTCCTGGGGACTCTGGCTTTCACCATTTGGTTTTTCACAATGGGGCACCTTCCCCTGGGAACAGCCGTCACACTCAACTACACGGCGCCGCTTTTTATTGCCGCCACCTTTGTGGTCACGGCTCTCATGCATCACCAAAAAGCGCCATGGTCACTTGCTGCTGCCATTTGTGTGGGTTTTATCGGCGTATGTTTGATCCTGCAGCCTTCGATTGCGTCTGACGAGCTTCCTTACGCGTTAATGGGCCTTTTTGCAGGCGCTCTGGGCCCCTTCATCTTCTTTCAAATCGCCCAACTCGGTCGCTTGCGTGAGCCATCGCTTCGCATCGTGTTCTATTTCTCGCTTGTCGGAACAATCTGGGGATTGGCCGGTTGCTACGTCCTGGAGGGCGGCCTCAAAATGCACGACATGGATGTCTGGACCGGACTGCTTGGCGTTGGCATCACGGCAGTGCTCGCACAGGTGGCCATGACGCGCGCCTTCGCCTACGGCAATATGATGCTGACGGCGTGCTTTCAGTTTGCCGTCATTCCTTTTGCGGAAATCATCAGTGTGGTCTTTTTCAAAGAAGCGCTTCCGCCTGTGGCTTTGGTCGGAATGCTTTTGATTTTGGCCGCCGGTTGCACAGCAAGCGTCATCACCAAACGACAGCGCCATCCCGCCGCCAAATAAGAGAGACACACACGTCTGACATCGGGCGTGAATTTTTTCACTGTTGCGAGGATTTCTCAGTCTGCGCTTCTTTTCGCTCTTGCTCAGCCGCATATGCCCCCGTCTGAGCCAATCGCTCATAGACTGGGTTATCCATCGACATCTGAGAAAGCAGGTATTCAATGCTTTCTCGAGCCTCTTTCCAATGTCCGAGCTCTAAAGAACTGATGGCATAGAGCTCTCGAGCGGACAAAAGCTTGTTGTCAATCGCAAGCGCCTGATCAAGCACCGCCAAACTTTGGATGTACGTATCCCTGGTTTCCTGGCTGATCAAGGCTGCGGCGTATTCCACCAAAACGTTGGCGTCCTTGGCAACGAATCCGCCGAGATCAACGGCTTTTTTATACGCGTCGGCTGCTTCCTTCCATGCTTGTTTATGCACCTTAAGACGTGCGAAAAGAACCCATGCTCGTTCGTCTTTGCCATTGTCCTTGAGGTAGGCGCCAAGCGACTCTTCATCATAGAGGCCTTCGGTACTGCCGAGTGTTCCATCGGCCTGCATAATGCCCTGTTTGGGAGAGTCAGAAACAAAATTGATCAGCGAAGGCGAACCCAGGCCTTTGTAGAGAGCAAAAGCGCTTCCGGCCACCACAACAGCCAAACCGACAGCAAAGGCTTTGCCAAGCGGCGCAGCACGTTTCTCGCGTCTTTCATCGATCGCAAGTTCTTCAAGCGCCCGACGCTGAACGTCAGTAACACTCGACTCATAAATCGTATCGGTGACAAGTCCTGCCGCGCGTTCCTCATCGAGCACACGCAACTGCTCAGCAAGCGCTTCACGAGAAAGCTCCTGCGTAAGACTGCCGTCTTCGTCCGGCGCTTTGCGCATCAGCGCCCATAGAACGGAAAACACCGCCACAGCGCTCAAAAGCGCAGCAACAATCCAAAAAGTCGTTTCAAAAGTCATGTGTCCGATTTTACGTTGAAAAAAAGGGCGCCTCGAAAAACCGGGGCACCCCTTTTTCGTTTTGACTACGGAAGCGGATTACTTCTTATTCTTGGCGACCATGGCGTCGCGCAGGATCTTCGTAGCCTTCTGAGCTGCGTCAGCGCACTTGGCAAGCGAGAGCTGAGCTGCTTCAGGATTGTGGAACCATGCACCGTTCACAGCCGTCCACCATTCCCAATTGGTATGGGCGACTGAGTGAAGTTCGCGAGCCTGATTGAGGACTTCGTCGCTAACGCCCATCGCCAAAGCGAGATCAAAGGCGTTGAACATATCGGTCATACGGCTTTCGGCTTCGCGCAGTTTACCGTCGTAGTAGCCCTTCATACCGTCGATCACGCGGTTAAGCTGCTTCTCGGTCTTGTCCTTGTGGCACTGCAAGCAGGTCTGCTTCATATAGTGACGCGGAGTCGTCGACCAGTGGCTCGTGTAAACCTTGCCGGTCTTCTTGTCCTTCATCTTGGGCATGTGGCAGTCTGCACAACCGACGCCAGCCTTGTCGTGCGTGGAGTTCCAGTACGTTTCAACGTCTGGATGCTGCATCTTCGTGAGAGCGGCACCGGTCACATTGTGCTTGAAGTCCTTGAAGCCAACCTTGGCATAGAAGTCATCAATCTTCGTGACGTCAACGAACGGGAAGAGGTTCGTGCGGACATCGCTCATGCCGATCGCCTTGCCGGTCTTCGGATCAAAGCCCGGGTTGCAGTTGTATTCGACATGGCACTGAGCGCACATCAGCTTGCTGTCGGCCTTTTCCATCGTGGCGATCTTGCGGGTAAAGCCGCGGACGCCCATGTCAATCACGTTGATCTTGGTGGCCTTCGGATCCTCGCTGTACAGGCTCGGAATATCCGTACGGGTCAGAGCCTGGATCAGACCGTCACGAACAATACGCGGCTTGGCGCTGTGAGGATCGTGGCAGAAGTTGCAATTCACGGCATGATTGATGTTGCGCATCACGTCGACAACATTGGATTGACGTGAGAACTTGGCTTCGGGATGTTTTTCGCCGAGGTATGCCCAGTCAAGCATCAGGTCGGTCGACTTGCAAGTCCAGCAAACCGGGTTGCCCGCAGCGGCCGTTCCCGGACGACGAGGCTTTTGGGCGTTATCTTCAGGATACTTGTCGTTTATAACATCCCAAACACGGAAAGCCCCGTCTCCCTGACCGAGATACATCCAGCCGTCCTTCGGCACAAAGCGACCGCCGAAGGCGCGATCGCACAGATACTGGTCAAGTGCGGCAAACGCGTGGCTACGCGGCAAATCGTGTTCTTTCGTAAAACCATGCGCCCCCAAAGCACGGTCGAAGAACGGATTGGGCGCAACGCTGGCGCTGTTCTTCTTGGAGAAACGCGGCGTGCGTTCTTCATTGATCGTGTACATCGACTTGAATTGAGCCGGATGGCAGGAACCGCAAGTCTTGGGATCCATGCTCGTTACCGGACGCGTATCCTTACTCGGTGCACTCACATGCTTGGTGAGGCCGGAGTGGCAGCTCGTGCAAGAAACTTTCTTGTGAGCACCGGACTTGTGGAAGCCGCCGATGTTGCTGTGGCAGGCCACGCAAGTCTTCGTGTCAACTTTTTCAGGAGCCGCGTTAACGGCGGGAGCAAACGCCACCGCCACTGCAAGTGCTACGCAGGCCTGAACGAAATTGTGTTTTGTCATCTCGTCTCTCCTTATCGCGACTTCTCATGCTTGGTTTGGAATCGGAATGCGCTTGGGGTCGCTTCCGCGTGTAAAAGTCGCTTGACGGATTTTCTCACAGAAAAAATACTGTCAATTCAGCATTTTTCTTCCCAAATTAGCTTACCGTTTCAGTCAGTTTTTCACTTCCGATTCTTATATCTGTCTTAAAACCCGCTTGAAACAGGCCTTAAGACAGAATTAACATAAAAAACCGCAGGAGACTTTCCGTCCGCTGCGGCTTTCCATGCTAGGGTAATCACTAGCTCCAAATTCGTCATCCGAAGGCAATCAGGCCAATTTTTGACCTCTCAAACCTGCTTTGACCTACTTTGGCACTCACTCAGAAACAACGTGACGTCCGATCAAATCGTGTTCACGACTATCGGTGATGCGCACGTCCACGAAATCTCCGGGCTTGAGATGCTTGTCTGTCGTCACATACACCACGCCGTCAATGTCCGGCGCATCAGCCGTAGTGCGACCAACGGCAACGCCGTCTTCGTCCTCGGGTTCGTCAATGATGACACGCCTGACGGAGCCCAATTTCTGCCTGAGAATCTCAGACGAAATCTCAGCTTGCACTTCCATGAAGCGACGACGGCGATCTTCTCTCACTTCGTCAGGAAGTTGTCCGGGCAAAGCATTGGCCTGAGCGCCTTCCACGGGACTGTAGGCAAAGCAGCCGACGCGATCCAGACGCGCTTCTCTCAGAAAGTCCAACAGGTACTCAAACTCTTCTTCCGTTTCTCCGGGAAAACCGGTGATAAAAGTCGAACGGATCGTGATATCGGGACACACCGCACGCCAAGCCGCGATGCGCTCGAGATTCTTTTCGGCACTTGCAGGACGCTTCATGGCCTTTAGCACACGGGGATGCGCATGCTGAAACGGTACATCCAGGTACGGCAAGATCAGTCCCTCAGCCATCAGCTCAACCACTGCGTCCGTCGACGGATACGGGTATACATAATGCAGGCGTACCCAGGCGTCTAGCTTGCCAAGTTCCCGAGCCAATTCAAGCAATCGAGTCTTAACCGGACGGCCTCCCGCAAACCCCGTTCGATACTTCACGTCCAAACCATAGGCTGCCGTATCCTGGCTGATCACCAAAAGCTCTTTGACACCGCCCTTGACAAGGTTTTCTGCTTCGCGAAGCACCTCGCCAATCGGACGACTCACCAAATCGCCGCGCAAGTCCGGAATGATGCAAAACGTGCAGTGATGCGAACAGCCTTCGCTAATCTTTAGATAGGCGTAGTGCGCCGGCGTGAGCTTCAACCCTGCCGCCGGTACCAAATCGTCAAAAGGCTCGTGCGGACGCGGCAAATGCGCGTGCACCAGCGCGAGCGTCTCCTCCAGACTGTCCGGCCCTGTGATACCAAGTACCCTCGGAACGCGATCCATCAGCCAGCTTTCGCCGTTGGCGTTTTTCTTGCCGCCCAAGCATCCAGTAACAATCACACGACCGTTTTCACGCAAGGCCTCCGTGATGGCCTCCAGACTTTCGGCCACCGCCGCGTCAATGAAGGCACAGGTATTGACGATCACCAGATCGGCTTCCTTGTAGTCGGCGGCAATAATGTAGCCTTCGGCACGCAGTTCCGTCACGATGCGCTCGGTGTCCACCAAAGCCTTGGGGCAGCCCAAGCTCACAAAGCCAACGCGACCGATTCGTCCTTTTTGCATTCCTGCCATTGTTATTCCTTACTTTTCGATCCAAATGACAGCCGCGTGCCGCCCGGTCTGTTCGCCGTCGCGGCGATAGCTGAAGAAGCGCTGTGCATCGGCGACGGTTGAAAGAGCACAATCCTCAATATCTTCGACGCCGACTTTGTTCAAGGCCGCCTTGGCATAGGCTGCCAAATCCACACAGAATTTTTCGTCCTTAGGCTTGATGCCGTCGGCAACTTCAGGATAGTTGGTACGGAACACATCGGCCACTTCAGTCCCGACTTCAAAGTCATCAAAACCGATGCGCGGTCCGAGCCAAGCCTTGAGCTTGCAGTCGGGAACCTTGGCACGCATCGCTGCGACTGAGGCTTCGATCACGCCGGCAACCAGACTCTTCCAACCGGCGTGAACAGCGCCAACAACTCGTCCCTGCCGGTCGGCCAACAGCACCGGCAGGCAGTCGGCCACCTGCACCACGCAAACCGTTTCCGGTTGCGTCGTGATTTGAGCGTCGGCCTGTACAGATTCGTCTGTCACATCTTCTGCGTTTACCACCGCAATACCATGGACCTGCGTCATCCAACGGGGTTCCGCCGGGCACAAATCGGCCACAATCGAGCGATTCATGCGCACGCAACTGCTGTTGTCGCCCACTCGGCTGCCGACGTTCAGCCCCATGATGCCATCAACGCCACCCCACGGCCCAGAGGAAACGCCACCCAGACGCTCGGTGAAAAAAGCCTTGACGCCGGCACCGAATTCGGGACGAATCACGCCGAGTTCATTCTTCCAGTTGATCATTTGTTTTTCTCCATTGCGGTCTGTTCGTTTGATTCGGACCGCCTACCATTCTTTCGTCAATCGTCGGCTTCGCCTTCGTAGACCATCGGCCCGAAGTCGGGCATTTGGGGTGCGGCGTTTTCTTCAAAGACCGTCACCGGCGCATCAATCGGCCCGAAATCCAAAGCCTCCATCAGCTCGCACATATCCTCCGGCGGCGGCGCAAACCACTCGCAGGTTTCACCCGTGCCAGGATGCTTCAGAATCAAGCGACTCGCATGCAGCGCCTGACGGTTGAAAGCCGCTGCGACTCCGGCTTCATCCGGCAACACCGAAGCATTGGTTCGATAAAGCGGATCGCCCAACAGCGGTAGGCCCACGCTTGTCAAATGCACACGGATCTGATGCGTGCGACCTGTTTCCAGACGACAGGCCACCCAACTCACCATGCGACCGGCCACACGGGTCGAATCCACAAGCCGCACGCGTGTTTTGGCCGGACGACTGCCCTGACCACCGCGACAGCAAAACTTAATGGGCGAGCGCGGATCGCGACCAATGGAACGATCAACGTACCCGGCTTCTGGCGCAAGTCCCAGCACAATGGCCCAATATTCGCGGCCGACGGTGCGTGCCTGAAGTTGGCGAACCAGATCAGTACGCGCCGCCTCATTGCGCGCAACCACCATCAATCCCGACGTTTCCTTATCCAAACGGTGCACAATGCCCGCACGGCTCACGCGCGCCAATTCGGGATAGCGGAAAAGAAGTCCGTTTAAAAGCGTGCCGTTCCAGTGTCCAGCAGCGGGATGTACCACAAGTCCCGCAGGCTTATTGACAACGATGATGTCATCGTCTTCGTAGAGCACTTCAAACGCGATACCGTCTTCGGCCACATATGCCGTGTCTTCGGGAGCAGGCTGCGGCGTGACGATCAATTCGTCGCCGTCTGCCACTTTCATGCGAACGCCCGAAGCAGTTTCTCCGTTGACGAGCACTGCCCCGGCTTCAATCCATTTCTGAAGGCGAGCTCGACTCACCGACGGAATCAATGTGGCCAGAACCTTATCGAGTCGCTCCCCTACAGGAAAACCTTCAATTTCATAGACGTCTGGCTCTGCGGTATTATCCACATCATCTTCAGATTCAAGCGCTTGGACGGGCTCTTCGCAGATATAATCGCCCAATTGATTTTCAGGTTGCTTTTTCGTGGTCATGAATTCCAGTAACTTAGTGCGTCTTACAAAAATTTCCCTGCTCTGCACGGCAGTCGCCTTGAGCGGCTGCTCCTGGCTGCAGTCCATTGAAATCGATCCTACCCGCGATTGGACCGCCAATCAGCTTTACACCGAAGCCCGTGCGGCCGTCAGCGAAGGCACCTGGGAAGTGGCGCGCGACTACTATACCAAGCTCGAAGCTCGCTATCCTTTCGGCTCTTACGCTCAGCAAGCTCAGATTGATCTGGCGTACGTCAACTATAAGGACGACGACGCTGCCGGCGCCGTTTTGCAGCTTGATCGCTTCCTTCGCGCCTATCCCAATCATCCCAACAGCGACTACGCACTTTACTTGAAAGCGCTTGCCACACTCAACGAGCGCGACGGCTGGCTTGCCGAACTCACCACACAGGACCTCGCCGACCGCGATGCTCAGGCCGCCCGCGATGCCTTTGACATTTTCAAAGAACTCGTCGCCCGCTTCCCGGACTCCCGCTACGCGCCCGAAGCTCGTCGCCGTATGCACGAACTGGTCAATGCTCAGGCCAACCATCAGCTTGCCACGGCCCGCTTTTATTACGACCGTAAAGCCTACATCGCCGCCATCAACCGCGCCAAAGTCGTGATTTCCGACTTCCAGACCACTGCCGCTCGCGACGATGCGTTATTGTTGATTGCCGATTGCTATCACGAACTGGGCATGTACGATCTTGAGAAGGATACGCGCCGCGTCATCGAACTCAACAAGGTCAAACCCAAGGCTGAAGAAGACGATTCCTGGCTGCCGAGCTTGTGGTAAATCGGCTTTTTCTTCGCTTCAAAACGCCTCGCTTTTGCGAGGCGTTTTGTTATGCCCGCTTGACGATAGCCTGCGGCAAATTACCCTGCAGATAGTCCTTGGCCCAGGTAAGGCCCACCAACGTCTTTACGTCCGTAATTTCGCCGTTGCGTGTCTTGGCAATGGCCTCTTCAAACGACAGGCGATGCAACGTGAGGAACTCGCCCGCATCAAGCTTTTGGCCGTTTTCTGCAGTGCGAATGCCCCGCGCGAGATAAATGACGATGCGCTCGTTGCTGTAGCCGATGGCATTGTGGATCGTGCCGAGCTCAACCCACTTCTCAGCCGCAAGACCGGTTTCTTCCTCGAGTTCTCGGCGAGCCGTTTCAAACGGATCCTCACCCTTGTCTATTTTGCCTGCCGGGATTTCCCAGAACGCCCGATCCAGGGGACAGCGCCATTGGCGCTCAAGCACCGTGCAGTTGTCGTCATCGAGCACAACGACCGCTGAAGCTCCCGGATGCAAGATCATTTCGCGTCCCGAGGTTCTTCCATCGGGTAAGTGCACGGCTCGACGAACCACATGCAGCAGTCTGCCCGAATAGACTTCCTCTTCGGAAACAACCTTTTCTTCGAGGCTCTTGTCGATCGTCGCAAGTTCCGTTGTCATAGTCTTCTCTAATCGTTGTAGTTCTGTCGGGGTTTGCCGCTTCGCATGTCGTTTTTCATGAGACGAGACTGATCGCGCTTCCATTCACGCTTGCTTTCATCGTCGCGTTTTTCAAATTCTCGCTTGCCTCGACCAAGCGCCAGCGCCAGTTTGACGCGTCCCTTGGAAAAATGCAGGTCAAGCGGTACCAACGCGTAGCCCGAACGATCAACTTTACCGACCAAACGATCAATCTCGCGGCGGTGCATCAGAAGCTTACGCGTACGGGTGATTTCCGTTTTTTCATGCGTACACACTTGATCAGCAGGCGTAAAGCTCGCATTGCAGAGAAACAACTCCCCGTCGCGCACATACACATGCGACAGATTGATCGTGGCGCGACCAGCTCGGACACTCTTGACTTCCCAGCCACGCAACTGCAACCCTGCCTCGAAACGCTCCTCGATCGTGTAGTCGAAAGTCGCGCGTTTGTTGCGAATGAGCGGCGTTGCATTGTTTTTATTTTTTGCCATTTCGTCTTTGTTTTTTCTTTCCTTTTTGGATGCGGCGCAATTCTACCAAGCCAACGCGAACCACCGTCCTTTTTCGAACATCAAAAAGTATCGAGTCCGTTTGTCAATTCATCCGTTTTCCTAGAAATAGCAAAACACTGTCTGTTTTTCTCATTTCGGCAAAGACAAGCCGCAACGCCAACACGTTGGACCGATGATACGTATCAATGAAACACTTCCTTTTCAAGGAGTACACAGATGATGACTCGCAGACATTTTGCATTGGCTTCGGCTGCCGCTCTTGCAAGCGGTGCCGCCGGATCTCTTTCGGCCGCTCCAATTCCAAAAGATTTCGACACGGTGTTCCCGCAGGGTCCGGTCAATCCCTACGGCAAATTCTTCACGGGCACGTCCTACCTCACGATGCTCAACACCGAGCCTGTATTCAATTGCCCGATCGGCAACGTGACGTTTGAGCCTAGCTGCCGAACCTTCTGGCACAAACACACGGGAGGTCAAATCCTTTTGGTTCTGGCCGGAGAAGGCCTTTATCAGGAACGAGGCAAACCGGCGCGTCGCATCAAAAAGGGCGATGTAGTGCAAATCGCTCCTGACGTCGAACACTGGCACGGTGCCTGTAACAAGCACCCCATGACGCACATCTCGGTGGAAACCAACGTTCCCAACAATAAGGCGATTTGGCTCGAAGCCGTATCCGAAAGCGATTACGCCGAAGCCAACAAAGCCTGATATACGCTGCTGAACGCTTCCTTCGTCGGCCGGACACTGCAAAGATCAGAATCCGGCCGATTGCATAATCAGAAGCACCGTTGACATCACGGCAATCGAAATCACAACGGAAAGTGAATTCAGGTTGGCGCCCATGCCGACGTCACACCCGAGTTGCGCCGTATAGATCAGACTCATCGCAGGAACCGGCGAAAGGCAAATCAGCACCATGGCGGTTCTCACCTCACCTTCAAATGGCATCAGATAAGCACAGGCAAGCGCAAAGAGAATGCACAGCAGCCAACGGTTGGCCAGAATCTTGACAATCGTTGCCAATTTTTGTCGGTTCATTGAAAGTTCGATTGTCTCGCCGATCATGATCATGGCAAGCATCGTGTTGGCCTGAGCGCCTACTTTCGTAATCGTGGTCACTTCATCGGGGAAACGCAATCCAAGGGCGCTCATGCCGACAACCAGAGCAAAGGTCATCAGAGGTCCGGAGCGCACCATCTTGCCTCCGATCACTTTGAGAACGTTCAGCAGCGAGCGTTGTTTTTCGTGTGAACCGGCCAAGATCGCAAAGGTTCCACCGCCGCTCATGATGACGTTACCCACGTCGAACATAAAGGCCGTCATTAGACCGGTGGTAGGATAAAAGGCCTGAATGTACGGCACGGCCAACGGGCCGATTGAGTATCCGCACATATTGATGCGCCAAAAGTCGCGCTTTTTCTCGTCAGTCTCCTTACGTGTCAGAAACCAGGCATAGCCGAGCATAGCCACGTTCGAAAGAAAACCGAGAAAAACGATCAACAGCATGATCCCTTCGATCTTGATGCCATTGAGATTCGTAATGATGATGCAGGGGATGGTAACGTAAAGAACAAGGCCACTGACGGCATGAAAAGCGCTTTCCTTCAAAATTCCTCTGCGGCGCAGGAACCACCCGAGCCAGATGAAGAAGATAAAGGCCGCAATCTTTGGAAGGCTTTCACTCATTTCTAGTCCTTTGCCGTTTCGTGTCCGTGCTGATGCGTCTGCGAGAACTCGTGACTGTGCTGATGATCGTGACCTCCGGAAGGCAACGCCACGTAATGCACGGCGCCGTCCTCAATACCCGTCTCCGCGATCATTTCCTGAGCAATCGTCGAAATGTTTTTGTAGTTGCCGCGCATCACGACCACCTCAACGCAGCGATCGTGAGAGGCGTGCACATGCATGCTCGCAATGATGGATTCGTGGTGCTCGTGCTGCTGTTCTGTCATGCGAGCCGGCAAGCTTCTGGCGTGATGATCAAACCCAAAACTCACCACCGCCATACATTCGGTCTGGCTTGAGTCTTGAAGTTGTTCTTGCGCCAGTTCGCGACGCAACAGATCGCGAAATGCTTCGGACCTGTTTTTGTAGCCTCGTTTGGCAATCAGTGCGTCAAAAGCTTGAGCTATCTCATCATCAATCGAAATCGTTACTCGCTGCATCGCTGTTATCGGTCGTCACATCACCGGTACGCCGACATAAGTTGATCGACAAATATGTTTCGGAACGTTTCCGATTCTACTCGTCTCTTTCTCGGGAAAATTCGCTCAATAGCTCGGTTTGACGCAATTGTCGGACGACCTTGAGGTGTATTCTTCAGACAGTCGTCTTTTTTGTTTTTCCTGTCGTGATGCCTCCTCGTCAGTCTTTCCCCAGCCATCCGCGTGTTCGCGATGCCGCAGCGCTCGGGTTCACCTCGAGCTTGGGGCCTTTTGCGGCCAACGGCATCATGCCTGGCTTTCACGCGATGGCCGAGGACTACGGCGTAAGTTTCGTGGCCGTTCAGCAGTCGCTCACGATCTACCTTTTTACCTACGCTTTTTTCAGCCTGGTGGCAGGAAGTTTCTCCGACAGCTACGGGCGTCGTCCAACTTTTATCGGCGGCATGCTGTTGTTTGCCGCAGCCAGCGTCGGCGCCGCCTTCAGTCAGTCACTATGGGCACTATACGGCTGGAGGCTTTTGCAAGGCATCGGTGCGGCTGTCGGTCAAGTCGTCACGCAAGCGATCGTACGCGACAACTGGAGCGGACCGGAAGCGGCCAACGTCAACGGAATGATCGCTTTTTTCTTTGCTGCGGGGCCTGCACTCGCTCCCGTCGTCGGCGGCCAAATCGTCATGCACTTCGGCTGGCACGCCGTGTTTCTTTTCCTGATGGTTTATTCGCTGTCGATTGCGTTCTTCATTTACTTCCGCATTCCGGAGACGCTCAACGCCGCCGACCGCTCTGCCTTTAATCTCTCGGTCATCTGCAGCAACTACGCCAAGGGACTCACTCACGGCGCCTTTATGACGGGCGTTGTCGCCCACGGCATTCTTTTCATGGGCGGCATCCTCTATTCCGCAGGTTCGGCCGACTTCGTCATCAAAGTCATGGGACTTGACGTCGACGAATTCGGTTGGCTCTCTATTCCGCTCATTTTCGCGTCCTTTGCCGGTGCCTGGGGCTCCATTCGTCTGGCCAAACGTTTGCGCCCCAAACGCATGATCGTCATCGTTTCCCTATTGACTCTCGCGGGCTCCGTACTGGCAGCTGTCTTCGACTACCTCACACAGCCAGGTTTTTTACTTCTTCTGATCGCTCCGGTTCTCTATTCGCTGGGCATGGCGCTTCTGCGTCCGGTCATGATGGCGATGAATCTTGACTACTTTCCGAAGAACCGCGGCATGGCCGCCGCCATTCAACAGTTTTTCATCACCGCGTCATTTTGTTTTTCTGCTGCCGTCTGGGTGCCGATCGTGATGGGATCGGCTTGGAAATATGCACTTGCATCCGCTTTCTGCGCTCTGCTGGTTCTGGTGCTATGGCTTATGTCCATGCGATTGCGTCCGGAAGCACTCAAACAAGCGGGCACAGTGGAAACCATGCAGTAAGTTACCTGAATTTGCGCCTTTTTACCTGTGTTTTCGAGCCGTTTGCCTTGCGTATGCACTACACTTGCACTCATGCAGAAAACGGCCGACATCATCACAGTTTTTTTCGAGACACAGGCAGACACGGAAGCTTTTGCCCGACGTGTTGCCCGAGCACTTTTGGCGCATGAATCCGACATTGCTCAACACGGATTCAACCTTCGCTTAAACGGCGGGCTCGGCGCTGGTAAAACAACTTTTACCCGCGCTCTTTTGCGTGCCTGCGGTGTCACCGGCCGTGTGCGCAGTCCCACATTTGAGCTCGTGGAAGACTACGAGATCGGCAAAACGCTCGCATTTCATCACTTTGACTTTTACCGCTTCGAGTCAGCTGAGGAGTTCGATGAAGCAGGTTTTCGCGAGCTCTTTGGACCGGGCATGGTTACGGCCTGCGAGTGGAGTGAAAAAGCTGCGCCCTATTTGCCTGATGCCGATCTAGAGATCTCGTTGAGCGTGAAGGATCTCTCGCGAGACGCCTCCCTTAAAGCATATACGCCTCTTGGACGCGTGGTCCTGATGGAGGTTTGCGCATGAGCACCACCCGTCGAGAACTGATTCTGGGCGCCGTCGGCGCCGTTGCCGCTCAGCCGCTTCAAGCGCTTGCCGCTCCGCGACTGCAGGTTCGTATCTGGCCGGGTGATGAAAGTACGCGCATTTCGGTTGAGTCCGACCGCAAGCTCAAGTACAGCTATATGGTGCTTCGAAACAAAAAGCCCTATCGTCTGGTGCTTGATATCGAAGGCTTGAGGCTGAATGCCAACATCGAAAAGACGCTCAAAAACTTCAACAGTTCGGACAAGTTCATTGCGGGCATCCGCCCCGGCCAGTTCAAGCCCACTGTATTACGCATCGTCTTTGACCTAAAAGACGATGTGCGCGCCGACGTAAACTATTCCAAGCCGATTGCTCAGTTCGGTCACCGCATCATCATCGACCTGGAAGCGACCAACGCCGATACGATGCGCGAGGTCATCGCCAGAACGGGGGCCGATGCCGATCCCGTCAAAGAAATCAAGCGCCAACAAAGCAAACCCAACACCGTCTCGGAAACACAGCGCGTCACTCAGAAGAAACCACCCAAAAAGTCCGGCAAAACCGAAACGCTTGTGGTTGTCATTGACGCGGGCCACGGCGGCGAAGATCCGGGCGCCATCGGCAAGCGTCGTAAAACCTATGAGAAAACGGTGGTGCTTGCCATCGCCAAGAAGCTTGAGGCACAGATCAACCGCACACGCGGCATGCGTGCCGTGATGACGCGCACCAAGGATGTGTTCCTGCCCCTTCACAAACGAGCGGCAGTAGCCGTTAAACAAAAAGCACACATCTTCGTGAGCATTCACGCTGATGCCTGGATCAAGCCCGAAGCCAACGGTTCCTCGGTCTTTACGTTAAGCGTGGGGGGCGCCTCTTCCCTGCAGGCACGTTGGCTCGCGCAAACCCAGAACCGAGCCGACGAGATCGGCGGCACAGTTTTTAAGGACGTGGCCTCTCAAGCGCGCAGCACAGTTGTGGATATGCTCGCTGAAACAAAATTGCGCTACGGCATTCAGTTGGGCGACGAAGTGCTCTCGGAACTCGCCAAACTCGGTCCGTTGCACAAGTCGTCCGTCGAATACGCAGAATTTGCCGTTCTGAAAGCTCAGGGCGTGCCGTCCATTCTCGTTGAAACGGCGTTTTTAAGTAATCCCAAGGAAGAAAACCGCCTGCGTGATTCCCGACATCAGGCCAGACTTGCCAACGCCATCTTCACGGGGATTCGAACCGCCGTGCGCAAAGACCCGTCCATTCTCAAGCAAACTTAAGAACACCTGCAGCCGGTTCTTTCGATCCGGCTGCTTTTTTAGCTGAAAACAAAAGATACGATATGCCTCTACCCGAAGCTCCCCGCAAACGCGGCACAATTCTCGATGCAAGTGCCTACGGCAAGAAAACAGATGTCTCCGGCACAGAACCGATGGTAAAGCCCGTTTCCCGGAAATCTGCTACCAAATCCCAAACTAAGGTGCCAGCTGTAAAGGGAACCCGCCGCGTTGCAGACAAGACCTCTCCAAAACCTGCAGTCCAAAAGACAGCGAAATCGAGCAAGACCGTCAAGAAAACTCCTTCAACCCTGGCTGCCACTGCTTCCGAACCAACTGCCGTTATTCCCGAAAAAGCCACCAACGTCGCCCGTCTTCGCAGTCCGCGTTCGAGTTCCACTGGCCAACTGCCGCGCATCTTTGTACTGGACACCAACGTTTTGCTGCACGATCCGACATGCCTCTTTCGCTTTCAGGAGCACGACGTCTATCTGCCGATGGTCACGCTCGAAGAGCTTGACAACCACAAAACCGGTACAACCGACATCGCTCGCAATGCGCGTCAGGTAAGCCGTACGATTGATCGCTTGATCGAATCAGGCACGGGCCCCATTCAAGACGGCGTGGAACTGGCCGCGCTCGGCAACAAAGAAGCCCGGGGCAAACTCTATTTTCAGGACTTCGGATTCAATCCCCGCGAACTGCCGGCAGGCCTTCCACACGACAAGGCTGACAATATGATTTTGGCCGTCGTGCGCGCCCTGCCCGAGCTCTTTCCCAATAAGCGCGTGGTGCTCGTGAGCAAAGACATCAACATCCGCATCAAAGCTACAGCGATGGGGCTCACGGCCGAGGACTACTTCAACGACAAGGCCATTGACGACGCCGATCTGATCTTCACCGGCTGCGCTTCGGTCGCACCCGACTTCTGGGAAAAGCAAACTCACAACCTCAAGAGCTGGCAAAGCGACGGCTGCGTTTGGTACAGCTTCGAAGGTCCGCTGGCAATGAGTCTTTCAGTCAATCAGTTCGTCGCGGCGACAGACGGCTCTTTTGTGGGCCAGGTCAAAAGCGTTGCCGAAGGTGTCGCCACGCTTTGTACAATCAAGGACTTCATGCAGCCGCGCAACGCCGTCTGGGGTGTGCACGCCCGCAATTTGGAACAGTCTCTGGCACTGAATCTTCTTATGAATCCGGACATTGATTTTGTAACGCTGCTCGGACAAGCCGGAACTGGCAAAACGCTCATTACATTGGCGGCAGCGCTTGCACAAACTCTGGAAGAGCGCCGCTTTTCCGACATCATCTTTACCCGTGCCACAGTGAGCGTCGGTGAGGAAATCGGCTTTTTACCCGGCACTGAAGAAGAAAAGATGACCCCCTGGATGGGCGCTCTGGAAGACAATCTGGAAGTGCTCAACAAGGCTGACCGCGGTGCCGGCAGCTGGGGACGAAGCGCCGCGGCCGACATCATCCGTAGCCGCATCCGCATCAAGTCCATGAGTTTTATGCGTGGCAGAACATTCCTAAACAAATTCGTCATTATTGACGAGGCACAGAACCTCTCGCCCAAGCAGATGAAAACGCTCATCACACGCGCGGGTCCGGGTACCAAGATCGTCTGCATGGGCAATATCGCGCAGATCGATACGCCCTACCTAACCGAGGGTTCCTCAGGGCTCACCTACGTCGTTGAGAAGTTCCGCGGATGGTCCCATGCAGGCCACATCACGCTGCAGCGCGGCGAACGTAGCCGTTTGGCTGACTACGCCAGCGAAGTTCTCTAAACGGCTACGCCATGAAAAACGGGAAGTCGACTCGTTCGACCTCCCGTTTCTTCATTTTAAGATTCGACTCAGAACCAAAGCGCAAAACACATGATGCCGATCATGACAAAAGACAGACCGAGCTTGACGACGGTTCCCACCATCATACCGACCCAGGTCGCCCAGCCGACATTACCGGCGACGCGTAAATCGCGCTGCGCAATGTATTCCCCGATGAAGGCTCCTACCAGCGGCATAAAAAGAATGCCGACAATGCCCATGAAAAGCCCGGCGACGGTACCGACCAGAGAGCCCATAATGCCCCATTTCGAAGCACCCGCCCGTTGCGCTCCCATGGTCTGAGCTACCCAATCGACAGCCAGCCCAATGATGGTGAGTACTCCGAGCACCACCAACGGCACCCAGGTAATGTGTTGAAAGTCTCCGATCCAGGCAGCCAGCAATGCGCCTAGAAAAATCATAGGAATACCGGGCAAAGCCGGCACCACGGTTCCGGCCACGCCGCAGAGAATCAGCGCCACCACGCAGATCCATAAAACGATTCCGGTCCAGTCCACTGAAAGCAATGTGTCGATCATAGAAATTCGGCGCAGAAACCCCTGCATTTATGCAGGGGAGGAAGCGCCGCCTCCTTTCTAAATTCTGTTAAGTAGGTGGTTCGAGGTTCCAGCAGCCTCAACTTTTTGTAGCTGATACCGGCGGAAATCCGCGTACCATCAAGCCGAGATCGGTTTCGCCGCTCCATAAAAAACGTTACTGGTACTCGGGCGGTACGTCGCCCTCTTCGGCCAGGTTGTCAAAGCGTGTGTACTGACCGTCAAAACGCATATTGATCACGCCGGTAGGACCGTTACGTTGCTTGCCGATGATGATTTCAGCCAGATTCGGATCCCCGGACTCCTTGTTGTAAACCCAGTCGCGGTAAATGAACATGATGATATCGGCGTCCTGTTCGATAGCACCCGATTCGCGCAGGTCGCTCATCATCGGACGTTTGTCGGCTCGTGCATCCACGCCGCGGTTTAACTGCGAGAGCGCAATAATCGGTACTTCCATTTCACGCGCCAGACCTTTGAGACCACGGGAAATTTCAGAAATTTCCGTAGCGCGGTTTTCCATCGAGCTCTTGCTTGAACCGCGCATCAGCTGCAAATAGTCCACAACGATAAGAGACAAACCACCCGTTTTTCGCGCCAAACGACGAGCACGACTGCGCAATTCGTTGACCGAAAGGTTGCCTGTGTCGTCAATGTAAAACGGCGCCTGGCTCATTAAGCTTACGGTTTCCGTGTAGCGCTGCCAATCGGCATCATCGAATCGGCCGCGGCGCATTTTCTGCGCGTCAATTCTGCCCACGGAACTAATCAGACGCTTGCAGAGCTGCACCGAACTCATTTCCATCGAGAAGATGGCAACCGGCATCTTAAGCGTCAGTCCGGCATATTCGGCAATGTTCATGGCAAACGAAGTCTTACCCATCGAAGGACGACCGGCAACGATGATCAAATCGCCCTTTTGCAGACCAGATGTCATACGGTCGAGAATCTTGAAGCTCGTGGGCAATCCAGTGACATCGTCGGTATTGCGCATCTGATAGAGCTGCTGCACTTCTTGCGTGACTTCACCGGCAAGTTCCTCAAGCACTCGAAAACCACGCTTGCCCTTATTGGATTTTTCATCAATGGCAAAGACCTTGGCCTGCGCCTGATCCAACAGCGTGGGTACATCGGCTGCTTCGGGTGAAAGTGCGCTCGTGGCAATCTCTTCGCCTGCGGTGATGAGCTGACGCAGAATCGAGCGGTCGCGCACGATTTCGGCATAGCGACGAATATTGGCAGCCGCCGGCGTACTGTTCACCAGACTGTTGAGATAGGCCAACCCGCCGATTTCGCGCGCTTTGTCTTCGGCTTCGAGCTCTCCGTAGACCGTAACGATGTCCGCGGGGCGCCCTTCGGAACACATCTGCTGGATCTTTTCATAGATCACACGGTGTTCGCGACGATAGAAATCGTCAGGCGTAAGAACGTCGGCCACCTGATCGAACGCGTTGTTGTCAAGCATCAGACCGCCCAAGACACTTTGCTCGCTTTCTACCGACTGCGGCGGCAAGCGCACGGAGGCCACTTCCGGATCATGGGAACCATTCGACATCACTGGTGTCTGCGCCGACAGAGGCACATCAGGCAACATATCTTCCGTGTCTGCGGAGATCAATTCATCCATTGCTCCAGCGGGAATCTCGTCATCAAATCCGGCCATACCAAACCTACAATATTCAATTTTGTGAAGTGCCCTATCTTAACGGATGACAGCACCAGCGAACAGAGTCGGCAACGTGCGGTTACACCGTCAAAACGAAGCTCACACGTTGACTTTGAGCATAAAAAAACCGAACCTCTCCCTGCGGAAAGATCCGGTTTCGTCCCGACTTTTCAAGTCGATGCCTCCTGTGTGGAGGCACCTACGAAAAATTAGGCGGCTTCGGCAACCACGCGCACGACGATGTCGGCGGTGATGTCGGTGAGAAGGCCGATCGTGATCGTGAAGTCGCCCACGCTCTTGATGGCGCCGAGCGGCGTACGAACCTGGCTCTTCTTGATCTGGAAGCCGAGCTTGTCAACAGCTTCAGCGATGTCGGCGTTGGTCACAGAACCGAACAGACGGCCGTCAACGCCGGCCTTGCTCGTGATTTCGATCACCTGGCCGTTGAGCTTTTCAGCCGTTTCCTGAGCCTGAGCGATACGTTCAGCCTGCAGGCGTTCGAGTTCGGCACGGCGAGCTTCGAATTCTTCGATCGCAGCCTTGGTCGCACGCTTGGCGTGGCCCTGGGGGATCAGGAAGTTACGGGCATAGCCATCCTTAACCTTAACGATGGCACCGAGATCACCGAGGTGATTGATCTTTTCGAGAAGAATGACTTGCATGATTAACGGGTCCCCTGGTTATCGGTGTAGGGCAGCAAAGCGAGGAAGCGAGCGCGCTTGATCGCCGTATCGAGCTGACGCTGGTAGTGCGCCTTCGTACCGGTCAGGCGAGCCGGCATGATCTTGCCGTTTTCCTGAATGAAGTCGCGCAGGGTATCGATATCCTTGTAGTCGATCTGTTCGACATGTTCAACCGTGAAACGGCAGAACTTCTTGCGCTTGAAGAGCGCATTCTGTTGGTTGGCACGGCGGGGCTTGCCCTTACCTTTTGCACCAAAAGCCATTTTTCAACTCCTAATTTTGAATTCCGTGATATGGACCGTCAGCTTTGAGCTTCTGAGTGAACGCTGCGCGATAAATCCTTTCATCTCCAGCGTCTTGCCAAGTTCGACTTTATCGAGTCTCGTTGCCGTATCGGCAAACGACATGGCCGTGAAATCAAACTCTACTTTTCGCATCGCTCCGGCTTCAAACTGCTGCCCAGCGTAATGACACTTGGCTTCAAAAACCGCAATTCCTGCCGGCGTGTAACACAGTTCTTTTTTTTCAACCAGAACCGCGCTAATGACGATGCTGTTGTCAGAATCCACTCTCGCGACGATCTAAAAATCTGTTTGGATTAAGCCTGTTCGGCGGTTTCAACTTCAGCCGGAGCCTGTTCAACGGCGGGTTCGGCTGCAACCTTCTTGGCTTCTTCCTTTTCAACGCTCTTCATCATGACGGAAGGAGCGGTTTCGGCCTTCTTGGTCTTGACAACGAGGTGACGCAGGATGGCGTCGTTGAAACGGAATCCGTTTTCGATTTCAGCAAGCGTAGCGTCCGTGCATTCGATGTTCATCAGAACATAGTGAGCCTTGACGAGCTTCTGAATCGGGTAGGCGAGTTGACGACGGCCCCAGTCTTCAACACGGTGGACCTGGCCACCCTGTTCGAGGACGAGATTCTTGTAACGTTCGATCATCGCGGGAACCTGTTCGGACTGATCCGGGTGCACGATGACGCACAGTTCGTAATGACGCATTGATTCCTCCTTACGGAAATAAGCCACCCGAGCGTCGTATCGGTGTGGCAAGGATGTGAAAGCGCGTAATGTTATTCGGTTTTCCCTTAAAAATCAATTTCCTAAGGAAAGAAACCAACAAAAAAGCCTCAAAGCACGACAACTCGGCTGTTGAGGCATTTTGTTTTCCCGTTTAAGGGAGTAAGTGGTGCCGGTGAGAGGATTCGAACATCCGACCTTCGCATTACGAATGCGCTGCTCTACCAGCTGAGCTACACCGGCACACTTTTCATCTTCGAGGCGTTTATCTCTCGAAGAGATGCGCATTTTACAGAGCTTTTCGAAAAATGCAAGAGTGCGATCAAATTTTTTAGACCTTCCTCTGACTCAGTCTTTTTTGAGGCCGATTCCGGTGAGAAGACACGAACATCCGACCTTCGTATTACGTCAATACAGCTGCAGTCCATTGGCCGTTCCGTACTCAGGCGTGAGCACGATTTCGCTCTTGATCTTGTTCTTTTCCTGCTTGACAAAGCCCTGCATAAGCGCATCGGCAATCAACTCCGGCGGCAAAATGGATTCGTCCGACTCAAATTGGAAACGACCGACAGGCTGATTTCCTTGCCCGGTCGATTCAGCCCTCAAAGCACCCGACAAAGTTGCACGACTTCCGTCAATCGACACGGAAAGCGGATCAATTTCGACAGCCACCCCGTCGTTTTGAATACCTCTCATCAGAGTCAGCGTCAGCAAATCATCGTGCAGATATGACGGACCGAGCAGAATCTGCGCAACCTGCTCACAGAGCTCCTCAGTAATGCCTGTGACACGTACCGAACCGCTGACGTCATCAATCGCGCCGATCTGTCCGAGCTCCAGATAAAGAGCCGGAGAAGCCGGGTTCTTGAGCCTGAAGCTCAAGGTTTCGGTCCACGTTTTTGCCCCTTCTTCCGGCTTCAGATCAAGTTTGAAATCAAATCCGTCAAAGCGAGCTGCAGCCCCCACCATCGAACCGAGCTTCATTGTCAAGGATGTTTGTGCAAGTCCCGAATTTTCGCCATTAAGTGCTTTGGCTATGGGTTCGGCATCCGACACAAAAGAAAACTCAAACTTGCCGAGTTTCAGTTCCGGTTGGCCGACCGGTCGACAGGATAAACCCGGCGTGCGGGCACGAATCTCCAGAGTCTTACCCGTTTCAATATCGAACTCAAAGTCTTCAAATGAACACTGTCCGCCGGCCACAACTGTAAACGGCTTGATTTTGTATGTGAGTCGAGCGCTCGGCAGAGCCTGGCTACCGGACGTGATAGCGTCCCACGCCGTATACGACACTTCGATGCGATCATCAAAGTTCTGCACACCCGCTCTCAACAGCCCCTGCTCGAAGTTGGTATCAGGCGCACGCGTGAGCTCCACTTTCGTCGTAAGCCCGGGATAGGCCTGTCCGTTGAACGTTCCGAGTTGGATACCTCCCACGGCTTCAAACGTCACTTGAAACGTTTTTTTGAAAAATCCGCCCTCGTACTGCGTTACCCGAGCAGCAAGTTCAGCGGGCAACACGGTCGAAAAATTGCTGATAGCCGTTTCATCAAATGTTTTTCCGGCCGAATAGATGCCGTAAAACCAGCAACCGCCGACAGCCGCAACCGCCAGAGCACACGTGGCGCCAGCCAAAATCTTTGTGGAGTTTTCCATCAGAAAGAGCGAAAGCGAAGAATCAGACCAAAGGCAAAAAATAAACAGCCGCTTGAGCGTCATTCAGGCGGCCGCTTGATCTTAACAATTTTTCAGACGCTTAAGACTCGCCGAACCACTTGGCGTAGATCTTGTCGTAAGTACCGTCATCTTTCATGCTCTTCATGGCAGCATTGACCTTGTCGCGCAATTCCGTATTGCCCTTCTTGACCGCAAATCCGAAATACTCGCTGTCAAACTGCATGGGCTGGCGCTTAAGGCCCTTGGCGGCACGCGCATTGGTCACCAGAAAGTAGCCGATCACCGGGCGGTCGGTAATCACCACATCACTACCGTTCATCTTCAGGTCCATGAAGGCTTCTGCACTTGTGTTGAAAGCCTTGATCTTGGTACCAGGGATGCCCTTGGCCACTTCGGCGCCGGTCGTGCCAATCTGCACGGCAATCGTCTTGTTGTGCAGATCTTCGATCTTCTGATACTTGGCTTCGTCTCCGGCACGAATCATCAGACCCTGACCGGCCTGGTAATAGGGTTCGCAGAAGTCAACGCGCTTTTTACGTTCTTCTGTAATAGTTACACCGCTCACCACGATATCGATGTTGTTGGTCATCAGCGCGGGAATCAGGCCGTCAAAACCCATGTTGACGAATTCCACCTCAACGTTCATGCGCTTGCCGATTTCGCGGATCATATCCATGTCGAAACCGACGTATTCACGACTGGCGCTGTCGAGGAACTCAAAGGGCGCAAAGGTCGGATGCGTACCGACGCGAAGCGTATCGGCAGCACTCGCGGCAAAGGAAGCTAACGCCATGACACCGGCGGCAAGCGTGGCAAAAATCTTACTTTTCACTTTGTGTTCCTCCGTTTTGCCCATTGGGCACTTCGTTCTTGTTATCGCAGCCGCGTCTTCTGAGGCATGAACGCGGGCAATCGAAAATTGCCGATAATTTTCGCACGAAATAACACTTGTGTTGCTAGGTATTTCGCATTGGACGCAAAGCTTTTTTCACGGCAGGCGGTTAATCGCCTGATCCTGGACACTCTCTAGAAAGTCACCGGCAGCCCCCTTACCGGGAATCCGGCAGTCCGGCTTAATTTCCAAAAGCGGAACCAGCACAAAGGCTCGTTCGTGCATGCGCGGGTGCGGCAGAGTCAGAAAAGGTGTCTGCTGAACCACGTCACCGTATAAAAGCAGATCCAAATCCAACGTGCGCGGAGCATTGTGTACTCCCTCCGGACGAACGCGATGCGCTTCGTTTTCAATGACAAAAAGTGCGCGCAACAACGCCTCCGGTTCCAATTCCGTTTCCACCGTCGCAACAGCATTGACATAGTCGGGTCCGGAAGAGTCAACTGGTGCCGTGCGGTAAAAAGAGCTTACCTTGAGCAACCTCGTCTGCTCAATCTCACTGATCCTTTTGAGCGCTTGTTCAAGCGCCTTTTTGGGCTCGCCCAGATTGGCACCCAACGCGATTACGGCTTCGGTCATGACGGTTCAAGCTTGGATTCTGCCTTGTCGCTTTTAGGACGGCGACGGCGGCGTTTGGGCTTAGCCGAAACAACAGAAGCGGCATCGTCAGTCTTTTCTGCAAGCTTTGCTTCACTTGTCTGCTTCTCGACTCCGGCCTTTTCCGCCGAAGATCGGCGACGTCGGGGGGACTTATTGCGAGGCTCGTAGCGTGTGGCCTCTTCCGTGAAGCGCTCTTCGTCGCGCTGCTCTTTTTGACGACTCTTAGAGCCGGCTCGCGCTTGGGTAGCCGTGCGACGCGCTTCGACCTCGGCCTGAGCCACCATGTCAGCGCGCTTTTGTTCATCTGCGTCGACAAAATCTTCCCACCAGTGCACGAGGCTCTCGGGAACATGCCCCAAAGCACTGCGCAGAAGCATGAAGTCATACCCAGCTCGATACTTAGGATGCTCGACGAGGGTATAGGGATTCTTGCCGGTGCGCCGTTCGAATCGAAGCTGCAGCATCCAGATAAGCTTCATGTCGGCAACAAAGCGGCACTGAATGGCAAGTTTTGCCGATTGCGTGGCGATCACCTCTTCGGCAGCCGAGTAAAGCGCCATGGCTCTTGCCGAACCCTTATTGCTTGTCGAAGACTTCTGATAGGCGTCCCAGCGCTTTTTCACTTGGGGCCACAAAAGCGTGGCAAACAGGAACGCAGGTGAAATCTTTTTACCCACGGCGATACGCTCGTCGGTGCGCTTGAGCGCGAGCATCAGAAACTTCTCGCCGTCGGGCTCATCAAGAATGACATCGAGCATCGGCAAAAGCGAACGATGCAGACCTGCGGCACGAAGTTTGAGCAAACACTCTTCTGCGCGGCCGCACGTAAAAAGCTTGACCATTTCGTCAAACAGACGGGCAGCAGGCACATTGCCGAGCAACGGCGCCATTTCCGCGATGGCTCGATCCGCGCTTTTTTCAATCCTGAAACCCAACTTGGCAGAAATACGCACGGCACGCATCATGCGCACCGGGTCCTCTCGATAGCGCGCCTGCGGATAACCGATCATGCGTAGCGTCTTGCGTCGAATATCCTCGTAGCCGCCGTGATAATCGTAAATGTCCCCCGTCGACGGATCGTAGTAAAGCGCATTGATCGTAAAGTCGCGACGCGCTGCGTCTTCCCACATCTCCCCGAAAATGTTGTCGGAAATGACGCGGCCGGAAGCATCCTTGCGAACGCCCGAAGCATCCAGTGCTCTGAATGTCGAACATTCAACAATTTCGTTTCCGAACACCACATGCACCAGGCGGAAACGACGTCCGATGATGAAGGCACGACGCTGAGCACGCTTAACCTGTTCGGGCGTGGCATCAGTGGCCACATCGAAATCTTTGGGCTTGACCCCGAGCAACAAATCACGCACAGCGCCGCCCACAACGTAGGCTTTGTAACCGCGCTGCTGCAAAATTGAGCACGTACGCACCGCGGCAAAGCTCACCAGCTTCGGATCAATGCCGTGTTCGCTTGCCTTAATAATGCGAGGCTCCTTATTGACCTCGTGATTGTTGCGCCCCACGATGGAGGCGATCATGCGCTTGACGTAATCAAACACTTATTCTTTACTCCGTTCGTCCGCTCTTCTATTGATTTGCATGCGGCTCTTTTCTCTTTTCTACTTTCTTTTTCTCAAAAGACGAGGCGCATTTTCTCGATTTGCCAGCGCTTTGGCAACAAGCTGCGCCGCAAAGTCGTACTCTGCCTGAGTGTAACTGTCCGTCACACACCAGCCGCGCTCGCTCGCAATGCGCAGCAACGTCTCCCTTGCATTCACGACGCAACAGCGCCCTCCCTTTTTGTCAACATACTCAAAAAGGGCAAGATCGGCGTCGCTGTCCGACCAGAATTCGTATTCGTCGATCGTCGTGCCCAGTCGCTTCAACTCATCAACGAGTTTTTCAACAGCCGTCACCTTGCCCTGCTGATACGTGATCGGCTCAATCCAGCGACCGGTGAAATTGCCGGATTGGTCTTCCTGCGGCCTGACCGACAACAGATAATCCACACCGAACAAGTCAGCGGAAGGCTGCGTGGCATAGCTGTAAGTGGCCGAACAGATCGCTGTGACGGCGCCCGTTTGCTTGGCCTCATTGACAATTCTGACGGAACTTGCAGGAAGAATTTTTTCAAGTACCTCCGCACGATAGGCTTTGCGAGCCGCATCCAAATCCGCACGATTGAACTGAGCCAGAAACTGCATCTGCCACATTTCGTACTCATCAATATTCAATGTCTGCTCGATATATTCGCGCGTAAAACGATTAAGCGTTTCTTCTGCAGTTACACGCACAGTCTTTTCGCAGGCCCTGAGGAGCCACTTGCACCAGATATCCCCCGTATCGATGGGCATCAACGTGTGATCAAGGTCGTAAACAACAAGCTTCACAAATTCTTCCTCAGTTCTTAGAAAGAACATCTTTGAGCGTCGCATCCAACAGGACCGTGGTGATGCGCCGATGTTCGCGGACGGCCTTCTCATCGACCGCATCTAAAAAACGCCGTAATCCGCGCATGTCTCGCGGGCAGCGAGCTTCGATCCAACGTCTCTGGGCCGAATCGAACTCAATGCCGCGCTCACGAGCCAGACGCAGGAATTCTTCACCCGCTTCGTCAGCAGACAAATATCGCAACTGGTATGTCAGTCCCCACATCAGACGTGTCTTCACGTCGTCGCGGATGTTGAGGTCCGCAGGTCGAATGGTGCCCGCACAAACAATGCGCGCCTGCGGGTGCGAACGCACATCGTTCATCAGAAAGAACAACCGTTCGAGATCCTCATCGTCGAGTCGCTCGACATTGTCAACCGTGTAAAAAAGCGTCTGCTCATCGTATTCGGGCACACGCATGCGCTGAGTCGGCGTAATGGCTCGTAACAGATGCGAACGACCGCTGCCGGGTGGTCCCCATATGTAAATGAATTGCGGCCCCAGTCCCTTCTTGCAATCACGCAACGCAGCCAAAAGCTCAGCATTGCTGCCGACACGGAAATTGTCCAGCGTCGGTGCTTCGGGCTCTACGAGATTGAGCAAAAGTTGTTCGGTAGGCTGCGCGTTCAATTGAGTTCTGCAGTGCTCGAAAAGGTGTAACAGAAAAGCGGGCACGTCGGCATTTGCTTCGGTAAACGTCTTCAAGGAAGACAGCTTGTATCCGAGTGGGCTAAAATGTCGGATTCAAGGCAAACGTCGGCATGGCGCTTAAGTTTAGCGCGAAGCCGGCTTCGGCGTTCTAAATTCTCTTGACTGCCCCATCAAAACAATGACTCAGCTTTCCTATGCCGCCGCCGGCGTCTCCATTGACAACGGCGATGAACTTGTCGATCGCATCAAACCCGCTGCCAAGCGCACCATGATTCCGGGCGTGCTCGGTTCCATCGGCGGATTCGGCGCTCTCTTTGAAATCAGCAAAGACTATAAAAACCCGGTGCTCGTTTCCGGCACTGACGGCGTAGGAACCAAGCTCATGCTTGCCTTCCAGCTCAACCGTCACGATACGGTCGGTCAGGATCTGGTGGCCATGAGCGTCAACGACATTCTCGTTCAGGGTGCCAAAAGCCTCTTTTTCCTTGATTATTTCGGTTGCGGCAAGCTTGACGTGGACACGGCCGAACGTGTGGTCAAGGGCATTGCGCATGGCTGCGAACTCGCCGGATGCGCTCTGATCGGCGGTGAGACGGCAGAAATGCCGGGCATGTATCCCGACGGCGAATACGATCTTGCGGGCTTTGCCGTGGGCATCGTGGAAAAAAACGAAATCATTGACGGCAAGAGCATTAAGCCGGGCGACGTCGTGATCGGTCTGGCCAGCTCCGGCCCCCACTCCAACGGCTTCTCGCTCATCCGCAAAGTGGTGGAAGTTTCGGGCGCCGACTGGCAGATGCCCTTCGACGGTGCTACGCTCGCCGACCGCGCAATGGAACCCACACGCATCTATGTCAAGCAGGTGCTCAATGTGATGAAGTCCGTGAAAATCAAGGGCATGGCTCACATCACGGGCGGTGGTCTGGTGGAAAACATTCCCCGTGTGTTGCCCGAAGGCACGCAATGTGTCGTACACGCCGACAGCTGGAAGCGTCCGGCCATCTTTGACTGGCTGCAGGAAAAGGGCAACATTGATGCCCACGAAATGCATCGCGTATTCAATAACGGCATCGGCATGGCCATCGTGGTCGACGCAGCTGACGCCGAACGCACCAAGGCACTCTTTGAAGCCGAAGGCGAGACCGTGTACACGATCGGCGAAATCCGTGAACTGCCTGCCGGCGAAGCGCCCTGCGTTGTTCTTTAACCCGCAATAGCAAAAGCAAATAAAGCGCGGCAAAAGGTTGAGCCCTTGACCCGCGCTTTTTCATACCCACGACACTCATGCGCGTTTATTTGTGTTGTCCCAGACGAAAAGGCGGTGCCGAGCTGCATGAACTCGACGTTCCCAAGGGCGCCGTTGTTGCCGATGCACTCAAAGCGGCCGGCTTTCCCTGCGAGACCGCCTGCGGCATCTTCTGCGAAAAATGCACGCCCGAGACCGTTCTGAACCCAGACGATCGCATCGATATTGCCGTAGAACTGACGCTTTCGCCCATGGAAGTGCGCCGTCTGCGCGCGCAGAACAAAGAGCGCACGGCCGTTCCGCGCCCGCGTCACGGCGGCATTCATCAGCTCATCAAGCCTCTGGACGACACAGAGGCCTAAAATTTTTTCGTTTTAAATCCCAAAACCTCTTTCAATAGGACACATTTTGTGCCTATAATGCGAGGTTAACCAAAAGCATCCGGGGCCTCTTGGGCGAACGTCCGGCACTGCGACCCGTTTTTTTTTTGCTTTGAGGTTACCGAAAATGCGTCTCCTGCAGAAGGCACTCACCTTCGACGACGTTCTGCTCGTCCCCGCCTACTCTGAAGTTCTCCCCCGCGATGTGCAACTGCGCACGCGTCTGACTCGCGAAATTACCCTGAATCTTCCGATGGTGTCCGCCGCTATGGACACGGTTTCCGAAGCCAACCTGGCCATCGCCATGGCACAGGAAGGCGGCATCGGCATCATCCACAAGAATCTCACAGCTCAGCAGCAAGCTGCTGAAGTCGCCAAGGTCAAGCGCCACGAATCGGGCGTAGTGAGCGACCCGATCACGGTCGGTCCCGACATGCTCGTGGGCGACGTGATCCGTATGTGCCAGGAACACCGCATCAGCGGTGTTCCGGTCGTGGAAGGCCGTCACGTTCTGGGCATGGTCACCAACCGCGACCTTCGCTTCGAATCCCGCATGGAAGCCCCCGTACGCGAAGTGATGACTCCGCGCGATCGTCTCGTGACCGTCCAAGAAGGTTCCAGCCTCGACGAAGCCAAGCGTTTGATGCACGAAAATCGTCTTGAACGCGTGCTCGTGGTCGACAAGGACTTCAACCTCTGCGGCCTCATTACTGTCAAAGACATCATCAAGGCTACCGAACATCCCTATGCCGCCAAGGACAGCGAAGGCAAGCTGCTGGCAGGCGCCTCGATCGGCGTGGGTGCCGGTACCGAAGAGCGTCTCGAATTGCTCGTTGAAGCCGGCGTGGACGTAGTTGTCGTCGACACGGCTCACGGCCACAGCAAGGGCGTGCTTGACCGCGTGGCATGGGTTAAGAAGAACTATCCCAACCTGCAGGTGATCGGCGGCAACATCGCCACCGGCGCCGCAGCCCGCGCTCTGGTTGACCACGGTGCCGACGCCGTCAAGGTCGGTATCGGTCCGGGCTCCATCTGCACGACCCGTATCGTGGCCGGCGTGGGCGTTCCTCAGATTTCCGCCATCAGCAACGTTGCCGAAGCGCTTGAAGGCACCGGCGTTCCTCTGATCGCCGACGGCGGCATCCGCTTCTCGGGCGACATCGCCAAGGCCATCGCTGCCGGCGCCAACTGCGTCATGATGGGCGGTATGCTTGCCGGTACCGAAGAAGCTCCGGGCGAAGTGATCCTCTATCAGGGCCGCTCCTACAAGAGCTACCGCGGCATGGGCTCTCTGGGCGCCATGTTCAAGGGTTCCGCCGACCGCTACTTCCAGGACAACAACTCGGGCAATCTCGACAAGCTCGTGCCGGAAGGCATCGAAGGCATGGTGCCGTTCAAGGGCTCCGTGGTAACGATCCTCTACCAGATGGCCGGTGGTCTGCGCTCCTCGATGGGCTACTGCGGCTGCCGCACGATCGACGAAATGCGCTCTCGCGCCGAATTCGTTGAAATCACGGCCGCCGGCTGGCGTGAAAGCCACGTCCACGACGTGAAGATCACGAAGGAAGCCCCGAACTACCGTCAGGAAAACTAATCCTGCCTAGGTAGGTTAAAATAGCGCGGCGCGGGTTTTACCCCGCGCCGTTTCTTTTTACCGCCGCCTCTCAAGCAAAATTTTTGCCAACTTGCCCGCTGACGGCGGCCCCGCACCGCTCAAATTTCCAGACATGCTACACGATCGCATTCTTATTCTCGATTTCGGAAGCCAGGTGACGCAGCTCATCGCACGCCGTGTGCGTGAAGCTCATGTGTACTGCGAAGTGCACCCCAACGACGTTTCCGCCGACTTCATCCGCGAATTCAATCCCAAGGGCATCATTCTGTCAGGCTCTCACATGAGCGCCTACGAAGAGTCCAACGATCAGGTGAGTCCGGCCGTGTTCAGTGCCGGCGTTCCCGTGCTCGGCATCTGCTACGGCATGCAGACGATGGCCCAGCAGCTGGGCGGTCGCGTAGAAAGCGGCTCCAAGCGTGAATTCGGCTACGCCGAAGTGCGCGCCCACAACCACACCAAACTTCTTGAAGGCATCGAAGACTTCAAAGGTCCTGAAGGCGAAGGCATGCTCAAGGTTTGGATGAGCCACGGCGACAAAGTCACCGTCATGCCCGAAGGCTTCAAGCTGATGTGCTCAACGCCCTCCTGCCCGATCGCCGGCATGGCCGATGAAACCCGCGGTTTCTACGCCGTGCAGTTCCATCCGGAAGTCACGCACACCGTGCAGGGCAGCGTCATGCTCAAGCGCTTTGTCACGGATATCTGCCACTGCAAGCCTGATTGGGTGATGGGCGACTACATCGCCGAAGCCGTCGAAATGATCCGCCAGCAGACCAACGGAGAGGAAGTGATCCTCGGTTTGTCGGGCGGTGTAGACAGCTCGGTTGCCGCCGCACTCATTCACCGCGCCATTGGCGACAAGCTCACCTGCGTATTCGTCGACAACGGTCTGCTGCGCAAGGGTGAACGCGAACAGGTTCGCGAAACCTTCGAAAAGAACATGGGCCTGAAGCTCATTGTGGTCGACGCCGTCGATCGCTTCATGGGAGAACTCGCCGGCGTCACCGATCCTGAACAGAAGCGCAAAATCATCGGTCGCGAATTCGTAAATGTCTTCCAGGAAGAGGCCGAAAAGCTCTCCAACGCCAAGTGGCTTGCTCAAGGCACGATCTATCCTGACGTCATTGAATCGGCCGGGGCCAAGACCAAGAAGGCCAAAACCATCAAGAGCCACCACAACGTGGGCGGTCTGCCTGAAACGCTTCACCTAAAGCTGCTCGAACCGTTGCGTTCGCTCTTTAAGGACGAAGTGCGTGAACTCGGTGTCGAACTTGGTCTTCCCTACGAAATGGTTTACCGTCATCCGTTCCCGGGGCCGGGTCTGGGCGTTCGTATCCTGGGTGAAGTCAAGCGTGAATATGCCGATCTGTTGCGCGAAGCCGACGCCATCTTCATCGAAGAACTGCGCCGCGCCGGCTGGTACGACAAGGTAAGTCAGGCTTTCGTTGTATTCCTGCCCGTCAAGAGCGTGGGCGTCATGGGCGATGGCCGCACTTACGACTGGGTTGTGAGCCTGCGTTCCGTTGAAACGAGCGACTTCATGACTGCTAAGTGGTCTGAACTGCCGTACTCGCTTTTGGCCACCGTCTCCAACCGCATTATCAACGAAGTGAAGGGCATCAATCGCGTCGTCTACGATGTCTCGGGCAAGCCGCCTGCCACAATTGAATGGGAATAATCCGGTCAAACATCTGATCTGATTGTCTGAAGGGCGAATCCGGTGTGGTTCGCCCTTTTTTGCCTCTTTGTGCCGGACTACGTCTTTTGACGGAAGTTTCTCAAGGTTTTTATACGAGCGGTCAGATAGAATCGGCAGATATATGTCGGCTAGCCTTCACGGCACGACAAATTTTCGAAAGGATTAATTATGTATCTGAAGTCCCCGAGCCTTGAAGAAGGCTCCCGCATGCCCGCCAAGCACTCCCTTAACGGGGGCAACCTGTCTCCCGAACTTTCCTGGGGCGACTTCCCGGCGGGAACAAAGAGTTTTGCGGTCACCTGCTACGATCCGGACGCTCCGACTGGTTCCGGCTGGTGGCATTGGGTTGCACTCGACATTCCGTCCAATGTCACAACGCTGGCCGAAGGAGCAAAGCTTGCGGCTCCGGCACGTGAACTGACAACAGACTACGGCACCAAAGGCTTTGGCGGCGCCTGTCCTCCCTCGGGACACGGCATGCACCGCTACGTATTTACGGTTTGGGCACTGCCGGTGGAAAAACTTGACCTGCCCGACGGCGCCACCGCCGCCAACGCAGGCTTCATGCTCAACGCCATGGCTCTGGCAACCGCAAAAATCACGGCAACCTACGTCACACCGTAGTCCCTGCCCTTAATGAAACTTCTGGGCAGGTACGCGCCCGTGCCTGCCCTTTCGACGAACTCAGCTGATAACTTGGGTTTGATTGAGTTCGGCGAACTCACACCATAAAAAAAGTCGACTTTTCAAAAAGTTTGACCTCGGGGAGAAAAAAAAATGACTGCAGACTCCACACAGATGCAGCGCCCGGTGATGAATCCGCACGAAAAACGGATGCAGACGATTCAAGCCGTCCTCTATGTCATCGCCATCATTTTGGGCCTCATCAACGGCTTTTACGGTTCCGAATTTTGGATTCAGACGGGCGAATTCATTTCGACGATCTTCATTCGTCTGTTCCGTTTCATCGCGGTCCCGATCATCGCCGTATCGATCATTGCCACGCTCTCTCAGATTTCGCGTTCTACGGAATCCGGACGCATTTTCCGTCACAGCGTTTTCTACACGCTTCTGACCACAATTTTGGCCGCCTCGCTGGCAGCGATTCTTTTTGAAGTCTTTTCGCCCGCCAACGTAACCCTAAGCGATACGACCGAAGCGTCGGCCGCCATCGCCGGCATCAAGGGCAAGAGTTACTTTGACTATATCACATCCGTTGTCCCCGACAACGCGATCGCGCCGTTCTTGTCGGCCAACGTGCTTTCGGTTCTGTTAATTGCCGCCGCCGTCGGTATCGCCATTGCCAAACTGCCGCATGACAGCCGCGAACAGCGCGTGCTGATGGCCTTTTTCTCGGGCCTTCAGGCTGTGCTCTTCACGCTGGTGGGCTGGATCATCATGATTCTTCCGTTGGGTATCTTCGGCTTTTTCACGGTGCTGGCCAAAGAAATCAACGCCGGTGTTGCCGTGGGCGGTCTTGGCACCTATTTTGCAACGGTGCTCTCAGCCAACTTCATTCAGATGCTCATCGTGCTGCCTGCGCTTCTTTTGCTGCGCGGCATCAACCCGATTCGGGTCTTTAAGGGCATGTTGCCGGCTCTGACCGTCGCTTTCTTCTCGAAGTCTTCGGCCGGAACGTTGCCCGTAACCATGCGCTGCTCGGAAGTCAATCTCGGCGTCCGGGAGAACGTTTCGCGCTTTGTGCTGCCGATGTGCACGACCATCAACATGAACGGATGCGCCGCCTTTATTTTGATTACGGTCGTCTACCTCATGCAAAACGCAGGCGTTGACATTACCTGGTCAACACTGGCCGTCTGGATCTTCATTGCCACGATCGCTGCGGTGGGCAACGCAGGCGTTCCGATGGGGTGCTTCTTCCTATCGGCTAGCCTGCTGGCCAGCATGAATGTCCCCATTCTGCTTATGGGCGTTATCCTTCCTTTCTACGCCGTGATCGACGCCATCGAAACGACTCTCAACGTTTGGAGTGACTCCAACGTAGCCGTTTTGGTACATAAAGATCTCTACGGAGACATTTAGTGCCGGCTCCTTGACCTGCGTCTAGCCTTCTAAGGAAAAGGCGCAGGCTCAAGGCGGGTACAATTCAAGGTGCAGTGCGGGAGTTGCCTCGCGGCTCCCGCCTCTTTTTTCTGCCATGCGGCCTGCCCCGAAGCCGCAGCAATCTCTCAAAAGAAAATACGGCGTGTCGTCGAATCCGCTGATTTGACTGTGCGCCGCCAATCACAAAAAGAACCAAAGAGATGTTTTCGAATCCGACCGCCATTACCTTTACTGGCTACATGATCCTGATGGTGATCCTGGGCTTTGTCGCCTGGCGATACACCCGCAACTTCAACGACTACATTTTGGGCGGCCGCAGCCTTGGAGGCGTTGTGACGGCTCTTTCCGTCGGCGCTTCCGACATGAGTGGTTGGTTGCTGATGGGGCTACCTGGCGCCGTGTTTCTTTCGGGCATCACGGAAAGCTGGATTGCCATCGGTCTGACGCTCGGTACCTATCTGAATTGGAAGTTCGTCGCAGCCCGCCTGCGCGTATACACCGAAGTTTCTCATAATGCCCTGACGCTTCCGGACTTTTTCACGCATCGCTTTAAGGACGACACGCGTATGCTGCGCATTCTCGCAGCCGTCGTCATTCTGGTGTTCTTCACGATCTACTGTGCGAGCGGCGTGGTAGCCGGTGCCCGCCTTTTTGAAAACACCTTTGACATGAGCTATGAGCGCGCCGTCTGGATCGGCGCAGCTGCAACCATCATTTACGTGTTCATCGGCGGGTTCTTGGCTGTAAGCTGGACGGACACTTTCCAGGCTTCGCTCATGTGCTTGGCACTTGTCGTCACTCCCATCGTCGTGATGACCGATCTCGGCGGATTGTCGAGTGCCGTTGAACAAGTCAAAGCCATCGACGTCAACATGGTCAACATGCTCTCGCATCAGACCTTTATCGGCGTACTCAGTCTCATCGCCTGGGGTTTGGGATACTTCGGACAGCCGCATATTCTGGTGCGCTTCATGGCTGCGCGCTCAATCAAGGTGATTCCTCGCGCCTGCCGCATTTCTCTGATCTGGATGATCTTTTGCCTTGGTGGCGCCGTCTCGGTGGGCTTCTTTGGTTCGGCCTACTTTGCTGCGCATCCGGATCAGGCCACGCTCGTTACGGAAAACCACGAGCGCGTCTTCATCGTGCTCTCGCAGATACTCTTCAATCCCTGGATCGGCGGCATTCTGATGGCTGCCATTCTTGCTGCCGTCATGAGCACGCTCTCCTGTCAGCTGCTGGTTTGCTCATCGACCCTGACTCAGGATTTCTACCGCGGCTTCATTCGCCCCAAGGCCAACCAATGGGAACTGTTGTGGTTCGGTCGAATGATGGTTCTGCTGATTTCGTTTGTGGCCATCTTCATCGCCATGGATCCGCAAAGCCTGGTGCTCTCGCTTGTTAGCTACGCCTGGGCAGGATTCGGTGCGGCCTTCGGCCCGGTGATCCTCATCAGCCTCTGGTGGAAACGCATGAACAAATACGGCGCCATGGCCGGTATGTTTACGGGCGCAGCCACAGTCCTGATTTGGCACCAGTTCAACTGGTTCGGCCTTTACGAAATCGTTCCTGGCTTTCTCTTTGCCGCCATCGCCATCTATGTTGTGAGTCTTCTCACGGAAGCTCCCGACAATGAAATCTGCGAAACCTTTGACAAGGTTGAAGCAGAAGTTCGAGCGGGTTAAACACAATCTGGCAAAAAATTTAACATCTTGATCGTCGCGGTCGGTGGTGTCTTTCCACCGGCCGCGCTTGTTTTGCAGGGATTTCTGCCTAGACGCTTCGGACTAAAACGGGAGTATCATTTTTTTGTTACGCCGCCTGCGCCTACCTCGTCGCGCAGACAGCCGGAAAGGATTCCGATAAAAAACAAACTCGCGGAGACAATTGCAAATGCAAAAGAAACCTCTTGATTGGTCCAAACTCGGATTTGCCTATCGTCCGACGGACTTTCGTTATCAAGCGAACTGGAAAGATGGATCTTGGGATGAAGGCGGCCTGGTAACTGACCCCAACATCGTCCTCTCGGAGGCAGCCTGCGTGTTTCACTACGCTCAGAGCTGCTTTGAGGGCTTGAAGGCCTACACCACAAAAGACGGTCGCATCGTCACGTTCCGTCCCGACATGAATGCCGAGCGTATGGCAAACACGGCGCGCCGCCTGGAAATGCCCGCCTTCCCGGAAGACAAATTCGTGCAAGCCGTCGTGGATACCGTACGAGCCAACGCCGCATGGGTACCTCCTTTCGGCACGGGTGCCTCTTTGTATATTCGCCCGTTCATGATCGGCTCCGGCCCGCAGATCGGCGTTGCCCCTGCTCATGAATTCCTCTTCCGCATCACGGTTATGCCTGTGGGCGCATATTTCCAGGGCGCCGTCAAGCCCTTGAAGGTGCGCGTGTCCGACTACGACCGCGCCGCTCCCCGCGGTACCGGTCACGTCAAAGCCGGTCTTAACTATGCTATGAGCCTGTATCCCACGATGGAAGCTCATCGTCACGGCTTTGCTGAAAACATTTATCTGGATCCGGCATCCCGTACTTATGTGGAAGAAGCGGGCGGCGCCAATGTCATCTTTGTCGACAAAGACAACAACCTGATTGTTCCGAAGTCCGACTCGATTCTGCCTTCGATCACCCGTCGTTCGCTCGTATATGTCGGCGAACACTACCTCGGTCTCAATGTGATCGAACGCAAGGTTGCTCTGGAAGAAGTCAAAGACTTCAAGGAAGCCGCCTTGTGCGGCACGGCTGCCGTTCTCGCACCGATCGGCGAAATTCACACCAAGGACGGCGTCATCGCACTGCCCTCCGGTATGGATAAGATGGGCGAAATCTCAGGCAAGTTGCGTGAAACGCTCACCGGCATCCAGGCGTGCGAAATCGAAGCTCCGGAAGGCTGGGTTGTTGAAGTCTGCAAAGAAAGCGACTTTGAATAATCGCTAGACTCCGCTACGAAAAAATCCCGCTGAAAGCGTCCATGCCTTCGGCGGGATTTGTTTTTGCATCGGTCGGTCAAAAAAACTTGCCCGACCGAAATGTTGGCGATCAGTACAAACCGATGATCTTCCACCAGCCCATACCAACGGCAAACGTGATGAGCACACTCGTCGTCACAAGGATGAAGTTGATCTTATAGAAACGCGGACGTTCGAAGTAGCCCTGACCGAAGTAGATCGGACCGGGACCGCCGGCATATTCCGTAATGCCCCACATCGTGTTCGAGAAGATGGCAAAACAGATGGCCACCATCATCGGAGGCGCACCAGCACCGATGGCCACCGCGGCAAACGGCACGTACATCGCAGCCACATGACCGGAAGCCGTCGCAAAGATGTAGTGCAAATAGATGTAGGCAAAGCCTAGAATCAGGAACGCCGTCATCCAGTCGAAACCGACAAGCATTGAGGTAAAGCCCGCCGACATCCACTTCACGAAGCCGAGCTTGGTGAGGCCCGTGGCCAGCGAAATGATCACGCCAAACCAAATGACCGTATCCCATGCCGCCTTATCGCTCAGCACTTCCTTCCACTTCACGGCGCCCGTCACAAAGAGGAAAGCCGCCAGTGCGATACCAATGGCGTTGGCGTTCAAGCCGGTAAGCATCGTTGTGCCCCAACCGATCAGAGCCAGCACGAAACCGACGGCAACCCACTTTTCACGTGTCGTCAGGGGGCCCATCTTCTGAAGCTCATCGCGTCCCATTTGCTTGGCCTGAGGGGTCTTCTTCAATTCCGGATTGAAGATCTTGTAGGACAACAACGGCATCACGAAGAAGCACACCATTGCCGGCACGACAGCCGCCCAGAACCAACCGACCCAGCTGATTTCCAGACCCAGGCCGCTTTGTGCCAACTGGGCACACAACGGATTGGCTGCCATACCGGTCATGAACATGGCGCCCGTAATCGGCGTGAACTGGAAGCACGTCATCACGAGGAATTCGCCAATGCGCCCCTGCTTGGGACCGGGTTGAGAATCCAACACCATGTTGATGGACTTGGCCACCGGCAACACAATGCCGCCCGAGCGAGCCGTCACACTCGGCATAGCCGGCGCGAGGATGAGATCAGCAACACCCAGACTGAAAGCAATCCCAAGCGAAGATCCGCCGAACAGAGAAAGCATTTTGTAGGCAATGCGGCGTCCCAAACCGGATTCAACAAAGCCCAGAGACAGTACGTAAGCCGAGAAAATCATCCAGACCGTACCGGAAGCCAAGCCCGACAGTGCGGCACTGAAACTCAACGTATTGGTAAAGATCGTAACGGCAAGCGCTATGAACATCAAAGCGCCTGAAGCAATAGGAGCACACAGAATACCGATAATCGTGGCAACGAAAATGGCAAACATGTGCCAGGCCTGAACAGTCAGTCCTTCGGGAACGGGACTGACCCAGATGCCCAACAGCAAAACAATCGGAATCGCCCACTGCCACCACTTTACTTGTTTTTCAGCCATGACAATTTTCCTTTGATTTGATGCAAGACAGGCTGAACGATTTCTCATGTCGCCCAGCCCGAAAACAGTGACAGGAAAGTGCGGCAAGCACCTTCCCGTTAATCACTCCGTCAGATGTTTTCCCACTTGGCGACCACGCGGTCCACGAATTCGGGTGCAAGACCGATGTAGCTGTGCGGGTTGAGCATGAGGTCAACTTCCTCTTCCGTGAAGGCTTGCGTCACTTCCGGGGTCTGCATGAGGATCTGCTTTAAGGGAACTTCCTGTTCATAGGCCTTCATGCAGCTCTTGTAGACGATCTCGTGAGCCGTCAGACGACCGAGCTTGCGAGCCAGATGCATCATCACGCATTCGCTCATCATCAGCCCCTTCTGGGCATTGAGATTGCGTTCCATATGCTTTTCGTACACGATGAGGTTTTCAAGGATGTACTTGGACTTTTGTAATGCAGCGCCGAACATATGGCAGGCGCGCGGAATGGCTTCCCATTCGGACAGGAAGCAGCCCCAGTCGCGTTCGTTTTCACTCACCATCGATTCGACGATGGAGGGTGCAATGCTGCGCACATTGCGGCACAGAGCCAGCACGTTTTCCAGCACCGCCGGATTGCGCTTGTGCGGCATGGTGGAGGAACCTACCTTGCCCATGAAGAACGGTTCTTCCAGTTCAAGAATCTCGGTGTGCTGCAAAGAGAAGATTTCGTGGTTGATACGGCCGATCGTACCGGCGCAAATTGCAAGTGTGCTCACGAACTCAGCCTGGTTGTCGCGAGCAACGTGCCAAGCAATCGTCGGGACGTTCAAGCCCAGGATTTCCATCATGCGCTTTTGCGTTTCGAGTCCCTTTTCAGGCTGAGAAGCAAGCGTACCGACGGCACCGGCCATTTCACCGACGAACACGCGATCCTTCATCGCTTCGAGACGTTCGATGTCGCGTCCGAGTTCATCAGCCCAAACGGCAGCCTTGTAGCCGAACGTGATCGGAATGGCATGCACGACGTGCGTACGGCCGGCCTGAGCAGTATTGCGATACTTCTTGGCCAGCGTCAGGCAGTGCTTAAGGCACTCCTTCATGTCGCGCAAGATCACCTGATAAGCGTCGCGTTCGAGCAGCACCAAACCCGTGTCTACGATGTCCTGGCTCGTCGCACCCCAGTGTACGAATTCGCCCGCGTTATCCGGAAGCACCTTCTTGAAAGCCTTCAGAAGCGGGACAATCGTGATGGAGCTCTTGTAGAACTCGCCGATCGAGGCCAAATCTAGCAGATTGGCATCGGCGTACTTGTTAATAATGTCGGCCTTTTCCTTCGGAATCACGCCGAGTTCGCCCTGCGCCTTGGCCAAAGCCGCCTCGGTGTCAAGCCATTTCTGTGCCCAGGACTTGTCACTGAAAATTTCGCGCATTTCGTCCGTGCTGAACAAAAAGCCGTGAATGACGCTGTCAACTGCGCTGGAAGCCATTTTTCTCTCCTGTAGCTGTTTAAAAAATCCAATGAGAACAAGCCTCAAACCGACTACGGCGTCGCTTGCCCCTTGCGGAGAATTTTCAAAAAAGAACTTTCGGAGATCGAAGAAACGCGTCAAATGATTTGATCAATATCAAGAGGTCGAGGGGGTCCGAAGATAAAAATCGTTCAAAATCAAAGGATTAATATTTGTTCCTTCTTTATTTCTGTCAATAGGTCTTTGGAACAAATGCAAAAATACCCCATCAATCAAGGCTTTCTTTGATTTTGGAAAAACGTCTTAACAGGATTTAGTGGTACAAATACCTTGTCCGAAATCCGTATCGTTTCTACGCCAAGCGGCCTACACCAAAATGCGAAAAGAACTCCTGTGGCAGAAACTTGCCAACAAACTGGCGCATCGCATTGCAACCGGACGCTATCCGCTGGGTTCTCAGTTACCCACGGAACTCATGCTTGTGGAAACAGAAAAAGTTTCGCGCAACACCGTGCGGGCGGCACTACAGGAACTCAAAGCTCGAGGACTCATTGAGCGACAGGCGCACAACGGTACTCGTGTCATTTCAACGGGCGGTGCTCGTAATTTCCATCAGAAACTGTCGTCGCTTCGAGATCTCGACGATTTCGGTCATAACTACGGACGTCGCGTCACAGACATTGATTTCGTCACAGCTGATCGGCGTTTGGCCGAAGCCATCAATTGCGCCGTCGGTGCAACCTTTCTACGCTTTGTCAACACGCGCACAAGCAACGATCCTGAAGATCCTGCCGTTGTCTGCACGAAAGTCTTCATCAACGCCGCCTACGGCGAAATCGTGACACAAGCTCGGCAGCACCCCGAAACGCTCATCATCACCTTCATCGAAGAGCTTTTTCACAAGCGCTGCGTGCAAGTCAAGCAGTCCATTCAGGCTGTTGCGCTACCCGCCGACATTGCCAAAATTCTCGGCGCAACCGCCGGCGAACCGGCCTTGCGCATCCTTCGCCACTATCTTGACGCCAAAGAACAAGTCCTCGAAATTTCTGTTTCCTACCACCCGGGAAGACGCTATGCGTTCAACATGACGCTTGGGAAAAATTCGCGTTGATCGGGCATTCGCTGGGTACTGCTGATAACAGGTATTGGCATAGAACAGACTATTGCAAAGCCAAATCTCTTGTCGTTGCAAAAATGCCAAACCTCCTAAAAAACGAGAACGGTGCTAGTCTAGACATATACCTGTAATGCGCCGTTTCGTGCCAAAAACACAAACGGCAAGATTGTTATGGCCTACCGTTTTGACAGCTTTTATATCGGCGGCACTTGGGTCAAGCCAAGCACCACCGATGTTCTCACTCTCGAAAATCCCGCCACACGCGCTCCCTTTGCCACCGTCCCTGATGCCACGCCTGCCGATGCCGTTGCCGCCATTGAAGCAGCGGCCTCAGCGCTACCCGCTTGGTCTGCCACTCCGCTTGCCAAACGCGTTGAGCTGATGCAAAAGGCCTTGGAAATCTTCAAAACCTACCGAGACGAAATCATTCGGCTTGAAGCTCTGGAATTGGGAGCGCCCGTCAGCTATTCGGCAAACGCACACTGCGACTATCAGTTCACCCGCATCGAGTCCTACATTCGCGAAAGCCAGAAGGTCGTTCTCGAAGAACAGTTCGAACAAAGCACCGTCGTTCGCGAGCCCGTCGGCGTCATCGCCTGCATCACGCCATGGAACTATCCGCTCGGACAAGTCGTGCAGAAAATCATCCCGGCGCTTTTGATGGGCAATACGGTCGTGCTTAAACCCAGCCAGCACACACCTCTGACAGCCTATCTGCTCGTGGATTCCCTTGATCGCGCCGGATTCCCGGCCGGAACCGTCAATCTGATCACGGGACGCGGATCAAAACTGGGCGACACGCTTGCCACACACCCGCTCGTCGACATGATCTCCTTTACCGGATCAACGGCTGTTGGCATCAAGCTCAGCCAAAAGGCTCTGGAAGGTGTCAAACGCATTTCTTTGGAGCTCGGTGGAAAATCGCCTTTTATTTGGCTTCCGAACGAAGACTATGAGCCTGCCATCAATCAGCTCTTTGGTTCCGTTTTCTACAACTCAGGTCAAACTTGCACAGCACTGACCCGCCTTCTGGTTCCTGAATCAGATCTCGAGAGGGTCAAAGCGCTGTTGCTGCGTCGCATTCCGCAACTCGTCGTGGGCGATCCGATGGATCCCAAGACAAACATCGGACCGATGGCTTCCAAAGCGCAATACGACAAGGTGCTCTCGTACATTGAACTCGGCCAATCGGAGGGCGCCGAATTGCTCTGCGGCGGTCCAGCTCCTGAAGCCGGCAAAGGCTACTTCATCAAGCCGACGGTCTTTGTCAACGTCACCAATTCCATGCGCATTGCGCGTGAAGAAATCTTCGGTCCCGTACTTTGCGTGATCACGTACAAGACGGTCGATGAGGCCGTTGACATTGCCAACGATACCCCCTATGGCCTAAATGCCGCTGTTTTCGGCGAACGCGAGCTCGCTCTGTCCGTGGCCAAACGCATCAAGGCCGGCAATGTCTACGTCAACGGAGGTCCGCGCGATGTAACTGCTCCCTTCGGAGGCTACAAACAAAGCGGCATCGGACGCGAAGGCGGCCGCTATGGTTTGATGGAATTCACACAACTCAAAGCAACGTTTGATCGTTGATTATTTGTCATCTCACAGAAGGCGGCCTTTCAGAGCCGCTTTCTCGTTTCCGCTAAATCTGCCAGAGACTGTGGGCCACAACATCGTCAGACAAAAACCGTTGTTGTGGCGACATACAAATCAACGCGCCGTCACCACGGGCCTTAAACCGGACCATGCCGCCTTTGTGCTGTTTAAAGCGCGTCAGTCCGCGGTCAAGATCCTTGAGTGCCTGCTGCAAAGTCTGGGCCGGAAATTCAGACAACCAGAGGCGTGACTTCTCCCCTCATTGAAATGAGGGGCTTCCTGCTTCATAGCGGGTTTGGCATCTGAGTTTCCCCTGACACCTC